>Ga0187782_10002060_pt1 | contig 14757 bp, 12 predicted proteins | sample 0715_SJ02_MP15_2_FD_132454 | JGI IMG/M metagenome (GOLD analysis project Ga0187782, IMG submission 132454) | Tropical peat soil microbial communities from peatlands in Department of Meta, Colombia - 0715_SJ02_MP15_20_MG | ecosystem: Environmental > Terrestrial > Soil > Wetlands > Peat | place...
CATTTCCGTTTAATGGCCACTGAGCAAGTGCTGCATCAAGTCGATCAAATGGTTAGGGAGGTACGAGAGCGCCGAAGTCACGATGAACTGCTCCGGCGAGTCGGGCTGTCTCAGCCCAAGTGACTATTGTGCCCCTGCGAATGCCCGGGGATCAAAGACGGTCTGGATCGAACTTATCTTTCCGTCCTTGACCTGATACCATGAGCAGAAGAAAGTAGTCACGTTAGGCGTGACAAAGTCGTAGAGCAAGCAAACGTCGCCGCCATCCACAAAAACCTTCTTGATGTCGTATTTTCCGCGTTGCTGCTCCATCATTTTCAGAAACTCATCCGGGCTGCGAAAGGTTTCGCCAGAGGGGCCTTTTACGCGCACGTTGTCGCCTAAATAATCTCGAGCCGCAGAATAGTCCCTATCGTCCATCGCTCTGATGTAGGACATCACAGCTTCTTTTGCGCCTTGAACCATACAAATCACCTCGTCCCAGTTTATCGGGCTTTCAGACCAGTGTCTTGCGGCTTCGCCCCGTCTTGATCCGCGCTGCCGCGTCCTGCCGTTCAACGCCGCCCTTGTTCCACAGCGCTGAGCGGCACTTTCTACTCAGAAGGTATACCGCCTGATCTCTCCTCGTGTTTGACCCGACCTTTCATTGCGGCATAACATTCCCGGCAATGGGCACGCCTACCCAATTCATCGGTCAGACCATCTCCCACTACCGCATCATTGAGAAGCTGGGCGGCGGTGGGATGGGTGTAGTGTACAAGGCCGAGGACACGCGGCTGCACCGCAACGTGGCGCTGAAATTTCTGCCGGACGAACTCGCGAGCGATCCTCAGCTATTGGCGCGCTTCCGCCGCGAAGCCCAGGCTGCCTCTTCCCTGAGCCATCCGAACATCTGCACTATTTACGACACCGGTGAGGATTGCGGACGTGTATTCATCGCCATGGAATTCCTTCGTGGCCAAACTTTAAAAAAGCTCCTCGGTGGTCAGGCTCTCGAGTTCGACCTTCTAATCGAGATTGCCACCCAAGTGGCTGACGCCTTAGACGCTGCCCACTCGGCCGGCATCGTCCATCGAGACATCAAGCCTGCAAACATCTTCCTCAGCGGCCACAATCGAGCCAAAATCCTCGACTTCGGTCTCGCCAAGATGTCATGTCCACTCACCGCTGCCTCTACCTTGGACGCTCTACCGACAATCCCTGATGCATTCGAGCACCTTACGAGTCCTGGAGCCACAATCGGTACGGTCGCGTACATGTCCCCTGAGCAAGTTCGGGGCGAGCAGCTTGACGCACGTAGCGATCTTTTCTCTTTCGGTGTCGTGCTCTACGAAATGGCTACCGGGCGGCTTCCTTTCCACGGCAAAACTCCCGGAATCATTTTCGATGGAATCCTGAACCATCCTCCCAATCCTCCCTCTCACTTCAACCCGAACGTACCGCCGAGACTCGAGGAAATCATCAACAAAGCCCTGGACAAAGATCGGAACCTGCGCTACCAGCATGCCAGCGATCTGCGAACCGATCTGCATCGGTTTGCACGCGAATTCGCTGCCGACCGCCCTTACATGCTCGGCGATGCACCTAACATTGCATCCTCGCCGTCGGCAGATTCCGCTGGGTCTGCAACGCGCGCAACTGAAAATGCAGCCTCCGCCGGTACCCCTTCATCCGCAGTCGCTACCTACTCCAAGTCTCGTCTCATCGCTGGTAGCTCCGTTGTTCTTGCTGCCTTAGCCATTTATGGCATCTATTCTTTCTCAAATCGCCCCCGTGTGCTGCCATTCGCCAACTTCACCGTCAACAAAGTCACGAATACGGGCAGAGCCGGCCCGACAGCAATTTCGCCCGACGGCAAGTTCATTCTTAGCGTTCTGAGGGGCAACGGAGAGGAAAGTTTGTGGTTTCGTAATATCGCCACTGGCAGCGATACCCGGGTGGTTCCACCCACTGGTCAGACCTTTAGTACTCCCGCATTCTCTCCCGACGGCAATTATCTCTATTTCCGGGAGACAATCTCGGGTTCAGCTGGATCTTATAACCTGTTTCGTGCCCCGGTTCTTGGAGGCACACCAGGACTGATTGCACGGGACGTGGATAGCAATGCCACCTTCTCTCCCGATGGCAAGCACATCGTGTACGTTCGCGACAACGATCCAGAAATTGGCAAGTGGCGGTTGATCGAGGCTGATGCAGACGGCAGCAACGAAAAGGTTCTTCTCATTGTTCCGTTGCACCAGATCCTGCAGGCAGTGGCTTGGTCACCTGATGGAAAGGCGGTAGCCGCCTCTTTCCTCAACGGCTCCGGCGACTCCAGCGCAGAGATTGACCTCTTTGATTTCGCAAAGGGCAACTGGACGCCCTGGGTGAAGCTCACCGACAAACTCGTACATGGCATAGTCTGGGTCCCTGACGGCCGTTGGATTTATGCGTTATATGCATCAAAGGACGGCCAACTTTTTCGGAATACCCAAATTGGAGCCTTCTCCTATCCAGGTGGCCAATTTCGACCAATCACCAAAGATGCCAACGATTACAGTATGCTAAGCGCATCTCCGGACGGCAAGATCCTCGCGACGATCCAGACGCGCGAGCAGAACGAGATTGATATAATTTCGGCAACGAGCGGTAATTCTCTGTCTGTCCTTCCGGGCATAGTCCCGCAGCAGACGTTCAAGAGCCTCGACTGGACGCCAGATGGCGATCTTCTTCTTTCTCAAGGATCCCGTGTAATACGGGCTTCCGCGAACAAAACTGACATGGTCACTGTTCTTTCGGATCCAAGTAGTGTCATTGATTTCATCGCTGTCTGTGACTCAGGACGTTCGATCATTCTCACGTGGTTCTATCGAAACGGAGAGAATCCGATCGGAATCTGGCACGTGAACCCCGACGGGTCTGATCCCACCTCGCTTGTTTCCACCAAGGGCCCTGTTCTCTGGAATTGCTCAGCGGATGGCAAGTGGCTCTACTACTTGGACCGGGCAGATACCCGTGGCATTTACCGTATGCCCTTGGCTGGCGGCAGTTCTAGAGTAATCCCTGGAACAGTTTTTTCTAACAGCCTAATCCGGGCAATGACACTTTCGCCTGATGGGCATACTTTAGCCCTCTTTCTAAACTCCTTCTCGCCGCAGACGCGAATTTACTCCGACAACATTACACTTCTGGATCTGCAGGATTCTCCAAATCCCTCTGTTCGCGTTTTGAACCTGCCAGCCGATCCCAAATTCGTCTTTCATTTCACGGACCCTCCCTCTAATAGCGCCTTTCATTTCACCCCGGATGGCAGGTTCTTAGCCCTTGTGTCCGAGAATACGGGCGTGGATAACATTTGGTTTCTCCCTCTGGATGGCTCCAAGGGTCGTCAAATCACCAATTTCAAATCTGAGCTGATTCCCGACTTTCGCTTTACGGCCGATGGTCAGAAAGTAGCTGTTCTACGCCATCACACCGAAGGAGACGTCATCATGCTATACAACTCCGAGTCTTCTTCGAGATGACTTTGTAAATGGCAGTGATATCGGCGGTGAGTCTCAAAATTTTGAACAATTCTATCCGCACAGGTTCGCACCCAAACATGGCCAGGGGTTTTTGGGTGCTTCGGTCGGTCCTGCACACTACGGGATTTTGTGCCGTACTTTGTGCCATAACCCCACCTGAGCACCCCGGTCATCAGGTTTCCAGTGCGGTCGCTTCAAGTCGCGCTGTGCGAGCACAAACGCGATGTGTTGCAAGGGTTTCGCGTCACTCTGGACAACTCGCGTCACTTGCTGTCGGGTTCGCTTGGTTTATTCGCAACGAGGAGGCCGGGGGTTCGAATCCCCTCTCGTCCACCAAACTAATCAACAACTTACACCGCTTTTCTAAACTGCAGGAGTTGCCCGCGTTGCCCAAATTTCACGCTTCCGGGCAACTCGAAGCCAAGACCAATCCTCCGCCCACGTCAGGCGGAAGTCCCCGCCGTGAGCCAATTCCACGTATCGTTCGCTAACATGCCTGGGAGCATGTGGCTCCCTTGGCTCCCTTCACACCGTCAACGCTCGAGCGCCGAACCTATTGCGCGCACTGGTGGTTGACCATTCATTCCTTCTGGGTTATATTCCATCTATGGAATGGGAGGTCGAGTACGCCGACGAATTTGGCGATTGGTGGGACAGCCTCTCCGTTCCGGAACAAGAGAGCGTGGCAGCGAAAGTAAAGCTTTTGGAGGAATTCGGACCTTCTTTGCCTCGCCCTCATGTCGATGTTGTCAAAAGTTCACGGCACCAGAACATGAAGGAACTACGAATCCAACATTCGGGCCGACCGTATCGCGTTTTGTTCGCATTTGACCCGAGGCGTGCAGCGATTCTCCTCCTGGGAGGCGATAAAACAGGGAACGCACGCTGGTATGAGGAGAACGTACCAAGGGCCGACGATATCTACGACGCACATCTGAGGAGTTTAGGGGAGGAACGATAACTATGGCAAAGAAGTTCAAAGACCTGGTGGCGAAAATGCCGCCTGAGTCACAAGAGCGCAGCAAAGCCATGGCCAAGGAAATGATCGCTCAAATGCCGCTTGACGAACTTCGTGAGGCCATGAGACTCACGCAAGAAGCCTTGGCTGAATCGCTGAATATTAACCAGGCGGCTGTCTCGAAAATGGAACGTCGGTCAGATATGTACGTCAGCACTTTGCGCAAGATCGTAGAAGCGATGGGCGGGCGTCTCCAAATCATAGCAGTGATGCCTAACGGCAAAGTGGAGATCAATCAATTTGGAAAAATCAGGCGTCCGGCGAAAGAGCAGAAGGATCGTGAGACCGTTCCTACGTAAGGCGTGTCTCCAGGAATACCCTAGCCACAGGCGTGAATTTCGCGCTTCGGGCTCGCTGTCGATCCTGTACTTGCGCAATTCCATTCTTCTCCCGTTGCCCGAGTTGCCCATTATAGGAGGCATTAGAAGGCATCGGAAAAAGCTAAGTGGTTGCCGAGGCTAAAAATCTAAGAAGGCTCGACCCCCGCAAGGCGAACTCACCGTCCGAAGAGCCACAGTTTCATCAAAACCCACAAGAACGACGCGATCGAGGCTAGTACAGCGGCCGATCCAAGCAGCACTTGGGCGCCCGAAAGATTGACTTCGTAAGGCCTGAGGGTACGCTCCGCAGCTGAGAAATTGTGATTGGCTGGTTCGATCCCTGGCCGTGGACGCTCCTTTTCCAGAACCGTCAGGGAAAACGGAATTTGAGTGTGGCCATTTTGAGCTTCCCCGGCTTGCAGCATTTCTTGTCTCCTTCCCTTCACGCGCACTTTCTGGCTATTTGATGAGCCGTCGAAAAAAAAGATTTAGTTTTTTTGCAGAACAGCCGCATAGGAACGCGCGAAGGCCAGGGCTACCCGATTGAGGTATGCGGCTGTCCACTGTCAGAGGGGCGCGAAAAGCACTCGATTACGTGATGCAAAGACAATCGCCGTTTTCATATACCTAGCCTTGCCGGGCACACGATCTGCGGAGGCAAGGAACTATGAATCCACTAGGAATTCTGCATTGGTACAACGTTCTGAGAGGGCATTACCAGTTCACCGTTTTCCACGCCGTTCGCTACGTACTGTGGCTGGCAAGATAAACGCGGCGGTGGAAAGCATGATGGCTGGGTTGATTTGGGCAACAGGCGTGGTCCCGCTGAGTAGTGTCTAATTTGTGCTTGACCAAACGCGCTATACTTGGTGCCCCGTCCTTAAGGCACCATGGGCGTAGCGCGAATCCAACTGAGGGCTACCTCACCTACGGCGAGCTACGGACTCGCCGTGTTTTGCCTTTGTTGCTTTTGTATTCTCGCCGGCTGCCGACTGCAACCCGCATCCGACACGGGCATCGAATTCACTCGAGTTCCCCCGGCAGTTGAGGGCGGTCCGGACAAACTGGACATAATCGAAGGTCGAGTAAGCGGCGGCGATGCAAAGCTGCAGCTGGTGTTATACGCGCGCAATGGGAAGTGGTGGATCCAGCCCATTGTCGAAGAACCGTTCACCACGATTCGGCCGGACTCCACATGGACGAATTCGACGCACCTGGGCACAGACTATGCCGCGATGCTGGTTCGCGCAGGGTTTCGCCCAGCAACAACGCTGGATGAAATACCAGCTCCAGGCGGCGACGTTGTCGCCGTCGCTACGGTCAAGGGCTCGGAACCGACGTCGCAAGTCACCAAAACCCTTCAGTTCAGCGGATACGAATGGAGAATTCGAAACGCTCCCAGCGACCGCGGCGGGCTGAACAATTATGACGCGAACAATGCCTGGGCGGATTCGAGGGGTGCATTACACCTGCGCATCGCCAAGGCTTCCGGGCAATGGACCTGCGCGGAAGTCAGTCTGACGCGTAGCTTAGGATACGGGACGTACTCGTTTGTGGTCCGCGATACGGCCAGGTTGGAACCCGCGGCAGTATTCAGCATCTTTACCTGGGACTACGCGGGCACCGACCAAAACCACAGGGAAATGGACATAGAACTTAGCCAGTGGGGCGATCCAACCATCAAGAATGCCCAATACGTACTGCAACCGTTTTATGTTGCCGAAAACACCTCGCGCTTCTCGTTGCCTCCCGGTGAATTCACCCACTCTCTTCGTTGGGAGCCCGGCAGCGTTTCGTTCAAGACGGTTCGCGGCTCCCATGCCAGCGGGAAGGTGCCCGCGGTCGCCGAGCATGCGTTTACGTCGGGAGTACCCGGGCATGCCAGCGAGTCGGTACGTATGAACCTATACGTGTTTCGTAGTGCCAAGGAAGCTCTGAAAAACGAAAACGAGGTTGTCGTTGAGAAATTCGAATACCTCCCGTAGCTGGAAAAGACATCCTTGGTGGTTGAGCTGGCTCTTAGCAGTTCCGGCGGTGTTGTGGTCTGCGAATTCGGCCAGCGCCTTGAGCCCAAACAAAGCGATTGCGGAATACATGCACGATCGCTGGGAGACGGGACAAGGGTTTCCGGGCGGACCGGTGAACGCCATTGCGCAGACCCCAGACGGCTATCTTTGGCTGGGTACAAATCGCGGGTTGGTGCGTTTCGATGGAGTAAGTTTCGTTCTCATTGAGCATTCCGACTGGTCGAGAGTTCCCTTCGGCCCGGTCCTGGGCCTGGCCACGGACGCGCAAGGAAATTTGTGGATTCGTTTGCAAGGGCCGAATTTGCTGCGCTATCACGATGGAATCTTTCAGAAGGTCCTGCTGGAATCCAAAGGCGAGGAAACAAACGTAATAACCGCAATGTGTCTAGGGGAAGGGGGTGAGGTGCTGCTCTCGGGGTACGCCAATGGGGTAGTTCGAAGCAGCAATCGCGGATTCATAACCCTGCTGGCAAGACGCGCGCTACCCCGGGTGATTATTTCGATGGCGGAAACGCGCGACGGAAAAGTCTGGTTGGGCACTAACGAACAGGGCCTCTACGATTTTGACCAAGGGCGCGTCACGCTTTTGAGCGCCGAGTTGCAAAACAAGAAAATCAACGCTCTTTTAGCAACTAATTCGGAATTGTGGATCGGGACTGACAGCGGCTTGCTGCACTGGAATGGCAAGGAACTGTCAAGAGGTGGTTCCGAGGCACTGGAGCAGGCCCAAATCACCGCAATCACTAAGGATGGTGATTCCAACGTCTGGGTGGCCACCTCCAAGGGATTGCTGCGAATCGACGACGCGGGAGTTTCCGCCGCGGAATCGGATCAAAAGCGCCCTGCTGTTTCTGTGACGGCTCTGTTCGAGGATCGTGAAGGGAGTCTCTGGGTGGGAACCACACGGGGCATCGAACGCCTTCGCGATAGCGCGTTCACCACCTACTTTGCTTCTGATGGCCTGGCATCCCAGAGCAACGGGGCAATTTACGTCGACGAGCAACGCCGCACGTGGTTCGCTCCCGGCGATGGCGGGCTGTATTGGCTCAAAGACCGCCGAGTCCAGCGTGTGACCGCCGGAGGCCTGAACGACGATGTCGTCTATTCGATTGATGGGCGCGAAGGCGAACTCTGGATCGGGCGGCGACGCGGGCTGACTCGCTTGAGAGAGAGCGGCTCTTCGTTTACCGCCAGGACATACACAACCGCGGACGGACTCGCGCAAGACAGCGTGTACGCGGTGCATCAAAGTCGCGACGGCAGCGTGTGGGCCGGCACCTTAAGCGCAGGTGTCAGCCAGCTAAAGGACGGGCGCTTCACCACTTACAACCGCGCGAATGGTCTTGCGTCGAATACGGTGTCGTCGATCGCCGAGGATGCCGACGGCACCATGTGGTTTGGAACCCCGAACGGACTGAGTGCTTGGTCAAAGGGACGATGGCGAACCTACACCACTCAAGATGGCCTGCCTCCAGGGAACGTGAACTGTCTTCAGCCAGGTTCAGCTGGTGTGCTTTGGATAGCAACCGACAACGGCCTGGCGTTGCTTCGTTCCGGAAGCATTCAGACTCCCGGTGACGCGCCGGACTCGCTGCGGGAAGAAATCTTTGGAATCGAGGAGGACAAAAGTGGCGCTCTGTGGATCGCGACCGCGAACCATATCTTGCGAGTTGATGGGGACAAGCTGATTCGCCAGACGGTGGAGGGCTCCGACGTCCGCGAATTTGGTGAGGGAGACGGTCTGTTGAGCGCCCAGGGTGTAAAGCGACACAGAACGGTAGTCGCCGACCGGCTAGGACGAATCTGGATTTCCACCAATCGTGGCCTTTCTGTTGTTAGTCCCACGTCGGTGAAATTCAGCTCGCCTCCGGCGTTAGTTCATGTGGATGGAATTGCTGTCGATGGCCGACGCATCAAGTTGGGTGAGGAGATTCGCGTTCCTGCACCACATCAGAGGATCACGCTGAGTTATACGGGATTGAGTTTGGCGTTCCCGGCGCGCGTAAGGTACATGTACCGGCTCGACGGCTTCGATGAGTCCTGGACGGAACCTACCGCGAGCCGCGAGGCGGTGTATACGAATTTGCAGCCCGGTCAATACCGCTTCCGTGTGATGGCCAGCAATAGCGATGGAGTGTGGAATAGTTCAGAAGCCAGTCTGCCGTTTCAGATCGAGCCGACGTTATGGCAGACCTGGTGGTTTCGTTGGTGCGGCGTGTTGCTCGTTGGCCTGGCGGTGCTGGCGTCTTTCCGACTGCGAGTGATGGCGCTGACCCGCCGGATGAAGCTGCGTTTTGAAGAGAGACTGGCGGAACGCACGCGGATTGCTCAGGAGCTTCATGACACCCTGCTGCAGGGCGTGATTAGCGCCTCCATGCAACTCCACGTCGTAAACGAGCAAACGCCCGCCCAGTCCACAGTCAAACCGGCGATTAACCGGATCCTGGGTTTGATGGCGCGGGTTAGCGAGGAAGGCCGGAACGCAGTAGAAGGACTACGAACGCGGCAGAGCTCCCTGGATCTGGGTCGCGCCTTTTCGGAAATCCAGCAGGAATTCGGTAGCCACGATGGAGTCGACTTTCAGGTGACGGTGGAGGGCCATGCTCGCCCCCTGCATCCCGTAATTCGCGACGAGGTCTACAGGATCGGACACGAAGCTTTGACAAATGCCTTCCGCCACGCGCAGGCTAACAAGATCGAAGTGGAACTAGAATATGCCGATGACCAACTGCGTACACTCGTTCGGGACAATGGCACCGGGTTTGACTCGAAGACATTGCGCTTCGGCCGCGAAAGGCACTGGGGACTGTCTGGAATGCAAGAGCGAGCGAAAAGAATCGGCGGAGAGCTGAAGGTGTTCAGCCGTGCGGCGGCCGGCACCGAAGTCGAACTGATCGTTCCGGGTCGCATCGCCTTCGTACCCGCTGCCGCGCAAGCGACATCCAATTGGGTCAGCAGGTTTCTGGCGACTTGGAAGCAGGTGGCCGGGGGATCCTCGAGCGAGCGCGATCAATGACCGGGCCATCCGCTATTCGTGTTCTGTCCGTCGATGACCATCCGCTGTTGCGCGATGGGCTGGCTGCGCTGATCAACAATCAACCAGGCATGGTGCTGGTTGCGCAAGCGTCCACCGCGCAGGAAGGCATCGCGCAATTTCGGGAACACCGGCCGGACGTGACTTTGATGGATTTGCGATTGCCCGACAAAAGCGGTGTTGAGGCCATTCGAACCATCCGCACAGAATTTCCCGAGGCCCGCGTGATTGTTCTGACCACCTTCGAAGGCGATGTGGAAATCCAGCGCGCGCTGGAAGCCGGCGCCCGGGCTTATATATTGAAGAGCATGCCACCGAAAGATCTGATCGAAGTAATCGAGCAGGTTCACGCTGGGAAAAAGCGTATACCTTCACAGGTCGCCGCTCGCCTGGCTGAGCATCTGAGCGACGAAGCGCTGACCACTCGCGAAATCGAGGTTCTGACGCAACTCGCCGGAGGAAACCGCAACCGCGACATCGCCGAAAAGCTTTCGATCACCGAGGAGACTGTTAAGGTGCACATCAAGCACATCATGGAGAAATTGGGCGCCAACGATCGAACGCAGGCAGTTGCCATTGGTATCCGCCGCGGAATTATCCAGCTCTAGGAAGCGATTGCCTGCGCAGCCAATACCCCTAAAGAGTTAGTCAAAGATCACGACATTGAGGGTTGTCAGTCGAACGGCCTGTGGTTAGGTTGGATTGTCGTGCGTCTGTTGTGTGCGCGAGCAGGAGGATGCCGCTGCAAAGACTATTTTCCACTTTTCCCAGCGGCAGGCCGGGCATTGGGTTGTTTCTGCTGCGCGCAGCGCTGGGCGGCACTGCCTTACTGCTGGGCACCCTGGAACTAACAGCTTTGATAGGGCGGTCCCCAATCGTGTGGATGGCTACGTCAATATTGTTGGCGAGCGGTGCAGGTTTGATCATTGGGTTCATGACGCCGCTGGCCAGTTCGCTGGTGGGCTTGTGCGTCTTGGGAATCATGTTTACCTGGATTCCCGCACCGCCCCTAACCACGATGGTGGCGGTACTCATGGTCATCACCGCATCGGCAATTGCGTTACTGGGTCCCGGCGCATTCTCCGTCGATGGACATTTATTCGGACGGCGTGAAATCGTCATTCCTCCACGTTCCGACGAGCAGTGAAAGCCTGCAGGTTTGATTCGAGTTCCCCTAAATCCACTCGGTTTGGCACCCGTCTGTGAAGACGTACGCATTCAATGGCTAGTACTGATTTCAACATCTGTTGCCCTACGGACTTTCGGGTATTGCAAGCCCACTCAAAGGTGGTACTACTGGTTCCCCTTCGTGGGGGGCGCAAAGACCCTTCCATCTTGGGATGCGCTGCTGGAACGAATTTGGCATGGTGTGGGTGACCAGTTCGAGTTTCTAACAAATCTCTGGGGGGGAGAAACCATGTTTTTAACCATAAATTCCATCGCACCACAAAGGGGAGACTGCCTGGCGATCCAAAAGGTTTCCGAGGAGCGGCTATTAGTAGATGCCAAACGGGGCGAACCACAAGCTTTCGAGGCACTCTGCCAGACGCTTACGCCGCGCTTGCTGAAGATCGCACTGCGCATCACACAAAACCGCGAGGACGCCGAAGACGCGGTGCAGGATTCCCTGATGAGAGCGTACATGCACATCAAAAGCTTCCAGGGGAATTGCAGATTTTCCACCTGGCTCACGCGAATCGTGATGAATTCCGCGCTCATGATTCGCCGCAAGAATCGCAATGCGCGCCAGATTTCCCCGGACGACCTACGCGGGAAGGAGTTTGCATTGCCTGTGGAGATTCCAGATCATTCCCCAAATCCCGAGCAAAAGTGTGTAGAAAGCGAGCGCGGGAGAATTCTCCGCCGGGCCATAAGTAAACTGCGTCCGCGCATGCGGGCGGTGATCGAAGTCGCTCACTTCCAGGAGTTGCCGATCAAGGAGACAGCCAAGGTTCTGGACATTTCCGTGGCCGCGGCCAAGGGCCGTTTCTTTCATGCGCGCGTCGCGTTGCGTAAGTCCGGGGCGCTCCGCTTGATTGCCCAAGCCACAACGAAACCCGCGGCCTGATTACAATTGAATAATTCCGCGCTTTAACGCCACAGTCACGGCGTGAGTGCGGTCCCGCGCACCGAGTTTGGAAAGAATGCTCTTCATGTGCCCCTTGACGGTTTCCTCGGTGATGGACAGCTGATCGGCGACCAGCTTATTGGACTTGCCATTGGAAACCAGCGAGAGCACTTCGATTTCACGGGCGCTCAATTCATCATCGGCGGCATGCGCGGCGATTTCCGCCGCCACCTCCGGATGGATGCGCTTGGTTCCGGCGTGCACCGCGCGAATGGTTTCCAGAAGATCTTTGCGCACATGGTTCTTCAGGATGTACGCTTTCGCTCCCGCTTTCAAAGCGCGTTGCGCCAGCGCGTCACCGGCGTATGTTGTCAAAACGATGATGGACGCGTCGCGAAATTCGCTTCGTATGGCGATGATGGCATCGATGCCGCTCATCTCCGGCATCTGCAGGTCCATCAGCGTGACATCCGGACGATGCGAGCGGAATTGTAGTATAGCTTCCTTACCGGTGGAGGCTTGCGCCACCAATTTGATGTCCTGCTGATTCGCCAGGAGCGCGGCTATCCCTTCGCGGAGAAGCGGATGATCATCTACCGATAGAATGCGAATGGGATCAGCGGCATCGCTCATGAGTTTTCCGAATGGCTCTGAAAAACCACCAGCCTGAGTGAGAGCCGGCTGCAAGGTAGGCGATCGGGGCCGGGATGGTTAGCTCGATTTCGGTGCCGGCTCCCGATTCGCTCCATACGTGCAACTGCCCTCCAAATTCCGCGGCGCGCTCGCGCATTCCGGGCAAGCCCCAATGTCCCGACCGCGCGCCCTTCTCGAAAACTTTTGGGTCGATACCAGCGCCATCGTCTCGAACCGATAGCGAAAACCGCGCATCGTCGTAGGTCACTTGTGCCTCGATGTTCCCAGCGCGGGCATGCTGAAATGCGTTTCGCAGTGCCTCGCGCGCAATGCGATAGACCTCATCGCGGAGAAGCGGATCCAGTTCCCGGGGGTTCCCCTCGACCAGAACGCGCAAATCCGCGGAGGCGCCGTTGTTGGAGCGTTCCAGTTCCTGTCCGAGAGTGGTCAATGCCTGGACGATATCGCTGTCCCGTAGACTGGAGTGGCGCAAGTCCTCCACGGTGCTGCGGCCTTCGGCGATCACTTGGTCCCCACGATCCAGAGCGGAATCCAGCGCTTGCGCCGCGTCCTTGGAGCGCTCGGGAAGCAGGTCGCGAACCGCTTGAAGCCGAAACATCAATCCTTGAAAGCCTTGCAATACAGAATCGTGAAGCTCACGGGCGATTCGCGTTCGTTCCGCCAGGCGCTCTTCGAAACGCAAATTCATTTGCCGGGTCAAATTTCGATCGCGCAGCCGCAAGAACAGCAAAAGCGCTGCGCCAGCCGCCACCACCGCCGCCAGGCGAAACCACCACGTTTTCCAGAAAACCGGCAGGATTTCGATGGGCAGTGCAGACTCCGCGCTATTCCACAATCCCTCGCTGTTACTGGCCAGTAGCCGGAAGCGATAGCTGCCGGAATCAAGATTGGTGTACACCGCTTCGCGAGTCGAGACCGGTTCGCTCCAGCCCTGGTCGAAACCATCGAGCTTGTACTTGAACCGCAGACGCGTGGGAACAGAGAGACTCAGACCGGAGTAGCTGAAAGTAACCCGATGGCTGCCGGGGAGCACACGAATCGGTTGCGCGAGGTCCATGGAGTTGCCATCCACGGAAACGCTTTCAATCTGTACGATAGCTGGAGGCAAGTCCACGGCGCGAGCTGGATCGATGACGGAAAAACCGCGATTCGTCGAAAACCACACGCGGCCGAGGTCATCTTTAATGACAGATCGCTCGCGCTTGACGCCTTCCGTTCCCAGCAGCCCATCCTCAGTGCCATACACACGCAGGCCCTGTTCGCCGAACGAGCCGGCCAACAATCGGTCGCGTTCTGCGGACAGAACGTGATTGGACGTGGCAATCCACAAACGTGCCTTACCGTCTTCTGCAATCCCCAAAATCGGCTCGTCTAAAGGTGACGGCGCTTGGCTCAGCGCCTGGATGCGACCGGAGCGGAGAAATGCCAGTCCGGATGCCGTACCGATCCACAGGACGCCACTGGAATCCCACAGCAGAGAATTGACGTCATCCGAAGGCAAGCCATCGCGGACCTTGTATGCTCGCCACTGATTGTTCGCGAACGCATTCAATCCGTTCGGGGTGGCAAACCACATGGTTCCATCGGGACCTTCGTCCATCGATGCGACGGTGTCCGAGGTCATTCCATTAGCAGTGGAATAAGTTACGAAATGACCATCGCTATATTTGCTGACGCCGTGGTTCAGGGTGGCAGCCCACAAGGAGCCATCGCTGCTTTGATGCACAGCAAAAATGGTGTTTTGCGCCAAGCCATCTTTTTGCGTGTAAGTCCGCGCGCTGATGTTGTCACCCGCGAAGCTGAGGTGCGTTAGCCCACCGTGCTGTCTGCCAACCCACAAACCGTCGCTTGCGCCGCTGGCGATGGAATAAACGACATCCTCACTCAGACGGTCATTGGTCACGCGTCCCGTTTTGCCATCCTGCCGCCAGAACAGCCCACCATCGAACGGCGCGAACCAGATGCGCCCGCGGGCATCGACATAAACAGGTCCTCCGCTTTCCGTCAGCCGGCCAGTGACCGGGAAGCTAACGAAGGTTCTGTCGCGCAAACGCTCCAGTTCCTGGGGATGCCCAACCCAAATGTTTGCTTCCCGATCTTCGAAAAGAGCCGTGGCAGGCTTGGGGTTCCCGC
>Ga0187782_10002061_pt1 | contig 14750 bp, 9 predicted proteins | sample 0715_SJ02_MP15_2_FD_132454 | JGI IMG/M metagenome (GOLD analysis project Ga0187782, IMG submission 132454) | Tropical peat soil microbial communities from peatlands in Department of Meta, Colombia - 0715_SJ02_MP15_20_MG | ecosystem: Environmental > Terrestrial > Soil > Wetlands > Peat | place...
CGTGGCGATCCATCGGAAAATCACTTCATCGGCCCAGAGAGGTTTTTGGCGGGAGAAACCAACCATCGAGACTGCCACCACGCAAAGCCACAGTGCGACGATGGCGTTCGAATGCTCGGAGAGCAGGCGGGCGAGAGCCGTTAACGCGTTTTCAATTCGGGAAAGTTCACCCGGACGCTCTTGCTGCTGAGCATCGGCGTAGCCCGAGGTGTCGGTGGCCGAGGCTGTAGCGTTTAGCTCTGCAAGGGAGCTCTCGGGCCGTTCCAGAATGGTACTCGTCCCCTTCTCGTCGAGCACTGGCAAACTACACTCCTACTTCAAGAAGGCGCGATAGCGGTCCTTCGCGGTTCTCTATGAAACGCCAGGCGCTCGCCCATAAGGGCGTCCCTGGCTTCCTTTCATTCAACAATACGTGCATCTGCTGCCGCAACCTGCTGTGCCCGTTGGCTTAATGTCGGTTTACGCAAGTGCTACTTGGCCGCGGAGGCAAGGACAAGAGCGTCCCGATTGGGAGCATGGCGACTGAACATTAATAATTCAGGGGTGCCGCGGTAGATTGAAAGGACGCCGTAGGATCTTCCGGTTTGATTTCAAGCGACTACAGTCCATTTTGACGGAGATCGCCTGGGAATAGACCCCGGAAGGGTGATGCAGGTCACGCTTTTCTTTGAGAAACGCTTACGTTTCGCCTTGCGTTTGCTTTTTGCGGGGTGCGGTTTCCGTGTCGGACGAGTAACACCAAAAGTACCATGGTGATTGGAACCTGGGGGACGGGTGCGACTAGCCCTAATTCTGCATGGAACCTTTTCAGCGCCACGGCTTTTTTCTAAACTTCCCCAGAATCAACACTTTAGTTGAGCATCCCGGATTGAGAATTATCCTCTTCTGCCGCCGAACTCCTTAAAACCTTGGTAACTGGCCCGCTGGAACTGCAGGACGGGTCTGACCCCGCTGCTCGGAACCCGTCCCTCTGTCCAGTTGTAGGGATACAGAAGAATGAGTTACCAGTGGGGTAGGAGTCAGTATCGGCGGAGCGGGTGTACCCGGTATCGGCAGTGAACCAAGCAAGCAAAGCCCGGGAACACCGGCGCGTTCCGTCCGATTCGTCATTTGTGGCGAGTTCGGAGCAGAGGGGAAGGCTGGCCATGAGAAAAACGAAGAGACGCGAAGAAGGCTTCTCTCTAGTAGAAGCCATGGTCGCAGTTGGAATCATGCTGACGGTCATGGCGTTTGCCATGGTGCAGAGCTTCGGCTCGATCGAGAGCTATCGCGTGAATTCGGCCATGGACGTCGTAGTGAGCCAAATGCGCGTGGCCCGGCAGTTGGCGATAAGCCAGCGGCGCAACGTGACGGTTTCTTTCAACACTTCAACGACGCCCCAAACTATAACGTACCAGATAGTGGCTACCTCCGGGCCGAGTGCAACTGCCGACACGTACCAGCCGCCCGCGGTCACCATTCCGATTGCGCCGCAAGTCAGCTTCACCCAAGTGTCAGGTGTACCTGACACGCCGATGGCTTTCGGCACCTGCAGCGGGGCGGGCATTTGCATTGGAGGTCTCGGTGGGGGACCAGCGATCATGGAGTTCACTTCTGTCGGGCAATTTACCGACAGCACGGGCGTGAACACCTTGAATGGAACGATCTTCCTGGCGCTGCCAACCCAGGTAAATACGGCACGCGCGGTAACGATCATGGGCGGGACCGGACGGGTCCGTGAGTATACGTACACCGGAAGTGTTAAAGGCTGGACCGAGTAGGAAAAAACCATGAGAAAAAACGACAGAAATCGAAGGGAAAGAGGATTCACCCTAATCGAGGTGATGGTCTCGATGATCATCCTCGCTGTTGGTACGCTCTCGGTCGCCGATTTCTTCGCTATGGGTCTGCAATCCTCGTATCAGACACAAATTCAATACATCGCGCAAGAAAAAGCCTCCGAGGCGATGGAGAGCATCTTTACTGCACGCGACACCAAGATTCTCACCTGGGCGCAGATCGCGAACACCAGCAATGGCGGAGTCTTCCTGACTGGGCCGCAGCCGCTGTGTGCCTCCGGGCCGGATGGATTGTTCGGCACGGACGACGACGTCACGAGCGATCCGGACACGATCACGATTGCGCCGGGCCCAGACGGCATTTTCGGCACCGCCGATGACATCGTCGTTAATCTGAATCCCTGGATGACGCGCACGATTGCCATTAGCGCGGTGCCCAGCACGCCCAACTTGAATCTCATCACCGTGACCATCAATTGGGCGTATGAAGGAAAAGTCGGGCAGTACGTGCTTACAAGCTACATTTCGAATTATTCGTGAGGCCCTTGATGAAACTATCGTTCAAGAAGAGCGCGGGCTTTACATTGCTTGAATTGATGATCTCCATGGCGGTCACCATGGTTCTTCTGTACACCGTGGTGCAGCTGTTTATAACCGCGACCAATTCGAATGCCGTCGTGGTACAAGCGGCGGACATGACGGACAACTTACGCGCCAGCTTGAACTATATTGAACAGGACCTACAGCAAGCAGGCACCGGCGTTCCGACCGGGGGCGTCTCCTATCCGTTTACGCCCAATACGAGTGGTTGCACCACTACGGCGGGGGTCAACCGTCCCGTTGCCGTGAACCAGGGGGTAGCCCTCACTACCTTCCCAACCTGCAACAACACCATACCCGCCGTGGAACCGGGAAACGAGAACGGCCCGCCGATAACGGCTCCAGACGCCACTTCCGGAACGGTGCAAAACCCCAGCAGCATCACCGACGAAATCACCGTGCTTTACGAGGACAACACCCTGAAGCTCGATAGCCTGCCCGTTTATAGCGCGTCGCAATGTCCCAATGGATCGATGACGCTGAGCGGCGGGACCTTGACAGTAGTGTTCGATCCCAATTGCATCAACCTAACTACGGCGGGAATTGCAGTCGCGGCCGGGGACTTGATCATCTTCCAGAACAGCAGCGCCAACACCATTATGTGTGTCACGGGGGTTTCCTTGTCGGCAAATTCCTTGACGTTTGCGTCCGGCGACCCGTTTGGCTTGAACAATACGACTGCAAGCGGCGGCACCATCGTGCAACTGGAAACTTCCGGTTGCACACCGGCAGGGTCCAATGCCTGTTTTTCCGGCGTTTTGGCAACGCGCGTGTGGATGATCAGCTACTACCTCGACAACTGGAGCAGCCCACCTTACGTGCGCTTGGCTCGGCAAGTGAACCTGCGCACTGCGATTCCGGTGGGGGAGACCCTGGAAAATCTGCAGTTCACCTATAACTTCGTGGACGGCATCACCAATCCTTCCAATCAGAACACGGTGCCCACGGGAAACTCGGAGTCCCAGATTCGTTCCGTGAACGTTTATCTCGGGGCTCGTTCTTCCTACGAGGTACATCAAGGCAACACCCACAACTTTTCACGCAACAACCTGATGACACAGGTGAGCTTGCGCAGCATGGCCTACGTTAATCGTTATGAATAACAGGAGTCAGGAATGAGCACAAATATGCTGAAAAAATCGAAACGCCTGGGGCAGGACGCGGGAATTGCGCTGCTCACCACGCTGATGCTGCTGTTCCTGATGTCCAGCCTGTTGGTGGGTTTCACGATCCTGTTGATCTCCAACCAACAACTGGCCGGCTCTAACAACGACGACGTCAGCGCGTTTTATGGGGCGGAAGCGGGCATGGAGCAGCTCACGGCGAATCTGGGAAACCTGTTTGCGGAGACCTATTCGCCCACCATGGCACAGATCAATGCCCTGTCCACAACGCCTCCGCCGCCGAGCATCCCGGGGATTTCGTTTGTCACCGGCAGCGGGTCATCGGGCTATACAATTACACTTCCTTCAACGACCACGTACGACTCCAATGGAAATCCCATCCCCACGACCTCGACGATCAAAACCGGACCTTATACCGGACTGACAGCCTTCATTACCGAATACACGCTGACGGTGAATGCCCGGACGTCCGAAGGGCGCGAAGTGAAGCTGGAGCGCAGCACGCAGACTGTAGGTATTCCGGCGTTTTCGTTCGGTGTTTTTTCCAGCATGGACCTGAGCTTCTTCCCGGGTCCCGACTTTAACTTCGGCGGACGCACGCACACCAACGGAAACCTATGGCTTGCGGGAGGATCGACACTCGAGCTTTCGGACAAAACCGATGCCTATAAGGACGTGATCCGCACAGAGTTGGAGAACGGGCACCTCACGTCAGACGGATATACGGGTACTGTGAACATCACGACGAGTCCCGGAAGCAGCAGCTATCGCGCGCTGGCAAGCACCGAGGGCAGCTACGATCCTTCAACGGCAACATCCAATGCGAATTGGCCGACGATCTCTACCGGACCGAGCCCCACGGATTACAACCACAACCTGATCAACGGGCTTGGCGCAGTGAGTCCCAAGCTTTCCACCGGCGCGGACCAACTGAACTTGGCGGTGGCGCTGGTTGGCCAAGGCACTACGCAGCCGATCGACCTGATTCGTCGGCCGGTAGCGAACGAGTCCATCGTGGTTACCGCCGAGCGCTACTACAGTCAAGCGAGTTTGCGTATTCTGCTGTCCGACAACGCCACGGACATTACCAGCTTGCCGTGCATTTCCTCCGGAGCGCCGTTCGACCTTAGCTTGATGGCGACGAATCCCAACGGCGCTACCCCCTGGTCGAGCGGGGGCGCCACCGCCAATGCGACGTTGAAGGCGATCTACAACAACATGGTGGCCCACAACGTCATTCCTTTTCCCCTGGCGGCATCCGGCGCAACGGGCGCCGCTTACAACGCAGCGGACGGCTACTATCAGCCGAACGGCTACCCGGTCATTAAAGGCTTCATCAAAATTGACGAACAGATTCCTCCTTACGGCTCGGCCGCTGGCTGTGGTACGTGGACGGACGTGACCGCGGAAGTCCTGGGTTACGGATACGTCGGGCGCAACATCGACCCGGTTCCGCAGTCGTGGAACGGCACATCCCTCAATCCACAATGGCCTGGCAGCACGACGCAAATGGCGCCAGCGGTTACCCCGGCCCTGCCGTACCTACCTAGCGCAGAGCTTGGTCCTCAAGGAACCCAGGGTGCGACGGCCATGGCAACGGGAATCACGGTAACAGCGCAAGACACATTGGGCGCAGCATCTCCCGCGGGCATCTGCCCGGATCCGCACCCCTACGCAATCATTCGCCTGGAGCGCATCCGCGATAATCCATCGTCGGTCTACTACAACACCGGTGCGCTAAGTACAACCAATCCGACGAACTACCCCTACCAGTCCAAGGTGGGAGAGGTTTGCGGAGTGGACCCCGCGAATCTCACTGTAGTTGCGAGCACGCGGAGTGGTGTGTCGACAGGAGGGGTCAAGGGAACGGCAAGCGCCTGGACTCCCCAGCTTTACGACTTCTGGCCCAACCACCTGTTCGATCCACGCGAGGGTGAACTTCGCGACGTGGCCATGTCCACGACATCCTCGGTAACTCCTTTCCAGCCGCCGCAGCCGACATTGAACGGCTCGATGACCTACATCGAACTCGACGTGAAGAATCTGGCCGCCTGGTTCGCCGGAACGCTCGGCGGATTTGCCGGCGTTAGCGGTCCCAACACCAAGGATTCCAACTACGCCTCGAACGATTTCGTGGTTTACATCTCCGACCGACGCGGAAATTATGCCGACTCGACAGTGGAGTCGCTGACCGGCCTCGGGTGGCCTCCGCTTTCCCCCAGCGGAAACGAGACCGGCGAATCCGGCTGGAACGACATCGTCAATGGCACCGAGAACGTGCAGAACGGTTGTCCCAGCAACAGCCTTGATACTGGAGAGGACCCGAATACCGGCACGCCGTTTGTCGGCCACTTCTACTACTACGGTGCGGGCCAGAAGTACATCCATGGTGCCGGCCTCACACCCGTTTCCGCTCTGACGGGAACGGGTCAACTCGGTATTTTCAGCGGGCTTTCGGGCACAGCTCTAGTCGCCAATGCCAACTGCACGGCAGTTCCGGCCTACTCCAACGACAGCATCTGGCCGATGATGGTGGCGGCGACGCCAAACGCGGCGCGCGAAAACGCACCGCTGTTCTTCCGGCGGGCTATCAAGCTAGTCAACGGGAACCTTCTGACTGGTTTGGGTACGTGCCCGGGTGGAAACCCTTGCGGCTTGTCCATTGCGACGGAAAACCCAGCTTACGTCCAGGGCGACTACAACTCCAACTCCGCGGGCAACGGCTTTAGCGATCCGAACGTAGGCGCCTCGCTAAATGCCGACGCGGTCACGCTGCTTTCCGATAACTGGAATGACGTCAATTCCTTTTCTAGTCCCTACAGCACAACGAACCGCAGCGGGGGCACCGCATACTACCGCTTGGCTATCCTGGCGGGCGTAACCGTGCCGTTCCCGCAGCCCGGGGGCACCACCACTGGGAACATTGGGCAAGACTATGGAACTGACGGCGGCGTGCACAACTTCCTGCGCTATGTCGAAAACTGGGGCGGGACACTGAACTATCTGGGATCGATCATCGAGTTGTATTACAGCCGGCAGGCCAACGGCACCTACAAGTGCTGCAATACGGTGTACAGCCCGCCGACTCGTGGTTACAACTTCGACCAGGACTTCTCGAACCCGCTGCTTCTGCCACCGCGCACGCCGCTGTTCCGCGACGTGAACACCACCGGCTGGACGCGCCTGATGTTGGCGAGCCAGTAGCGGCCACAAGATCCTTCGTGCAGTCTGCTTCTTCCGGACGTCCCGGTCATTGACCGGGACGTTCTGTTTTAGGGCAGTTCCCCCCGGGCGGCCAACCGGGGCGCATTTCGTGGTACCTTGGCGTGAGCGGTTACCCGAAACGCAGGAACAACGATTCATGAATCCCCTTGAGACGCTCAGCTTGGTTCTTGGCACGGGGTTCTCTTCCGGTTTGAACCTGTACGCCACTGTCGCCACCTTGGGGCTGCTGCAGCGCTTTGGGGTGATTCATCTGCCAGATAGATTGCAGGTCCTGGCGCATCCCGCGGTGTTGGGAGTGGCTATCGGGTTGTACCTTGTCGAATTTCTCGCCGATAAGTTTCCATATATCGATTCTGTGTGGCAGGCAGTGCACACCTTCATTCGGCCTCCGGCGGCGGCGTTGCTGGCGTTTAGCGTGGCCGGTTCGGCTGCGGAGCCTTGGCGCTGGGCTGCGGCGCTCCTGGCCGGCAGCATCGCGCTGACGTCGCACGGCACGAAAGCAAGCGCGCGTGCGGCGGCGAATATGTCTCCAGAGCCTTTCAGCAACTGGGCGTTGAGTCTCGGGGAGGATGCGCTGGCGGTCTGGTTGACGTGGTTCGCGACGGCGCACCCGACGCTGACAGTGATTGTAGTGGCTGTGCTGCTGGTGATCTCGCTGTTCCTGTTGTACCAGCTTTTCCGATTCCTGCGCCGCACCTTTCACAGACTCGCCGAAATTTGACGAAGAGACGCGATGAGCATAGAACAGCCTCTCGATCCGCTTCACCCACTCGGCTGCGCTGTAGAGCAGCAGTACCGTGAAGGGCTTCGGAAGCTTTTTCCGTATCAAGACTGTTATGCGCTCCAGCGAAAGTATCCACGCGTGGCGGACGATTTAGTTGCGGATCTGGACCTTTATTTGACCTTTATCGCGGGATACAGCTCGAGTGCAACGGGACTCGCCAAAAGGTCCCGGGAAGAGCTGCGCCGAGCAATACCTGTCTTGAAGAAGTCTTTTTTCGAAGCTTACACGAGATATCTTCCGTTGGAGCCCGCTGTAAACTCGGCCAGCACGAAGGAGCTCCACGCTGAGTTGCAGGTTGCCGATGAATGCAGGCGAAACCTCGTCACAATTATGGACGCCCTTATTGAGCGGGCCTAGCGGACTCTATGTAGCTACTTCACATAAGTCGCGAGCCAGTCGAGAACCGTCTTGTACCAAAGCTGGGCGTTTTGGGGTTTCAGAATCCAGTGGCCCTCGTCGGGGAAGATTACCAGCTTGGAGGGGACGTCCTGCCGTTGCAAGGCATTGAAGAACTCCAGCGATTGCGTATAGGGCACGCGATAGTCGCGCTCGCCGGCGATGACCAGAGTGGGCGTCTTGTACTTACCCAAATCGCCCGCAAAGGTGACGGGAGAGAATTTTCTGTAATCTTCCGGCGCGTCCCAGGGTGTGCCCGGCGTGTCGTGCTCTTCGAACCATAATTCCTCGGTGGCGTACATGGAGACTTCGTCATACACGCCCGCGTGGCTGACGATCGCTTTGAAGCGGCCGGTGTGCGTGGCCAGCCAATCCGCCATGTACCCGCCGAAGGAAGCGCCGGCTGCCGCCAAGCGCGATTTGTCGATGAAGGCGTACTTCGCGAGCGCGGCGTCGATGCCTTTCATGATATCGACGTAAGCTTTTCCGCCATAATCACTGGTAATTTCGTCGGTGAATTTCTGGCCGTAGCCGGTCGAGCCTCGGCGATTGACCATCAATACGACGTAGCCCGCTCCGGAAAACACTGCAGCGTTCCAGCGGTAGTGCCAGTCGTTGGACCACATGGTTTGCGGGCCTCCGTGGAGCAGCGCCAGCATGGGGTATTTCTGCGTGGCGGAGAACTGCGGCGGGCGAAGCAGAATGGCCTGGACCTTGGTGCCTTCCGCGCCGTCGAACCAGAACAATTCCGGCTCGTTCATTTCGACCTGCGCGAGAACGGCGTCGTTCGCATGGGTGAGTTGCTTGAGTCCGCTGCCGTTCGCGGAGGAAACAAAAAGTTCGCTGGGCATGGTCAGGCTCATGCGCGAAGTGACCAGAGCGGACGCATCAGCGCTGAGCGAAAATTCCGTGGTGAATCCGTCCAGCACTTTTTTGGGGGTCGCGCCAACTCGCGCTTCCATCGCGTACACCGGCTGCAGCGTTTCATTTTCGGCCAGGAAGTAAATGGTCTTACTGTCCGGGGACCAGGCGAGCTCGTTGGCGCTGCGATCGAAGTTTTCGGAAAGGTTCTCAATCTTGCCGGTCTGGCGGTCGTACAGCATCACGCGCCAGCGGTCCGATTCATAGCCGGGCACCAATTGCGCGTGGTAAGCGATGTAGCGGCCGTCCGGAGAATAAACGGGATTGCCGTCGAATCCTTGTTGCGTGGTGATGCGCTTCGGTTCGCCTACGGCCACAGGCACGACAAAGAGATCGGCGTTCGTGCTGATTGCCTCCACTTTGTCCGTAACCGCGGTGAAACAGATTTCTTTGCTATCAGGCGAAAAGTTGAAATCGCTGGCGCTGGAGCGCTCCTCGGGAGGAACGTCGTAATCCGCGCCAGGCGTCAAGTCCCGCGGCGCCGCACTGCCATTTACCGGTGTGATGAACAGGTGGCTGCGCTTGCCTTCCGACCAATGATCCCAGTGCCGATAGAGCAGACGATCGTAGATGCGCGCCTTGACTTTGCTTTTTTCCTTCTCCTCGTCACGCTTCGCATTGCAGGCATCGTCTTTGCAGTCGGGATAAACCGAAGAGGTGAAAGCGATGCTGTGCCCATCGGGAGACCAGTGGAACAGGTCCGCGCCTGTCGAGAGGCGCGTGAGCTTCTGGGCTTCGCCGCCCTGCATCGAGAGCAGGTAGACTTGCGAAGCGCCGTCGCGGGCCGAAAGAAAAGCGAGCGTCTTCCCGTCGGGAGACCAAGCCGGCGAAGTGTCGCGGCCGCCTTGGGTGACCTGCATAGCGTCGCCGCCTGCGGTGCTGACGATCCAGATGTTGCTCACATTACGATTGGCATCCATGTCCGGAGTTGCGACGGCGTAGGCGACCCATTTTCCGTCGCGAGACACCGTCGCGCCGCTGATGCGGTGCAGCTTGATGAGGTCGTCGAAGCTCATGGGATGCTTCGTGGCATTCTGCGCGAAGCACGTGAACGCAACGGCAAGCATTGCAAGAAGCAAACTAGCGCACTTTCGAATTGTCATCGGGGTTCCCTTTCGTTGTAGAGGGAATTTTCGGACCTTCAAAACATTTCATCATCCCACGGTTGGCCGGGGATTCCAAGGCATCGAAGCACCGGCGCTTTACGGAATGGGGTCGATGGGCACGCCCACGGTCCAGATGTAGCCGTCGGGATCGAGCAGAGTCACTTCGCGCCAGCCGTGAGCGAAATCTTTTGAGGGTTGAACAACGATGGCGCCCGCGCGCCTGGCGCGCTCTTCCACCTGATCGGGATCCACGCCCAGAAAGCGCAGCTCCGCGCCCACGCCGCGCTCGCGCGCTGCCTGCAGATACCCGTACAGCGGGTGGTGATCGTAGGCGTGATCCGCATGCATCATGAAGTCGATGTCCAGCAACGAGAAAGCCGCGAAATCCCCGTCGGAGTAGCGTACGGTCGCGCCCAGAACGTCGCGGTAAAAGGCCACGGATTTGTGGACGTCGCGCGCCAGAAGGTTCACGGAAAACTTCGGCAGGTTGCGCCCATATTCGTGGGCAGACATGAACGGTTCACCAATTCGCGTTTTGCTCATTTCTTTCCCTCCGCACGAATGCCCAGTTTAGCAGCGCAATCGCGCAGGTTGCGCCCACGACATAAAATTCACCTCGACCCATGCGCGTGATCAACCCCAGCGAAAACAGCAAGGCAAATCCCGAGAAAAAATAAGGAAACGGCAGCAGGAAGCGCGCCTTGCCATCGCGGCGCTTTCGTAAAACCGGCACGGCCAGTGCCATCACTCCCCAAATGCCCAGGCGGGAAACGGCGGAGAGTACCGCGTTGCCTTCAAAATTGCCCAGAGCGAAAAAGGCAAAGAGCAAAACCGCGTAGAGGAGGATCGAAACATAGGGCGTGTGATATTGGGGATGAACCACCGCGAGAAAGCCGGGAAAGTCGCCGCGTTCAGCCAACGCAAAAGTCACCCGCGGTGCGTGCAGCAGGTTGGCGCTGAGATAGCCGTAGGCTGAAACGAGCGCCGCGAGTGTTATGGCGGCAGCTCCCGCAGGCCCGAGGAAACGCTGCGCGGCGTCCGAAAGTGGTGTGGAGGAGCCCGCGAGGCTGGGAAGCGTGGCGACGGTTACGAACTGCACCGCAGTGTAGATCACGCAGACAATAGCCAGCGCAAGCAAAAGCGCAACGGGCGTATCGCGTTTGGGATTTTGTGTTTCGCCGCCCACGAAGAGCGCTCCTTCGAACCCGCCGTAGGCAAAAATCAGAAGAAGAAATGCGTCGAACGCGTTTTTTGCGGAGATCGCGGGAACCGAGAACGGGACGCGCAGCCCAGGATGAAGGAGCAAAGCGAGCAGCCCGCTGATCACGAACAGCAACAGAAAACCCACCTTCGCGGCGGTGGCAACATTGCTGACGGCTTTGCCTGTTTTTACGCCGATGTAGTTGAAGAAAGCGAGCTGGGAAATCAGCGCCGTGAGAACCAACAAGCGGCCAACTCGCGAGCCGAACACCGGGAAAAATCTTGCAAAGTAGATACAGAAAAGATTGGCCACCGCAGCCGGCGCCGCGATGCGCGTAAGCCAGGTCAACCACGCGACGAGCAAACCGACAAAGCGGCCGAACGCGTCGCAGGCATACAGATAAAGTCCGCCAGTTTCTTCGTACCGCGAGGAAACCTCCGCGATGCATCCAGCAATGATCAGAACGGCCGCGCCGGCGACAAAATAACTTAGCGGGCTGAGCGCGCCGAGCTTGGCCGCCAGGAGATTCGGAAGTCCGAAGATGCTCCCGCCGATAATCGAATTGACCATCAGAGCTGTGAGGCTCCAGCGGCCAATCACGCGCACCAGACCTGGCAAGCTCTGCGGCACGTGTGAATCTTCCTTAGTACGTTGTGGGTGCGGGTACCACGGGCGCTTTCATCTTGATAATCTCTGACAGCACATCGGTTTTTCCGCTGATCTGTTCGAGATGCGGGCGGCGCTCGCCGCCGTGATAGTTGAGCCGGTAAGTCTGGAAGAAGTCCCCATTTTCAGCGAGGAGTTCGATCGGCTCGGGGCCGCTCTTCGCTCGTTTGATGGCGTCGCGCAAGATCTCCGGCGACCATTTGCGGCCGTTCACGGCCACCAGGCGCATTCCGGGAGCGAGACCCGCGTTGGCTGCGGGCGAGCCCGGAATAACGTCCAGGAGCCGGTCGCTATCTTCTCCGCCGCCGGGGCCGTGCACGATGAAACCGAGCGAAAATTCCAGGCTGAATTCCTGGGTCGACGCTTCGCTGATGCGCTCGGACTCGTTGGGCGTCTCGTTGAACACCAATTTCCAGCCGCTGTTCTCGATGCCGCCGAGCGGCGCGCCCGGGCCGTGCGAATCGAGCCGCTGGTTAAAGAAGGAGCGCCAGTCGTAGGGAGCAACCTCTTTCATCATAGCAACGACATCATCGAACGTGTAGGGAACGACCTTCGGCGCGGTGTCTTCGCCACCTGCAAATTTGCGGCAGAAATCGTCCAACGATTTTTTCCCGTAGCTCTCTTTGCGGATGATGGTGTCAGCTTCGAGCCAGATCAGCGTGCTTTCATCGTAGTAATCCACGCCTCGCCGCCAGGAAGCCCACTCGGGTGGGACGCTGTACAGTAGCTGCGCGGAAATGGCGGTGTCCTGCAAATCTCTCCAGGTGCGTCCGGGGCGGTCATTGAGGTAAGCAGCCGTCGAAGCGAGCGCTTCACGAAAAATGCCTGGCGGGGTCATGCCGGAACGCGCGGAAAGCGTGACGCCGTAGTATTGCGTGAGGCCTTCGTAAACCCACAGCAAATCACCCTTCATGGGGGCCTGATAATCGGGAGTCACGAGACCCACAGGGCGACGATATTTGCCGTTCCAGGAATGCGCGAATTCGTGCGCCAGAAGGTCTGAAGTCTCGAACAGCTCGGGGTCGAGGAAGTACGCTTCCTCCGCGTGATTGTCGCTCGATTCGTGGTGCTCCACGCCGTCCGGGGGAAAATGATCGCTCAAGGTGAGCAAAAAATCGTAGCGGCGGTAGTGCCGCGCACCCCAAAGCGCGCCTCCCTCGGCCACGAGCTGCCGGAGATGTTGGACTTCGGTTGAGGTGGCGTCGAGAGGGCCTGGTCCGTCGGCCGCGACGTGAATGGTGTGCGGCGGCGACTGCCCCGGAGAAAGATCGATGTGGCGGAGATAAGCGCCGGCGAGCACGGGCGAATCGATTACTGTGGTGAGGGAGGCGGGCGCGAATTCGATGGCTTCGGCGGACTCCTTTGCCACGGGCAGAGCGGTGCCGTACTTCCAGCCGGAAGGGAGTCGCAAACTTGCGGCGTAGATGAGCTCGTCGGTCTTTGGCCCTTCAGGGTACAGCGTGACCATGTACCAGTTCAGAATGACGAGCTTTTCCGTGGACGAAGGGCGCTCGCGCGAGCCGCTCGCTTCGGCTGGCGACACGTAATCGTAAGCGGCGACCAGTTTATCCACACCGGCGGGGACTTCGAGGTGGAAGGCAAACATATCCACATCGTCACGCCGCCAGGAGATTTCTTTTCCGGCGCCAGTGATTTTCAAGCCCACCAGATCGACGACCGGACCGATGGGCGAGTGCTCTCCGGGAATCCATTTCGGATATACGAGCGTGAGCGGGCCAGACTGGACGGGAAGCGTCAGCCTGACATGAAAAATGTGCCTGGGAGCGTCGCGAAGATCCACATCGAGTTGCGCGGGGTTCTGCGCCGTTTGCGCGTAGAGCTGGCCGGGAGCGATCAGTAAGAGCAAGAGAAAAATGGCGAGAAGTGAGGAACGAAGGTGTCGAATCAAGAGGCAGTCTCCAGTTTCCGCGTCAGATTATCACAGCGGCGTGGCACTGGCACTTTTGCCGGTGCAGCGGCTCCAGCAGGACAAGCACAGACAAGAGTGTCTGTGCCACATGGCGGTTTGCTACAATCCGCGTATGACCACGGCTACGCGTGTTACTCCACTTTTTTCGCGTAATCTCCACAAACAGTATCCCATCGCGGTGCGCGGAGAAGGCTGCTGGATTATTGCAGAGGATGGCCGCAGATACCTGGACGCTTCGGGGCAGGCGGCGGTGGTCAGCATCGGGCACGGCGTAGCGCAAATCGGCCGCGCGATGGCGGAGCAATCCGCAAAGATTGCGTTTGCCCACACCACGCAATTCCATTCGGAGCCGGCGGAAAAGCTGGCGGCTCGCGTGCTGGCCATCGCGCCGCCGAATTTCCGCAATGGCGGCCGCGTCTATTTCACTTCCGGCGGGTCGGAAGCCACGGAAACCGCCATCAAACTCGCGCGGCAATATTTTCTGGAGAGCAAGCAGCCTGCGCGCTATCGCATCGTGTCGCGCAAACAGAGTTATCACGGGAGCACGCTCGGCGCGATGTCGGTGAGCGGCAACGTGGGCCGCCGAGCGCCGTATGCTCCGATGATTCCGGAGTGGGGCCACATCGCGCCATGCTTCTGCTATCACTGCCCGCTCAATAAGACGTTTCCCGAATGTAATCTCGCCTGCGCCGACGAGCTCGATGCGTTTCTGCGTGCCAATGACACCGCGAGCGTTGCGGCGTTTGTGTTTGAACCTGTGGTAGGCGCGACTTTGGGGGCCGCGCCTGCGGTGGATGGCTACACCGCGCGCATCGCGGAGATTTGCCGCAAACATGGAATCCTGGTGATCGCGGACGAAGTGATGACGGGCATGGGCCGCACCGGCAAACCGTTTGCGAGTGCGTACTGGGGATTAGAGCCGGACATTATCCTGACCGGGAAGGGCATCGCCAGCGGATACGCGCCACTGGGCGCGGTGCTTGTGGCGCCGCGCATTGTCGAAGCGTTTGAAAAGGGCA
>Ga0187782_10002062_pt1 | contig 14739 bp, 13 predicted proteins | sample 0715_SJ02_MP15_2_FD_132454 | JGI IMG/M metagenome (GOLD analysis project Ga0187782, IMG submission 132454) | Tropical peat soil microbial communities from peatlands in Department of Meta, Colombia - 0715_SJ02_MP15_20_MG | ecosystem: Environmental > Terrestrial > Soil > Wetlands > Peat | place...
AAACAAAACCGGAATCTCTGTCTATATTCTTGGTCTCAAAGATAAGAAGTACTTAGCCAAAACGTATGGAAAAAAACTAGGCAAGGCGAGCGTGACCGGATATTGCATTCGGTTTAAAGCTCTAAAGGATATAAACATCGATACGCTTGTAGCGGCAATACGATATGGGCTCGCAGCTTAGAATGAAAAAGGCAAACAGTTATCGATGTAAAGGCGCCACGCTTCAGCTTCAGCTTTCAGCGGTTTGAGGTGTATCCCAGTCCTCGAAGCTACGGGCGCCGCCCTTCATCCGGTTCTTCACCAGGTTGGTCCACACAAACTTGATCACTCGCGCATCGTTGTAGCAGTAAGCCAGGTTGTGATTCAGCGTCGAAAAGCAATGTTGTTGGCACGTCTTTTTCATTCCCACCAACTGCTGCGCATCAAATTTGTGGCCATCGATATTTCCCCAATCGTAGGTTGCCGCGTACATCGGAAAGCACGGCGCCACGGTGCCATCGGTGCGGATAATCACGTTGTTCTGGCCAGCCCGGCAGTTCCATTCGGCGAAGCGCAGATTCCCGTCGCTGTCCTGAACGATTCCCGGAGTGCCGGCAAGCTGCTTCGCGATATCGCCGTTAGTGCCGGTGCCATCGCCATTCCAGCCAAGCCGTTTCAGCTCGCTTCCGCTGGCCATGCGGATGAAGGCTTTGATTTCCTGCAAGCGCTGCACGGAGTTGACCATCTGGTAGCCCGCTTGGTTCTTTTCAATGATCCAATCCACCAGCCGGTCGATTTCCGGCCAATCCTCGGGACGGATATACGTGGGATTGTCACTCAAGTGCTTGAAATGCTCGTCTTGCTCGAGCATGGGGGTTTCGTTGATGTGGTAGTCGGTGGCCACGCGGTGATCCCGGGCATACTCGGTGATCTGCCGCACATCTTCGGTATTGTTGCGGCAAATGTTGAGGTTGAAGAACACCATGTAGCCGTAGACGTACTGCTTCTTCATCAGGTATTCCAGATGCTTGCGCGAGGGCACCACGGCCTTGGGCAAGCTGGGCTTTTCCTCCCACGCGTCCAGCGCGAAATTGAATACCCCGACTCCCGCGTCGCCCAAGCGGTCCGCCACTTCCGGCCTCAGCAAGCGCCCATTCGTGCCGACGTAGATCCAGAATCCCTTTTTCGCCGCGTAATACACGACTTTGTGCGCGAAATCGGGCCGCAGCAATGGCTCGCCACCCATCAACGCCAACACCCGGCAGCCATGATCGTGTAGCCAATCGATGGAACGCCGTGCCACATCCTCGGTCATGCCTCTGACCTTGTTGTTGAACGCCCAGCAATACCAGCAATCCAGATTGCACTTATATTCCACGAACAGATACGCGGTGATCGGATGAAAATCGCCTGGCAACACCCGCGAACGGACGTACGGAAAAAGCCAACCGCGCATGGAACGGTACACCTGGCTGAGAGTCCAGTCCCGTTTCTCAGGAATCCGATCCGGGCCAGGGTCGGAGAGTTTCTCCGGAAAGCGGGGAAACACCGGTTCGGGCAGTGTCATTCCTTTGGGGGAAGGAACTGCGACGGGGCCAGGTGCAGAGTGCATCAGCAAGTTGTGAATGTCGACGTCGATGCGGAACTTCGGTACGGTGGCCACTTACTGTCTCCTTTGACAACAGTTGCAGCCGGCCTCCGTTCCGAATGCTGCCCAATGCTCATGTGTTGACTTTTAGATGCGCGAAGCGGTGCGTTGATGCATACAAAATCTGTCTGCCCAAGCTTCATGATTCTTCGACGCTGCTCTACAGGATTAAGCGTAGGTACTGGGCTCCGCACTGTTCTATCGAATTTTTGGATACAGACGTTCGGCGGTTTGATGAACGAATAAAGCAGGTTGCCAGATTTCTCGAAATAATGAATATCAAGTTACACTTTTTGGAATCCACTTCCGGCGGTACAGGGTGAAATGGGCCTGCGACTTAGTACTCTCTTCAACGACGCTCCTCATGACCTTCAGGCCAAGGTCATCGCTATCTATGCCATCTTGCTGGGATTCAACGTTGCCGCTTGGGTGTGGGCCGCAATGGCGTTCCGCCATTTTCCGGTCCTGTTGGGTACCGCCCTATTGGCTTACAGCTTGGGGCTGCGGCATGCCGTAGACGCGGATCACATTGCGGCGATTGATAATGTGACCCGCAAGTTGATGCAGCAGGGGCGGCGTCCCGTGGCTGTGGGTTTCATGTTTTCTCTGGGGCATTCCAGCATTGTGGTTCTAGGCGCCGCTGCTCTGGCGGGTACCGCGCTGGCGCTGCAGCATCATTATCTCGAGCGCGTCAAGAATATAGGCGCCGTAGTTGGCACCTCAGTATCCGCGTTCTTTCTGCTGGCCATCGCGGTCATCAACCTGATCATTCTCAGATCCATCTACGGCGCGTTTGTTCGCGTGCGCCAAGGCCAACCCTACACGGAAGAAGATTTCGACCTCCTCTTAGGGAGCCGCGGATTTTTGGCCAGGCTGTTCCGGCCGGTGTTTCAAATGATCAACCGAAGCTGGCATATGTATCCGTTGGGCGTGTTGTTCGGATTAGGATTCGATACCGCCACGGAGATTGGGGTTCTGGGCATCTCCGCAGCCGAGGCCTCCAAAGGCCTGTCGTTCTGGTCCATCCTGGTGTTCCCGGTTCTTTTTGCGGCTGGCATGTGCTTAATCGATACCACCGACAACATTTTGATGTTAGGGGCTTATGGTTGGGCCTTTGTAAAGCCCATTCGCAAGCTGTACTACAACATGACCATTACCAGCGTGTCGGTGATCGTGGCGCTGGTAATCGGGGGTGTGGAGACGCTCGGGTTGTTGGGAGGGCAGTTCCACTTGAGAGGCCGGTTCTGGGATGGGATCGCGGTGTTAAACGAAAATTTCGGCACCCTGGGGTTCTTTATCGTGGGGCTTTTCGTATTCAGCTGGATTGTTTCGATTGCCGTCTACAAGTGGCGCCGCCTGGATGACATTCCGAAACTTCCCGAAGTTCCCTTTGATTGAACTTCTTGCCATCCCGCTCACGGTTCCAACAAACTGCTGATCGAACTCACCGCTTGCTCGGCGAACGTAAACGTGCCTTGCTCCTGCATTTCACGAGCGGCGCGCAAAAACGCGCCCAAAGCCGCGCGACATAAGCCACTGCCCACGCTGACACGCCGCACGCCCAGCGCAGAAAGTTCCTCCAGACTGAAGCGAGCGCCGGGCAAGGCCATCAGCACGTTGATCGGGCGATCCACGGAACTGATCACTGCGGCAATGTCCTCTCTTTTGACCATTCCGGGCGCATACAGCACGTCTGCTCCCGCCTGCTGAAACAGCTGCAAACGTTTGATGGTGTCTTTCAGATCATAGTTCCCGTGCAGATAGTTTTCCGCGCGGGCGGTCAACGTAAAGGGAAATGAACAGCTGCGAGCCGCCTCCACGGCGGCTTTGACCCGTTCCACGGCCAGCGCATGGTCGTAGATCGGATGATCCTGTCGCACCGCGGCGTCCTCTATGGAGCCGCCCACCGCGCCCGCTGCGGCGGCCAGCCGTATGCTCTCCGCGGCAGTTTCCGGCTCATCTCCGAAGCCGTTGCCCAGGTCGGCGCTAACCGGCAAATCAGTTGCTGACGCCACGTCGGTTACATGCCGCATCACGTCTGTGCGATCGACGGTATTGTCCTGCTTGCCCACCGCAAATGCATATCCGGCGCTTGTGGTGGCCAGTGCCTGGAAACCCATTCGCTCTAACAGCCGTGCCGTGCCGATATCCCAGGGATTGGGGATGATGAAAGCTTTGTTTCGGGCGTGCAAGTCACGAAACAATTTCGCTTTTTCCGCCTGCGTCTTCATGTTCGTTTAAGCCCCTCCCGTTAGCCTCGAGGGCAGCTCGAAGGTTCCATCGACCAGTTCCACAAAGTTTCTCTCTTCACGAATGATCAACCGCTTGTTCGCCGCCATCGCGAAATTCTCGCGTGATTCGCCGTCCGATCGCAAGCGGGCCTTGTATGCTTCATAGGCGGCTAAGCTTTCGAATGCGATCAGGCCCCAGGCTACATCATTGGTGCCTTCGTAAGGCAGGAAATATCCCACCAGATGGCCACCGCAACGGGGAATAATCCGTCCCCAATTTTCAGCATACTGCTTGAAGCCTTCCCGCTGGTACGGGTCAATTTGGTAGCGGATCACGCACACGATCTTCATGTTGATTCTCCCGGTAGGCAGCCGGGACTCGCCATTTGCCGGTAACACCACCGCGGCGCCGATGGTCGCAAGGGCCATGATGGCTTGGCGACGGCTGATGGGCTCGTCCGGCTGCACGTGCGCAGTTTCCCCCTTGCCGGTAGACTATACTTCGTTTAGCATCAAAGTATGGATGCAGACTCACATGCGGATATCGCCGTTTCCACCATCGCGGCCGCTATTGGCGAACCCGCTCGGGCGCGCATTCTGTATTCCCTGATGGACAGCCACGCGCGCACCAGCACCGAGCTCGCTGCCATCGCCGAGGTCACGCCGTCCACTGCAAGCGTGCACTTGCATCGCCTGAAGCAAGCCGGCCTGGTCAGGGTGCTGTTCCAGGGCAAGCATCGTTTCTACAGCCTGGATGGACCCGAAGTGGCCAGCGTGTTGGAGGGACTGAACGTGCTCGCCGGCGCTCCGCGCAAACAGTTCGTGCCCACGACGCCAAGCCGCTTACGCGCCGCGCGCACTTGCTACGATCACATGGCCGGCGCGGTTGGTGTTGCGCTGCACGACCGCTTCCACGCGCTGGGCTGGCTGGTGGTGAACGCCGCAAAACACAGCACTAGCTATGCCCTTACTTCCCGCGGAGAAAAAGCATTCGCAGCTCTGGGAGTCGACGTGCCTGCTACCCGGGCATTGCGCCGGCGCTTCGCCTGCTCGTGTCTGGACTGGAGCGAGCGGCGCCCCCATATCGGTGGGGCCTTGGGCGCGGCAATCCTGAAACTCGTGTTGAAACGCAAATGGCTGCTTCAGGAACCGGACTGCCGGGCGTTACAGGTGACCGGCTTGGGGCGCCGCGAACTGCGGGCTCGCTTCGGCATCGAAGCGTAAGCTCGCCATCCCGGAACATCCTTACTGTAAAAAAGTAAAGTTTGGGCTAGAATGTCTCCCCGGATTCACCGCTACTAACCTTTTACGGAGTATTCTTCATGGCCATCGCCACCATCAACCCCGCCACCGGAGAGGTCTTAAAGACATTTGAGGCCCTCACCGACGCTCAGGTGGAAGGGAAAATCGCCAAAGCGGCCCAGGCGTTTCACAGTTTCCGCAAAACCTCGTTCGCCGAGCGGGCTCGCTGGATGAACAAAGCCGGGGACATTTTGGACGCCGAGAAGGAACCCATTGGCCGTCTGATGACCCTGGAAATGGGCAAGACTCTGGCTTCCGCCATTGCCGAGGCGGAAAAATGCGCGGGCGCGTGCCGCTACTATGCACAAAACGCGGAAAAATTCCTCGCCGACGAAGTGATCCCTACGACCGCTTCGAAAAGTTTCATTCACTACCAGCCGCTGGGCATTGTGCTGGCGGTAATGCCCTGGAATTTCCCGTTCTGGCAGGTTTTCCGTTTCGTCGCTCCCGGTTTGATGGCCGGGAACGTCGGATTGCTCAAGCACGCGTCCAATGTGCCGCAATGCGCCCTGAAAATTGAAGAGGTTCTACTGCGCGCGGGTTTTCCCGACGGTGTATTCCAGACCCTGCTGATTGGGGCGGCCCAGGTGGACCGCATCCTGAATGACCCACGCGTCGCAGCCGCGACACTTACCGGAAGCGAGCAGGCCGGTATCCAAGTGGGCATATCGGCGGCAAAGCGCATCAAGAAAGTCGTTTTGGAGCTTGGCGGCAGCGATCCGTTTATTGTGATGCCCAGCGCAAATCTGGAAGAAGCCGCGGCTACCGCCGTAAAAGCTCGAGTCATCAACAATGGCCAATCGTGCATTGCCGCCAAACGCTTCATCGTTCATGAACAGATCGCCGACGCATTCGAACGGGAATTTGTTCGCCGCATGCAGTCTCTGAAACTGGGCGACCCGTTCGACCCGGCAACCGAGGTTGGCCCACTCGCCACGCCTGATGCGGTGAAGGATCTCGATGCCGACGTGCATAAGAGTATTCAAGCGGGCGCCAAGCTGCTTGCCGGCGGGAAAACCGTGGCCGGCCACGGCAATTTTTACCAGCCCACCGTTCTGACCAATGTTCCCAAGGATTCTCCAGCGTACCGCGAAGAACTGTTCGGACCCGTGGCCAGCATTTTCCGGGTCAAGGATATCGACTCCGCACTGGCGATCGCCAACGACAGCCGCTTTGGTCTCGGTTCCAGTGCCTGGACCAATGATGCCGCCGAACGGGAACGGTTCATTAATGAGTTGGAAGCGGGCATGGTGTTTATCAATCAGATGGTGGCCTCCGATCCTCGCGTACCCTTTGGGGGCGTGAAGGCTTCCGGGCATGGCCGCGAACTGGGTCCGTATGGCATTCGCGAATTCACCAACGCTAAAACCGTCTGGATTCGTGATCTGGCGAAATAGCTGTTGGCCTGTTCACGGGGCGAAGGAGGCGACCAGTGTCTGGTGTCCGCAGACGTCCGGTGACTTTTTTGTGCAGGACCGTCCTGTTATTGCTTCTGCCCGCAAGCATGTGCGTCTCGCAACAGTCCGCGCTCGATGAACAGCCATTGGACCTGCTTGATCACCTGGCAGGGAAATGGACCCTCAATGGCAGGCTCGGAACCAAGCAAACGGTGCATGATGTCGAAGCTGACTGGGTCCTGAACAAAGAATACTTACGGCTTCATGAGATATCCCGCGAACGAGACCAAAGCGGCAAACCCGCGTACGAAGCCATCGTCTTTCTCGCCTGGGAGCCTAAGTCTCGCCAGTATTCCTGCCTTTGGCTAGACTCAACCGCGCCGGGTGGTCTTTCGAACCCAATGGCACACGGCGTACAATCCGGAAGCTCGATTCCTCTTATTTGGGTGTTTTCACCGTCGCACTCTCTCCACACGACCTTTGCGTACGACCAGCGATCAGACACTTGGCGGCTGACCATCGACGACGTGGACCAAGGGAAATCCGAACGGTTCGGTGATGTGGTGCTCCGCCGGAAAGCCAACAGCGCACGCAAAGCCGGTGGCGGCGGTGGCCCCACAGACTCTGAAGGTTGACCACTACAGGAGGGCCAAGAAAATCGGCCGTAAGCGTGCAAGGAATGCAGGGTTTAGCAGATTGACGGCAGAACTCTGCAAGGCGCATGATTTTACACTCTGGACCTGGACTGCTGGCGCCCGCTTTGTAACGCACCGTTTACGATCTACGCCAAACGTACAGGACTTCGATGTTGCTGAGTTAATGGAGAGATCGCCGTGCCCAGAATCCTGGAAAGAAAGCAGCCCGAAAGCAGAGCTCGCGTTCGCAGGCCAGGGCTGACCGAAGCCCAAATAGCGGTTCACTGGAAGGAAGAGGAATACATTCGCCCGCCGGCGCGCTTCATTGCCCAGGCTAATCTGAACGATCCGCACATCGTGGAACGTTTCAGTGAAAAAAATTTCCCCGAATGTTTCCGGGAGTACGCCGAACTTCTTCACTGGGATCAATACTGGCACACCACCCTGGACACCAGCCATCCCCCGTTCTGGAAATGGTTCGTCGGTGGCCGTTTGAATACCTGCTACAACTGCGTGGATCGGCACCTGAACAAGTGGAAGAACAAAGCCGCGATGATTTTCGTTCCCGAGCCGGAAGATGAGCCGCACGTTGTCATCACCTACCAGGAACTGTACCGGCGCGTCAATGAGTTTGCCGCGCTGCTCCGCGATTTCGCCGGTTTGCAGAAGGGCGATCGCGTGACCATTCACATGCCCATGATTCCGGAGCTGCCCATTACCATGTTGGCCTGCGCCCGTCTGGGAGTCATCCACTCGGTCGTGTTTGGCGGTTTCTCCGGGGAAGCTTGCGGGCTGCGCGCCGCCGATTCCGGCAGTCGCGTGCTGATTTATGCCGATGGCTATCACCGCAACGGCCGCTGGGTCGATCACAAAGCCAGTGCGGACTTGGCGGTCGAGACCGCCAAGAAAGAGGGTCAGACCATCGACAAAGTCCTGGTCTGGCGGCGCTACCGCAATCGCTACTCTTCCGACTCCCCGATGATCTTGGAGCGCGACTACTTCATCGACGATGTTCTTAAGGACTACCGCAATCGCTCGGTCGAACCCGTTTCTATGGATGCGGAAGATCCTCTGTTTCTCATGTACACCAGCGGCACCACCGGTAAGCCCAAGGGCTGCCAGCACCGTACCGGTGGATACCTGGCGTACGTTACCGGCACCGCAAAGTTCTATCAGGACATTCATCCCGAAGACGTCTACTGGTGCATGGCCGACATTGGTTGGATCACCGGGCACTCTTATATCGTGTATGGCCCATTAGCGTTGGCTGCCACCAGCGTGCTCTATGAAGGGGTGCCGCAATTCCCTGATGCTGGCCGCCCCTGGCGGATCGCCGAGCGCCTGGATGTGAATATCTTCCACACTTCCCCCACGGCCATCCGCATGCTTCGGAAAGCCGGGGCGGACGAGCCCAAAAAACACAACTACCGTTTCAAGCACATGACCACGGTTGGCGAACCCATCGAGCCGGAAGTGTGGCGCTGGTACCACGAAGTTGTGGGCAAAGGCGAAGCTGTCATCGTCGATACTTGGTGGCAAACCGAAACCGGCGGCTTCCTCTGCACCACCAAACCGGCTCTCGATCCCATGAAACCCGGCAGCGCCGGCCCAGAATGCCTGGGTATTTACCCCGTCATCTGGGACGAAAATGGCCAGGAAGTTTCATCCGAATCGCACAACGCCGGCAACATCTGCATACGCAATCCCTGGCCCGGCATCATGCAGACCATTTGGGGCGATCCCCATCGCTTCGTCAGCAATTACTACAAAAAGTACAACAAGAACCCGCACAGCAAGGATTGGCGCGATTGGCCGTACTACGCCGCCGATGGCGCGGTGCTTCCTTCCGATGGCTACTATCGGATTCTGGGACGTGTCGATGACGTGATCAACGTCGCCGGCCATCGCCTGGGCACAAAAGAACTCGAGTCCGCTTGCCTCACGGTTCATGAAATTGCCGAAGCCGCGGTGGTTCCGGTGGTCGACGAGGTCAAAGGCCGGGTGCCGGAAATTTACGTTTCCTTGAAGCCCGGTGTCCTGCCCAAGAAACAAATTATAGAAAAGCTGACGGCCACCATCGAAACCATCATTGGCAAGATCGCTCGCCCCAAACGCATTCACATTGTTCCCGACATGCCCAAGACGCGCTCCGGCAAAATTATGCGCCGCGTGTTAGCCGCTATTTCCAACCACATGGACACCGGCGATATCACCACCCTGGCCAACCCCGATATCGTCGAGCAGGTCCGGCAACTCGTCCAAGGCCGCGAAATTATGCCCTTGAATGAAGGACCGGAAGATATCAAACGGTTCGGCGAAGAACCCTAATTGCACTTTTTGGAGTGTGGCGGCTTGCCGCCGCTGAATCTGCCTCCCAAGTCAAACAACAAAGGTGTATGTCATCCTGAGGAGCGCCTTGTGCCTGCCTGCGCAGGCAGGCGACGAAGGATCTCAACCGATCCCGGTCACCCAATTCAGGCACTGCCGCGTCGTTGACTCAGGATCTTAATTTACTTCTGAAATATCACCCTTCCGCCGCGAATCGTGTACGCGACCTTGGCCAAATTCCGCACATCCACCATCGGGTCGCCATCCAGCACAACCAAGTCAGCCTCGCATCCCTTTTCCACCCGGCCCTTTTTCTCGGCCTTGAAATACGCCGCCGGATTGGTCGTCAGTGAAGCGAGTATCTCGCCCGCAGGCAGCGCGCGATTCATGAATACAAACTCCTGCGAAGTATCGTAGATGTTGATGAAACCAACGTCCGTCCCAAGAAGTACGGTCCCACCATTGGACGAAAAGGCCTTCAGCTGCTCCGCGCCTGCATTCACTATCCGCGCGGTTACCGCTGGATCGTTCACAATCGTTGTCCATAACGTGAGCGTCGGAATCAACGCCGTGTGCTGCGCCTTGAAGCGGGCCAACTCCTCGCTCGTATACTGGAAATCCGTGCTGGGAATGGTGTGCGCAAGAATATCTACGCCTCCCTCAATCGCGTTGTCCACGCCCACCTTGTTCTGCGGATGCGCAAACACGCGCTTCCCTTGGCCGTGCGCCACGTCAACGGCAGCCTTCACGATGGACGTGTCCATATTCACCACCGGCTTGTTCCCCATGAATGCGCCCGTAAACAGCTTCATGCCGTCCATACCCATCTTCAGGTCATTCCGGGCCATCTCTGCCGCTTCCTCGGGCGTGGCCGCTTCCGGCAATTGCATTTCCGGCGGCAAATAAACGGGGTGGCCGTTCTTTGGGAAGATATCGCCGGCAAGAAGCATTTTCGGTCCAGGAACTTCGCCGGATTCCACGCGCTGCCGGAGCGCTAGAGAATTGCCCGGCTCCGACCCAAGATCCCAGACGGTCGTAAATCCCCATCGGGTCAGCATCTCCTGCATGTGCTTCTCGAGCGCCGCCGCGGGTGCGCTGCCTGCATTATTCCAGGCCGCCTCGGTGAAGTGCGCGTGACTGTTCCAAAAGCCCGCAACGATGGTCTTCCTACTGCAATCGATTACCTGCGCATCCTTGGGGATTTTCACTTGACTGCGCTTGCCCACCGTTGTGATGGTCCCGCTGGAAATCAGAACCACTGCGTCGGCAACGGGAGTTGCGCCAGGCGACGTGTACACCGTGCCTCCCACCAGAGCAACAGCAGGGCCAGGCGGAGTATCAGCCGAGTTCAACAACGATGCAAAGAACAATGCGGATAGTACGGAGAGCGCATAGCGGCGAATCATGTTTCATTCCTTCTGCGATATTCACCCAAGCAAAGCGCTACCAGCTTGCCTGTTTTTGGCTGACCAATAAAGCGTTCTTTCCGAGTTAGCAGGCGCTGAAGGACTCGCCCCGTCGCGAGCTGCAAGTTAACGATTCACTCGGGTGACAATCCGTTCTGCTTTTCCGCCGCGCGCGCTTCGGCCTCGCGGCCCTCGGCCCGCAACTCCTTTGCCAACTGCTCCCAGGCCCCGTTGGTCTCTGGCGCTGCCTGTAGCAACTCTTGATACTCCCGCACTGCCGCCCCGTACTGTTCATTGGCGAGATACGCATCCCCCAACGCCAGCAAAATCTCCGGCCTGGGCTCCAGTTCCTTGGCTTTCTTCCAATTCTCAATCGCTTCGTGCCACAGCCCTTCGGCCGCATAGATCTGTGCCAATTCCCCATAATGATCAGCTTCAGCCGGGTCCAGGCGAATGGCTTCCCGCAAAGCCGCCACCGCTTTTTCAAATTCACCCTGGCGGCCACAGATTCGCCCAAGCCCTGCGTAGAGTTCCGCGTAACCAGGGTTCAACCGTTTTGCTTCGGCGTACGCATCCAGCGCCTCATCATCATGTCGCTGCAGTTCGCGGGCATGCCCTAAAGTGATGTGCGCGAAGGCGTCTCCGGGGCGCGCTTTCACAAACAATAGCGCCTCGTGCACGGCACACTCGGTAAGTTGCGAGTGGTAACAGATTGCTGAACGCTGCTCGTGCTCATAAGGCGATTCCGGCGCCAACCGCGCTGCTTCGGTCGCTTCCCCGTAGGCCATGATCCAATCCCTTGAAAGGCCTAGAAGGTGCGCATAGATCGAGTGTGCGTCCGCATTGCGCGGGTGCTTGGTTGTTTCCATCTGGATCGCTCCCAGCGCATGCCCCCAATCCTTCCACATCACAGCCGCCGCCAGTTCATACAGATAATCCGTGGACTTTGCCAGCCGCAATCCCATTTTCCAGACCGTGCACGGCGCTTTGGCAGAACGAACCACGCGAATGGTTTCAGCATCGGAACCCGCCCCGGCCAAGGCATTCAGCAGCGCCTGATCAGCGCACTCGGTCAAACCACGGTGACTCACTTCATCACGAATCTCTTCCTGCGTAAGTCCCTGTAACTGCCACGCCAGCACCTGCTCGGGCATAACCGGTCTATTGTCTTCCAAGCTGGCGTCACCTTGTGGTGTAGTTAATGCCAACGCTGCGAATAGGACCAGGGTGAACACGGAGCCGCCTCCCCCAGGGGAAACACACATCGCCCTATTCAGCTATATCGGCAGCCCCGTTGTACGTCTGATGATTAGGACTGTTCTAATGAGGATTTTCTGGTGCCGGCACGACGACTGCTCTTACGATTCTTGGAAAGGATTAACCACCAGCACCCCTTCGTACTCCTGCCCATTCGAGAAGTCTTCCGAATACAAAACCTCGCATCCGGCGCTTCCCGCCGCCTGAATTATCAGTGCATCCCAGAAAGACAACTGGTAGCGCTGTTCGATTTCCAGCGCTCTCAACACCGAATCCGCCGAATTCACCACCACGTGCCATTGTCCGTATGCCCGAATTGCCGCGCGGGTCTCGTCCAAGCTCAAGGGTTGAACGAATTTGCGTCGCACCGATACGCAGAACTCCTCCAGTACCTGCGTGCTGATCACCCCTTTCTTTTCGGTCCAAAGTCGCGCCAATAACTCTTGCGATCGGCCTTGCTTCATCGCTGTGCCCTGGTCGTGCGCATAGACCAGCACGTTCGTGTCGACGAACGCTTTACCGCTCATGGAGTTCGTCACGCGATTTGGGCTTCACGAAGCCAAAGCCCTTGCTCTCTTTCATCAGCGCAATTGCTTGTTTCTTGGCTTCTTCGTAGGCGCGGTCCCCCTCAGCTAATTCCTCGAGTTTCGTCGCGAGCATTGCACTTACAGAGGTGCCCTTCTGTGCTGCAAGCACTTTGACCCGCCGCAACAGCTCGGAATCCAGCTTCAAAGTAATATTGGTCTTCTTGGCCATAGAGGCATGGTAGCACGGATTTTCGTGCAGCACGAATTCCCGTGCCCCACCATCCCCCTGTCACAACTTGTCTCACTCGGGCGTATAACCATTAGAAATTCAGGGAGAACCAACCTGTGCTGGAAGGTGTGATAGAACCGTTGCCAAAGGCTACGCAAGCCATGGTGAGTCAGACCTTGGGCGTTCAGGACTCCTCGCAGTCGTTTGACGACCTGTTCCTCTCTACCTATCCCCGTCTGGTCGCGCTGTTGCGCCGCATGTTAGGCGATTCGGGACGCGCGGAAGAACTTGCCGACGAAGCGTTCCTGAAATTGCACAACACCGTTTTGCCTCCGTCGATTCGCGGCAATGTTCCCGGCTGGCTGTATCGCACGGCCATGAATATGGGAATTGACGATCTCCGCGCGCGTAACCGGCATGCCAGGCTGTCTCGGGAAGCTTCCAAAGCCGCGTCCGCCTCAGCTCAGCCCGAAGACGGTTTGCAACGCATTCTCCGCGGCGAAACGCGGCAGCGCGTCCGTCTGGCTCTCTCCAAACTTAAACCCGAATGGGCGCAGATTCTTCTCCTTCGCGCGTCCGGCTATTCCTACAAAGAGATCGCGGCTCACCTGGAAATTTCCGATGGCTCCGTTGGGACGTCGTTAATGCGCGCGGAGGCTGCTTTCGAAAAATGCTATTTGGAATTGTTTGGTGACAAGGATTAGGAGGTCGTATGAACTGCCCCACGGATGACACCCTTCGCGCCTATCTCGACGCGGAACTGAGCCCCAACGATCTCAGTGAAGTACGGCAGCATCTGCAAAACTGCCCTGCGTGCGAGGCCCGCCTGCAGGCCTTGTCCGCTACCGCCCAGCGTGTCGGGTCGCAACTTGCCTCACTCGATGCGTCGCCATCCGCTTCGCAAGCGAATCCGCAAATCGCTTTAGCTCGGTTCAAGGCAAAACTCGCCGAATCGCAGCAACCCGTTCCGTTCTTCTCGCGGATTTTTGCTCCTCGCTGGCGTTTCGCCTGGGCTGGTTCATTCGCTGCGGTGGTGCTGTTGCTCTCCTTGCTCTTCCCGGCTACCCGCGGCTTCGCCCAGCGGCTGCTGGCCACGTTACGCGTCGAGCGGGTACAAACCGTGACCGTGGATTTTGCGGCTGGCGATAATCACGCGCCCAATCAGCCCCTGGAAACGCTGGCAAAACTGCTCTCCGACAATGCCGTGGTCACCACGAACGAAAAGGAATTCACGGTTGACTCGCAAACTGCTGCCACGCAGGCTGCCGGATTCCCAGTTCGCATGCTGTCGGCTCGCACCGACACGCCCACATTTAACATCTCCGGCGCCCACGCCTTTCATTTGACGCTGGATCGCACGCGCCTCCAGGACATCCTCGATCAAGCCGGACGCCCCGATCTTCTGCTGCCTGCGACTCTTGATGGCGCCACTGTTTCCGTGCAGGTTCCTCGCGCTGTAGCGCTCAATTACGGTGGCTGCAAACACGAGGATCGAGCCGACAATCTGGCGCAAGACCAGTTGCATAAGCCCATTCATGGGAACAATGCCGCGGGACAAACTGCTCTGTCCGGCAACGATGATTCCTGCCTGCTGGTCATCCAAGCGCCCAGCCCGGTGATCAACGTGCCTTCCGATTTAAACATTCAGCAACTGGCGGAAATCGGGTTGCAACTGGGCGGCTGGGATCCGGTCAAGGCGCGGGAGTTTTGCCAGACCGTGGACTTAAAGTCCACCCTGGTTCTGCCCATTCCTCGCAATGTGCAATCCTACGAGACCGTCACCATCAACGGCGTGCGCGG
>Ga0187782_10002064_pt1 | contig 14736 bp, 9 predicted proteins | sample 0715_SJ02_MP15_2_FD_132454 | JGI IMG/M metagenome (GOLD analysis project Ga0187782, IMG submission 132454) | Tropical peat soil microbial communities from peatlands in Department of Meta, Colombia - 0715_SJ02_MP15_20_MG | ecosystem: Environmental > Terrestrial > Soil > Wetlands > Peat | place...
TACGCCTATCATGCGGACTTTGATGCCCGGTGCCCCGGCCTTTATCAGCACGAAACTCTGCGCCGCATTCGCACAGGAGAAAGAATTGCGGCAGATGACATTGAAGCACGTCGTCGCGGGTTGAAACAATTTCGCAGCGAGATCAGAAGAATTTTTGACGAAGTAGACGTGCTGGTAACCCCGACGACACCCATTCCAGCGCCAGCTCTCGCTGAGCTGCAGCAGAATCCCGATTTATTGCGGCCGAAAGAAATTATGCTGCTGCGAAATACCCGCCCGTTCAATGTATGGGGATTGCCGGCCATCTCGGTGCCCTGCGGATTTACGACGTCAGGCTTACCAATCGGGTTGCAGATCGCGGGAACACATTGGGCCGAGTCAGTTGTCCTGCAAGTTGCTCACCGATATGAGCAAGCTACGGATTGGCACACCAGAGAGCCGGACCTTGCTCAAGCACTTTGCTGACGATTCCGGATCAGGGCGGTCCTTGGTTTATTCCACTTCAAAGTCTGCGGTGCGAGGTGCAGCCCGATTTCCCGCTGAATCCAGAGCGCTCAGTTCCACCCTGTAGGAACCCGGATCAAGCGTGTTCACCGGCAATTTCAAAGCGATGGGAATCACGGGATTGCCTTTTTGCATGAAGGAAGCCGCGGTGGCTAGCCCGGTATCGTATTTCGCTTGTCCGGTCTTTTTCTCAATAACTTTCATGTCGATTCCAACTTGCGGTTCGGTTGTGCCGGCCAGCAGGGGTTCATAGACCTCGGCGTAAATCGCCACCGTCTCAGATTTTTTGAAATGGTAGGTTGCAGCCGGCACGATCTCCATTCCCCGGCTCAATAACGGCGTGTGGTCCTCCATTAACGCAGCATCCAGACTGGTGGACACATCCGTAGCGCGGCGTATGCTATTGCTCAACGCCATCGAACTCAGACCGAATTGTTTGCCATCGTACGGATCGATGGTGAGTGCGGTTTCAACTTTCCCAAACGCTTCGCCGCTGGAGCTGAACACGACCTTCAATTTGTATTGCCCAGAAGCAACGTCGAACTGGTTCTCGTAATGAAATGGCTGTTTGGTGAACTCCTCGATTTCTTTCTTGTTCTCGAAATCCAGGTTCACGCTATCACTGAAGCGTGCAGCGACTGAATTGTCCGGCTTGTATGCGATGCCCAAAATGTTAAGGGTGGAGTGCTGCTTGCCATTAACCTTTTCGAACTTGATCGATTTCGCCGGAATGTCCATGGCGATGTTAACGCGCGCCGTATTCGCAGAAGTGTAGAAATACGGCGTCTGGATTGAGGCTGTGATTGAGCCGGACTGGGTCCCATTTGCCTGGTTCTCAAGTTGTTTTTCGATGGGTTGCCCAGCCAACATGTCGGCCGGCTTGACATTGCAATAGCCGCTGCGCGAACGGACGACCGTGTCGTCGCGATCGACCTTGACCTTGATTGTGTGGCAGCTTCCTTCCGGCGTATCGGCTGGGGTGTAGCCCAACACGTAATATTCGCTGAGCTCTTTGGCGATCTTATCCATGCCGCCGAGCAGATCATTCGTATTCAGGATCACGAATCCGCCAGTGCCGCTGGCCAGTGCGTACATTACCTGCTGGTTGTCCGTGGCGCTGGGAGGAAAAGGAGGAACAATCACGCTTGGCTGATAGGTAGGATTGTAGTAGCTGGAAACAGGTGTTACTCCGCGAGTACCGCCAGTGCTGCCGCCGGTTCCTCGACTGCCAGTACCGCCGCTGGGCGGGCCGCCGTGACTGCCACCGCCGGGAGCGCCGCCACCGGGGTGACCACCTCCGCCACCAGTCCCTCCGCCGCCACCTGTATGCTGGACAAAAACAAGGTGTGGTTCAGGCACCACGTCTCCGGTGTACCTGAGCGTAGCACTCAACAATTGTCCCCGCGGATTTTCAGAGGGAGGTTGCCGCCTGCTCCCGGAAGGCGATATTTTCGTGGGCGTAACCAAACCGCGAACATCGATGGGGTAAATGGCCACATTGTATTTATTGCAGGCGTCGATCGTTGCCGTGAGTTCGGACTGAACCTCCGTATTCTGCTGTCCGCCCGGCAGAGTCAGGGGAAAGCCGGAGGTCAGCATCACGAGAGTCTTCCGTCCCGGCACCGATGAGAGATTCTTGGCTAAATCGCGCAATGCCAGCAGTACGGTACGTGCACCGAAATTAGCTTCCGCGTTGCTGAGCGAAGGCATTCCCACCGGAGGCCCACCCAGAGAAGCGACCTGAACTCCTGCTGGCGACCCAGCAATGGGCGCGGTCGTACTATCCGGCGGCGCATTGGATGCGACCGCTGAACCTTTCACTCCGGCTACGGCTTGCTTCAGTCGGTCGGCACTGGCAGTGAAATTCTGAGTAATTCGAGTTGTGCCACCGAACTCAACTACTGCCATCAGGCGGCTGGGACTCGCATTCGCATCAATAAACTTGGCGGCCGCCTGCCGAGCCTGCGCCTGGTCTCCGAATTCCATGCTCGAGTTGTCAAAGAACAAGACCAAATAGTGCTTTTGCGGACTGGGAGAGGGGCCGTTCTCGGACTCGTAAGAAAAACTCTTGATGGTTTGTTCTTTGTTGTCTTCCCAAACTTTGAAGTCTTTGTGGGTGAGGTCGCGGACGTAATTGCCTTTCTTGTCGGTAACAATGGTATCGACCAGCACCAGGCGCGCCTCTGCTTTCAAAGTAGCAGCATCCGACTGTTGGGCCTCAGCCGCAGGCATGGGGAAGCCACCATAGAACCCCCAAACACTTGCCAGCGACACAAACGCCAACCAAACCACAAACCCGTGACGCCTCATAAAGCACCTCTTTGGGAACTAGGGAATCTCGATCGCCCCATTCTCGGCCGATAGCAGGCCTTCGTTGTCACGTACCACAAGGCGGACCAGATAGCTGCCTGGCTTGACCTCGAAGCTGGACCGCAAGGTTAATCCCCTATCCAACTTATGTTCCAGAGTTTCATCTTTCCACCGCATTTCAAGGACCTTCTCATTTCCCTGGACAAAGCTGCCGTTCCGATCGAATAACACCGCAACAATGGTCAAATCGTTCTTGTTGCGGCCTTCCAGTTTCTGGAAATGCAATCGCTTAACGTCCACATGGACGAGCACAGAGAGCTTAGCATCAACGTCCGTGGTTTTGAAAAACTGCGTGTGCAGGTCCACCGGAAGGTCGCGCATCTCTTCCTGGGAGAATACGGCTTCCTGAATTTCCTGTCTGGCTTCTTCTTCGGGGTTTGGCGCTTGCCGAGGCGCGTAGTAACCGTTTCGCGATTGTATGGTGTATTTCGCAGGTTTAGTAAGCTTCACACTCAAACTGTGAAAGCGTCCGTCGTACTTCAGGTTCTGTGGGGAGAAGCCAAGAACATAGTAGTAGGCCGGGGTTTCTCCTGCCTGTTTTAGCCCCGCATCCAGGTCGTTGCTGTTGTGGAAGAAAACACCGCCCGTTGAGTTGGCCACAGTGGACAGCACATCATCATTGGCGGCAGCTTCTGACGATTGGTAGAGCGTCTCCTGAGGTGATGTGACGACATTCGGAACGTTCTGCTGGCCAACATTGGCGAACTGCGGCGGAACATACAAGCCGCGAGCGTCGACTGAGCTGACAACGATGTTGGTCCGCAACGCCTGATCAATGACATCGGTCAGCTCTTGTTCCGCCCGCGGTGTAATAAAACCGGGAGAGACGAGCACGATCGTCCGCTGTCCCGGAACCGCGGCCATCCTTCGCATTACGTCTCTTAATAACGCCAGTGTAAGGTGTGTCTCGCTGTCGCCCAGACTCAGTGCTCGCTGTGCCGACGACTGGGCCAGGCCTTGAGCGGCAGCCAGCATTTTGGAATTGTTCTGGTATTCGCATTGGAGAGCGTCCGACGTCGCGTTTGCAAACGCCTGCGGATCGTTCTTATTTGCGATGAGATCAGCCATGTAGTAGCTCATGTACGGGCACTCCTGCACCTCAGAGGCCGCGATAGGGTGTGGCTGCAGTCCAAGCAGGCCCTGCTGGAGCTTGGCACGATCATCGGTAAACTCAACACTGTTCTGGCCGGAGGTGGTGAAGATGGCGGCACGATCTGTAGGTTGCATTGCGCTCAAACGGCGATCGGCAGCGGTACGAACCGGAAGAAGGTCCTGCATCTGCAGGTGAATGTCGTCGAACAAATAGGCGATGAATCGCTCGGGCACGTTCGGCATAGGGGTAGTCGTGTTGTCGCCACCGGCGATTTCGGTTGTCTTTTGCTCCTTTGCGACCTGGCTTCCCGGCTGCTCCATCGAGAATTGGCTGATCACCTGCGGCTTACGGTTGTCGAATAGTTGAAAGTCCTGTTTGCGCAGGTTGGCGACAGCATGCCCCTCAGCGTCCCTTACCACCACCCGCACCAGGACCAATCGCACATTCACCTTGAAAGTTGTCGCTTCGTCGTGCGAAGTCATCTCCGGAACAGCTTTGTCGGGGGCTGGTGCGACCGCGGCATTGTCGGCGGCGCCGGATGATGGCGATGATTGACTCTGCGCAAGTGCGGCGTCGACGCAGACGATAAAACACGCGAATCCCAGTACGAATGCGATTCGCCAACCTAGACACGTTCTAGCGAGGCACAGGGTGGGGCGCTTCATAGGCAACTCAAAGGAGGCGTCGTCGCCCGGAAGGGAGCAGTCCCAGCATACGCCATTTCACGGAAATTGCCACTTGGACAAACTCGCTGGGCGGCTGGAATCGCCCTCGTCACACCAAGGTAACCTTCGCGAAGGTGATTACCTGTTTTGCACGTTTTCGCGCTGTGGTACTCTCGACCTAACCCCATATTCAGTTGAATTTGGCTGGTTCTTGGTGGTCTTGGTGTCGGCGAACCTCAAGCCTGGTATCCACATCGCGTGGAAGACGGTCACCTATCGCAGCGTGGCCCTGACGGTATTGGCCGCCATTTCCATATTTCTGGTCGGCTTACGACTGGCTTTTCCGCAGTTTACGGATAACGGCATCAAGGCTGCGGGCGGCTTTGGGCGCCAAGCCCTAGAGTGGGTGGCCGGAGCCGGAGGTCCAGCCAAGCCCCGCGCGACCAACTCCCAGCAGGCCCACTTCACAGCTCTCGACGGTACCGTGCGCGTGAAGAAAGCGAACGCCAGCAGTTGGACTAACGCGGACTATAGCATTCCCCTGGAAAAAGGTGACGTGGTACAAACCAGCTCCGAAGGCATGGCCAAGATTGTTTTCGGTGACGGCACAAATTACACGGTGAAACAGGATTCGCTCATCGTGGTAGAAGAAAACTCCGCCAATGACCAGCAACAGACCAATGTAGCCGTCGCCGTCAGCACCGGAACTGTCGACCTGGCGACCGCAACTTACGTCCAGGGGTCAAAATCACAAGTCATTGTGGCCGGAGCGACGGCTTCGTTGGCGCCGGATTCGGCAGCTATGGTCCACAACGATCCCAAAGCAGATGAGCACGAGATTTTGGTTAAGAAAGGTAGCGGCGACATCACCCGCAATGGCGAAACCGTTCGCTTGGCCGATTGGGAGAAGGTTAATTTCCATAGCCAATCCGCGCATATGGAGATGTCGAAAGAGATCGGCCCACCCACCCCGATTTCCCCGGCAAATATGGCTCCGATCTTTGTGTCGAGCGATCCACGGCCAGTCGAGTTCTCCTGGACCAAGATGGTCAACGCCAAAGGCTATCAGCTGCGGATTTCAAAGAATCCTTATTTCTCTTCGACTATTGTTGATCGGGCGGTAAAGACTGCGGACGTTTTGGTTTCCGGCCTGGAGCAGGGTGCGTACTACTGGATGGTGCAATCGGTGGACGCAGCCGGCAAGGAGTCAGTAGAAAGCGAAAAGAACCGTTTCACCATCATTCCCAGGGGAAAAGACAGCGAGGCCCTTACCCTTGACCTTGATCCCTTTGTTCAGCATGGGCATGTCCTAGAGCTAACTGGAAAGACCGAAGCGGGCGCCCGGGTGATGGTGAATGGCGCCGAGGTTCCTCTGGTAGGGAACGATGGCAGCTTTCATTACTTCACGCCTCCATTGGGTACGGGGGAAAACGTGATTACAATCACGGCGCAGAACGCCAAAGGCGGTGTAAACACGTTGCAGAAGAAGGTTGTGATCCAGTAAGCCAGGGCCAGTTCGAGAGCGATGCTCGTGAGGGCTGGCACTTTAGTGCAGCAAAGGGACTGAGGTTATCTCATAGAATAACCTTGGCCCCCTCGGCATGAACGGCAGACCGAACACTTAGTTCACAAGAGAGAAACGCTTCGCCTATGTCATCCAACGGATTTCATTCAACTGGAACACACAACCTGAGATCGCTGTTCAGTCTGTTTTCCAGCGATCTGGCAATCGATCTCGGCACTGCTAATACGCTGGTCTACGCACGTGGCAAAGGCATCGTGGTGAATGAGCCTTCGATTGTGGCCATCAACAAAAATACGGGCGAAGTGGAAGCCGTGGGCAAGGAAGCCAAAGAAATGCTGGGCCGCACCCCGGGCAATATCGTTGCCATCAAGCCGATGAAAGACGGCGTGATTGCAGATTTCAAAGTTACCGAGAAGATGCTGAACTATTTCATCCAGAAAGCGCACAACCGCAAGATGCTGGTGCATCCCCGCATCGTGATTGGCGTTCCCTCTGAAATTACCCAGGTGGAAAAGCGGGCGGTCATGGACTCGGCTTATCGTGCCAAGGCGAGCGAAGTGCATCTCGTCGAACAGGCCATGGTGGCCGCCATCGGCGCCGGCCTGCCGATTACCGAACCCAGCGGAAACATGGTGGTGGATATCGGCGGTGGAACCACGGACATCGCAGTAATCTCTCTTAGCGGTATCGTCTACTCGCGATCGGTGCGCATGGCTGGCAATCAAATGGACGAAGCGGTCATGAATTATCTCAAGCGGAAATACAACCTGCTGGTCGGGGAACGCACGGCCGAGCAGATCAAAATAGAAATTGGTTCGGCCTATCCCCTGGAGAAGCCCTTGACCATGGAAATCAAGGGCAGAAATCTAATTGAAGGTGTTCCCAAAACTATTACCGTGGACGACAGCGAGATTCGCGAAGCACTCAGCGAATGCGTCTCCACCATTATGAATGCGATTCGCGTGGCCCTGGAGCGGACGCCGCCCGAACTTTCCGCCGACATCAGCGATCGCGGCATCGTCCTGACTGGTGGTGGCGCGCTGCTCAAGAACCTGGACAAGCGCATTCGCGAAGAAACCGGCTTGCCGGTTTCGATTGCCGATGATCCGCTCTGCAGCGTGGTGCTGGGTACTGGCAAGATGCTCAGCGACTTCAAGTTGCTTAGAAAAATATCGATCGAGTAAGAACCGGTTTGGGGTTTCGAGTTTCAAGTTTCGAGCTGATCCTTCCATTGGCGGTAGACTAAGAAGTGGGTTCCTGTCATCTCGGGCCGTTTCTCGAAACTCGAAACTAGGAACTTGAAACTGGGTTCATGGAACATCTCATCAGCCGCTATCGCAATCTGACCGTGCTTGCGGCGCTGCTTTTTGGCCAGGTACTGGGTCTGGCAATCCAGGTCAAACGCCCCGGCGAAAATGCGCCCACTCGGCTGATTCGCGTATGGGCCGTTGACACAGTGAGCCCTTTAGAAAAGGGCATTGTGGGTTTTCAGAACGGCACCCGTAATCTCTGGCACAACTATTTCTATCTGCGGGGAGTTAGGCAGGAGAACCGCGACCTCAAACAGAAGATCGAGCAGCTTGAGATCGAACGCGTGCGTCTGAGCGAGGATGCCGAACAGGCGCATCGTTTGCAGGCGCTCCTCGGCTTTAAAGAACAATTCATTGCCAGGACGGTAGCGGCACAGGTAATCGGCTCCAGCGGCAGTGAACGATCGCGATCAATCTACATCGACAAAGGCAGTCGAGATGGCCTTAAGGCAGACATGGCGGTCATCACCGCAGACGGAATTGTTGGTAAAGTGCTTCGCGGAGTGCAAGACCATGTTGGCAGCGTTTTGCTTATTAACGATCAGACCAGTGGTGTCGGCGCCATCCTGGAAAAATCGCGCTTACAAGGCGTCTTGCGAGGAACTGCGGCGGGAGAGGTGGTCCTGGAAAAAGTCATGACCGATGAGTCCGTGCAGGCCGGGGAAAGAGTGCTTACCAGTGGTGGCGATCGAATTTTTCCTAAAGGCTTGCTCGTGGGCACGGTCACCAAAGTATCTCCAGGTCCGGAACTGTTTCTGAATATCCGCGTAAAACCTGCCGCTGATTTGGGCAGGCTTGAAGAAGTGCTGGTGATCACGCAGCAGGAGGAACGGGAGCCGGTGGTCGAGGCGCAGCATCTTCGCGCGGCGGATATTCTTGCGCAACGCTTGCCCTCGATCCCTGATCAGCCCGCGCTTGCTAACCCGACGGCACCCCCTCCGCCAACCAGTGGGTTGAAGATTGCTCCTGCGCCAGCTGGATCAGGGCAGGCGGGAACTGCTAACTCGAGCGGCACCACTCAGACAGCCCCCGCGGCTGCGAAGACCCAGACTGGGTCGACTCCGAGCGCGCCAAAATCTGCCAGTAGTGCTGTTCCAGGCACGAAACCTGCGATCAATACGATTGCGGCCAAACCAGCCCCGGCACAGAAGCCCACGTCTGCGAAGGCCGCGCTCGCTCCCGGGACTGCAGCGAGCCAACCTGCGTCATCTTCAAGCTCCGACGCGCAGCCGAGCGTTGAGTCACCGAACCTAATGCCAGAAAAAGTGCCGCCGTCAAAGGCACCCGCTACAAACCCTCAAACCGCGCCGCAGGATCAAAATCAATAGCGTGCCAATCACCTACACATCTAATGAGCAAATCGAGGTCTACCGGTTCAGCGTTCCGGTGGCCGTCCTGGTCCCGCTGATCGCGGTTTTCCTGCAGGCGTTCGTGCCGCTGCGGCTGCATTTCTTCTCGACATTCGACCTGCCACTCCTGGTAGTGATTTTCTTTGCGGTGGCGCGCCGCAGCCAAGTCTCAGGAATGCTGACTGGGGCGGTGATCGGTATTTTGCAGGATGCTCTCACACCCTCTTTACCGCTGGGCGTTTACGGAATCGCCAATACGGTTGTGGGGTATGGGGCATCATCGCTCGGAGTAAAGATTGATATCGAGAATGCCGGCTCGCGCTTCCTGGTGATTCTTTTCTTTTATGTCGTTCACGAGATCGTATACTTCACGGTTGCGCGGGGATTAGTCGGAATGACCCTGCACTGGAGCTGGCCCCACGAGCTGGTATCGGCACTAGCTAATGCGGTGGTTGGGGTGGCAATGTTCGCGCTCCTGGATCGATTCAAACAACGAATTTAGGGAGTGGAATCAGGCACGGCCAACTCGCGCTATTGCTTGCCCTAAGCCAAAACCGCATCAGAGGCCGGTTGAGGTGGCATCAGCGGAACTTAGAGGCGCCCTCAGCCGCAGTTCATCCCTCCAGGGACACTCTTCACCTTCCAATTTCTGCACCGCGGCCCGGATCTTTTCTCCATTGCCCGAGTCCCGCGTCCATACCACTCTGAACCGGGCACGTTCTTTCCCGTACTGCACTACAATCGGGTCACCGCAACGAAGTGCCTGCTTCACTTCGGATAACAGCGCACCCTGTACGCTGATATTGCGGGCGAGAGCGGTCTGCGTAAACGGAAGCCCTTCTGCATCGATTCCCCAGATAAGCACCTCGAGATCGGATTCGACGCGCGGCTCTCGCCGGCGATCAACTGGCATGCAGGGCAATTCTCCGACTGATTTGGTAGGTCCATCATCAAGCAGCACACTTTCGAGGGTCTGTGATGTGATAACGATGTTTCGCCACAAAAGTAACCTACCCGCGGGGTACAGACGTCACCGCTCGCGTAGACGCCTCATTTCGAGACACCTGAAGTGTTGCCTGCTTCCATTCGTTCGTCCACAATATCTGAAACAGGTGCTCTCCAGGCATCAGGCGGACTGCTGACCGTTATCCTCCGGTGTCTAATCGAGGCAGGAATATGCGCCCCCCGCGCTACAGTAGCTTAAGCTTGGCGTTCGCCGTCTACGTCCTCTCGACGACGTGGTTTTTCGGCCAGGGAGTGCAGTCCGAAAGTCCACAGACCACACGCACGATCCGCGGCACGGTTTTGAACAGCGTTACTCACGAACCGATTGGACGAGCTCTAGTCTCCTCGCCTGGCGGCGAATTCGCCACGTTGACGGACAGTGAAGGACATTTCGAATTTAATGTCGGCTGTGGCGGAAGCAATGTCGGGAAGCCGGTCTGCCCGACTGTGCTGATGGTTCGAAAGCCTGGGTTCGTGGAGCAACACGTCGGCGATTCGCACCGGGTGGTACCGGGAAAAGAACTTGCGCTCACGCTTGCACCTGAGGCTCTGATCATCGGCCATGTGATCCTTCCATCGTCGGAAGCACCCGATCGCATCCAGGTTGAACTGTATGAGCGACGTGTGCAGAATGGACGTGGGCGCTGGGTTTTGTCCCGCTCGACACAAACCCGTTCGAGCGGCGAATTTCGCTTCGCGGAACTGGGAGATGGCAGCTATAAGCTGCTGACGCGTGAACTCCTGGACCGCGATCCTTTGACATTTAATCCGAGAGGCCCACTGTTCGGCTATCCGCCGGCTTATTTTCCTAATGCGACCGACTTTGCCAGCGCGGAGTCGATCCAGCTATCTCCTGGCAAGACCTTCGAAGCGGAAATTGCTTTAGCAAAACATCCCTATTACCCGGTCAAAATCCCGGTGGTCAATGCGCCGCCTGCGACGGGTATCCGTGTCAACGTCTCGGTGCAAGGCCACGGTGGACCTGGGTTTGCGTTGGGTTACAACATGGCAGATCAGGTTATTACCGGATCGTTGCCGGACGGAACCTATACGATCGAAGCTTCGAGCTTTGGGCAAGTCGGTGCGACAGGATCGATGAGCATTACAGTGAGAGGAGGGCCGGTAGAGGGGCATCGCATGACATTGGTGCAGAATAGCTCGATCAGCGTCAACGTCAGGGAACAGTTCACATCAAACGAAAATTCAAACACCGGAAGCGCAGTTATTGTGGATAGCAGTCCCCCGAGAAGAACTGAAAGGAGCCTTCGCCGTTACCCCAACGTCTATCTCGAACCCGCCGACGAGGTTGGCGAGAACCGGGGACCTTGGCTCCGTCCCTCTTCCAGGGCGGATGATGACACATTGGTCATTGACAATGTCCAACCCGGGCGTTACTGGGTGCAAGTCAATTCCTCGCGTGGCTACGCGGCTTCAGTCACGGCCAACGGCATTGATTTGCAACACAAACCTTTGGTCGTTCCCCTTGCCGGATCGACCGCTCCGATCGAAATCACTCTGCGTGACGATTGGGCAGAAATAGAGTGCACGGTCGAGGCAATCAAGGCACCCGATAATACGGAGCAGCAATCCTCTTCTCATGTTTATTTTGTTCCTCAACCCGATAGCCCCGGAGAACTCCGTGATTTGTGGGTGTCTGGCGCGGGAGCGGTATCTGCTCAGATACCACCCGGCCTCTATCGGGTGTTAACTCTCGACTCTCCGCTAAACGATCTCGAATATTACGATGCGGAAGCTATGCGCGCGTACGAATCCAAGGGGCAGGTAATCCGCCTGGCGCCCGGTCAAAAGGAGCGTTTGCGAGTTCAAGCGCCTCCCGACGGTGAATGAAGATGCTTAACTGGCGAGTTCCGCGTTTATTGCCCGTGCTGATCACTGGGCTGGTTGGATTTTGCTTATCGGGTGTTGCACAAAACGCGATTCCAGGTGGCGGATATCGAATTGCCGGGAGAGTGCTAAACGCGTCAGGAGGAAGTCCGCTATCTAAAGCACGCGTCACTATCGTCGATGTTAAGAACCAGCAAAACACGCTTTCGACGATAACCTCCGACGAGGGGGCGTTTGAATTTCTGCAGCTCGCGGCCGGCAAGTACGAACTAAGCGCCCAAAAGCGTGGATTCATCTCTTCCGCCTACGAGCAGCACGGAGAGTTCTCCACCGCGATTGTGACGGGCGCGGTTTTTGATACCGAGCATTTGGTGTTGCGCCTGGCTCCGTTCGCGGTTCTTTCGGGCAAAGTGCTCGATGAATCGGGTGAACCGGTGCGTCACGCGACTGTTTCGCTCTACCGTGAGGATCACCGTGTAGGTGTGGGGCGGATTCAAAAGGTTCGCCAGGAGACGACCGACGATCAAGGCACATACGAGTTTTCCGGCCTCGATAGCGGCACTTATTTTCTTTCCGCGAGCGCAACTCCGTGGTATGCAGTCCATCGCCCCCTCTCTACAGCTCAAGGTCAGGAAAGCACGCCGGAGACTGGCTCTCTCGACGTTGCTTACCCCACCGTCTACTACAAAGATGCGACCGAACCGGATGAAGCCCTGGCCATTCCTATTCGTGGCGGGGACCATCTCGCAGCCGACATTCACGTGAGCCCCGTGGCCGCACTTTACTTGCTCTTTCAAGTTCCCGGTAATGGCGAAAATGGTTTTGCTCAGCCGTTTCTGCAAAAACCTGCGTTCGACGGAACGGATGCCGCCCCGATGCAAGCTGTGGAGATGGTGTCAAAAGGCCTGTACGCAATCACAGGAATTGCACCTGGCGTTTACACCGTGAGGATTCCCGCCTCCGGTCAGGGAAATGCGGTCGATGTAAATATGGACATCACACAGAATGCCCAGGAACTGGACGCCTCGAAAGGCGAACCTGTCAGCACAGTGAAAGCCACAGTGCATATTGCAGGCGAAGAAACTCCGCCGTCACAGCTCAGCGTAGCATTACGAAACAGTAAATTGAGGATTGTGCAATGGCAACATGTCGGCGCGAAGGGTGAAGTCGACTTCAACGACGTAGCCCCGGGAAAGTATGAAGTGCTGGTTATGGCACCTCAGAGAGCGTATTCGCTGGTTCGCATTAACTCAGAGCAGTCCGAAATTCCGGGCCATACGTTGAACGTCATCGCCGGGTCATCGATGGACGTATCGCTTTCAGTTGTGGGCAGCACGATGAATGTGGAAGGCCTCGCTCTGCGGGACGGGAAGCCGTTTGCGGGAGCGATGGTCGTTCTGGTACCTCAGGATCCAGAATCGAACCGGACGCTGTTTCGCCGAGATCAGAGCGATATGGATGGGAGTTTTAACCTGCTGAATGTGATTCCCGGTACGTATACGATCGTTGCAATCGCTGATGGGTGGGACCTCGATTGGGCGTCGCCGGGCGTGATTGCCAGCTACTCGCGGAATGGTAAAACGATTGCTGTTGCTGGCAATCAGGGATCGATGCGTGCGCCCGATGCGGTCGAGGTGCAATCGAAATAAAAAGCCTCAGCGACGAAAGCACGCCCCACTTCTTACAATTGTTTACAAGCTCTCAAGCAACATTGCTTTTTCAGGATAGTTCCATCGGAGTAGGTGAGCATTCCGACGGCAATACCGCAAGTCGGAAAGCTGGACGTTCAAGGCAGCTTTCGGCAGGGGGTGCAAGATGGAAAGCCCGGAACGCCGTATCCTTGCCCGTGATGGCGATGCCCTTCCGTTACTAAGGACAGAATCGATCCAGCAACTCTGCGGGTTACAATAGAGTTAACCTCCCGAAAGGATGAATTGGGCAGGGATGCCGTGGTGTTTTAATTGGCGGCAATTCCCCGTCTAAGACTCACCTGATGTTTGGCCGCGACGAAAAGGTATCTTCCGTTCGTCTGACTGCAGTTCAGTACATCATTCTGTCCGTTTTCTTGATTCTTGCTTACGGCTTGTGGCGCCTGCAGGTGGTACAAAGCGACTTCTATGCCTCATTGGCGGAGAGGAATCGCATACGTAACGTGCCCATTCTCGCCCCACGCGGCAAGATTCTTGACCGCGCCGGCCGAATGATTGTGGACAATTACCCTTCGTTCAGTGCTTTGCTCATGCGCGACTCGGCGCGCGATCTGACCGCAGATGCAGATCTTATTTCCGAAGGCCTGCACATTGATGCTAACGAACTAAGACAGCGCATTCGTCATTTCGCTGGCTCACCGCAGTACCAGCCAATCTTCCTGAAAGACGACATTACTCCCGATGAGGTGGCATTCATCGAGTCTCATCGCAACGAACTGCCCGAGCTTGACACGATCATGGCGCATCGTCGGCTCTATCCCCGTAAAGGATTCATGGCCCATTTGATCGGCTATGTCGGCGAGGTCAGCGAGGACATGCTGAACCAGCCACAATTTGAGCTCTACAATCCGGGCGACGTCGTGGGCAAGTCGGGAGTCGAACTCGAGTACAACGACCTTCTGATGGGCAAGAATGGATCGCGCCGCGCCATCGTGAATAGCCATGGCAGAGAAGTTGGCAGGCTCGACGAAACGCCAGCTGTCTCGGGTAAACAACTCAAGCTCACGATTGACCTCGATTTGCAGATCGCGGCCGAGGAGGCGTTGGAGGGCAGAAACGGCGCCATTGTCGCCATGGATCCGCGCAATGGCGAGATTCTGGCCATGGTCAGCCGCCCCACTTTTGATCCCAATGATTTTGCGGTGCGAGTTTCTCGCGATCAGTGGACAAAGTTAGTCGCTGACGAAGAACATCCGCTTCTCAATAAAGCTATTCAAGCGCAGTTGGCCCCCGGCTCTACGTTCAAAATCATCATGGCCACGGCGGGTTTGCAGGAAGGCATCGCCCAGGATTTGCACGTGGTCTGCAACGGCGGCGCGGTTTTTTATGGACGCTACTTCAAATGCTGGGTCACCGCGGAA
>Ga0187782_10002066_pt1 | contig 14726 bp, 12 predicted proteins | sample 0715_SJ02_MP15_2_FD_132454 | JGI IMG/M metagenome (GOLD analysis project Ga0187782, IMG submission 132454) | Tropical peat soil microbial communities from peatlands in Department of Meta, Colombia - 0715_SJ02_MP15_20_MG | ecosystem: Environmental > Terrestrial > Soil > Wetlands > Peat | place...
ATGCGAGGCCTTGGTGTAATAGATGACAGGAACCGCGCTGCCCAATCCGGAAATGACTTCCTGAACAGAGGGAAGGACGAATTCGGTGTACTCGTGTAGATCGAGTTCGCCGCACCAGGTGTCGAAGAGCTGAACCGCGGAAACGCCGGCGGCAATCTGGCCTCGGAGATAGAGAATTGTGGCTTTGGCTATGCGATGAAGCAGTTCGCGAAAGACCTTTGGTTCGCTGTAGAGGAAATTCTTCACGGTGGGGAAGCCGTCCTTGGCGCGGCCTTCCACCATGTAGCAGGCCAGGGTCCAGGGCGAGGCAGCGAATCCCAAAACGGGAGTGTCCGGACCGACGAATTTCACAGTACGGCGAAGGGCTTCCATCAGGAAGCCGGTCTCTTTTTCTGGATCGAACACGTGGAGCCTTTTTACGTCCGCTTCGCTGCGGATCGGCTCGGGAAGGTTGGGGCCTTTGTCTTCAAGTTCAAGCGACAGGCCCATGGCTTCGGCGGGGATGAGAATGTCCGAAAAGATGATAATGGCGTCCACGTTGAGACGGCGAAGCGGCTGGACGGAGACCTCGAGTGCCAGATCGGGCGTCTTGCAGACCTCTAAGAAAGAGTGCTTTGCCCGGATTTCGCGGTATTCGGGCAGGTAGCGCCCGGCCTGGCGCATCATCCAGACCGGCAGGCGAGGCACGGGCTCACAGCGGCAGGCGCGGAGAAACAGTTCTTTGCGGGTGAAGGCTATCGGGGCCTCGGAAGTCATAGTTTGCTATGAGCAGGATAACAAATCTGGTTGATTCGCGCCTGTGCGCTGGCGCACAGGTCGCTGACGAGCGAATGCAAGAAGACGGCCATGTTCTCGACTGGACGACCGTAGACCGGCAAGAAGAAACAGGTTCCGCCCGATGTGCAGCGTGTTGCCGTAAACCGGAGAATGCGCGGCAGGGAACAGGGCCAAAATTGAGAGTGCCTTAGAGTGGCATGTCGCACAGCGGGACCAGGGCGAGTGCGGTATACTCGGGCCATAACGCGCAAACTGGGCAGGGGTAGGATCCCGGCATATCCCAGATCGGCGTGGACATAGCCGATGACTCAAGGATTCGTAATAATTACAGTTCTGACGTACCTGGGCAGCATGGCCCTTTATTTCCGTTTTCTGAATACAGGGAAGGAACTGACCGGGCGGCTCGCTACTGCATTGATGTTTCTGGGGTTAGTAGCACACTACCTGGCATTGCTGATGCGGGCAAAGGGAACGCACACGGTGCCGTACCACGACCTGCAGGGATCAATGTCCTTATTTGGATGGTTGCTGGCAGTGACATATTTGTGCCTGGAGATCTACCACCGCCAGCGAACCGTCGGTGCGTTCGTTCTACCTATTATCTTGGCCTTCTTCTTCACAGCTTATCTTGTCCCTGATCATCCGCACCCTCCGGCAACAGCTCACGGCGTCGTGTTTGCGCTGCACGTGACGCTGAGCATTCTGGCCTATGCGGCTTTCGCTCTGTCCTGTGTTCTGAGCCTGATGTATCTAGCCGAGGAGCGGTTCCTGAAAATCCGGAGGCTCGGCGATGTGGTATGGAGGTTGCCCCCTCTGGAGTTACTGGAACGGATGAGCCACACGAGCGTGCTCCTGGGCCTGATCACGATTGCCGTGGGAACGGGGTTGGGCTACGTGGCGGTGGACCGCTTGCCGGGACAGCCTGCGTACTTCGATCCGAAGTATCTGGTAACGCTGCTGGTGTTGCTGTTGTACGTGGCGTATTTCCAACTGGCACGCACGACAGCGTGGCGAGGAGCGAGGGCCTCCAAGCTGTGCGTGTTCAATTTCGTGCTGGTGGTCTTGAGTTTTACGGTGGTGAATCTCTATTTTTCATCGCACCACCGGTACTTTTAGGAGGCTGTCGGCTGGCTTCTTCAGGGGCTAAGCCCGTTGAGAGCATGGGACTGTGCCGGGTTGAAGGTCCGGCCTCCTAAAGAAGACTGTCTGAACGATAGTCCTGTTTTGTCGGTGATTTTAGGAGCTTGCGAATCGCGGCATGGAAATCGTCCTAGTAGGCCTGAATTTCCGGACGGCGCCCGTAGAGGTGCGGGAGAGGTTGTCGTTTTCGCAGGAGCAGGCACTGCGGGCGTCAGAGGAGTTGCGGTCAAGCGGAATTCTGGAAGAGACGCTCGTGCTTTCGACGTGCAACCGCAGCGAAGTGTACGGCGTGAATGCGAACGGGAACCGAGAGTCGGCGGCGGCACTTTCGTCGTACTTAAGTAAGTTTCACGAGGTGAAGCCCGAGAAACTGAACCCCTCGCTGTATCACCATTACGACCATGACGTGGTGAGGCATTTATTCCGCGTTGCGGCGGGGCTGGAGTCCATGCTGCTGGGGGAGGCGGAAATCCTCGGGCAGGTGCGCGAGGCGTATCTGCGCGCGCATGACAGCCATGTAACCGGGCCGGTGCTGAACCGGTTGTTCCAGGCGGCGTTAGAAATTGGAAAGCGCGTGCGGGCGGAAACGGAGTTGGGGACGCGGCCGATGGGCGTGGCGTCGGCGGGAATGAAGCTGGCGGAGCGGATCTTTGGCAAGCTGAATGAGCGAACTGCGCTGGTGCTGGGAGCGGGAACGATCAGCGAGCAGGTTGTCACTCAGTTGCGCGACCGCAATATCGGTCGTTTGTATGTGACCAATCGTTCGCGGGAAAAGGCGCTCGAGTTTGCGCGGCAATACAACGGGAACGTGATCGAGTGGGGGGAGTGGGACACGGCGCTGAAGATGCCGGATGTGATTGTCTCCGCTGTCGGAGTGCAGGAGCCGCTGTTGACCAAGCCGATGATGGAGAAGGCCATGGCGGCGCGCGGAAATCGCGCCCTGTTTCTGATGGATTTGGGCATGCCGCGGAACATCGCGCCCGCGGTAGGTGAGCTTTACAATACCTATCTCTACACGATGGACGATTTAGCGGAGATCGTGCAGCAGAATCGGAATGCCCGGCAAAGCGAAGTGCCGAAGGCGGAAGCGCTCGTGGAAGAGCATGTGGGGAAGTTCATTTCGTGGCAGGCCAGCGTGGAATTGATCGGCGTGCTCGATACGCTGCGTGACCGGTTGAAGGAACGCCGCGCGGCGTTCTTGCAGGAGAAGCTGAACGGGACGGACCGGTATAGTGCAGAAGACCGCGAGCACTTGGGGGTGCTGATGGACGAGTTGATCGAGAGGCTGTTGATCTCGCCGGCGGAGCGGCTGCGCGCGGAAAAAGAGTTCCGAAAGAAGATTCTGAGCGTGGAAGCGATTCGGGAGTTGTACTTGTCCGACAGGGAGAAACCGTGAGGCCCCTTCGCATTGGCAGCCGTGGAAGCATCCTGGCCCGATGGCAGGCAGAGTTTGTGAGGAAGCAGCTGTTTCAACTGACCGGCGTGGAAGCGGAAGTCGTCATCATCAAGACTTCCGGCGACAAAATGCAGCAAGCACCGCTGACGCACATCGGCGGCAAGGGGATTTTCATCAAGGAACTGGAAGAGGCTTTGTTGGAGGAGTGCGTCGACCTGGCGGTGCACAGCGTGAAAGATATTCCGACGGAGACGCCCAGTCGATTGCATTTTCCGGCGGTATGCCGAAGAGACGACGTGCGGGATTGCTTGGTGTCGCATAGCGGGACGCCGCTGGCGAATCTGAAGCAGGGCGCGCGCCTGGGGACAAGCAGTCTGAGACGGCAGGCACAATTGCGGCACTATCGGCCAGACCTGGATATCCGCGAGTTGCGAGGAAACGTCGATACGAGGCTGCGTAAGGTGGAAAGCGGCGAGTACGATGCGATTGTTTTGTCAAAGGCGGGATTGGACCGGTTGGGGTGGAGTCAGAAGATTACGGAGCCGCTTTCGACGGAGATTTCCTTGCCGGCAGTGGGACAGGGGGCGATTGCGATTGAATCGCGCGTGAAGGACCAAGAGGCCGCGGAGATTCTGGGAAAGCTGGATGACGAAGAGACGCGGACGGTGATCATCGCGGAACGAGCGCTACTGGCCGCGCTGCAGGGAGGATGCCAGGTGCCGCTCGGAGCTTGGGCGCGCATCGAGCGAGGCGAGTTGGTGATGGAGGCGGTGGTGTGCTCGGTGGACGGTGCGCAGTATGTGCGGCAGAAGTCCACCGCACCGCCGGCGCAGGCGACGGAACTCGGACAGCGAATGGCGCGACTGCTGATTGAAAGCGGAGCGAGGAATATTCTGGATGAGGTTTACCGCGCACGTGGGTGAGGATTCGGCAAACAGCTTGAGGGGGAAGCGGGTGGTGGTGACGCGCGCGGCAGAGCAGAGTGAGTCCATAGTGCAGGCGTTGCGGGAGAAGGGGGCCGTGCCGGTGCTCTTGCCGCTGGTCGCGTTTGGGACGCCGGATGATCCGGGATTGGTGGACGAAGCGATTCGGGGCGCCAAAGAGTACGACTGGGCTTTTTTGACCAGTCAGAACGCATTGAGGGCGCTGCAGGAACGGTGCGAAGTTCTTGGGATTCGGTTGACGCAAGCCTTGGCCGGCGTTCGGATTGCGGCGGTGGGGCCGGCGACGGCAGAGGCGGCGGCGAACGCGGGGTTGAAGGTGGAGTATGTGGCCGTGAGGCATCAGGGCGCGGCCATGGCGGAAGAGTTGAAGGAGAAGGTTCGTGGCCAGCGGGTTTTGCTGCCAAGAAGTGACCGCGCAAATCCGGAAGTGGCGCAGAAGTTGAGGGACCTGGGCGTGAAGGTAACCGAGATCGTGGCATACAAGACGGTGCGGCCGGATGAGCAGAGGGTCTCGAACGTCGAGCGAGTGGTGAATGAAGGGTCGGACGCGGTGTTGTTTTTCAGTCCATCGTCTGTTCATCATTTGGAAGAAGTGCTCGGAAGCGCGAAATTTCTGGATTTTTCGAGGCACGCCCTGTTTGTGGCCATCGGTCCGGTGACAAAAGAAGCGCTGCAAAAGAGCAAGGTAGATCGAGTGGCGATGGCAAAGGACACGACGATAGACGCTGTCCTTGCCGCCTTAACGGATTCTTTTTCGGCAAAAGAATAGAAGTTGCCGGCAGGAGCGAAACCAAAGTGAGTTTCCCAATGCACCGCCCCAGGCGTTTGCGTGTTTCTGAGAAGATTCGCGGGCTGGTCCGCGAGAATCGTTTGACGACGGCCGGCATGATCTATCCGATGTTTGTTTGTCCGGGCGCCAAGGTACGGAATGAAGTCAGTTCCATGCCGGGGGTGCACCAGCAGTCGGCGGATCAGATTGTGGAGGAGTGCCGGGAAGTGGAATCGCTCGGGATTCCCGGTGTGATTCTGTTTGGACTGCCGGAAACGAAAGACCCACAAGGGAAAAGTTCGCTGGCGCCGGATGGTGTGGTGCAGCGGGCGATCGAGGGAATCAAGAGGGCGAAGCTCGATCTGCTGGTGATTACGGACGTATGCCTGTGCGAGTACACAGACCACGGTCACTGCGGCGTGCTGGACCGCGACCAGATTGTGAATGACGCGACGCTGGAGATTTTGAGTGAACAGGCACTTTCTCACGCGCGAGCGGGCGCGGACCTGGTGGCGCCTTCGGACATGATGGACGGGCGCGTCGGAGCGATTCGGGCGAAGTTGGACAAGAACAGATTCGAAAATGTGGCGATCATGGCGTACTCTGCGAAGTTTTGCTCTGGCTTCTACGGGCCGTTTCGAGAGGCGGCGCAGTCGGCGCCCCAGTTTGGGGATCGTCGCAGCTATCAGATGGACCCGGCGAATGCGCGGGAGGCGTTGAAAGAAGTGCGGATGGACCTCGAAGAAGGTGCTGACATCGTGATGGTGAAACCGGCGCTGGCGTATCTGGATGTGATCCGGCGCGTGCGCGACGAGGTGAATGTGCCGGTGGCGGCGTATAACGTCAGTGGCGAGTATTCGATGGTGAAGGCCGCGGCGTCAAAGGGTTGGATTGATGAGAAGCGTATTGTGCTGGAGATTCTGCTGGGAATTCAAAGGGCGGGGGCGGAGATTATTCTGACGTATCACGCAAAGGACGTGGCGCGCTGGTTGAAGTAGGACAGCCGAGATTCGGCGACTTGTCAGAAGCTCGGAGAAGAAATTGAGAGTGTGACACACAAGTGCTGCAAGTGAGAGTGTGCGGTGCAACGGTGGGTTGGGTGAGGAAATGAGTCAAGCGACGAAAGCGGTGAGCCCGGAGCGGAAGCGCTCGCGGGAGATATTCGAGAAGGCGGAGAAGGCGCTGGTTGGCGGGGTGAACAGCCCCGTGCGTGCGTTCCGGTCCGTTGGCGGAGAACCACTGATCATTGAGAAGGGAAGCGGCCAGCATCTTTATGACGCCGACGGAAACATGCTGCTGGATTACGTGTGCTCGTGGGGAGCGATGCTGCTGGGGCACGCGCATCCGGCGGTGACGGCGGCGATCGCGGAACAGGCACACAGGGGCACGAGCTTCGGGGTGACCACGGAATGGGAACTGGAGCTTGCCTCGCTGATCACCAAGGCCATTCCGTTTCTCGAGAAGGTCCGCTTCGTATCGAGCGGTACCGAAGCGACGATGAGTGCGGTGCGGTTGGCCCGGGGCGTGACCCAGCGCGATCTCCTTGTGAAGTTTGAAGGCGGCTATCACGGTCATGCGGACAGTTTTCTTTCGCAGGCGGGCTCGGGTTTGGCGACGCTGGGTATCGCGGAGTGTCCAGGTGTGCCACAGGCGCTGGCGGCGCTGACTCTGAACGTGCCGTACAACGACCTGGCGGCGGTGGAGCGGCTGTTTGCGGAACATAAGGACAAGATTGCGGCGGTGATTGTGGAACCCGTGGCGGCGAACATGGGCGTCGTGTTGCCGAAGGAAGGCTTCCTGAAGGGACTGGGTGAAGTCACGCGCAAGAATGGCGCGCTGCTCATTGTCGACGAAGTGATCACGGGATTCCGGCTGAAGTACGGTTCGGCGCAAGAACTTTTTGGGATCGAAGCGGACCTGACCACCCTGGGAAAGATCATCGGTGGGGGCGTACCGGTGGCGGCGTATGCGGGGCGGGCGGAGTTGATGAATAATGTGGCGCCGCTGGGACCTGTGTACCAGGCGGGAACGCTGGCGGGGAATCCTTTGGCGATGCGCGCGGGGATTGCGACACTGAAAGAATTGAGCAAGGTGGGAGTCTATGAAGGGGTTGAAGCGCTGGCCAAGAGGCTGGTAGTAGGTCTGAAGAAGGCGATTGTGCAGGCGGGGGTGGCGGCGCAGGTCAACAGCATCGGGTCGCTTTCGACACTTTTCTTCGCGCCACAAGCGGTCCGCAATTACAGCGATGCGAAGAAGTCCGATACGAGAACCTATGCGCGGTTCTTCCGGGAGATGCTGAATCGCGGAATTTTCCTGGCGCCGTCGCAGTTCGAAGCGGCGTTTGTGTCGGCGGCGCATACAGGAGCGGACATTGAGCGAACGATTGTGGCGGCAGGCGAAGCGCTCAAGGCAATTTCCAACTAGAGTTCCTCTTGCAAATTCATGCGCGGGGAGAAGAGTATCCTCCGGGGCTAAAGCCCGATTTCGTTTTGGTATGTTGTGTCGGAGCTGAAGCTCCGAACCCCCAAGCCGCTACGACGCTTGGAGAAGTGATTCTGGAGATTGCACTGATCGTGTGCTCGCTGACGCTATTGACGAAGAAGAGGATTTTCTGGTTTTCGGGGATTGCGTTGGGATTGGTCGGTTTGATGGTTACCTTCAGTGGGCATCTGCTGCGTTCGGCCGCGCCCGCATACTTTGCTCCGGCCGATCTGAGGTTCGGCCACTGCGCAACCAGAGAAGAAAAAGCTACTGGCTTGCGGGTTCGTCCTGCGCAGTGAGACGGGACTACGCAGTGGACGGGGGACGGGTGACGCGGAGCAGGGTGATTTCGTCCTGAAGTTGCTGGAGCCGGGAGAGTAGCTCCCTGTGGCGCACGTCTTCGGTGTCGGGCTTCCTGGCGATGAAGGAAAGAGTGCCACCAGGCTCCAGGATGCACTTGTCGACATCGGCGAGGGACTCGAATCCTTGCTTGCGGGCGGCGGCCTCCAACTGACTCAGGGTGATGAGTTCCTTCTTCAGATGCTCGTCGCGCACCTTGCCGCCTTCCATCAGAACATCGGCCTTGCCTTCCACCAATTGGTCCAGCTTCTTGTGATTGTAAAGGAAGCGAACTACCAGGTAGTTGACGGCGAGCAAAGAAGTGGCACCCAGTAGTCCGCCAGAGACAGAGTTGTCGTCGCCGATGATCGCGTTCTGGACGGTGTTCGACAGCGTGAGGAGGACGACGAGGTCAAAGGGATTCAGCTGGACAAGTTCGCGCTTACCCGACAGACGCAACATGATGACGAGGAAGAAGTAAACGATTACCGGCCGAATGATCTTCTCGAGGATCGGCAGGGTGACGACAAACATGTCTTTCCACATTTCGTGCATGGCCTAGAGTCCTCCAAAGAAGACAGCGGTTGAGTTCTGGAAGTGGTCTAGTTGTCTCACAAAAGGGGTGGTTAGGGGAGTGAAAAGGGTGAGCTCGCTTGGAGTTGACGAAGCCTGAGACCCTACACGCAAAGGCAGCGAGTGGGGTACCCGGCGCGACGCACTCGCATGGGGTCGGCAGCGAGCCGCCCGCGCTCCAAGGGGCCGCACGCTCGAGGACTCGCCTTCGGCTACAGGCACCTGTACCAGGGGACAGTCATGTTTAGACAACCGGGGGCAGGGTGGCAATTTACGCGTTGGGCTCATTTCACTATCGTAGGAAGAGGGTCAACCTAGCCCGAAGATTGCACGAGACAGGTCGGTCAGACTTCAGGAGGCTTCCGAACGTCCCCTTGGCGGAAGTTTGCTCGCTCCCCGCCCGGTGCGAAGCGCAACCTCATGGAACAGAGAATCGATACGGAGCCTGGAATCGCACTTGGAACCCAACAACTATCGATATTGCTGGACACGACCCAGGAGCTAATCGGGATCCTCGGGCTGGATGGGACGGTTCAGTTTGCCAATGCAACCTTTCGCAAGTCGCTCGGTTACAGGTTGGAAGAGCTGTTAGGACGAAGCGTGCATGGGTTAGTGCACGCGCTCGATGTGGATTTGATGCGGGAGCTGCTGAGGCAAGTGGGGGGGGTTAAGGGATCGAGTATTTCCGAGCGGTGCCGATTCCGTTGCCGGGACGGCTCGTGGAAGTGGATCCAGTTCACCTGCCGGAACCAGCGTCTGGAGCCACAATTCGACGCGATTCTGTTCCACGCCAATGACGTGACTGACCTGCACCGCATGGAGTCCGAGCGCGCGGTGAATTCCGAAATCGTGCACGCATTGAACGTGACGGCAAACTTGGATCAGCTTCTAGCGCGCATTCACGGATCGTTGAAGAGGATTTTGCCTGCAGAGAACTGTTTTGTGGCGCTGCACGATCCGGAGAACGATACGTTTTATTTTCCTTTTCTGGTAGACGAATATGACTCCGTGCCGCCACCACAAAAAGTGGGCCGGAGCTGCACTGCGTACGTGTTCAGGACGGGGCGGGCCAGCCTGATCCCGCAGAGCGAGTTTGACCGGCTTGCCGCGCTGGGAGAAGTCGAGTTGGTAGGATCGCCTTCACCGGCGTGGCTGGGCGTCCCCTTGAAAACGCCAACGGCCACGATTGGTGTGCTGGTGGTGCAGCATTATCAGAACGAGAACGCTTACGATCAGCGCGACCTGGAGTTCCTGGAATCGGTGGGTGGACACATCGCGCTGGCCATCGAGCGCCGGCGAGCGGAAGAAGAACTTCGCAAGAACGAATCGATGCTGCGGCTGTTGTTTGAGCACAACCCGTTGCCTACGTGGTTGTATGCCATCGATACGCTGAATTTCTTGAGCGTCAACCAGGCGGCGAAGGATCTCTACGGATATACCGCAGAAGAGTTCGCGCGGATGTCCATTCTGGAAATTCGCCCTCCAGAACAGCGGGAAAAGGCGCTGAACTACATCAAGGAGATGGGGGCCGACGCGGAAGAGCACGAATTCTGGCTGCACCAGGCAAAGGACGGCCGAACGTTCGAGGTAGAGATCATTTCGCACGAACTGAAGTATGCCGGAAAAAGGGTACGGCTGGTGGTGGCACAAGACATCAGCGAACGGCGGCAACTGGAAGGGCAGCTTCGGCAGGCACAGAAAATGGAGGCCGTCGGGCGGCTCGCAGGTGGCGTGGCGCACGATTTCAATAACTTGCTGATGGTCATCAAGGGACACACGGAGTTGCTGCTAAATGTGCTGGGGCCTTCCGAGCAGATTACGCGGAAGATTGAGCAGATCGACAAGTCGGCAGACCGGGCCACGGCGCTGACGCGGCAATTGCTGGCGTTCAGCCGGATGCAGGTTCTGCAGCCACAGATCATCAACTTGAATACCGTGGTGGAGGAGATGGGCAAACTGCTGCCACGGCTGATTGGCGAGGATATCGAGTTGGTGATCCGGACAGACGGCGACCTGGGAACAGTGCGCGCTGATGCCAGCCAGATGGAACAGGTGATCATGAACCTGGCAGTGAACGCGCGAGACGCGATGCCAAACGGCGGAAAGCTGGTGATCGAAACCGCGAATGCAGAACTGGATCACGGTTATCTGACAAGCCATCCGTTGATGAAGGCGGGACCGTACATCCAGCTTGTGGTGACGGACAGCGGCATCGGGATGGACGCGGAAACGCAGGCGCACATCTTCGAGCCATTTTTCACGACCAAGGAAAAGGGAAAAGGAACGGGGCTGGGACTGGCGACCGTTTATGGGATCGTGAAACAGAGCGGCGGGTTCATTTGGGTTTATAGCGAAGTGGGGAAGGGGACGTCGTTCAAGATTTACTTACCGCGGCTGGATCAGGCGGAAGAGCACATCGGCGTGCCACAGGGATCGCTGGAAGTGCCGATGGGGACGGAGACGGTGCTGCTAACCGAGGACGAGCAGGACGTGCGGGAAATTGCGCGAGAGTTCCTGGAGTCTGGCGGCTATCGCGTGATTGAGGCCAAGGATGGAGCGGAAGCCATTCAATTTGCGGCGAAGCATCGAGGGCAGATTCAACTACTGGTGACGGACATGGTCATGCCAGGAATGACAGGGCAGGAACTGGCTGTGCGGCTGCAGTCAGAGATACCGGGGCTGTGCGTGGTATTCATGTCGGGGTATAGCGAGCACGCGGCGACGGAGATGGCAAACGCGGATCCATCGGTGCGGTTGTTGACGAAGCCTTTTAGCCGGGCGGCGATTCTGCGGACGGTGGGGGAGATACTGCGCGGGGTGGGGAGGGCGTAGGCGGACATGCGAATGAGTAAGGAAGGGAAAAAAAGAAATAAGTGCTTACCACAGAGGGCACAGAGAGAAGAGAAGCGGAGAAGAAGTACAAGAGTGGAAGAGTAAAACAGTTCAAGAGCAAAAAACGCCAGCAGGGAATCAATCGAACTTAGGGTGTTTGTGGTGCCAGTCGGTGAATTGCTGGAAGGTGCGGCCGGCTTGAAGAACAGCCGTGTCATCACCCGCGCGAGCGACGAACTGGAGACCCACAGGGAGTTTTTTGTCCGTGAACCCGCAGGGGACGGACAAGGCGGGCAGACCGCAGAGGTTGCCAATGCCTCCGAGGGGGTCGGCGAAGGCGAGGCCCTTCGAAAGGTCGAGATCTAGAGGGGTCGCGGGGACCGGTAGAGATGCAGCCGCAATCACGTCGTAGTTGTCGAAGAGATCAGCCATTTTTTCCTGCAGAATTTCCCGAACACGAAGAGCGGAGTTGTAGTCAGCGCCGGAGATGGTGAGGTTTGTGTATCCACCGATTTTGGCGAGGGGGTCGCTGAGTTCGTTCACCTTGCCCGAACGGATCAGCTCAGAAAAAGCGGAGCCTGCTTCGCAGGAGAGGACGAGGTTGGCGGCGTCTTCCCACGGGCCTTCCGGGAGAGCGGCGTTTCTTACGGACGGGAAATGATGTTGCAGGGCCTTGCGTGTGGTCTCGATGACCTTAGCCACGGAAGGGTCGTAGTCTTTTTCCTTCCAGGCGTTGGTGAGCCATCCAACCCGAAGAGCGCGTGGCTTGAGGTCAGCGGCGGGAGAATAGGTGTACGCGGCCTTGTCGATGGGAAGCGTGCTGCGGTCGAGGGGATCGTGGCCGGCGATTGCGGCGAAGATGCGCGTGCAGTCCTCGGCACTGCGAGCGAGCGGGCCGATCTTGTCCATGGAGTAGGACAAGGCCATCGTGCCGTACCGGCTGACGCGGCCGTAGGTGGGCCGAAAACCGCTGACCCCGCAAAACGCCGAGGGGCAGAGGATGGAGCCCCACGTTTCCGTGCCGATCGCAAAGGCGGCAAGCCCGGCAGCAACGATAGCTCCCGAACCGGAAGAAGAGCCGCAGGTCCAGCACGAGGTGTCCCACGGATTGCGAGTTTCGCCTTGCAGGGAGGCAGACGCGAATTGGTAGCCGAGACCACCAGCGAGCTCGATCATAGCCGCTTTCCCAATCAGAATGGCGCCAGCGTGATTCAGGTGCTCAACGACAGTGGCGTTGTAGGGGAAGACCTGATCGGCATAGGGCTTCGCGCCTCAGGTGGTGGGGATGTCTTTCACTGCGAGAAGGTCTTTTGCGGCATAAGGAATGCCATGAAGCGGGCCGCGATAGTGCCCTCGGTGAATTTCCTTTTCGGCGGCTTGGGCTTGCTCGAGCGCGAGAGTCGGCGTGAGTCGGGCGTAAGCGTTCAGCTTGGCCCCGAGTTTTTCGCTGCGGTCGAGATAGCTTTGCGTGAGCTCGACCGGAGAGATCTGTTTAGCCTGAATTTGTTTGGCCAGTTCTCCGACGGATGCAAAAAGAATTGCGTCTTTCAGCATTCGCGGGCTCCGGTTACGGTTTCTTTGCCGTGGCGGGGGATGGAGACTTTTTGTCGCGCTCGACGAGAGGCTTCAGATAGAGGGCGGGCGCGTTACCGTTTTCGAGATTGAATTTGCGGATTCTTTCGACGGTTGGCTGCAGCTCGTTGCACATTCTTTTGATATTCGCTCTTTGCGCCTCGTCGAGGCGAGTTCCGTAGAGGGTCAGAATCTGCTGATAGCGGGAATCGGCTTCGAGCTGGCCCTCAGGAGAGAGCGGAGGAGAACTCTGAGCACTTTGTCGCGCGAGAGAAGCCGGCAGCAGTTCTGCGGAAACAAGCGACACCGAAGCGGAGAGCACGGCGGCGCGACGCGCAAATTGCCTTCGGGAAAGCAACGAGCCGGATTTTTTGTTCATGGTGTTCCCCTGGGAAAGCTAGGCGGACAGGGATGTAGCGAGGCTAACGAATCTGAAGGGGGGCGTCAACTGGCCGAAGGGAGGGGTGTGAGGATCGCAGAGAGGAGCTTTTATCACCGAGGACACGAGGAGACAAGGAGAGAGAAGAAGAAGAGAGAAGAAGTACAAGAGTGCAAAGACCCAACGGTGAAAAGAGTGGGCAGTCAGCCGAAGGTCATGCAGTTGCGAACCAGAGCGTTTATGAATGCGAAAACAGCGAGGGAAATGCGTGGTAGAGTGCCTTCCAAGAAATCTGTACAGTAGGGGAAATCCAATGAAAAGACGAGAGTTCATGAGTGCCGCAACCGGGGTGGCCACGTCGTTGACGATTCGTCCCCTGGCATTTGCGAAGGAGCAGGAACGGAGAGCTCCGACGCCGTATCCCGATCCGGCGGTAGAGATTGTCGACCTACGCTTCGGGAAATATGCGGTGGGGAACGCGGCCGTAGAACGGTTGTATACGGGCACGCGCTGGGCCGAAGGACCGGTATGGGTTGGTGACGGGCGGTATCTTTTGTTCAGCGACATTCCGAATAACCGGATTTTGCGATGGCTGGAGGACACCGGGGAAGTGAGCGTGTTCCGGAACCCATCCAACTACGCCAATGGGAATTACCGAGACCGCGAGGGGCGTTTGCTGACGTGCGAGCACGATTCGCGGCGCCTAACGCGGACGGAACACGATGGCACGATCACCGTGTTGATGGACCAGTATCAAGGCAAGAAGCTGAACGCGCCCAATGACCTTGCGGTGCACTCGGACGGAGCCATCTGGTTCACCGATCCGGGTTACGGGATCATGTCGAACTATGAGGGGCACAAGGCGGCTTTCGAGTTGCCGGCCAATGTTTACCGGCTGGACCCGAACACCCGAGAAGTGACCGTGGTGGCAAGCGACATGGACAAGCCGAACGGGATCTGTTTTTCACCAGACGAGACGAAGCTCTACATCGTGGACACCGGAGTCCCGAAGCATGCAACGGATCCACATCCCATTCGTGTGTACGACGTTGAGGACGGCAAGCGGCTGAAGAATGGAAAGCTGTTCGTGAATATGGGGGCGGGTTCGTCGGACGGGATTCGGTGCGACGTGGATGGAAATGTGTGGTCAGCGGCGGGTTGGGGGCCGGAGGGATTTAATGGCGTGCACGTATTTGCGCCGGACGGGACGTTGATCGGCAGAGTTCATTTGCCGGAGACATGCGCGAATTTGTGTTTTGGAGGAGCGAAGAAGAACAGGTTATTTATGGCAGCGAGCCAATCGTTGTATGCGATGTACGTGGGCACGGAGGGGGCGCAGAAGCCGTAGGAGAATTGAGCGTTCCCAGTTCGAAGTGGCCTCGGCTTTTCCGACCAGCCCTAACCCGGAAATCTCACAAGGAATAGCAACGAATCGTTGAATAAAAGTGGAAAAAGGCCTTTTTCTCGGGCATAACTGCGGTGTCTAGACGTAGTCAGTGTCCGATGAAAAGAGGCCTTTTCAAT
>Ga0187782_10002067_pt1 | contig 14725 bp, 18 predicted proteins | sample 0715_SJ02_MP15_2_FD_132454 | JGI IMG/M metagenome (GOLD analysis project Ga0187782, IMG submission 132454) | Tropical peat soil microbial communities from peatlands in Department of Meta, Colombia - 0715_SJ02_MP15_20_MG | ecosystem: Environmental > Terrestrial > Soil > Wetlands > Peat | place...
GATCAACATCGTCGAGGTGCGCAAGCCGGAGATCGAGGCGAGCCTCGTCGCCGACTCGATCGCGCAGCAACTCGAGCGCCGCGTGGCCTTCCGTCGCGCCATGAAGCGCGCCGTGCAATCCGCGATCCGCCTCGGCGCGCAGGGCATCCGCATCAACTGCTCGGGCCGCCTGGGCGGCGCCGAAATCGCCCGCCTCGAGTGGTATCGCGAGGGTCGCGTGCCGCTGCACACGCTGCGCGCCGACGTCGACTATGGCATTGCGACCGCGCACACGGCCTATGGGACCTGCGGCATCAAGGTCTGGATCTTCAAAGGCGAGATCCTGGAGCATGATCCGATGGCCCAGGACAAGCGCTTCGCCGAGCAGGCGTCGGGCGGAGACCATCACCATGAGCGCGATCGCGACCGGGATCGCGGCGACCGCGGCCGGCGCCGCGAACCGCGCTCCGCGGCCTGACGCCTGAAGAAGCCGAGAGTTTCGACCCATGCTGCAACCCAAACGCACCAAATTCCGCAAGGCGTTCAAGGGCCGCATCCACGGCGCCTCTAAAGGCGGATTCGCCTTGAACTTCGGGCAGTTCGGCCTGAAGGCGCTGGAGCCCGAGCGCATCACCGCCCGCCAGATCGAAGCGGCTCGCCGCGCCATGACCCGCCATATGAAGCGCGCCGGACGCGTGTGGATCCGCATCTTCCCGGACGTGCCGGTCTCCAAGAAGCCGACCGAGGTGCGCATGGGCAAGGGCAAGGGCGCGCCCGAGTTCTGGGCTGTGCGCGTCGCTCCGGGTCGCATCATGTTCGAGATCGACGGCGTGCCGGCGCCGCTCGCCCGCGAGGCGATGCGGCTTGCGGCGGCCAAGCTGCCGATCAAGACCCGCTTCATCGAACGCATCGCCGAGTGAGGAGCGAAGCCCCATGAAATCCGCCCATCGTCTCTCCGATTTGCGCGCGATGACCGAAGACCAGCTCAGCGACGAAGTGCTGAAGCTCAAGAAGGAGCAGTTCAACCTTCGTTTTCAGCGCGCGACGGGCCAGCTCCAGAACAGCTCGCGCGTGCGCGTCGTGCGGCGCGAGATCGCCCGGATTAAGACCATCGCCGCGCAGAAGCGCGCCAAAGAGCAGGATTGAGCAGCGCCATGCCGAAGCGAATTCTCCAAGGCGTCGTCGTCAGCGACAAGCAACAAAAGACCGTGGTCGTGAAGGTCGAGCGGCGCTTCACGCATCCGCTGTTCCAGAAAACCGTGCGCCGCACCAAGAACTATCACGCGCACGACGAAGCCGGGACCTACAAGGTCGGCGACGAGGTCACGATCGAGGAGACCGCGCCGATCTCGAAGCTCAAGCGCTGGCGGGTGCTCGAAAAGGCGGCGAAGGCTTGACGGTTCAAGACATTCAACCCGGACGAAGTCGGCCTGAGAGCCGAAACCAGACCGGAGCTTCAGAGGCGGGTTCACTATGATACAGATGCAGACAAATCTCGATGTCGCCGACAATTCCGGCGCGCGCAGGGTCATGTGCATCAAGGTGCTCGGCGGGTCCAAGCGCAAATATGCGAGCGTCGGCGACATCATCGTCGTCTCGATCAAGGAAGCCATCCCGCGCGGGCGCGTGAAGAAGGGCGACGTGATCAAGGCGGTCGTCGTGCGCACGGCCAAGGACATCAAGCGCGCCGACGGCTCGACGATCCGCTTCGACTCGAACGCCGCCGTGCTGATCAACAACCAGAAGGAGCCGATCGGCACTCGCATCTTCGGGCCGGTGCCGCGCGAGTTGCGCGCCAAGAACCACATGAAGATTATCTCGCTCGCGCCGGAGGTGCTGTGATGGCCGCCAAGATCAAGAAGGGCGACAAGGTGGTCGTCATCGCGGGGCGCGACAAGGGCCGCAAGGGCGAAGTCATCCGCGTCCATCCGAGCGAGAACCGCGCCGTCGTCGATGGGATCAACCAGGTCAAGCGTCACCAGCGCCAGACCAAGGACCGCGAGGCCGGCATCGTCACGAAGCCCGCGCCGATCGACCTCTCGAACCTCGCGCATCTCGACCCGAAGGACGGGAAGCCGACGCGCGTCGGATTCAAGATTCTGGAGGACGGCCGCAAGGTTCGCTTCGCCAAGCGCTCGGGAGAATTGATCGATGGCTGAGGACAAGAAGGCCAAGGGCGGCGAGGCCAAGAAGGGCGACGTCAAGAAAGCCGGCGCTGACGCCAAGAAAGCCGACGCCAAGAAGGGCGGCAAAGGCAAGGAAGCGCATGCGGAAGCCGCGCGCGCGGTCAACGCCGAGAAGGCGGAGTTGCCGACGGGCCCTTATACGCCGCGTCTTAAAAAGCACTTCGAGGAAGTCGTTCGTCCGGCGCTCATCCAGCAGTTTGGCTACAAGAACCCGCTCGAGGCGCCGGTCATCGACAAGATCGTGCTCAACATGGGCGTCGGCGAGGCCGTCAACGACTCGAAGAAGGTGACGCTGGCGGCGGCCGACCTTGGGCTCATCGCCGGGCAGAAAGCCGTCGTGACCAAGGCGCGCAAGGCGATCTCGACCTTCAAGGTGCGCGAGAACATGCCGATCGGGGCCAAGGTCACGCTGCGCAAGACGCGCATGTATGAGTTCCTTGACCGACTCATCAACATCGCGCTGCCGCGCGTGCGCGACTTCCGCGGCCTGAGCCCGAAGTCTTTCGACGGGCGCGGCAACTTCGCGCTCGGCATCAAGGAGCACATCGTGTTCCCGGAGATCGACTACGACAAGACCGAGAGCATTCTGGGTCTGGACGTCATCGTGTGCACGACGGCCAAGACCGACGACGAGGCGCGCGCCCTGCTGCGGGCGTTCAATTTCCCGTTCCGGCAGTGAGGCTCCTTTAAAGAGCCCTCAGACGCGGATACCGAAAAAGGCGAATCATATGGCCAAGAAGAGCGCGGTGGAGAACAACAAACGCAAGGCGAAGCTCGTGAAGTCCCTTTCCGGGCGCCGGGCCAGGCTCAAGGCGATCGCGGCCGACGAGAACGTTTCGGCCGAGGAGCGCTTCGAGGCGCGCCTCAAGCTCGCGCAGCTGCCGCGCAACTCGGCCCCGACCCGGCTGCGCAATCGCTGCGAGGTCTCCGGTCGCCCGCGCGCGTTTTACCGCAAGCTCAAGATGTCGCGCATCGCGCTGCGCGAGCTCGGCTCCCGCGGCCTCGTGCCCGGTCTCGTGAAGTCCAGCTGGTGAAGGGTTAGAGAATGGCGATCAACGATCCCTTGGGCGATCTTCTGACCCGCATCCGCAACGCGCAGCTGCGCCGCAAGGACAAGGTGACGACGCCAGGCTCGCGGCTGCGCGCCAATGTGCTCGACGTCCTCAAGGACGAAGGCTACATCCGCGGCTATACGACGACGGACTTCGGCAACGGCCGCACCGAATTCGAGATCGAGCTCAAATATTTCGACGGGCAGCCGGTCATTCGCGAGATCGAGCGCGTCTCGCGCCCGGGCCGCCGCGTCTACGCCGATGTGAACAGCGTGCCGCGCGTCGCCAACGGCCTCGGCGTCACGATCGTCTCGACTCCGAAGGGCGTCATGGCCGACCATGCCGCGCGCGAGAACAACGTCGGCGGCGAGGTGCTGTGCAAGGTGTTCTGACGCCGGCGCACGCTCAATCTGGGATTTGCAACCATGTCTCGTATCGGCAAGAAGCCCGTCTCCATCCCTTCGGGCGTCACCGCCAAGGTCGACGGCCAGCTCGTGACGGTGAAGGGCGCCAAGGGCCAGCTCGAGTTCCGCGTGCCCGACGAGGTCTCGGTCGCGCAGGAGAACAACGCGATCAAGGTCGACCCGCGCAGCGAAACCAAGCGCGCCCGGGCGCTTTGGGGCACCGCGCGCGCACAGGTCAATAATCTCGTCGTCGGCGTGACCAAGGGCTTCGAGAAGAAGCTCGAGATCAACGGCGTCGGCTACCGCGCCGCGGTGCAGGGCAAGAGTCTGCAGCTCGCGCTCGGCTATTCGCATGACGTGAATTTTCCCATCCCCGCGGGCATCACGATCGTGACGCCGAAGCCGACGGAGGTCACCGTGAGCGGCATCGACAAGCGCCAGGTCGGCCAGGTCGCCGCCGAGATCCGCGCTCTGCGCGGCCCCGAGCCATACAAGGGCAAGGGCGTGAAGTATGTCGACGAATTCATCTTCCGCAAGGAAGGCAAGAAGAAGTAAGGATAACCGGCCATGGCCAGGGACCTCGAACTCCAGACTCGCCGCAAGGCGCGGGTGCGCCGCGCCCTTCGCGCGCATGCGCATGGGCGCTTGCGCCTGTCGGTATTCCGCTCGTCGAAGCAGATCTATGCCCAGATCATCGACGACGAGAAGGGCGTGACGCTCGCTTCCGCCTCTTCGCTCGAGAAGGTAAATCGCGAGAGCTTCAAGACCGGCGCGAACATCGACGCTGCGAAGATCGTCGGCAAGCTCATCGCCGAGCGCGCGGTCGCGCAGGGCCTGAAGACCGTCGTGTTCGATCGCGGCGGCTACATGTTTCACGGGCGCGTCAAGGCGCTCGCCGAAGGCGCCCGCGAGGGCGGCCTGGAGTTTTAATATCCTTCTCCCGCTTGCGGGAGAAGGGGAAATCGGAGCGAGCGGCTCACAGAGCCGCGTAAGTGACGGAAAGACAGATGGCGCGTGAATCGGAAGGCGGTCGCGGCCGCGATCGGGACAGGGAAGACCGCGACAGCGAATTCGTGGACCGTCTGGTCCACATCAATCGCGTCGCCAAGGTCGTGAAGGGCGGTCGCCGCTTCGGCTTTGCGGCGCTCGTCGTCGTGGGCGACCAGAAGGGCCGTGTCGGCTACGGCCATGGCAAGGCCCGCGAGGTGCCGGAAGCGATCCGCAAGGCGACGGACGCGGCGAAACGCGCCATGATCCGTGTGCCGCTGCGCGAGGGCCGCACGCTGCACCATGACGTGAACGGGCGCCACGGCGCCGGGCGCGTCGTGCTGCGCGCCGCGCCGCCCGGCACCGGCATCATCGCCGGCGGCCCGATGCGCGCCGTGTTCGAGACGCTCGGCGTGCATGACGTGGTGGCGAAAAGCCAGGGCTCGTCAAACCCATACAACATGGTGCGCGCCACCTTCGACGCGCTCGCTCGCGAGGACGCGCCGCGCGCGGTCGCGGCGCGCCGCACGCTCAAGGTCTCGGCGCTGCAGGCGCGCCGACAAGGCGCCGACGCCGAAGCCGTCGACGCGTGAGGGGAGGCTCGGACATGACCAGCAAGATCACCGTCGAGCAGACCAGCAGCGCGATCGGCCGCCCGGCGCGGCAGCACAAGACGCTGCTCGGCCTCGGGCTGACGCGCATCGGACGCCGTCGCACGCTCGAGGACACGCCCGCCGTGCGCGGCATGATCGCCAAGGTGGCGCATCTCATCAAAATCGTCGAAGAGAAGTGAGGGCCGGCAGATGAAGCTCAACGAACTCTCCGACAATCCGGGCGCGACCAAGAACCGCATGCGGGTCGGGCGCGGCATCGGCTCGGGCAAGGGCAAGACCGGCGGGCGCGGCGTCAAGGGCCAGAAAGCCCGCACCGGCGTCTCGATCAAGGGCTTCGAGGGCGGCCAGATGCCGCTGCACAGGCGCCTGCCGAAGCGCGGGTTTCACAACCCTTTTCCGACGGACTACAACGAGATCAACATCGGGCGCATCCAGCAGGCGGTCGAAGCCGGCAAGATCGACCCCGCGAATCCCGTGACGAACGAGTCGCTCGTCGCAGCCGGCGTCTTCGCCAAGCCGCGCGACGGGGTGAAGATCCTCGGCCAGGGCGCGATCACCGCCAAGCTCGACTTCGAGGTCGCGGCGGCGTCGAAGTCGGCCATCGCCGCGATCGAAGGCGCCGGCGGTTCGGTCAGGCTGCTCGCGGCGCAACGCGCGCAGGCGTGAGCTGGACTGGGCGCCAGCCCTTGTGTCTGGCGTGGCGCCGCTTATGTTTGCACGGAGCGCGCGGCGCAGGCGAATTGCCTCCCCGCGCGTCTTCAAATAAGCCTAGATAAAAAGACGCGCCGGCGAATGGCGGCGGGCGGGGAAGAAAAAGGATCCCAGCATGGCATCGGCAGCCGAGCAGCTTGCGGCCAACGTCAATCTCTCCGCCTTCGGCAAGGCCGAAGAGCTCAAGCAGCGCATCCTGTTCACGTTGGCGGCGCTCGTCGTCTACCGTCTCGGGACCTATATCCCGCTGCCCGGTATCGACCCGGAGGCCTTCGCGCGCAGCTTCTTCGGGCAGGCCAAAGGCGTGCTGGAGCTCTTCAACATGTTCGCGGGCGGCGCCGTGCAGCGGCGCGCGATCTTCGCCCTGAACATCATGCCCTATATTTCGGCCTCGATCATCATCCAGCTGCTGACGAGCGTCATTCCCTCTCTCGAGTCGATCAAGAAAGAGGGCGAGGCGGGACGCAAGATCCTCAATCAATACACGCGCTATCTGACCGTCGCGCTCGCGACCTTCCAGGCTTATGGCATGGCCGTCGGCCTCGAGGGCCAGCAAGGCGTCGTGACCGATCCCGGCTGGTTCTTCCGCATCAGCACCGTGGTGACGCTCGTCGGCGGCACGATGTTCCTGATGTGGCTCGGCGAGCAGATCACCTCGCGCGGCATCGGCAACGGCTCGTCGCTCATCATCTTCGCCGGCATCGTCGCCGCCATTCCCTCGGCGATCGTCTCGACGCTGGAGCTCGGACGCCAGGGCGCCATCTCCACAGGCATCATCCTCGGCGTGATCGTGATGTGCTTCGTCGTTGTCGCCTTCATCGTCTTCATGGAGCGCGCGCAGCGGCGTCTGCTGATCACCTATCCCAAGCGCCAGCATGGCAATCGCGTCTATCAGGAGCAGACGTCCTTCCTTCCGCTGAAGCTCAACACCTCGGGCGTCATTCCGCCGATCTTCGCCTCCTCGCTGCTGCTGCTGCCGACGACGATCGTCAATTTCTATCAGACGCAGGGCTCGGACAACTGGCTCGCGGTGGTCTCGGCCTATTTCAGCCATGGCCGTCCGCTCTACATGATCGCCTATGTCGGCATGATCGTGTTCTTCGCCTTCTTCTACACGGCGATCGTCTTCAATCCGACGGAGACCGCCGACAATCTCAAGAAGCACGGCGGCTTCCTGCTCGGCATCCGGCCCGGCGAGCGCACGGCGAAGGAGATCGACTCGGTGCTCATGCGGATCACCGTGTTCGGCGCCGCCTATCTCGCCGTGATCTGTCTGCTGCCTGAGATGCTGCTCTCCTATGCGAACCTGCCGTTCTATTTCGGCGGCACGTCGCTGCTCATCGTCGTCAGCGTGACGATGGACACGGTGGCGCAGATCCACGGCCATCTGCAGGCGGGCCAGTACGAAGGCCTCATCCGCAAGGCGAAGCTGCGCGGGAAGCGGGGCAGATGAGGTTGATCCTGCTCGGGCCGCCGGGCGCCGGCAAGGGCACGCAAGCGGCGAGACTCGTCGCGCGGCACGGGATCGTGCAGCTTTCGACGGGGGACATGCTGCGCGCGGCCGTCGCCGCGGGCACGGTGCTCGGACGCCAGGCGAAGGCGATCATGGACGCCGGCAATCTCGTGCCGGACGCGCTCGTGATCGAGCTCATCGACCAGCGCATCGACGCCGAGGACGCGCGCGGCGGCTTCATCCTCGACGGCTTCCCGCGCACCGTGGCGCAGGCGCAGGCGCTCGATGCGCTGCTCGCCAAGAAGGGCCTGGGGCTCGACGCGGTGATCGAGCTCGTCGTCGACGAGGCCGCGCTGCTCAAGCGTGTCGAGAACCGCGTGCGTGAGACGAAGGCCAAGGGCGGCGCGGTGCGCGCCGACGACAATCCCGAGAGCCTCAAGACGCGTCTCGAAGCCTATCGCAAGCAGACCGCGCCGGTCTCCTGCTATTATTCGGAGCAGGGCGAGCTGAAGCAGGTCGACGGCATGGCGCCGATCGACGAGGTGTCGCGGCAGATCGAGACGGCGCTCGGCGGGGTGGCGGCTTAGGCGTTGTAGCGGAAAGCGGCAGGGCCCATAGTCCCGCATCTCTTGCTTGCGTACAGAAATTGTCGTTGCCCGAGTCGAGCTTCATGACCGACGCAAGCAGCGAACCATCGAACTACATTGTGATGTTTCACCTGTACAATCAGCAGGTCAACTTGAAGCGATTCTTAAACAATGTTAATCTGATTCGCACGATGGAACGAGCCAGAAATCGACGTCCTTCGTCCGCCGCGCGCGCATGCGCAGAGCCGAGAGAGGGCACAGGAGTGGAGCCTAGCACCCCCGCCGCGCCCGAATCGGATGTTGCAAACGAGACGAGCTGGCGCGACGCGCTCTTCCACAAGGATTGGTTCGCCGCATCGGCTCCGGGGGGCGACCCGCAAAGCGTCACGATGGACGATTACGAGCGGGAGGGTTCACGCGCACGCCGGTCCCCGCATCCGCTGTTTTCGATCGACTATTACCTGAGCCAAAATCCTGAGGTCGCCGAGGCCGATGTCAATCCCCTCCGCCACTTCGTGACGACGGGCTGGCGGAGCGGGAAGGATCCTCATCCGCTTTTCCACGTCGATTTTTACCTGTCGCAGGCGCCCGAGCTCGACGCGCTGAACCTGGATCCGCTGACGCATTACGTCACCCAAGGCTGGCGGCGGGGCTTGCGTCCCAATCGCTGCTTCGACCCCGTCTGGTACATGAGCGTGCATCAGGACGTGCGCGCCGCGGATATCGAGCCGCTGCAGCATTACGTCATGTATGGCGATCGGGAAGGCCGCAAGCCATGCGAGGGTTTCGACCCGAAGCTCTATCGCGAGGCGAACCGATTGGCCGCCAAGGCCAATCCGCTGGAGCACTATCTGCTCAAATTGGCGCAAGGCGGATTGGCGGATGCTCCCGAACGGATGTTGGCGTCGGGCGCCGAGGCGGCGGGGGCGTCGTCATGCAAGGCGCGAGCAACCGAGCTTGGGCAGGCTGACCCGCCGCCTATCGAGAACTACGCGCTCTATGACAATTATTTCGACCCTGACTATTATCTCGCGCAGGAGGCGAATATCGAGCTGCAGCTCGTTCCCGAAGTGCGAAAGCTCAGCAGGCGGCAGGCCGCGCTCAATCACTATTATCTGCATGGGTGGCGGGCGGGACTCAATCCCTCTCCCTATTTCGACGTCAAATATTATCTCGCGATCAATCCCGACATACGCGCGGCGCAAGTCGATCCGCTGACCCATTACATTCGTCATGGAGCCGCGGAGTTCCGCAATCCGCATCCGGCGTTCGACGCGCGCTGGTATGCGCAGACCTATCTCGCGCAAGAGCGCGCGGCGGAGCCGCTCGCGCATTACGTCACGCGGGGATGGCGGTCGGGCGCGCGGCCCAATCCGCTGTTCTGGAGCGACTGGTACGCAAAAACCTATCTCGGCTCGCTCGCGGGCTATGCCGATCCTTTCTATCATTACCTTTCGAAGGGCCAGCGACAGCACAATCCCAACCCGCTTTTCGACACATCCTTCTACTGCGAGCAATATCCGTCGCGCGAAGAACGCGTCGACCCGCTCTCGCATTACATCCGCGTTGGCGAGGCGGCCGGCCTGCGCGCGCACTCGATGTTCGATCCGGCGCATGTGCGCAGCCAGCTGCCCACGCCGCCCGAGCGGACGCTGCTGGAGCGCGTGCTCGAAAACGACGATCAGCTCAGCCCGCATCCGTTGTTCGACGTGGACTATGTGAGGCGGCAGGTCGCGCGGCTCGTCGGTCTCGAAGCCTTAAGGCGCAACATCGTCGTCGAATATCTGATCAACCCGCGTCTAGCCGGCGTCGACCCCCATCCGATGTTCTCGAAGCCATATTACTACCAATGCGCCGGGGACGTGCGCGCGGCGGGAGTCGACGCGTTCCTGCATTATCTCCGGAGCGGCAAGCGCGAAGGTCGTAGGGCGCATCCGCTCTTCGACGCGGATCATTATCGCGCAACCAACGGGCTCGCGGCGGGGACGGACCCGCTGACGCATTACGTGACCGAGGGGTTCCGCAGCGGCTGCGCGCCCCGCCAGGGCGAGCCGCCGGACACGACGCCGAGACCCTTGCCGCCGTTCCGCACGACGATCGAGGTTCCTGACGATCGCGTCATCTACCCGCGACCCGAGAGCGGCGCGTCGAGGCGGGCCAGGATCGGCGTCTTCGCCCACATCTTCTACCCCGAGCTCACGCAAGAGCTGCTCGACGCAGCGGCGAATGTTCCGGGCGATGGCGCGGTCTATGTGAGCACCGACGCGCCGGTGAAGGCGCGGACGATCGAGGAGATCTGCCGCGCGAAGTCGAAGCATCCGTTCGAGATTCGCGTCTTTCCCAATCGCGGACGCGACATTGCGCCCTTCGTCGTCGGCTACGCGGACCGCATTCGCGAAGTCGACTACGGCGTGCATGTTCACACCAAGAAATCGACGCACTACGCGGAGGAGTTCGCCGCATGGCGGCGCTATCTGTTGCGGGGCAACCTCGGCAGCACGGCGCTGATCGAGAATATCCTTGGCCTGTTGTCGGATGAGAAGATCGGCGCATACATGCCCGAGCATTTCGCGCCGATAAAGAGCCTCATTCAATGGGGCGGCAATTTCAATGTGATCGAAAAGCTTCTTGGCATGCGCCAGGAGAAGATCACGCGGGAACACATCCTGGATTTCCCCTCGGGCTCGATGTTCTGGTTCAAGAGCAAGGCGCTCGAGCCGCTCCTCGACCTCGATCTCAGCCTTCACCACTTCGATCCGGAGCTCGGACAGGTTGACGGAACGCTCGCTCATGCGATCGAGCGGTCATTCTTCTACTTCGTCGAGACCGCCGGTTACGGCTGGGCGGTCGGCAAACGCCCGTCCGCCAAGACTGCGACGCCCGTCGAACGCATCTCGCGCGCCGCGAACCGCATTTTTCCGAGCCGCCGCGATCACGGCGAGCTGCGCGCGCATCTGCCCGAGTGCTTGCGCTTTCTGGCGCGGCCTTCGCGCGTCGCGCGCCCGCGCCTCAATCTGCTGATCCCGACCGTCGACACCAAGGTCGGCTACGCCGGCGTCGCCACGGCGCTCGACGTTTTTCATGCGATACGCAACGCGCTCGGGGCCGAGTTCGACGCGCGGCTCATCGCGACCGACGCCACGCCGAGCAATCAATACAGTCCGCCGCAGGGCTATGACATGGCCGACTTGCTCGAGGCCGACGTCGAGCGACGCGACCTCGTCGTCGACGGCTGCGCTCGCGCCAGGCATCCCTTTGTGGTGCGCGACGATGACGTCTTCGTCGCGACGGCGTGGTGGACGGCGCGAAACGCCTTCGATCTGCTCGATCAGCAGGATCGCTTGTTCGGCAAGCGCAAGCGCGGAATGGTCTATCTGATCCAGGATTTCGAGTGCGGTTTCTATCCCTGGTCGACGAGATGGGGACTGACCGAGGCGACCTATCGCCAAGCCGCGCGCACGCTGCCGATCTTCAACACGCGGATGCTCCACGACCATTTCGTGAGCAGCGGCTATTACGAGAGCGGCTACGTCCTCAATCCGGCGATCAACGCCGAATACGCGGCGCGCATCGATCACGGCCGGACGAAGGAGAAGATCGTCCTTCTCTACGCGCGTCCGCACGCCGAGCGAAACTGCCTGAGCTTCCTCGACGCAGCGGTCGAGCTCGCCGTGACCTCCGATCCGGATTTCTGGCGGGACTGGCGCTTCATTGCGATCGGAGAGGACTTCGAGAGGGATGGGCGTCTCGCCTGCGCGCGCATCGAAGTGCGGGGGCGGCTGTCGATCGGCGAATACGCCGAGCTCGCCTCATGCGCGGCGCTGGGGGTTTCCCTGATGCTCTCGCCGCATCCGAGCTACCCGCCGTTGGAGATGGCGGCTGCGGGCGTTCAGGTGATCACGAACAGCTTCGGCAGCCGCGATCTCGGCGCCCTGCACGAAAATCTCAGGAGCTTTCCGGCGTTCTCGCCGTCCGAAGCCGTTGCGCGCCTTCGCGCCGTGGCGCAAGCATGGGCGGACGATCCGGCAATCGGATGGTCCAACCGGGCGAAGATCGACTGGTTTTTCGGCGGACGCACCAATCTCGCGGAGCTTGCCGCGCAAGTGGCGCAGGAGCTGCGCGCGCGGGATGCGACTGCGGCGCCCGCCGCCGAGAGCGCGCACTTCGCCTCCATGAGAGCGGCCTCGCCGAGGACGCGCGAGGCCTCGGCGGGGAAGAAGCGAGCCCGCGCCTAGCCCTCGCGAGATTCGCAGTCGCGGGGCTCCTCGTCTCATCTCTGCCCCCGCCGGGCCCTCTTTCCCTGCGGCGCGAGATCCCCCATATGTCGTCGCGCGGGGGGCGCAAAGCCCCGTCGCAGGGCGTAGCGCCGAGCGCGGTCGGCGCCTCTCGCAGGGAAAGGACATCACATGCGAAGAATTGGCGTCGCCGCTTTGTTTGCGCTTCTGGCCGCGGCAGGCCCCGCCCGCGCCGATGGCCCGGACTTGATCTTTCGCCAGTCGACGGATTTCAAGCTGCTCACGCCCAACGACAAGCTCGCCACCTATGGGATCGACGACCCGATAGTCGACGGCGTCGCCTGCTATTACACGGCGCATGAAAAAGGCGGCATATCCGGCGCGTTGGGCCTGGCCGAGAACACGTCCGACGTGTCGCTCTCGTGCAAGCAATATGGCCCGATCAAGTTCAAGGAGAAGGCCTCGCAAGGCGATCGCGTGTTCAGCGAAAAACGTTCGCTGTTCTTCAAGCGCATGCAGATCGTGCGCGGCTGCGACGCCAAGCGCAACGTGCTCGTCTACATGGTCTATTCCGACAAGCTCGTCGAAGGCAGCCCGGAGAATTCGACCTCCGCATTCCCGATCGAGCCCTGGGGCGGGAGCGAAGCGCCCAAATGCGCCGACTTCATAAAATAGCGGCGGCGGGTCAGTCGGCGCAGCGCACCACCGCCGCGCCGGCGATCGGCCTCGACTTCGCGGAGACGGCGCCCGTGACGTCGCCCGCGCCGCCATAGGACAGCGCCGGGCCGTGGCCATGGGCCTCGCACCAGCTGTCGGCGACGATCTTGCCGCATTCGCGCTTTTCTGCGATGCAGTCGACGAGCCCGTAGCCTTCCGAGTCGGAGAGCACATAAACGGAGGACTGCGCCGGCGCCGGCGACTCGGCCGCGCGTGCGTCGCCCTGGAACGCAGCCGCCAGCGCCGCAGCGGCGGCGAGCGGCGCGAGCAGGCGAATCCACGGCGACTCTTCGAACCGGCTCAACGGCATGAACATGGCGGCTGGCCCTTTCACCTGGGCGGTTTGTCTCACACTTGTGTAGCGCGGCTCGGTTAATTAAGCCTTGAGTCGTCGCAACGCCCTGGATCGAGGGAAGGCCCGATGACGATCAGGCTATACAACACGCTGACGCGCAGCAAGGGGGCGTTTCGGCCCATCGACGCAGACAACGTGCGCCTCTATGTCTGCGGCCCGACCGTCTATGATTACATCCATATCGGCAATGGCCGTGCGTTCGTCATCTTCGACGTTCTCTACCGCCTCCTCCGCCATGTCTATGGCGAGGAGCATGTGCGTTATGTTCGCAACATCACCGATGTCGACGACAGGATCAACGCCCGCGCCGCCGAGCGCGGCATATCGATCCGCGAGTTGACCGAGGAGACGAACGCGGTCTTTCAGGCCGACGTCGCGGGGCTCGGCTGCCTCCCGCCCGACGCGCAGCCGCGCGCGACCGAGCATATCGAGGCCATGATCGCCATCATCGCGCGGCTCGTGGCCTCGGGCCACGCCTATGCCGCCGACGGACACGTGCTCTTCGACGTCCCGTCGATGCCGGACTATGGGCGGCTGTCGCGCCGTCCGCTCGACGAGATGCTGGCCGGCGCGCGCGTGGAGGTCGCGCCCTATAAGCGTAGCGAGATGGACTTTGTGCTGTGGAAGCCGTCGAAGCCGGGCGAGCCCTCCTGGGAAAGCCCCTGGGGTCCCGGACGCCCCGGCTGGCATATCGAGTGCTCGGCTATGAGCTGGAATCATCTGGGCGAAATCTTCGATATCCACGGCGGCGGGATCGACCTCGTCTTCCCGCACCACGAGAACGAAATTGCGCAAACACGCTGCGCCTTCGGCCATGAGGCCATGGCCAATTACTGGATGCATAACGGATTCCTTCAGGTCGAGCACGAGAAGATGTCCAAGAGCCTGGGGAATTTCGTGACGGTCAACGAGCTGCTCAATACGCAGGAGTTTGGGGGGCGCAAGTGGCGGGGCGACACCCTGCGCCTCGCGTTGCTCAAGACGCACTATCGGCAGCCGATGGACTTCACCGTGAAGGCGTTGGAAGAGGCGGAGGCGACGCTGCACGACTGGGCGAAGTTCTACACGCAGAGCCAGGAGGTTTTGGAGCCGTCAGCAGCTTTCATGGAAGCCCTGTGCGACGACCTCAACACCACCGAGGCGATCGCCGAGCTGCACCGGCTGCATGCGGAAGGGGACGCCGCGGCCATGAAGGCGTCGCTGGGCGTGCTCGGATTGGGAGAACGCAAGGTCTATGTTTTCGACGTGGCGCCGGGAAGATTCTCGGTCCGCGGCGAGGGCGTCGAGACGCCGATTTTGTTGCCGGATGAGCAGAGCGCCAAGAGCGCCATCGAGGAGCGCCTCGCGGCGCGCGCCGCAAGGAAATGGGCCGAGTCGGACCGTCTGCGCAACGAACTCGTGGCCAAGGGATTTGCGGTGATGGACAATAAGGATGGAACGACGAC
>Ga0187782_10002068_pt1 | contig 14724 bp, 10 predicted proteins | sample 0715_SJ02_MP15_2_FD_132454 | JGI IMG/M metagenome (GOLD analysis project Ga0187782, IMG submission 132454) | Tropical peat soil microbial communities from peatlands in Department of Meta, Colombia - 0715_SJ02_MP15_20_MG | ecosystem: Environmental > Terrestrial > Soil > Wetlands > Peat | place...
CACCTATGCTAACGGCGTTGAGTTTGCCCCACTACTTCAGTGTCAGGAAAAAGCGCGAGAATTGCGCAGCAGTATCGCCGAAACAGCTTGGCCCAACATACACCCGGATGCCGACGCCCTTGCACGGGGGGAGCACATCTTCTCGGAGTTTGTGAAGCTCGTCAGTCTTCACGCCTCGCTGGAAGATGAGGAGTGGGCACGCCTCCAAAACCTCGTGAGCGATTCGTTGGGCAAGCCTTTGGCGCTTGCCGCTTCTCGTGGAAAACTTATCCTGTCTGCATCTGCCCCGCCTATGCTACGAGTCACCGTTTCTGTTGCCCAACAGGCGAGTGCGACGCAGCCAGAAGAAGAAATAGTCCCGACAGAAAACATGGCGGCTGACGCCGTCCATGCCACTCGCATTGAGGATCAGGGTGAGGGCTTCCACAGTGGAGAGAACTCTGCCCCTGTTGACCGAACGGCTGACCTCCCTTCCCCAATGCTGCCTGTGACGGACGGCGAAGATTTCACTGAGCTCTACAATATCGAAGTCGCAGGCGGACTTGAACCTGAGCCGGTTGGGCCGTCCAGTCCCTTAGGCGCAGCATCCACGGACCAACTCGAATACTCTCCGGACCCGGGGTCATCAGGAGTTGTGACTGCGGTTGCCACGTTTCAGGGCACGCTCGACGACATCAGGTTCATGTTGGCCCTGGGCCTGATTGACAGCAGAGGCGTGGCGAAGGCGCTTTCAAACAGGATCAGTGCTGCTTCGAATGCCGCCGCCGAAGGAGACAAGAAAACGGCCGAAGACTTCCTAAATGCCTTTATCAGCCAGGTTAACGCCCAAACCGGAAAGCATATCTCTGGAGCCGCACCTCAACTGTTGCTGACGGATGCAAATATCCTGCTAGGTCAACTTCATTAGACACCGTTGCACGTTGCTTCCCGCGCTTCCTTGTCTGAATCGGCTAGAATCGTTCCGATCTGAGAAGTCAGACAAAGGAGGTCTGCCATGCATCTCTACCTGGTTCAGCACGGAGCAGCCAAGAGCGAGGCAGAAGACCCGCATCGGTGTCTGACCGACGAGGGGCGCCGGGACGTGGAGCGGATGGCGCGTTCTCTCGCCCCGCTGCGGCTCGGCCTCGACCGTATTGAGCATAGCGAGAAACTACGCGCCCGCCAGACAGCCGAAATCCTCGTCGCCCACCTCCAGGCCGCCGAGGGCACCCACGGGATCTCGGGCCTCGCTCCGAATGACGATGTGGAGCCTGTGTGGGTCCGGCTGCAACAAGCGACGAAGAACCTTATGCTAGTAGGGCATCTGCCTCATCTCAGTCGTTTGACATCGCGGCTGCTTGGCCTCGACAGCGACCGTGCCGTCGTGCGGTTCCAGATGGCCGGTGTCGTGCGGCTCGACCGAGATGAAGTGGGCCACTGGGAAGTGCGCTGGGTGTTTCCGCCCGAGTTGGTGCCGCGCTAGCGATCGCGCACGCCGCGGGGATTATCCATCGCGACCTGAAGCCGGCGATTGTGATGTTAACCGAAGCCGGATTGCCCCGCCCTGCGCGTCATTGCCCGCGCCCCCGCCTTCGCCTTCCGGGGCAAAAAAGTGGACATCAGAGAGATCGGCGCTAATCTAAATGTGGCCACGAATCAGCTTAAGCCGTTTTCGTCAAAGTGCCCGGCTTGGGACTCTCGGCGATTGGCAGAGCGTTGTTGAGCCGGGGTCTATTCTCCCCGCAGCGCTCTCCGGTTGCCGCCCAGACTCTTTGCCGAGCAGTCATAATCAGCGACCGAATCCGAAGTCTATCGCGGAATTCGATTAATACTTCCCTGCGCCAAGGGTGCGAGAAGATTTCTCTTGACAACCCTACTACTGAATAGTAGCATCGCTGGCACAATAGTAGGTTCTTATGGACCAACCAAAGCTAACCAAACTCGAACTTCGCATCCTCGAGGCCCTTTGGGCTCAGGGGAAGGCCTCCATCCGGGAGATTCAGGAGTCCTTTCCGGAGCCTCGCCCCGCCTACACCACCATACAGACCACCGTTTACCGGCTGGAAAAGAAGAAGGCCGTGCGACGCGTTCGCAAGATTAGCAATGCCCATATTTTTGAGCCGACCGTCCCGCGTGACGCCGCGCGCCTCCGGCTTCTGGATGAGATCCTGGGCTTCTTCGGAGGGCGAGCCCTCCCGATGATGGCGCAATTCGCCGAAGCGGGGAAGCTTTCGCTCGACGATGTCCGCGAGCTGGAGAAGACCCTCCAGGACCTCGAAAGGCGAAAGCGAGCAGAAAGGAAGCGGCAGTCGAAATGATCAGCGCCGTCACCAACCATCTTTGGCAGTCGACTCTGTTCGCAATCGGGGTGGGGCTCCTGACATTGGCGTTCCGCAAGAACCGCGCCCAGGTGCGCTACTGGCTTTGGTTCAGCGCCTCCCTCAAATTCCTCATTCCGTTCTCGCTCTTGCTGAACCTCGGTGGTTTTCTGTGGCGGTCTCCGGCAGCAAAAGGCCTGGAGGTGCCAGCCGTTACCTACACGATCGTTCGAATGGCTGAGCCGTTTCCCCAATCCCCCACGCTGGTCCCCTCTGAAGCAACTCATCGCGGGTGGTTGCCTATCGTGCTCGTGGGCATCTGGGCGTGCGGCCTGGGGTGTATAGCACTGATCCGGCTACGCGGCTGGCTTCGCATCCGCGCAGCGGTGCGCGCAAGCATTCCAGTGGATATGACGTTTCCCGTCGAGGTTCGCTGTACTCCTGCCGCTCTAGAACCTGGCATCGTCGGGTTCTTCCGCCCGATGCTGCTGTTTCCAGCGGGCATCGTGGACCGCCTGGCGCCGAACCAGTTGCAGACGGTTCTGGCGCACGAACTGTGTCACCTGCGACGTTGTGACAATGTCACCGCGGCGATTCACATGGTCGTCGAGGCGGTCTTCTGGTTTCATCCCTTGACTTGGTGGATCAGCTCGCGCCTCATGGCGGAACGCGAACGAGCCTGCGACGAAGGGGTCTTGGAATCGGGAGCCGAACCGCAAGCCTATGCGGAAACCATTTTGAAAACCTGTCAGTTCTATCTCGAATCTCCCTTGACCTGCGTGCCCGGTGTGACGGGTGCCGATCTGAAGAAACGGATCGTCAGCATCATGACCGGAGGCCTTCCACACATTCTGGATTTCCCTAAAAAGCTGTTGCTATGTGCGGCTGGATTTGCCGCGGTTGCTGTCCCGGTCCTGTTTGGCGCAATAAACAGAACGGAAATCGAAGCCGGGTCGCAGGCCCAAAACACAGGCGCGTCTGCTCCTGTGTTCGAGGTTGCTTCGATCAAACCAAATAAGTCCGGCGGTGGTTTCGCGGTTGGCGGCGGCAAGGCTATGTTCGAGAAAGAGATACCCGGCTGGTCGTCGCCCGACAGGTTCAGCGCGAGAGGGGAGACCCTGCTGACGCTCATCCAAATGGCATACGGAATCCACCAAGCCAAACAGATCTCGAGAGGGCCGAACTGGATTGACTCTGAAGAATACGATGTGGAGGCGAAAGTTGATAAATCTGAAGCTGATACGTTGCAGAAGCTCAGCCCGGATCACCGCAAGATTGAGCAGCAACGCCTGCTCCAGGCGCTTTTGGCGGACCGCTGCAAGATGAGGGTCCATCGCGGAACCGAATTGCTTCCCGTATATGCCTTGGTCATCGCAAAGAACGGCCCTAAACTTCGGCAAGCCAAACCTGACGACACTTACTCGAAGGGAATCCAGGATCTTGAGGGTCGCCCCGCGGGAGCGGAAACACTCGAGTTTGGAGCGGGCCAGCTTACAGGCCAAGCGGTCCCCATCGCGCTGCTGGCGCAGGAGTTGATGGACCAACCGGAACTCGGTGGCCGCCTGGTGTTAGACCAAACCGGGCTCACGGGCACCTACGATTTCAAGTTGCAATGGACGCCAGAGAGGCCGACGTCGAATTCTTCCCAGGAGCCTGACGCCGCACTTCCACCTGATTCCTCAGGACCTTCGCTATTCACGGCCCTCCAGCGGCAACTTGGCCTTAGGCTGGAATCGGCCAAGGGTCCGGTCGACACTGTGGTTATCGACCACTTCGAGCGACCTTCGGAAAATTAACCGTAGTCAGCCTAACCTCGCTCTGCCCCCCCAGACTTGAGCTTGGCAACTTACGCACTGCATGAATCGCGCTCGAGCGCGTCGCATCTACAGATCCACGAGGATTCTGCACACCGGCCAGTTTTCCCCTTGACAGCTTAGGAGAGAGGGCGTTAATCTCCTAACAATCTTAGAGGGAAGTGTGAGTGAACAAGCCCAAATTCTTCCTGGTACGCTCGATCTCCTGATTCTGAAAGCGGTCTCGCTTGGCCCGCTTCATGGCTATGGGGTGCTTTTGCGCATCGGCCAAATCTCCAGGCGAGCGCTGCTCATCGAGCAGGGAGCGCTTTACCCCGCATTGTTCCGTCTGCTGCGCCAAGGCCTTTTGAAAGCAACCTGGGGCACGTCGGAGAACAATCGCCGGGCCAAGTTCTACGAACTCACGTCTCTGGGGCGCAAGCGCCTGCGAGAGGAAACCAAGGGGTGGAACCGCCTCGCCGCAGCTATTGCCTCTGCCCTGGCGGCCCGGCCGGAGGAGATATGAAGTAGCTGGCCCACGTTCATCTTCTTGCCGCTAAGTCTCTTCATCGTTCCAAGATCGACGACGGCCTCAAGACGGAGATTCGCCCGCACATCCAGAACCGCTCCGGTGATCTTGAGCGTTCCGGCTTGGATCGTGCCGCCAACGGTTGAACGCTCGAATTTGGTCAATAGAGTGCCCTCCTTCTCCGTCCCAATTGCGAACACACGAATCCCACAATCGAACAGTGGCTGCCCAACTTGCCAGGCCATCCACACTTATGGCAAAGTAAATACAGGGCATACTCACAATTAGTTGTGGCGTGGAAATTGCCATTAAACGCCATGAGGGCTTCCGAGGTTGTTTACAGATTGGTTTTTCAGTTCTGAGCTCTGAGTTGTTTTGTGGCTGTGGGGGCCGTTTAAACCAACTCAGAACTCATAAGGGCTCGATTTACAGGATAGAACCATGAGCACCCTGTTCCAAGACGTGCGCTTCGCTCTGCGCATGTTGCGCAAATCTCCCGGTTTTACCGCTGTGGCTGTGGGCACACTGGCTTTGGCCATCGGCGCGAATGCCGTGGTTTTCAGCATTATGAATGCGCTGATCCTTCGGCCATTAAACGTGCCGCGCCCTGAGAGCCTCTACGTCATCGAGCGCGCGAGCGATCTAAATCCGCCGGAGTCGTATGCCAACTACCTCGATCTGCGCGACCGTAACCGCAGCTTTGAAAGCCTGGCCGCTTTCGCGTTCGCTCAGGCCGGCTTTGACTCAGGCGGAGATCCGACGCGCGTCTGGTACTACGAAGTCAGTGGGAACTACTTCGACGCCTTGGGCATTCGGGCGTATCTGGGCCGCTTCCTTCACTCCTCCGATGAGCGCGGCCCCGGCAGCGCGCCGTATATCGTGCTCACCCACGAATTTTGGCACAGCCACTTTCAGGACGATCGCGGCGTGGTGGGCCGTACCGTGCAGATCAACAAGCAGCCCTATACCATCATTGGTGTCGCGCCAGCCGGCTTTCGCGGCACTTTTCTGCCCTTCCATCCCGCTTTCTTTGCGCCCATCATCAACCACGATGTCGCCGATCTGAATGCGCGCGGCAACCGTTGGGTAGACCAGGCGATAGGACATTTGAAGGCAGGGGTCAGTCCTGCGCAGGCCGTCGCCGATTTGAACTCGATTGGCACGGATCTGAAACGAACGTATCCAAAGGACGAAGACCAATTAATATTTTTACTGGCTCGCCCAAATCTGTTTGGCGATTATGCCGGGCGTGCCATCCGCGCCTTCGTCGTCGGGTTGATGTTGCTGGCGGGGCTGATCCTGCTGGCCGCCTGTGCCAACCTGGGCGGCCTGTTTGCCGCGCGCGCCGCCGATCGCGCGCGGGAAGTGGCCCTGCGGCTCGCGCTGGGAGCGGGGCGCCTGCGCATCCTGAGACAGCTCTTCACTGAAGCTTTGTTGCTCTCCGTCATAGGAGGCGCGGTCGGGTTATGGGGCAGTGTGCTGATCCTGGGCGGGCTGAGCGCGTGGAACCCGCTACCGAGGTTTCCCTTCGGTGTTCCTGTAAACCCGGACGCGCATGTTTATGAAGTCGCGCTGCTGTTAACGTTTGTCAGTGGATTCCTTTTTGGTGCGGTCCCCGTGCGGCAGGTCCTCCGCACCGAACCCTACGGGATTATCAAGTCTGGGTCGGCGGGCGTCATTGGCCAGCGGTTGACGGCCCGCGACCTCCTGCTGGGCGCGCAAATTGCGATTTGCGCACTGCTCGTCACTTCCTCGTTCGTGGCCGTGCGGGGTCTCGCCCGTTCGCTGCATAGCAAATTTGGCTTCGACCCGCAGCACGCGATGCTGGTGGATACCGATCTCCAAATGGCGGGTTACACCGGCGACCAGGTGCCGCAGATGCAGAAGCGGATGATCGACGCCCTTGCGGCGATTCCCGGCGTCGAGTCCGTGGGATTGAGCGATTTGCTGCTCTTGGACACCAGCGGCACGAGCGATTCCAATGTGTTCACCGACAACACGACGGATCTGAGGCCGGCGAACGCCGCGGCCGACGCTTACCTGTACCACATCTCTCCCGAATACCTCCACGCCGAGGGCACGGTCCTTCTGTTAGGAAGGACTTTCACCTGGCATGACGATAAGAACTCGCCACGCGTTGCCGTGGTGAATCGCGAGTTCGCGCGAAGACTATTCGGTTCCGCAACGAAAGCCTTGGGCAAGTCTTTCAAGCTGCCCGATGGAAAACGGATACAGGTGGTGGGCATTACGGAAGAGGGGAAATATGACAGCCTTGCCGAAGCTCCACAGCCGGCCATGTTCCTCCCCATCCTCCAATGGCCGGCGAGCGGATCACAGATCGTGGTGCGCTCGAGCCGCGATCCGAGACAGTTGGGGCCGGCGCTAAGGAGCGCCTTGCGCAATCTGGACGCCGGGCTGCCTGTTCATATTGACACGCGGTACAACGAGTTGGACGCGGCGCTGTTTGCCCCACGCATGGCGACGATATCGCTGGGCGTGCTGGGCATGATGGGCGCGATGCTCTCGATCACTGGCATCTTCGGATTGGCGGCCTACTCCGTAAGTAAGCGGCTTCGAGAGTTGGGTATTCGCATGGCTCTCGGCGCGCAGCGCAACGAAGTGCTGCAGGCAGCGCTGGGGCGCGCCGTTAAATTGTTGGCTGTCGGTTCGGCGGCAGGATTGCTCCTCGGAATCCTGGCGAGCCGCGTGCTGGCTTTCATCGTTTATGAGGCGACTTCCCGGGATCCGCTGGTGTTGGCCGGCGTCGTTCTGGCGATGGCCTTATTGGGCCTCGTGGCCACATGGATTCCGGCGCGGCGCGCCTTGTCCATTGAGCCTGCGATACTGATGCGCGAGGAGTGAAACAGGAGTGCTGTTCCCGCGTCCGAGAGGTTTCGATCGCTCCCGTTAACCTTTACTGTGGGCTACTGCAACCGGTTTTATAATCATAGACAACTTGAGAGTGTATCCGCCCATCAAACGTTGTACACTTGGCGGCGGAGTTTGGTTCTGGAATGCTCGTATCTGGAGAGGGCCGATGCTGGAAGTAAGAGGCTTGACTAAGTGCTACACACGGCTGCCGGCGGTGGATGCCGTCACGTTTTCGGTAGCGCCGGGCGAGATCACTGCCTACCTAGGCCCCAACGGATCCGGCAAGACAACTACCATGAAAATGATCGTGGGCCTGCTCGAGCCCACGCATGGGAGCATTCTGTACAACGACCGGGATATCCGTACTCAGCTTCTAGGTTTCAAACGCCGGCTGGGATACGTCCCCGAGGAACCCTACCTCTATCCTTACCTCTCGGGATGGGACTACCTGCTCCTCGTTGGGCGTTTACGATCCATTCCGGAGCCCGTTCTGGAGGAAAAAGTGGAGCGGTTGCTGCATCTTTTTTCAATGCATCGGCACCGCCATGCCCTCAGCTCTTCCTACTCTCGCGGCATGAGGCAGAAAATCCTGATTTCCGCCGCCCTCCTCCACGACCCCGAAGTTTTGATTTTCGACGAACCGCTATCCGGCCTCGACATCAGTGCGGCGCAGATCTTCCGCGACTTGCTCAAGCTCCTGGCAAGCCAGGGGAAGACCATCCTTTACAGTTCCCACCTCTTGGAAGTGGTGGAGCGGGTCGCTACCCGGGTGATCATCCTGCACAAGGGACGTGTGGTGGCCGACGATTCCGTCGAGCGCTTACGCGACCTAACCAAAGTTCCTACGCTGGAGGGGATCTTTTCCCAGCTCGTTCCACAGGCTGATTCGGAGGCCATGGCACAACAAATGGTCGCGGCCATGAAGCTTGCCCATTAGGTCTTCTATGCCCCGGTTCGACGCCCTTCGCCGGCTCTTCCATGACGACAAGACGAATCTCGTCGAGCTCACCAAGCACTTCTTCGGACGATTTTTCGACAACGAGTTCGTGTCGCATCGGGGAGAATCCACCCTTGGTGTCGCGCAGCTCATTATCATCCTCGGAGTGCCTGGGGTTTTCTACTTCTTCTTCCTCCAGTATGCCTATTCCGACATGGCAAAACTCTATCCCGAACTCTTTGACCCGACTTCGATGCGGGATGAATTGGGCTTTGTGTGCCTGTCCATGCTGGTAATCGGGCTCGTGGCCGTGCTCGAGTGGGACGCCTTCTTCCCGGACCGGTGGGACTTCGTTACCCTCGTACCACTTCCTCTTCAGACCCGAAGCATTTTTCTCGCCAAGGCCGCGGCCTTGGTTTTCTTCCTTTTCCTTTTTGCGACGGCTGTGGGTGGCCCCTGCACGGTCTTGTTTCCGCTGGCAGCGACCGGGGGGACGCACGTCACCACCGGAGGCCTTTTTTGGTGGATGCTGGTTCACGGGCTAAGCGTGGGCGCCGCGAGCGTTTTCAGTTTTTTCTTTTTCGTGGCTCTCGAAGGTTTGCTTTTAATGGTGCTGAGTTATCGCTGGTTCGAGAGAGTATCCGCTTATGTTCAAGGGGCCTTAATTGCCTCCGTACTGATGGTCGCCTTGATCGTACCCGCGACCGCCGAGAGTCTTCCTGCGCTGGTGCACGGGAATGGCCCGCTCAGCCGCTGGCTCCCTCCATTGTGGTTCCTGGGGCTTTACCGGGCGATGCTCAAGTACTCTGATCCCGCCTACCCTCCTCTAGCCCGAAAAGCGCTGGTGGGGTTGGCGGTCGTTTTGGGAATTTCAATCGCGACCTATTTGGTGAGTTACCGCAGGCATTTGCGGCGCACGCTCGAGGCTGGGGAGGAATCACCCCACGAGCCCTGGCTTGCGGGACGGGGCCTCCGCCGACACGCACTGCCGGTATTTTTGCGCGATTCACTGGAGCGCGCCACCTTCAGCTTTGTGCTCAAGACCATACTGGGCGGGCGCCGCCATCGGCTCCTCTTTTCCGCTTACACAGGCGTGGGGATAGCGCTGGCGCTCGAAAGCCTTGCCGCGCTGCTGTCGCGCCAAGCAGCGATTACTGCGGCCGACCGCGACGCCATTTTCCTCGCTGTGCCGCTCATCCTCGCATTCTTCGTCCTTTCTGGCACGCGGCTCGTATTTGAAATACCAGCAGAAGTCCGCGCCAATTGGATCTTCCAGCTCACCGAACGGCAAACCAATCCTGAACTCCTTTCCGGAGTCCGCAAGGCTATGATGGTCCTCGGAGCGATTCCAATCCTGACCCTCGTTTTTCCAGTTTCCGTCCTGCACTTGAGCCTCGAGGAAGCCGGCGCCGCCTTCCTGTTGGATTGCATCCTTTCCCTGATTTTTATTGAAGCCATGCTGCTTCGCTTCCGGAAGATCCCGTTCACCTGCTCGTATCTCGCCAGCAAGTCCAGGAACCTCGCCGTTTGGATTGCGTGTTGGATTCTTTTCTCGAGTTACGCCTACAGCCTGGCGCGCGGGGAAGCCTGGGTCTTGCGCCACCCTACGGAGCTTGTGGTTTCGGCGTCGTTTCTTCTTGTGGGGCTGGGCTGGTTGAGACTCTACAACCGCCATTTCTTGAGGCAGGGAATTCCACTTCTGTTCGAAGAAGAGCCGGAGCCGGCCGTGCAAACGCTCGACCTCAGCCACAGTGCCCTGGAGCGTGGAGTCCCGCAACCAGAAGGCAAGTGACGGGAGGCGAGTGTTGGACAACGGCCTCTCATGAACGCTCTTCTCATAGACGGCGATCCCGACAACCCAATTCAGTGAGCGCACACTGGTTGATAGCCATTGAGCGTCCTTGACGTGGCCGCTAGTTTCTTTCAAAAGCGACGTCGACCGGAACTTCGGCCGGGCTATCCGCGTATTTCCTACAAAGAGTTACAGGATAGATTCATCGGCAGGGAGGACGACCTATGGGCAGTTGGGGACAGCATCTCAGGTTTGCCGGGCGCCAGTTGAGGCGTAATCCCGGGTTTACTGTGACCGTCATCGCCACCTTGGCACTCTCCGTGGGCGCCAATACAGCGATCTTCTCTTTAGTGAATGCGCTCATGCTGAAGAGCCTGCCCTACGCGCATCCGGAGCGGATGGGCACGATTTACGAACGCGTGACCGGTCCACACAGTGCCGACGGGTTCGCCGGCATCGATGGCGCGAGATGGGAACTGCTCCGCGACGGCGTCCCGGCACTGATCTCCGCTGTCGCGGGGGGCACCTCGGGCTTGAACCTGCAGGCCGGTTCACACGCGCAGTACGTGCACGATGGGCGCATCTCGGCCCACTACTTCGACGTGCTGGGTCTTCACCCCATCATGGGGCGCAATTTTTCCGAGGAGGAGGACCGCCCCCACGGGCCCAAGGCCGCAATTCTCGGGTACAACGCGTGGCGCGATCTCGGCGCGGACCGGAACATACTTGGCCAGGCTATCCTGCTGCGAAGCGAGCCCTACATGGTGATCGGCGTGCTTCCCGAGGGCGCAACAACTCCCTTGGACGCCGATGTGTACACCTCGCTCCAGCCCAGCCGCGAGGGCGAAGGAGAAGGAACGAACTTTGACGCCATCACCCGACTGCGCAGTGGCGCGACCTGGCAGGAGGCGAATGCCCAAATCAACCGTGCCTGGGCCCTCGTTGCACAGCGCTTTGAAGCCGCCAACCCAGGCACCAGGGTAACCTATTACTCCGTGGCGCTCCAGAAAGGTGAGACCGATTCGGTGCGTCCTCAAGTGCTTGCGCTGATGCTGGCTGCCGGCTTCATCCTGCTGATCGCCTGCGCGAATCTGGCCGGGTTGACGCTGGTGCGCATCCTGCGCCGCGCCCCGGAAGTGGCCACACGGCTGGCGCTGGGGGCCACAGGCTGGCAGATTCAGAAGCAATTCTGGATCGAAAACCTGCTTTTGGCTTTGGCGAGCGGAACGGTTGGTATCTCGGTGGGCTTTATCGCGCTGCGCGGCCTCTTGCTGCTGTTGCCTGAGCACTTTCTCCCCGTTGCCAGCGTGCCTCTCGATACCCGTGTGCTGGCCTTTGCGCTGGTGGTCTCGGTGTTCACCAGCGTGCTATTCGGCATGCTCCCGGCGCTCGCCACGCGGAGAATCGACCTGCGCTCCTCGATGGCCGGCCGCGGCGAGGCCAGAGTCGGTAGTGTACGCCTGCGCCAAGCGCTGATTGCCGGCGAGGTCGCCCTCACCGTCGTGCTACTGGCCGCTTCCGGTCTGCTCATCCGCAGCCTGATCCATTTGGAGACGCTGCCCCCGGGGTTCAATCCCGACGGTGTAATGGTCGCCAAGGCCTCGCTTGATGACGCCCGATACCACGATCCCGCGGCCTTCCGAGAGTTATTGGACGATAGCACAGCCGCCATGCGGCAGATTCCTGGCGTGAAGAATGCCGCGGTCGGATTGAGCCTGCCTTACGAGCGCGCCCTCAACGATGGCGTCACCCTCAGCGATGGCAAGGAGGCCGGCCGTCAGGATGGGACCGACGTGACCTATGTAACGCCGGGTTATTTCGACACCTTGCAGATGCCGCTCCTTGCGGGCCGCACCTTTACCGATGCCGACGGCCCAGCGGCGCAACACGTGGCCGTGGTGAACCAAGCCTTCGCCCGAAAATTCTATGGCGGCACCAATCCCGTGGGCCACCACGTCAACAAGGACACGCTGATCGTAGGCGAGGTGGCCGACGTTTACGTTGTCTCTGGCCTGTATGGAGGCGTTCCTCTCATGAGCGAGCAGGCAATGTACATTCCGGCCGCGCAAGTGAACCCGCAGTACCTCTCGCTGGTGCATGTGTGGTTTCAACCCGACTGGGTCGTCCGCACGATAAGCCCGGTGCAAGGATTGACGGCGGCGATGCAACACGCCCTGGCCAGCGCTGATCCCAACCTACCGGCCTCCGGCTTCTATCGCATGAAAGATCTCCTCGCTCAGACGCTGGCGACACAGCGAATCGAAGTGGCTCTGCTAGGCGCCATGGCAGCGCTGGCGTTGCTGCTGAGCGCAGTCGGCATCTTCGCCTTGGTGGCCAACATAGTTGCGCATAGGACACGCGAGATCGGTATCCGCATGGCCCTGGGCTCGACCATTGGCCAGGCCATGGTCCAGATCGGCCGCTCGGGTGTGGGCGCTTCACTCATGGGCATCGTCTTGGGGCTGGCCCTTTCCGCTGGAGCGTTGCGCGTGATGCGCAGCGTAATCTATGGCGTGGGCGTCTATGATGCGCCAAGCCTAGCCGCCGTGGTACTCACTCTTCTATTGGTAACACTCCTGGCCACCGCCCTGCCAACGCTGAAGATCACGAAGATCGACCCGGCCACTATATTACGCGAGGAATAGAACTTTCTTAGCAATTCTTAAATAGATATATCACAATATTATAATGAATACCGTCCGTTACTGAGCGCCGCGTCATACATGGCCAGCACGTTGGCCACGGGCACCTGGGCCTGAATATTGTGGATGGCGTTAAAGACGAAGCCACCCCCAGGGCCAAATAGCCTCAGGCGCTCGCGCACCTCCCTGCGAACGTCATCGGCGGAGCCAAAGGGCAAGGTACACTGAGTGTCTACTCCTCCACCCCAGAAAGTGAGTCGCTCACCGAAGTTTCTCTTCAGCTCACCAGGGTCCATGCGGGCGGCCGAGGTTTGAACCGGGTTCAGGATGTCGAATCCGGCGGCAATGAAATCTTCGATGAGGTCGAAGACCGACCCGCAGGAATGGAGGAAAGTTTTCCACGTCGTATGCTTGTGTACCCAGTCGTTCATTTGCTTGTGAAAGGGGAGAAACAATTCACGATAGATTTTCGGGGCCAGAAGCGGGCCGTTCTGGGTGCCGAAATCGGTTCCGGTCAAGTAAGCGACGGCGGGGCGATTGCCCACAGCCTGATGAATTCGTTCCAGGTTGGCCAGATTGATCTCGGTCTGGCGTTCGAATACCTTGTAGATGTAATCCCGCCGGGCGCTCAAGCTGATGTACCACTCCTCGGCGCTGCGAATTCCTTTTGGGTCCTTTAGCATTTGGCCTGGGACTTTGGCAATGTCACCCAGGCTGAACATGCCGAGGTTCAAGATGATCGCTTTGTCTGTCTCGGTACAGAGGCGTTCGGATTTACGTTTGAGATGTTCCAACTCGGAGTTGGGCAAGGGGCCGAACTCTTCGAGGTTGTCTTCGACATTGAGATTGTTCTCGTCGATGGGGGCTTGGCGAAAGATAGGATCGAAGTAGAGCCCTCCCTTCGGCATCCTCCCGCTGGGCTTTGCGGAGCGGTCGCCTTGCGGGTACATCAGGAGATCTCCGTCGGGCTCAAGGATGGTGTTGAACCCCTCCGGCACCAGAGCCGGAGTGTCATCAAACGTCCTCCACTCCTTCCATCCTTCCAGCTTGAAACCAAAGGAAGTGCCCGTACCGGCTAACCTGACAGTGTCGATTCCCAGCGCCTCCACCAGATCCAGCTTGATCTCGCCCAACATTTGCAGCGGTTCGATCACCTTCACCGGAGTCCCAGGAGCGTCCAGTGCCAGGGCCTGGCGAAGCTTGTAGACGGCACTGACGTGCATCCCCGTCACCGTGGTGGCGCCAAGGTCCAAGGGAACTCGGTCGGGTGCCTTGTGCTGAAGGGCCAGATTTACTCGCTCACGTGAAGTCATTTTTCCAGTTTCCTTTTTCTAGTTTCTGATTTCCTCAAACGCATTTGCTGCTGCCTCCAGCGTTGCGGCCACGTCGGCGTCTGTGTGGGCCGTCGAAACAAATGCCGCCTCGAACTGTGAAGGGGGAAAATAGACTCCCCGCTCGAGCACGGAGCGGAAGAAGCGGGCGAACCTGCCGGTGTCCGATCTCTTGGCGGAGGCATAATCCGTCACTGGATCGCTGCTGAAGAAGCCAGTGAACATTGATCCCACGCGATTCACGGTTAGCGGCACACCGGCCTTCGCCGCAGTCGCGCCCAGCCCCGAGGCAAGCTTGTCCGAAATCGCTTCGAGGCGCTCATACGTGCCCGGACGACGCAGGACCTCGAGCGTCTTGAGGCCCGCCGTAACCGCCAGGGGATTTCCGGAAAGCGTTCCGGCCTGGTACACGGGACCTGCCGGCGCGACCAAATCCATCAGCGAGGCTTTCCCTCCATACGCGCCCACCGGCAACCCGCCTCCGATGATTTTCCCAAGGGTAGTGAGGTCCGGCTGAATCCCGAATAGTTCC
>Ga0187782_10002069_pt1 | contig 14724 bp, 16 predicted proteins | sample 0715_SJ02_MP15_2_FD_132454 | JGI IMG/M metagenome (GOLD analysis project Ga0187782, IMG submission 132454) | Tropical peat soil microbial communities from peatlands in Department of Meta, Colombia - 0715_SJ02_MP15_20_MG | ecosystem: Environmental > Terrestrial > Soil > Wetlands > Peat | place...
GGTTCCATTCGTCTTTGCCGAATACTGAACTCCGGTGGCGTCATTTGCGACCAGAATATCGGCTCCAACAATGACCGCGCTTGTTGGATCGACAACTAGCCCGCTGATTGTTCCGTTCGGAGATTGCGCAAGGACGCGCGTAATGAAAAGGACGATCAGAAAAGAAACGAAGAGGGTGTGACGCCATCGCACGCTGGCTCTCCTGTGACCGAGGAATTCAGCAAAACACTCTCGACCTACGCAGGAGAATTCCCAGTTGTATCAATCAGACTTCTTAAGAAAGTTGCGGCGAGCCTCGGCGACCGGGTAGTCCGAGCTACGGATGATTGGGCTCGATCCGCAGCGAGGCAAAGAGCAGAGACTTCCCGCTCGGCTTGTGACTTCCTCCCTGGGGCTCAACTGTCACGAAGACAGCGTTGATCTGCTCGAGCGTGCGGGAATCATCTACTTTTAGAACCCAGCGCTTCTTGGCCACGCTGTCCTGGTAGAAGATGCCAAGGTTTAGGGCCTGCTGCCGGTCCGGACCGCTCTGCCCCCAAGCTTGAAAACTGCTGGCATTTTTCACGCCCGGCTGCTGATCCAGGTCGTAGGCATAGAAGATGAGGGACTTGCCTTTCGTGTAGAAGACTCTTCCATAAGGCTTCTGCGTCGCTCCGTCACGAGCCACGTCGTAGACTTCGGCAATATAGAGGTCGCGCGCTCCCATCAAGTCGCGGATATCTCGATCTTCGGCGAGCAAGTCTTCCTGCTTACCGGCCATCTGTTGACTCTGTCTCAGCTGTCCATTGAGGTCCTTGATCTGTACTTCCAAGCTTCCGGCTCGCAATTCGTCTTGGTCCCGTTGTTGGCGGACCGAGTCCAGTTCGGCCTGCATTTTTCGGAGTGACGTCTGAGCAGCATCGAGGCTCTGGCCCACACTGTTTTGTTGCTGCACCATTTGTTGTTTTTCATTTACCGCATCCTCGAGTGAGCGTTCCAGATTGGATTGGGCGCTCTTGGCCTCGCTGAGCGCCGCAGATTCGTCCCCAATCTGGCGCTGCAGTTCGCGGATCGTTCGATCCCGTTCCGAGAGTTGCGCCTTCAACGCTTCGCGTTCGTGGCCCGCGTCGCTCAACTGTTGTTCCAGGGCATTCAGCTTGTCGCCAGCAGGTGCGGACGTAACTTGAACCACTGGAGAAGCATGGCGCTGTCCGGCTTGATAGGCATAGATACCCAACGCGACCGTAAGTACGACCGCAGCCGCAAAGGGCATCCAGACGTAATTCCAGTTCACTTCGCTGCGATGATGACCATTTCTATGTGCGAGGATCGAGGCTGCGCTGTGTCCAACAGGATCGCGATCTGACTCTGATCCTTCGCCTTCCAGCGTGGGGGCTGACACGGGTACAGGGATTTCCGCGGCGCGCACCGGCGGATTCTCTGCCGCAAGTTCGGCAGACAATAGAGGTGCGCCGACGTCGGCTGCCGCCTCGAACTCCCGTAAGGCCTGCCGGCATTCTGAACAGGCTGCGAGGTGTTCCCGCAATCTCCTTTGTTCGCCCTCTGTTAATTCGCCCGTAGTCGATATCGCGCAGAGTTCCAGAAACTCTTCGTGCGGTCGTATCTGCGACCACTTCCCTTCTTCGTGGTGATTCCCGTTTCCCACCATACGGCTCAAACGCCCCTAACCTTATCCCCAAACATTTGCTTCCTTAACTTGTCTAGCCCTCGATAGTAATGATTCCTCACATTTCCGAGTGGCTGCCCGATTTTCGCGCTGATTTCCGCCAGCGTATAGCCCTCGAAAAAGAACAGGCGCAGGGTCTCACGTTGATCTTCCGACAATGCGCCGAGCAGCTTGTCTAGTCCATTACGTCCAAACACGGCCTCCGGGGAATAATCATGCTCTGTGGTCGGTATTCCGACCACTTGACTGGCGCTGCTTTGAAGGTCCTCGCGCTTGTAGAAGTGCCGAGTTGCAAGGCGGCGTCGCCGCTCGATCGCTCTCTGATAGGCCATCTGAACAATCCAGGAGCCAGCCGAGCTCTTCGAACTGTCGAAGACTGAGGATCTCCGTTGGATAAAGAGAAATAGGTCCTGCACGAGATCGTCAGCTTCGCTGTCGTCGCGGAGAATTCTCCGGCCGATGCTGCGCACCGGCCGTGCGAAGCGCTGGAACAGTAGTTCAAGCGCCTTTCGGTCGCCTGAACTAATGCGGTAGAGAAGGGCTTCGTCAGAAGCTTCGACTGCAGTTGTGGTTTCCGCAGAAGCAAGACTCTCCAGCTTTCTCGATACCTGGAGCGGCGAGAACCGAGTTGCTGCGAAACTCTCCATGTGATCTTGCCGGTCCCTAGAAGTTCCGTTCTTGCTTCGGTCTAAAGTGATGGGTTTTCCCCGTTGGTTTATACCCATCACACGAGCCAAACTCAACGTCTCATGCCGCACAAACGGCAGATTCAGCCCAGATCAGGTCCTGAAAAGGCCTTCGGGATGGTGCTGCGCGAAATTCGAGACAAGGCGGGGCTCTCTCAACTCGACGTGTACGTTAAGTTCGGCGTAGACCGAACTCAATTGAGTGCCATCGAACGCGGTGTGCAAAGTCCGACTCTTAGAACGATCGTTCGGCTGTCGAGAATATTCCGCGTAACTCCCACGGAGCTGATGCGCCGTATGGAAAGGTCGCCCTTCTATCGCGGCTAAACAATGTCGTTGGCAGCTTCGTGGACCAAATCTCCCAAGCCCTCAAGCTAAGCGTTGCTGCCAGAATATTATAGTTTTTACAAGGATTTGTATAGCTGAATTCCTGTTTATAAGAGGAACCAGGAGCTTACTAGCGGTTTAGGCTCTTGCAGCTATGAGTTCTGACGTAAAACGGCTTTTCGGCAAGCGCCTGTCAGCCCTGCGAGAGTCCAAGAACCTGAAGCAACATCAATTGGCGCGGCTGATAGGTAAACGGGATAAGTACATCAGTGACCTTGAAACGGGTCGAACTTATCCGCGTCCCGAAATGCTGACAGCGCTGTCCAAGGCCCTGGAACTCCCCATCAGTGCCTTCTACTTCTTCGAGGGTGTTGATGATGATCCCAAGGTATTGCGTAAGAGCATAGAAAGCCTTGTGGCTGTGAGCAGCGCTAGCCGTCTCCGCAAGTTCCTACGCCATATGTTGGTCTCGCTTGAGGAGTAGAATACAGGACCCATTACTTGCCGCCCGGTAACTGGTGTTATAAGCTGTCGTGCTACCGAGATAGGCTCCTCTAATGGACTACGCTTGGCGAAGGATACCTTTTGTCCTCCGTGTCGCCGCAACGAGCGAAGCATCGCGAGAATCGGTTTGTGTGGATACCCCTCCAATTGAAGATCCACTTCCTGCACGCGTAGCGACGGACGCAGAGGGTTACATTCGCTTCCGCAGGACAATGACAACGGACGTGCAAAGAGAAACAACCGATGACAACTAATCTACCGTTTGTTCTCCGAGGTGCCACGAGCAGCGGCCACTCTGAGGATCAGCGCGTTACGGATTTATTGACCAGCGAAGACCCGCTCCCAGAAAGGCTGGAGATCAAGGAAGGAAATCTCGTCTTCGCGCTGGACACTCGCATGACGAGGGTCTCACGCGAAACCACTGACGACAATTGACGATCTTGAAGAGGACTGTCGGATGCGCCCATTCCTATTTCGTTTCGCCGAACTACTACCAGAGCAAGCTACTCATGCTGTCCGCTATGATTCGTGTCGACAAATCTCACAAGTATTGATCGAGGGCGAGTGGATCGACGGTCCCGACGCCCCCAGTGAATCGATGCCAGCGACGCGCGTCACCGCGACACAACGCGAAACGACTGACGATGCCTGATCCCCATGTGCTCATTGTGAGCACGATCGCCGATGTTGCTACGGATGAAGTAGTTCGGCGACTTGGCGTGCTGGGTGTTTCTCACAGGCGACTCAACACCGAGAGCTTCCCATTCTCTTCTTCGCTCACATTCCGCCCAAATAGGCGGGGCGAGCAAGATTGGATAGCCTTCGATGGCGAACCTCTCCGGGCACCATCAAGTATCTGGTACAGGCGACTTCGAACTCCTTCAAAGCCGGTTGGCATGGACGACGGTATCTATGCGTTCTGTCTTCAGGAGAATCGCGCTGCGTTCTTGGGTAGCCTGTTAGGGTTGAAGGGACGCTGGATGAGTCACCCCGCTGCGGTGTGGCAGGCGGAGTATAAACCGTTCCAGCTGTCGCTAGCATTAGATTTGGGCCTTTCGATACCACCAACTGTTATCACGAACGACCCTTCGATCGTGCGATGTGCCTACACCGAATTCGGTCAAATGGTCGTCAAACCCGCCCGAAGCGGACACGTGGTCCATGGAGGCCAGGAGTTCGCCATCTTTACGTCAAGGGTGTTGGAGGACCACCTAAACGAACTGGACAGCGTGCGGTGGAGTCCTGCGATCTACCAAGCCCTAATTCCAAAACGCCTTGATCTTCGGATCACTGTTGTTGGACGGAAGATATTTGCAGCCGCAATCGATTCGCAGTCTGATCCAGCAGCAACTATCGATTGGCGACAAACAAAGAATGTCCATCTGCCCCATCATGTCGTCGATCTGCCAGAACATCTACGTATGCGGTTGTTTCGTCTAATGGACTCCCTTCACCTAACATTCGGAGCAATCGATATGATCCAGACGACGGACGGGGACTATGTATTTCTAGAGGTGAATCCAAGCGGCCAATGGCTATGGCTTGACGACATCCTAAAGCTCGGCATTTCGAATTCGATTGCCGAATGGCTGGCAGAAGAATCGGTGGTCTGAGAATGGGACTCCGAAGACTAATATGGTTGTTGATCGATCTCATATTTCCAGTGGCGACGCCGTTCACCGAACAGGAAGCCAAAAGGGAACAAGAATTGGCGGAGCAAGAGAAGCAGGAATGTGAAACAAAGGCAGCGGCCCTACCAGACGATACGACCGTGGTGACTGCATACCTCTCGCAATGTACGGCCCTGTTGAGCGCAGAGGATGAAAGGCGACGAAGCGTGGAGGGTCGCCTTACCAGCATCTTGGGACTCTCTTCAATTGCAGGGACAATAGTGTTTGGTGGGATTCTGGCGCAGGCAAGCGGAACGCTAGGTTGGCAGAAAGCTTTCTTGCGAGACGCGATGGCCGTGGGAGCCCTATATCTTGCGCTGCAGATTTGCAGCGCCATTCTTGCTGCCATTCGAGGGCTTGGGCGTCGTGGCTATTCGTCCGTCGCAGCAAGCAACATCCTGCCTGTACCAAAAGCGACCTCTCTCGACCATCTCAGAACCCAAGTCGCGAATTATGCGAAGCTTCTCGTCGACCATCGTCTGCAAAACAACGAGAAGGTTAGCCACATGGCAACGGCACATCGTGCGATGACGAATTTCTTCGTCGCACTCGTAATCGTCGCTTGTCTCGGCAGTTACTTTGCCTTTACGGCCAGTCCCACCAACAATCTGATTCAAACGCTGAAAACGAATCATGAACTGAACGATTTGCTACGCGGCCCCCAGGGACCGAAAGGTGATCCCGGCCCTCCCGGTCCCAGAAGAGAGGTCACGGTTAAGCAGTTGCCACCAAAACCAGCAAAGTAAACCGCGTGATCCCTGTTTCGGCGATTAGTTCGGTTCTGCGCAAGCTACCGATCATTTTGGAACTTCGACAAGAACGAGAATTCGCTGAGTTGGTTGTCCATCCAGTCGTTCAACCGCAAGATAGAAACGCCCCGGACGGCCTCTCGGCGCCCAGGGCGTTTCTCATTTCAAAGCGGTTGGCTGCCCGGTCTCAGCCGCAAAACAAAACAGTAAGGAAGGCCGTCAGAGCCTTAACCTTGAAGTCATCGACATCGGGCTTCATCTGCTGGCTGACTGTGACCGGGTCATATCCTGCCTGATGCAAGACGAAGGACTTCAAAAGTAGACCGCTGAAGCATACAACGGCCTCAGCGACAGGCTTGTCGCAAGCGTTGCTTGCCGGCCTTCTCACTTGATGTCGTCGGTGGTACGACGAAGCTCTACGTCTTCGGTCCGTCAATGAAACCCACCGCCTTTCCAGCCATCGTGCGCTTTAGAGCCGCAGTATAGCACCGAAGTAAACAGGGTCACGGTGTCGTCATCGCGCGGTGCCAGCCGTTGCTGAGAAACTGCATGATGAGTAGAGATCCCTCCGTGATCGTTCTCCGTGTTCAATCGAAAAGGCGAGCCTCCGGCTGCGCCTGAGGGGGCTCTTGAAGATCAGGCAGGCCTTTCTCTTTCCAGACCGCGAGGAACTGCGCGATGGTCGCAGGCGCATGCCCGGCGTAATGATTGTTCGCATAGGCGTAGATCGTGATGCCACGCCTCTGGAGGAGATTGCAATACTTCACCCATTCCTGCAGTTCGGCCTTGCGGTCCACAATGGTTTTGTCCCAGGTTTTCGTCACCTTCTCGATTCCCTGCCGGTCGCCGAGCCAGCGGATGTAGGTGAAGTCGGCGGTGATGGGATCGAAGCGCGCGAACCACTCGGCGGGGCGCGGCATCCATGACTGGTCGATCAGCGCAAGAGCGACGCCGCGCTCGCGCAGCGCGTCCACGAACTTCGGGACGAGCCAGTTCTTGTTGCGAATCTCGACCGCGAACTTGTAGCCCTTGGCCAGCTTCTTGAGGAACGGCAGGAGCCGCGCGAGAAATTCGTCGAGGCCGGGAAAAGCTTTCTGATTGAAATAGCCGAACTGGAAGAGCAGCGGGCCGAGTTTTTCGCCGAGGAGGTCCGCGGCGGAAAGGAAAGCTTTGAATTCGGCGTCACAATCCCGTAGCACTTTCTCGTGCGTTATCTCCTGCGGGACTTTCAGGGCGAAGATGAAATCTTTCGGCGTCTTGGCGTACCAGCCGCGCACTGTGGACGCGCTGGGCGTGCGGTAGAAGGTGGAATCAACCTCGACCGTGTCGAATTTCGTGGCGTAGTAGGTGAGGTAGTCGGCGGGCTTCGTCCCCGCCGGATAGAACGAGCCTTCCCAGCCCGCCGCCGTGAATGCGCTTGTGCCGATCCGCAGTTCGGTCATGGCCGCGCGATTTTACAAGGAAACACGGGCACTTGAAACGGCTCGAATCCTTCGTCCCAAGATAACCTACGGCGCCAGACTTCGCATTATTCAAGGCTTTAGGGTACTATTGTTCTAACGCTTGACATGCTCGCCCCCGCGAGAAAGAAGAGAAAACCATGCAAAGGGCAATGCTTGCAGCGGCCACCTTGTTCCTTCTTGGCCTATCGGCTCAAGCCCAGACTTGCACGAAAGCTGTCTCGTTTGCGCTAGCAGACGCGAGCGGCGTTCATCCTTTCATGGGTACTGGTAACTGGATCGGGAAATGGGTGCAGAAAAATGCCAAGAAGTACCCAGACATTTGTTTTTCTCAAAGCCCGATACAGGGGCGCACAAACTACTTAATTGTTCTTTCGCAATCCGCGGGCTACCTCACGGGTTTCGATCCGGTCGTAAGGACAAATACCAGCATCAGCACAAGTCCAGTCTCGGGCACCGGAACCGTGACGGACAACTACGGGGGGATGTGGAACTACAGCTATAACGGAACGGCCACAACTACTACGACGACAACTACCAATGAAAATGTGCCTTACACTATTCGCTCAAATACGATTTACGCGTATGCGTATGGCGACGGCGGCGCGATCGTCTCCCAACGTTACCACGTTTTCAGCTCCAAATCGGGTGGCGACGCTTCCAGCACTGCTGGCTACAATCTGGGAAGCGCCCTGGCAGCGATCAATGCAAGGGGCCGGTTACTAGGCGCGGTCGTCAAAGACGTAGAGAACCAACCCGCGCGACCGAGCATTGTTCAAGAACCTGAGCAGAGTACCGCTCCTTCTGCCCCGCCTGATTCTGCACAGTCATCGCCCGCAACGTCGCAACCAATCGCTGCGTCTCCTTCTTGCAAGCCCTACTCCAATACGGGAGAGAAGGAATCGATTACCGAGAACGCCGACGGCAAAATTCTCATTCTGTCTGATGGTTCGATGTGGGAGGTTACGGAGGTTGACGTAATTGATTCGTCTCTGTGGTTACCCGTGGACGATGTAATCGTAATGCGGGCTGAGAACCCGGTGGGGTGCTTCGCTTACACAATCATAAATGCCAGCGAGCACGCGGAAAAAGTCCAAGCGCAATATCTGGGCCAAAGATAGGGGTCTGTTGGAGTAAGCCATGGAAGTCTTGACCACGAAGTGCGTCACGCAGCGATGCTCGCGGCGCGTAAGGCTCTCCGTCGCACAGATCGACACAGAGAGAGGCGCCATTCGCTGAGTACGCTTTCGACTAAGCGGGTGCCCTGTGATTAGTCCGTCCGCGTGACATATAATCCGCTCGATGTTTCCAACTGAACCAATCCGCCGCTATATAAACTTGTCGTTTGCCAAGAAGCTCGATCAGATCGCGAAAACGTACGCGCAAGAAGTCCCTAAGATTCGGCAAACGGTCTCACCCAACTCCGGCATGTACTTCCAAGCGGTTCTGGACGCGGGCGTACGTATGCAGAAGTCGAAGGTTGATGCCTGGATCGAGATAGTGCGTACGGCTTGCCGCGAAGCCAGCAGGCCCGTTGATAACGAAGTCAGGAATTATGCGCTCGGCGAAATCCACCACATGTGCGAAGCCGGCAAAGGACACATCGCACAAGCGTTGGCAAATGAAATTACCCGAACTGGGATGAAGCTCCCCGATAATCTACTACCACTTTTAACGGCTCAAGCAAACACACGTGTCTCGGCAATCGAGTCCGAGATAGCGCGCGAATTCAAGATCGAAGAATTGAAAGAAGGCATCAAGAAAAGCATTGATGTCGCAAAGCCAGTCGAAGTGAAACCGCCATCGCCGACACCCGTGGTTCAGGAGGCCAATCAAACTACGGAGAAATCAAAGTGGACTCGCGACCAAAAGATCGCTTTGGGCGTCGGAATTGCACTCATAGTGATAGCCGTGGCAACGGTCGCCGTGATGGTAGTCATTCCTGAAATTCGCTCGCGGTTGAAATTAGACAAGACGCCCGACGCTACGCAACAAATCACGACACCTGAACAGAACCAGACAAAAATAGGCTCGGGACAGGAATCAAACGACAAGAACACGTCTCCTGAAAGTGCGAAGCCGTCCAGGAGCCCTTCAACGCTGAGGCCAGCGATAAATGAGCAGCCTGGGCCATTACCTTCATCTCAATCACAGGCGCCGTCGAACCCTTCGTCACCGCGCGGTGAAGTGGGTCTCGGCGAGAACAATGTCACGTCCGACAATTTGGCTTCCGTCGCGTGGAACGCCAAGGTTGATAAACATCACTACGTGGCGGGCGATATCGAAACGTCGATCCTAGCTTTTCCAAAAGCGCCCATGACATTCCCCGTCACGCTCCGGATATTCTATTCGGCCGACATTCTGGACAAACCGCAGCCGACCTTTGAGAGTTCGACGGATCGGGATGTGTCGATTTCTGACTGGTCAACGGCCAAAAACGGCCTCACCTTAACGATTCGTAGTGGTGAAGTCGATGAAAATAATCCGCTGAGAATCAAAGTGTATTCCACAACTCAATTAAGTGTTACCACGGTTGCCTGCCTGAGTTGTAAGTAAAGCGGGTGGACGGCACCCAAGTCATTCGGCAATTAGGCGGTCCGCGTTTTCGTACCGATTCGAAGTTCAATCATCGGCGGATTATACTGCCGATGATGACTTTCCGCCTGTGGGAGTAGCAACCCGCTTCGGCATGGAGGTATTCGCGATGTGGAACGTCATCGGCCCACTGGTCGGTGTAGTGATCGGCGCGCTTCTCACGCCTTGGATATCGTGGCGTTGGCAGCACAGACAATGGGCGGTGGACAACAAGAAGCAGGAATACCGTGATCTTCTTGACGTTCTGTTTCAAGCCTCCGAAGAAATCATTGAGGCGCGACCAACCGCCGCGGCAGGGGTGAATCCGAAGCTGTTAAATGCAGTGTGGCGGGGCCGACGAGTTCTCAGCGACAGGATATTCGTTGCCCGCACGATTCGTAAGCACGGCATACCTGACGACTGGGACGGGATAGGAAGGCTCGCAGTCTGGGACACACCAGAAGAAAAGGTGCGGATTGGAGATCGACAGTGGCAGTACACGCCCAACGCGATTGTCGTTCTTCGCAACGAACTCGACGAGAAGCTCCGTGCGGTTATCCAGCAAGATTTGGAACTCTGATATTCTGCAAATTCATGTCTTCTAGCCCCGCTGGCGGATCTCTGGCAAAATGGCAGTTGTCGGAAAGATTACGATGCAACCCCTATATAAATTAACCGCTTGGATTCGAGATTATACGCAAGACCCGCGGCATCAGGCACGGCTGATGGCCGACGACTTTTCCTGGCATCAGCTTTGTGCCGCCTTGGACACCGTTGATGATACCGACGAAGCCGTACGCGCATATCTCAACGGCGATTTCCCGACCGATAACGGAGAACAATATCTGCGGATTTACGGCATCTTGCAGACCTTGTATGTCCAGCAAGACTCGCTGCACGATTTGATAAATGCAGTGCACCCCACGACTCAGATTAACGTCAAGGATCTTCTCAAGGATATTCGCCGAGCCCGTCACCGAAGCGTGGGTCATCCCACTCACGCCGGCCCCCGTGGTGGTCCGTTCTCAACCAATGCCATCGTCCGACATACGATACGTAAGGACGAGTTTCAACTTCTTTCGTATCCACGCACCGCTCACGGAGTATTTCAACCTGTTGATTTGATCCGACTAATCGAACAACAAAACGCAGAGACCAACCGAATTCTGTTGGAGGTAATTGAGGATTTGAGAAAACAAGACGAAGCCCACCGATCCAAGTTTCGCGATGTGAAGATGAAGAGTGCGCTGGACACCGTCTCATATGCCTTCGAGAAAATATTCGAAGAGTTGGGTAAGGACTCTGTCCGTGCGCTTTCGGGATGGGCAGTTGACCATCTGCGGACGACGCTCGGGCAATTCGAAAAGCTGCTTGAAGATCGCGGTCTAACAAAGGACTCGTACGATTCAATTAAGCATCTGTATTTGGACATCGAATACCCATTGGCTCAACTAAGGCAATATATCTCGAAAGAGCCATCAGAAATAAAGTCGGACCGAGGTGCCATCGTCTTCACCGAGGCTTTGCACGGCTACTTCGACAGACTGCGGGATATCGCAATCGAAATCGACGAAGACTATTCGTCCGTTCCGGAAGGCGTCTCGATTTGAACGCATCAAGGGGTCGCACTCACGCCAGTTCCGAAATCTAAGTCTGCGGAGAAGGGACAAGGGGTTCCACCAATCACGAAGGTCCCGCAAAAGCAAACCATCGGCAGCAGGGACAACTAATCGAAGAGAACAAGGCGCTAAGATTAGCTTCCAGAAACGGCCGAGAAATCTCACTAGGCATCGTTGCACGGGCTAGAAGGCTTTTGTGGATTCGTAAGCGACATCGTACAAGCCATTTGGATTTTGACTGCGGCTTGCTTCGAACCAGAGGGTCGGGAGTTCGACACTCTCCGGGCACTTGTCGCTTGAAAAGTTGACTCTCTTCATGCACGGGCATAGCATCCTGGCTAGCGACGAAGTACTGGTTGGGGGCCGTTGACCGCTGGTCTCCAAAAGGCAGGGTGCAATGCGAGGGCGTAACAAGACTTCCTCTGAGCGCCAGTCGCAGCGCTGGATGCGTGCCGGCTCTGTTCTCATCGGCTTCGCGGCCCTGACCTTGCTGGTTACCGCGTTCGGCGCCCACCTCTATAGCGGCCTGCTCTCTTCCGTCTTGCTCACTTTGGTTCTCATCGCTCTTGGCATCGCAATAGGTTTGCACGTCCGCTTTCTGCTCCTCGCCCGCCAAGAACATCGCAAAACAGCCCGGGCGCTTGATGCCACCGCGCGTGAATACAAATCGGTGTTCGACAGCACCCTTGACGGGATTCTGATCCTCGATGACCAAGCTCGGTGTGTTGATGCCAACCCAGCGGCATTGACGCTACTGGGAATGGACCGCGACGATCTCGTGGAGCATTCGATTGAATCGTTCTTTGCAGGTAGTGACGACTTCAAAGAATCTTGGACGCGATTCCTTAGCCGCACGTACGACCACAGCGAAGCGCGTCTTTTGCGGGGTGACGGCCGGACTATCTTCGTCGAATACACAGCAAGAGCCAATTTTCTTCCCGGCCGCCATGTGACGGTGCTTCGGGACATCTCCCAGAGAAAACAGGCAGAAGCTGCCTTGCGCGAAAGCGAGGAACGATTCCGACAAATGGCGAGCAACATCCAGGAGATCTTCTGGATGCTGGACGCGGAGACTATGGAGGTCCTCTACGTCAACGCGGCGTATGAGGCGATCACGGGACGAAGCTGTGAGTCTCTGCGCCAAGACCCGAAATCTTATGAACAGGTCATTCATCCCGACGATCGCATCCGTGTTCTTTCGCGACTGGAGGAATCGGTTCAAACAGGTCAGTTCAACGAAGAGTTCCGGATCGTCAGGCCCAACAACGCCACCCACTGGGTCTGGGTACGGGGGTTTCCCGTCAGGGATGCCGGCGGAATGGTTCGACGCCTAGTTGGAACGGCCCAGGACGTCACGGCCCGGAAACTCGCGGAAAGCCAGATGGCACGGAATTTGGATTTGGCGGAAGCAGCGCGGGCGGAGGCCGAAGCATTTCGCAAGACGAGCCTCGCGCTCACGCAGGACCTAAGCATGGACTATGTACTCGATACGCTGCTTCAGTCCCTTCTGGAGCTCGTTCCGTGCGAATCGGCTCAGGTGATCCTGGTGGAGGTGGACACCCGGCTCTTTCTCGCTCGCGAGATTCAGAAGTTCGAATCGAATCGGCGCGTCCCCCGTTCTCCGGTAACCTTCGACGCGCGGGACAATCGCTTTCTAATGCAAGTCCTAGCTACCCAGAACAGTCTTCTGCTTTCCGATGCGACGGAAGAAGCAGGATGGGTTCAATTAAAGGGTTTCTCCCATCTGCGTTCCTGGTTGTGCATCCCGCTCCTCGCCTCGCACCGGGTGCTCGGCCTTCTGTCGCTTGGCGATACGAGGGCTCGGGCCTTCACCCAAGAACATTTGCGGCTTGCCAGGTCACTTGCCATTCCTGCTGCCGTGGCCATCCAGAACGCGCGCCTTTACGAGCAAGCCGAGATCTTTCGCACGGAGCTCGAGCAGCGCTTGGCGGATTTGCAGCGAGCGGACGAGCATCTAGGAAAGATCGGACAGAGTTAGGAACTCCTGCGGCTTAACGAACCAAGCAGAAGTCTCACCGGTGGAAAAGCCGACAAATAGGCCCCTGCCCCTTTATGCGAGTTGCTGCGGTTTACGACATTCACGGAAACCTTCCGGCACTGGAGGCTGTGCTAAGCGAAATTCGCAAGGCGGAAGTGGATAGCATTGTTGTCGGGGGCGACGTGCTTCCCGGCCCCATGCCACGAGAGACCCTGGCATGTTTGGCGAACCTCGACGTTGCCGTGGATTGCATCTACGGCAACGGAGAGGTCGCAGTGCTTCAACAGATGGCAGGCCAAGAGCCAGCGGCTGTGCCGCCGCCATACCGCCCCATCATCGAGTGGACGGCAGGGCAACTCGGTGCCGAGCACCAACGACTGCTTTCGGCTTGGCCGAAGATATTTCGACTACGGATCACCGGCTTAGGTGACGTGCTGTTCTGCCACGCGACGCCGCGAGACGAAAATGAAATCTTTACGCGTCTGACGCCCGAAGAACGCCTGCTGCCCATCTTCGAAGGACTCAATGCATCGGTTGTGGTCTGCGGACATACGCACATGCAATTTAATCGAATGATTGGCGACACACGCGTCGTGAACGCTGGCAGCGTCGGGATGCCTTTCGGCGAACGAGGTTCGGACTGGCTTTTGCTCGGCCCCAACATCGAACTTCGGCACACGCGCTACAATTTCACAGAAACCGCTGAGCGGATTCGAGCGACCGCCTATCCTCAAGCGCAAGATTTTGCAGCACGGAGCATCCTCCAGCCTCCGTCAGAGGCGGAAATGCTTGGGATATTCGGTCGCGCCGAGCTGAAGTAGAAGCGGTTTTACGCCCTTCAGGACTTCTTTGGACACACGGTCATCGAGGCCGTAGTGAGACCAAAACATTAGAAATCGCCCGCAATTGTCCCCCCTTGTCAGTGATTGGCCGTGAGTTCCGGCGAGAAGCGATTCCATGCGGCGGTCGCAATCCCTACCAACGGTCACCCGTTTCGCAGGAAAATCCTAGCCGCCGCGACCTCGGAACTCCCTCGAATAGGTTGCACATTGCGTAGCTTGCTCCTTCTGTTGGCCGATTTTCCGACCAAGACAAATGAATTTCGCCATGCCGCGGAGCTCAAATGCACCATCTCACCCTCTCGCACTGGCCGCTTTTGCGAGCAGGGATGAACCGTAACCCAGCGCGAGACAGCGTTCCGACGCAGTTGTAGCAAATACGCGGGGCATTTCGGCCACTACAACGTCTCGATAAACGAGCTACGAGTGGGCCTTTACGGGGTGTGCTTATCGTCTCTCGACCGAATCGACGAAGGTTTTTGCTTCCATGGCGGACCGTTGGGAACCAACAACGGGTGGCTATTCCTTCCGGTTCTTCTCCCCGGAACAGGTGGACGAAATACTGCGCGACGGTACCAGACGAGGTCGCGAAGGTTCTCACGCGGCAATAGAAAGGATATTGAAGCACGAA
>Ga0187782_10002070_pt1 | contig 14721 bp, 13 predicted proteins | sample 0715_SJ02_MP15_2_FD_132454 | JGI IMG/M metagenome (GOLD analysis project Ga0187782, IMG submission 132454) | Tropical peat soil microbial communities from peatlands in Department of Meta, Colombia - 0715_SJ02_MP15_20_MG | ecosystem: Environmental > Terrestrial > Soil > Wetlands > Peat | place...
CTGCGCCCGCGCAAGGTCTCGGACTTTCCCAGCCCCGAGCATCTGCGCCGCGATCTGATCCAATCCATCAACGACTATCGCCGCGAGCAGAGCGAGCTGTTGATTGCTGACTTCAACGCCGAGACATTCAAACCGTCGGAGTCGAGTTTTCTGCGCATCGGCGCGGGGTCGCTGGGCGGTAAGGCGCGAGGCCTGGCGTTTGTCCGCCACATGCTGCGCAAGAGCCGCATCACCCGCCGCTTCCCCGGCATTCGTATCGCCGTGCCGCCGGCGCTGGTTCTGGCTACCGACAACTTCGATCAATTCATGGCCGAGAACAATTTGCTCGACTTTGCCCTGCAATGCGAGGACGACTCCGAGATTCTGCACAAATTTCTCGCGGCAACTCTGCCCGCCAGGTTGCAGGACAATTTGAAGGTGTTCATCGAGGAGATCACCTATCCGATTGCCGTGCGCTCTTCCAGCCTGCTGGAAGATTCGCAGTACCAGCCCTTCACCGGCGTCTATGAAACGTTCATGTTGGGCAATCAGGCGCCCGATCTCTCGGTGCGCTTGGCCGAGCTGATCGACGCCATCAAACGCGTCTATGCTTCCACCTTCAGCCGCCATGCCAAAGCTTACGTGCGCGCCACGCCCTACCGCCTGGAAGAGGAAAAGATGGCGGTGATTCTTCAGCAGGTAGTGGGGACCGCGCACGGAGAAAGGTTCTACCCGGATTTTTCCGGCGTGGTGCGCTCCCACAATTTTTATCCCGTGCCGCCGATGACGTTTTCCGATGGAATCGCCGCCGTGGCTCTGGGACTCGGCCGCGCGGTCGTCGACGGCGGAAAATGCCTCACGTTCTGCCCGCGCTATCCGCAAAACCTGCTGCAATTTTCTTCCGTGGATGACATCCTGACCAACACCCAAACCGAATTCTGGGCGCTCGATTTGAATGGCGTGCCCGGCCTCGGCGGCCACATCCACGAGAAAAGCTTCGGCCTGGATGCCGCCGAAACTGACGGCACGCTGCCCGCCGTCGGTTCCACCTATTCCGAAGATAACCACGCCGTCTACGACGGCGTGAGCCGGCCGGGGCTGCGCATCGTCAGTTTCGCGCCCATGCTCAAACACGGAACCTTCCCCCTGGCCGTGATTCTCGATACGCTGGTCAAAGCCGCGGAAGATGCGCTGGGCAATCCCGTGGAGATCGAGTTTGCGGTTTGCCTGCCGCGCCATCCCCGCGCGGTGGCGGAGTTCGGCTTTTTGCAAGTCCGCCCCCTCGCGCTTTCGCGCGATCATCTCGATTTGTCACTCGACGATGTCGATCCGCAACGCGTACTTTGCCAGAGCAGCAAAGTGCTGGGCAACGGGCGCATCGAGAACCTGCAGGATGTGGTGGTCGTCGATTCGCAGCGCTTTGACCGCGGCCGCAGCCAGGAGGTAGCCAAAGCCGTGGCTCATTTCAACGCGCTTCTGAGTGCGGAGAACAAACCGTTTCTGCTCATCGGCGTGGGGCGCTGGGGATCGAACGATCCCTGGCTCGGCATCCCGGTGGAGTGGGACGAAATCTCCGGCGCGCGCGTCATCGTCGAAGCCGGCTTCCACGACTTTCGCGTCACCCCCTCGCAAGGCAGCCATTTCTTCCAGAATCTCACTGCGTTCCAGACCGGCTACTTCACCGTGAACCCCGATGCCGGAGAAGGCTCAGTTGATTGGGACTGGTTGAGCGCCCAGCCCTCCGTCGCCGAAGACGGATGCGTGCGGCACCTGCATTTTCCTATGCCCGTGAGCGTGGTAATGAACAGCAGAAAGAGCCAGGGGATTATCTTCAAGCCGGAAGCGAAACCGTAGGCCACCCTACTCGCTCGGACTTCCCACCGTCGTCACACCCTTATGATGCTGTCGCCGCTTGTTGGCGATTCCCCGCCGGATATCCGGCCAGAATTCTTTCACCACGAGCGTGAGAGTGTCGTAGCCGTATTGCGTCCCCCACACCTTGGCGGTGTTGGTGAGCGTACGGTCCGAAGGATTGAAAACCGCAGTGGTCATCCCGGTCGCACTGTTGAAACGATAGCTGATGAAAGATTTGGGATGGTAGGTGTAAGTGGAGATCGCCGCCGATATCGCTCCGCCCGCCACTTCGGAATAATTGAACTGCTTATGACCGGAATCGCTGAGCGTGATCAGATTACGGCTCATGGCATAGAAGGTGCGATGCCAGATGCCTCCCTGCCCCAGTTGGTAATATCGCGGGTCCTGGCGCAGCACAACGGGAAGAATCGCTCCCGTAAAGTAGTTCTCGATGGTTCCGTCCGCGAAGGCCGCGCCATAGCGCTTCCCGAAACCCTCCCAGCCCTGACCGTAACCCGGCTCGCTGTTTTCCGCCTGGCTGATGAGCGACAGAAATCCGTACCAGGGATATTGCACGTAATCGAACGAGCCCCGCGTCACCACTGCGAACTTCTGGCCCACGGTGAGGGGCGGCAGCTGCTTTTTGGTTTCCAAGGTAAGAAAGTTCGGCAGCGTATAGAAGAGGCGGTCGTTTGAAGTCCCCGTGTTTTTCTCCTGCGACGTCGTTGAATTCTGGCCCGTTGCCCCCGGTGCTGCCGGCTCCTGCTTTTTCTCAGAAGCCTGCTGTCCAGCAGCGGGCGGCTGGGGCGGCGCCGTCTGTTGCTGCGCCTCTTGAGTCGGTGCGTTGGAAGACGACGGGGCTTGTTGCGCGGCAGAAGGAAAAACAAAAGCGCTCAGCGACAGTAGAGCGGCGAATGGCCGGATGACCAACTTTAGACGCAAGCTTCCTCCTGAATTGAGAGAATCGCGTGGAACGTTCGGACGGCAGGAACACTCATGAGGAGCAGGGCCGCGCAAGGCCGGGCCGCGAACTTTATGGACAATTATTCCCCCAAAGAAATCGACGGCAGTCAAAAGGATGATCTGCCGTCATTCTATCAGTCTGATGCCGTCGCTCCGGCGCTCGGCGTGATTTTTACATTGCTTTACAAAGCACCCCTAGAAATGGAACCCTAGCTGCGCCGTCAGGGCACGCGGGGTGACGTAGTGCGTCCCGCTAAAGGTGGAAAGGAAGTTGTAGAGTGCATAGTTATTTGCGATGTTGATGGCCGTCAACTGCAAACTCACTTTGTACCGGTCGCCGCGAAAGAGATTATCGTGCCCCACGGACACGTCAAACAGACTGCGCGGCGCAATCCGCTGCGGATTGTGGTCGTCGTTCTCCGTACCGGGAGCCGGCACTTTGATCAGGGTTGAGCCGAATTGCGATGCCAGGCACGTAGACGGCAACGGCACAAAGGGAGTCGCACGCGCCCCGTTGCAGGTGAAGCCCGCCTGAAATTCCTGGTCGGCCGTAAGCGGCGCTCCCGTGGAAGCATTCAGCATCGCGATGCCCGGCTGTCCGTCGATGAGGATCGACGTTGGCGCGCAGGTCGCGGTCAGAGGGTTGTAGCAGGGAGTCGAGCCGGCCACCAGCCCGCTGTCATACCTCCAGTTGAAGCCCACCCACGGCCCGCGCTTGCCGATCTGGTATTGCAGGTGTGTGGTCTGGTTGAATTTCTCGTCGTGATCGATGCGGAATACCCCGGTCGCCGGAGGCACAATCGGCAGCCCCGCAACCTGCGGCAGGAAGAACCGCGCCGCCACGCTCGACATCACCGCCTGCGCCGAAAACCCATGATAGGTCGGCACACTCACGCGAATCGCATATCCGGGGATTTTTGAGTTGTGCCACTCAATGGGAAACGTGATAGGAGTGTTCCCGACCACGCCGAAATCAAAGCCGTTATGGGTGTATTTCCAGATGTACTCGCCACTGACCACCAGGTACTTTCCAAACGCCTGTTGCAGCCCGGCATGGAATTCATTGCGAAATCCTGGAGTGATGGCACCGGAATTGCACGGCACGCCGGGAGGCGGCACCAGCGTCGCCAAAAACGGAAGACTGCACCCCGTGCTGGCGATCACCAGGTTTTCGTTGAAGGGGCTTTCCAGCGTCCGCGCATAAGAGACGCGCAACACCGTATTGGTGCGCTTGATGTTGTAAGCCATGCCCACGCGAGGCTCGGCCTGCCGCGCGCTGGAGAGTCCATTGTAGAAGTCGCCGCGCAATCCCAGGCCGGCCGACCAGTTTCCTTTGGTAATCGCGTCCTGGGCATAGAGCGCCAGCTCTTTCACGTCCGTATGGCCGGCGAACAAAAATGAGCCTCCTCTGGCGTATAACCCGCCTCCGCCGGTCATGTCGTAGGGCGCCAGAATCGCGCAGGGCGTCCCGGGAATCGGCTGATGCGTCACCGGGTCCAGGCACGAGGGCATGATGCCCGGCACCAGAGTGGGATCGACGATACTGATTCCGTCATCTTCGTCCAAAAACGTTTGCTCATAGGTGGCGCCCACTTTCACGTTATGAATTCCCTTCACGTACGAAACGCTGGTGCGAAGGCCGACATTGGTAAGCTTTCGATTCTGCGATACAGTTTCGCTCTGAAGGTCGGGAGACAAATCGTTGAAGGCATCGCCGCTGGGGTAGTAGTTGTACTGATCGTGCCGCACAAAGGCGCCCAGGATAAACACAGAGGTCATACCCATCAGGTGAGTCCACGTCGGCGCAATGTTGAAAGTCTTGATTTGCGAGATCTGGTCGGTTGGCCCCAGCGGATTGCCGGTCACCGGGTCGAGAAGTTGCACCCCGTTGACTTCGTGAAATTGTTGGTCGAAGGAATTAGGATTCTGAAACCACGAACGCGAGTAGCCGAAATTCAATTGCAGCGTGTCCGCTTTGGACAGCTTATCGTCGACGCGGTCGAAAATATTTTCTTCGTTTCCCTTGTCATGCATGACGGCAAACTCCGGCGGATCGAGGAAGCGGCCGGCATCCAGTCCATTCGCCGAAATAAAGTTTCCCCAGTTCTGCCCGCCGTAACCCAGTGTGAAGCCCACATTTTCCGAGCCAAACGAACCATACGAGGCGGTCACGGTACCATGCGGAGTGGTCATGCCCTGCCCCGACTGGGTGGTGACGTTGATCACCACGCTGGTCTTGCCGCCGTATTCCGCGGGGGGAGCTCCTGCAATCACTTCCAGCGACTGAACCGAATCCATTGGAACCTGATTGGAAAAAACCTTGCTCTGCTGGTCGGTAATCGGCTGTCCGTCGACGGAGAAGGAATTCTCCGCGTGGTCGCCCAAGCCGTGGAACAGGCCGTTGGAATCCGCGGCAACACCCGGGGTGGTGAGAGTCACAGCGGAGCTGATCGGCGATGAGGCGCTTTCCAGCGGTATCTTTTCCAGCAAGCTCTTGTCCACGTCGGTGTGAAATGTGGGTTCGGTTTCCAGCAGATCACCGGCGGCTTCGACCGTCACATTCGTCGCCGACACGGTGACTTGCAGCGTGATCGGAACCTCGAGCGGCACATTCGAGCGAATCTCGACGTCCTGCGCATAAGGGCTAAACCCCTTGGCAGTGACCTTCATGTGATAGGGATTGAGCGGGACATTCGTGAAAGTAAACCTTCCCGCAGTGTCGGTGGTCGTCGTACGGTCGTATCCGCTAACCGGATTGTGAATCTGCACGGTTGCGCCGACCACCACCGCACCGGTCGGATCAAGAACGGTTCCATTGATGGATTGCGCTTGGGAACGAACGGCCATAGATATCATGGCCAGAGCAACGATGACCGCGGCAATAGCGGCCCAGTGCCAGCGATGATGCGTAATCATGAATCCTCCTGAAGGAAAACGGACCATAGGGATCAGCCGGCCGGAGCCGGAACTGTCCATCTTTGCGCTCCAGATCTCGAGATTCAGGAAATCGCTAAGCGGCAGGAGGACCACGAATCCCCAACTCGAAAACGCTGAGCCGGGGATGAGCAATTAATTCTTCTTCTTGCAGAAGGCCAATCGCGGCAAACACCGGCGCCGAGTGATTGCAACTTGCGGCCGGCGCGGAGCTGTGTGCCACCACGCAAATCGTGCAGGAGGAGCTTTCGGTCTTGTTGGGATGGTTGTGAGTAGACTCCGCCACCGCTGTCCACAACATCAGGGACAGGCAGAGCCACGCCAGCCATCGACCGATAACCCGCATGTTTCCCATGGGCTAGATTCTTTCCAGACTACAATGGTTGTTTCGCGAAAACAATGCCCGCCAAGTTACTATAGGTGCGATCTGTTATGTTGCCTTGCAAGCTACGCCTTGAAGATCCGAAGACCAGGGGATCAAACCGGGAAGGGCACGAGTTCCACTCGTGCCGATTACAGGACTGCATCAAGGATCGCGGCTTCAGCCGCTGAGGTTTTGCACCTGGCGCGTGGAAATCATTGGCACCTTCGTTAGCGGTGCCGAAACTTTATCAAGCGAGGAACCCATGCCCGAACCAACCTACGAAGAACTCAAAGCCCGTCTGGCCCAACTCCAAAAAGAGGTCGAAACCAAGAAGCGCAGCGGCGAACTCAGTTTCAAGGTCGGCGACAAAGGCGGAGTCAGCGTCTACGGCCTGGGCCGCTTTCCCGTCACCCTCTACTACGAGCAATGGAACCGCCTGCTCGCCGCCGCCGACGAGTTGAAGAAGTTCTTGGAGGAGAATAAGTCGCGACTGAAGCTCAAAGACCAGGCCTGACTCTTGGCACGCAAGGCGCTCGGAGCCCCTACTTTGTCTGCAACCGCAGGCGGGCGAGCAAAGCATAAGCCTTGCGGAACCACGGACGCTCCCGCCGCCGCAAGTATCCCGGCATAGTCGCTTTCTTATCCAGGATTTTCTGTGCCCAGTCGCGAGCTTCCTTAACCCGTCCCAGTGATTGCAGGAAAAGCGCGTAGTTGTAGTAGGTCTCCGAGCTGGTGGAAATCTTTACCGCCTGCTGAAACAGCGCCTCGGCTTTTTCCGTTTGTCCGGTTTGTGCGCAGGCATGGGCCAGCAGGCCTATAGCGCGATGGAAGTCGTAGCCGGGGTCGGCAGCCACGCCGCGTTCCAGATCGTGCACCGCCGCCGCAAAGTCCCCTAATTGCACCTCGGCGATGCCCCGCCGGTAAAACGGATCAGACGAATCCGTTCGCGACGAAATGGCTTTGTCATAGCAGGCGCGGGCGCGCGCATAGTCGCCATCGTCGAGGTAAAGCAGCCCCAGCTCTTCGTAGTTCCCTGCCGAAGGATTGTCGAGGATTGCCCGTTCCAGCTCCCGCATGCGCCGGTGCCGCGGAAAAACCTGAAACTCCGTTCGCAGCAGGCTGGCATCGGGAATCACCTCGGCAACGATGTAAACCAGCGCTCCAATCCACCCTAAGAAGAGGATGACAAAAATCCAGTACGTATCCGGACGCCGGCGAATGAAGTGCACAATCGCCACCACTTGCAGAATGACTCCCCACCACGAAGCGAAGAAGAAAAAAAGCGATCCCATGGAAAGCGCAATATATCACGCGCTGTTGGGCTTCGGCTTTATCTACCGGGCCTCGGCAGTAGGGCTTCGGGCTCTGGCTATGGGCTTCGCCAGCGGGAACCGTACTCTAAAAACCTTGCTTGCAACGTCTCCACGGCCCGTCCACCGAGCTCCACTGTTTCTTTAGTTCCGAATGAGGCAACCGAGCTTGTCATCCTGAGGAGGGCGTTCTTTGCCCGACGAAGGACCTATGCCTTTTGGAGTTGGCCGATGCCCGAAAGCCGCAGCCCCAAGCCCGGTTCATGTCACAATGGATGCGTGCCTGACGCGATCGTTACCGCCCGAAGTCCGCAAGCCGAAGCGGGCAGCCCCAAGTCCGGCTCCATTCGCTTGCTCGCTATCGATATCGACGGCACGCTGCTCAACCCTCAGTTCCAGATTTCCGAACAAGACCTGTCCACGGTCCGCAGGGCCCAGGCCGCCGGAATTGAGGTCGTGCTGGTCACCGGACGCCGCCATACCTTTGCCTTGCCCATCGCCCAGCAACTCGGGTTCGACCTCTGGCTTATCAGTTCCAACGGGGCGGTAACCCGGTCTCTTTCCGGCGAAACCTTCCATCGCGACGTGATGCCGCGCCAGACCTGCCGCGAATTGTGTGCCGCCATGCAAGCTTTCCGCGGCAACACCGTTCTCACTTTTGATAAGGAAACCAGGGGCGCGATCGTGCTCGAGCACCTGAACGACTTGAACGCAAGCATCCGCCGCTGGCTGGAAAAAAATATGGCCTACATTGCGTTCGTCGTGCCCATCGAAAACGCCCTGGTAATCGACCCGGTGCAGGCCATGTTTTGCGGCTCCATGGCGCGCATGCGCGATGCCCTGGCCGCGCTTCAGGCCAGCGGAATGGGCAACCGCGTCACCATTCTCCGCACCGAATATCCCGACCGCGATCTTTCCATGATTGACGTGCTGAATGCAGGCTGTTCCAAAGGTCACGCACTCGAGCGATGGGCCGCCCATCGCGGCTTCCGGCGCGAACAGGTCATGGCCATCGGTGACAACCACAACGACGTGGAAATGCTTGAGTTTGCCGGCCATCCGGTTATCATGGGAAATGCATGCGCGGAGCTTCATGCCCGCGGCTGGAATGTCACGCTGGGCAACGACAGTTGTGGCGTGTCGGCGGCCGTGACAGAGGTTTTGAATGGCGCAGCGCTTCCTGGCTGCGATTGAGGCGGTGAGGACACAAACGTCAGCATGAAGAATACGATTCAAACCATCGGATGGACCGCGCTCCTCGCGCTGCTGGCTGCGCTTCCCTGCTCCGCCGCCGATCTGGCCGTGCTGCGCAATGGATTCTCCATCCGTCATGAGCGGCGTCAGGTCATCGGCAATGTCACGCGCCTCTATGTCGATGGCGACAACTCAAGTTTTGTGGATGTTCTTACCGAGCAGATCGATCACTTTGAAGCCCTGCCCGAGGATGCTCCAGCCCAACCCGTGAAAACCGCTCCCTCACGACCCCAGACTCCGGCTGCGCAAGTTCCGCAACAAAATCCGCAACCGCTTGATCTGGACGAACTGGTAAACGCAGCCAGCGAGGTCTATCGCCTCGACCCGGACCTGGTCACGAGCGTGATCCGCGCGGAAAGCGGCTTCAACGTGCGCGCGGTTTCACCCAAGGGCGCGCAGGGATTGATGCAGTTGATGCCTCAAACCGCATTCCAGTTGGGCGTCGCCAATGCGTTTGATCCACGAGCCAATGTGGAAGCCGGCGCGCGCTATTTGCGCGCACTGCTGGAGCGCTACAACTTCGATTTGATCAAGGCGCTGGCCGCCTACAACGCCGGTCCCGAGCGCGTCGAGCAGTATGGCGGTGTGCCTCCTTATTACGAGACCAAGGCCTACGTGGCGCGCGTGGTAAAGGATTTCAATAAGAAAAAGATCGCGCAGAAAAATGCGGTACAAAAATCGGACCCGCAAAAATCCCTCGCCGCAAACAAGACCAATACGAAGTCAAAGTCCAAAACTCCAGCGGCAAAATCCCAACGTGCCAAACAAGGCGTTGAAACCAACACCACGGCTTCACGCTAGAACCTTTCTCACAATTAGATTTGAAAGGGCGCGGCATCCAGTCCTCCGCCCTGCACATTTGCAGCGGCAACGAACTTACTCCGCGATTTTCCGCGTCCTCCGCGCTTCAAAGCTTTGCCAGCAGGGCTATTTTCATGCCGTCAGCGTTTGATCTTCCCGCTATTTCATGGCGTCCACGCCGGCCTGGGCGCACAGCGCATCATGGTCGCTGGTGTCGCCCGAAACTCCGATCGCGCCAACAATTCTCCCCTCCATCATCAGCGGGATTCCGCCTTCCACCGGCACTGCCCCTTCCAGTGCGAGCACATTCATACCGGGGCCGCCGGAGGCAAGCCGGTCCTGAAAGACCTTTGTCGGCCGTTTGTACAGCGCCGCCGACCGCGCCTTGTTGACGGCGACCTTGGCGCTGCCGAGCTGGGTGTTGTCCATCTTCTCGTAATACACCAGCGTTCCTTCGGGATCGACAATGGCAATCGCCATGTTCCAATTGTTCTTCCGCGCCTCAGCCGCCGCCGCTGCCGCAGCTTTTTTCGCGTTCTCCAGACTGATGGGCGGGCCATAAGGGATGGCATAGAACGAGGGCGCCTGGCCGATCGCGGCCACAGCGCAGAAAACCATCATCACAGCCAATGCGGATCTTAGACAAGTAGGCATAACGCAGCTCCTTTCTAACGTGAACGACAGCCGAAACCCTGAGCGGCCAGTCGAAATTGTAGAGACGTTGCTCGGAACGTCTCCACAGAACTATCGCCGTCTGGACAGGACTCTAAGAGGGGCTGGCTGCCCTGTCAAGTTCGCAAGACCGAAGTTTGACCCCCCTCCGCTCACTCATATACCTTGAGAGAGCCGTTTCCGCTTTGCGTCGCGAGCGCGCGGCGCCGATCTTCCCCGGTTCATGGATAAAAAACGCATCCTGGCCAGCGTCGTCGTCTTTTTCATCCTGGCTGTTCTGTTTTACCTGCAATACCGCCACTGGCAGACCTTTGACTGGGGCACGTTCTGGGCTCAGATTCATCGCATCAAGAAAGTGCATGTCCTGCACGCGGTGGCTTTGATCTACATCGCCTACGTCCTGCGGGCGCTGCGTTGGAAGATTTTTCTCCAGCCGGTAAGGCCGAAAGTAAAGACGATCGAGCTGGTTTCCCCAACACTGATCGGCTTCACGGGGCTGGCGCTTTTGGGCCGGGCGGGCGAGTTCATTCGCCCCTACCTGATCGCCCGGCGCACGGATCTTCCCTTCTCATCACAGCTCGCGGCGTGGACCGTCGAGCGCATCTTTGATATCGGCGCATTCACCGTGCTGATGGTCCTGGCGATCTTCTTGCCCAGTGCCCTGCCGGCGATTCCTCACCCCGAGTATTACGTGCGCTTCCGTGAAGGCGGATTCCTTCTGATTGCACTGGTGCTGGCGATGACCGTTGGCGCCATCGTCGTCCGCCGTAGTGGAGACGCCGTCGCGCGCTGGACCGAGGAAAAATTCGGCCATCTCTCCGCCAATCTCGGCCACAAGCTGGCCTTGAGAATTCGCGAATTTGGCGCGGGGCTCGACACGATTCACGGCCCGCTCTCCCTGCTCTGGCTCACGCTCGTCTCGGTGGGCATGTGGTACATCTTTGCCTTGGCTTACCAGGAGGTTACCCATTCCTACGATGTGCCCTCGCTTGAAATTCCCGTCTCGCAGCTTCTGATTCTGATGGGAGCCAGCATGGTCGGCTCCATGCTCCAGTTACCGGCCGTGGGCGGTGGTTCGCAGATGGCCACAATCGCGGTCCTCTCCAGCGTCTTCGATGTCCCTCCGGAGATGGCGGCCAGCTGCGGAATTCTGCTGTGGCTGGTTACCTTCGCCGCCGTCGTGCCCGCAGGATTGCTGCTGTCGCATCACGAGAGACTGTCGCTGCGCAAGTTGTCGAAGGAAAGTCATCAAGCCGAAGAAAAAGAAGAAGACTTGCATCGCGGCGGCTGAAGCATCTCACCTTTCGACAACACGCGACACAATTTCAAGTGCGTTCTGTCACATCACCCTTCCGCCTTCGGCGCTAAAATATAAGAAGAAAATAATAATCAGCGGAGGTGCTTATGAACGATTCATTCTCGCTGACGCTGAACGAGGAAGAACGCGAGTTTTTGTTCGAAATCCTTGAAGAGCGGCAGCGCATGCTGCTTCAGGAAATCGACCACGCCGATCACCACGACTTCAAGCTCGCGTTGCGATACAAGGAGCGGCTGCTGGAAGCGCTGTTGAACCGCGTCGCAGCCGTAGTCTGACTTCGGAGCTGGAAGCCAGAGAGAGAGACTCTCCCGCACTGACCGCGGTCGAATTGGTGGCGGGATTTACCCCGTGATCCTCTGTGTCCTCCGTGGTTCAGAACCTTGCGAGCGGGGTCATCCTCATGCCCCGTCTGTCCCGGCGACTGAAGAAACTAAATCGCCGACCCGGCACGCCCAGCTGGATTTGCAGCGGCAACGCACTTACCTGGCGATCCTCGGTACCCTCCGCGTCCTCCGCGTTTCAAAGCTTTTGCGCGACTTCTGGCTTTTGAACTCGAGACATCACCCAGTCATACAACAAGGCCTAGTTGATCCCCTGTTACAATTTCTGGTTTGAGTAAGCACGGTTGCCCCAGAGCTGCGATGCGATGAAATGCCCGTTTTGCGGATTTGCCGAAGATAAAGTCGTCGACTCGCGCGAGAGCAAAGAGGCGGAATCCATCCGCCGCCGCCGCGAGTGCCTGAAGTGCGGCAAACGCTTCACCACCTATGAGCGCATCGACGAGATCCCTTACATGGTGGTCAAGAAAGACGGCCGCCGCGAGAAGTTCGACCGCCAGAAGGTCTTGAACGGCCTGCTGCGTGCCTGCGAGAAGCGCCCCGTACCGATCAGCAAGCTGGAACAGATTGTGAACGAGGCCGAGTCGTTCGTCATCGAGTCGCAGGAGCGCGAGCGCAAAACCAGCGAAATCGGCGAGCTCATCATGAACCGTTTGCGCCGCTACGACAAAGTGGCCTACGTCCGCTTTGCTTCCGTGTATCTCGACTTTAAGGACGTAAAAGAGTTCATGGACGAGTTGAAGGATTTGGTTAAAACCAAGGAACAGCAGGAATCTAAGACAAAGGCTTTGGCAAAAGGTTAGGACCTTGGTTCTTAATTGCTCTTGCAAGACTTTGCCATTCCAAACCGATCCGAACGATCGGTAAGTGCCTGCCCTGAGCCAGCGAAGCGCGCCGAAGGGAACCTGCTTATCCTCTCGCGCCTGGTACAGCGGGGTGCCGCTCGAAATTATGAGTCACAAAGTCACGCTCATCCCCGGCGACGGCATTGGCCCCGAAGTCACCCAGGCCACCGTCCGCATCCTCGAAGCGACCGGTGTGAAGTTCGAGTGGGAATCGTTTGCCGTCGGCGCCGATGCCTTCGAGAGACGCGGCGAGTACATTCCCAAGGAAGTCATCGAATCGATCGAGCGCACGCACGTCGCGTTGAAGGGACCGGTCACCACGCCGATAGGCGGCGGTTTTTCCAGCATCAACGTCGCCTTGCGCCGCAAGTTCGATCTTTATGCCAACTTCCGTCCCATTCGCAATCTGCCGCATATCCCCACGCGCTATCCCGATGTCGATCTCATTATCGTTCGCGAAAACACCGAAAGCCTTTACTCCGGACTCGAGCACGAAGTCGTTCCGGGCGTGGTGGAAAGCCTGAAAGTCATCACGGAAAAAGCCTCGACTCGCATCGCGAAGTTCGCCTTCGAGTACGCCCGCAAGAATCAGCGCAAGAAAATTCACGCCATTCACAAAGCCAACATCATGAAGCTTTCCGACGGATTGTTTCTGCGTTGCTGCCGTGGCGTGGCCAAACAATATCCCGACATCACCTACGGCGAACACATCGTCGACAACACCTGCATGCAACTGGTGATGAACCCCTACCAGTACGACATGCTGGTGATGGAAAATCTGTACGGCGACATCATCTCCGACCTGTGCGCCGCGTTCGTCGGCGGACTGGGATTTGTGCCCAGCGCCAACCTCGGCGACGATTGCGCCATCTTCGAGGCGGTTCATGGTTCCGCCCCCGATATCGCCGGCCGCAACCTGGCGAACCCTACCGCCCTGCTGCGGTCCGCCCTCCTGATGGTGAGGCACCTGGGCGAGTTCGACGCCTCTACACAGATTCGCAACGCGCTCGAACGAGTTTACCGTCACCGCGAGAAGCTGACGCGCGATATCGGAGGTCAGGCCGGCACCTCGCAATTCGCCGACGCAGTAATCGAAGAAATGGAAAAGGCGAAAACCGTACCCGCCGCAGTAAACTAGGTGGCAATCAATTTTTATTCGGGGCCTCACCGGCAACCTGAGGCGAAAGGGGCGTTATGACGCGGAAAATATTTTCATGCGTGATCCGTGGTTTGGTATGCGCGTTTCTCCTGGCCATCTCGGCGGCCGCGCAGGGCGGCGAACTCGTAGCCGCGGAGTACGGCGTGGGCGCGCGCCGCATTGATGTCACGCAACAAGTGCGCTCTTTCGTGCACGACGGAGTTTTGCGCTTTGATGTGACCGACCAGAACCTCGGCATCGATCCCGCCCGTGGCCATGCAAAGGATCTCTACATCCGCATTCGCCACTGGGACGGTAGCGTCGAGGAGTTTCATTTCCCCGAGTATGCCCATGTGAATCTGTTCCTCGATCCCGAGGGAGGATACGAATGGCACGACCGCGACCTCCACATCATGCGGGCATTCTATGGGGGCGCGGGCCATTTTGCCGATGTCACCGACACCTTGCGCAGCTACAAACGCGACGGCAGAATATTCGTCGTGGTCGATAACCGCAGCATGGGCGGCGATCCTGACCCGCAGGTGCGCAAAGTATTGCGGGTTCTGTTCTGGTTTGAAGGCCAGCGCCGCCAGATCGTGGTGCCCGAGCACGGCGAGTTGCGTCTGCCCTGAGGATTTTTTAGTATCGTTTATCTGACGAGGCTTGACAGGAGCCTTCCGCACCTTTGTCCATACGCTGGTAACGGTGCAGTCGATTGTGATGACTGCACAAACCATTGGGAGTCATCCCGAAGCCCCGCGTTTTCGCCAGCGGGGCGAGGGATCTCCCGCATCCCGGCTGTTCGGGAGGGCAAATAAAACCGCCCCCGCATTTGACTCACGGCGGAGATGAGTGTAAATTCGCGGGTTCTGGGGAATTCGAGGGGATGGGGAAGACAACGCGCCGCGTAGGGGTAGTTCTGTTTCAGCTTGGCGGTCCGGACACGCTGGC
>Ga0187782_10002071_pt1 | contig 14718 bp, 8 predicted proteins | sample 0715_SJ02_MP15_2_FD_132454 | JGI IMG/M metagenome (GOLD analysis project Ga0187782, IMG submission 132454) | Tropical peat soil microbial communities from peatlands in Department of Meta, Colombia - 0715_SJ02_MP15_20_MG | ecosystem: Environmental > Terrestrial > Soil > Wetlands > Peat | place...
CGGGAAGGGCACCGTCGTCTACAAGGGGACCTTCATCTGTCGCTCCGAGACCGTCCGGGTCGGGTCGGGGTTCGGGCAGGAATACCAGCTCAATTGGCGGATCGATCGCATTCGTGACGGCGACGTCGTTCTCATTCGAGAGGACCCCGCGCAGCCCCAGATTCCGCCGGCGACTCGTGTGATTCCACTGCACCCCGATACGGACAAGCAAGCCGGCGAGCTTGTCCCGGGGTAGGATCGGCGGCTGTGTGCGGGAGTCCGTTACAAACTGGCGAGAATCCGATCGAGCATTCTAACGTCGCCCGCGCGATCCGGCGGTCACGGTCGCATCGTGGGGCGCGAGGAGCCAATATGCCTGGGGCGAATTCGCTTGGATACTCTGCTCTCCGGACGACGGCCCTGACCGCGACAGCCACGTTAGCCGTCCTGGCGAGCATCGGGCTCCAGAGCGGGAATGCGCTTGCATCGACCTCCGCTTCGCCGCCGCCGTCGCCCTCGGCTTCCGCCGCGCCGTCTGCGGGCACCGCGGCCACGTCCTCTTCGGCGCCCGCGGGCCCAGCGGCCTCCTCGACGGCGGCCAACCATGTGATCGACGTGCGCATGCACGGAGACGACGCGACCGCAGGTGGAGCGCAAATCGAGATCGTGGGGACCAGGGCGCCCGTCTACAACGCGCGCGTCGCGGACGGAGGACGGCGACTGCTGGTCGATCTCAGCGACTCCGATGTGACGGGGGCTCCGGCGGCGATCACGAGCGCAGTCGGCGTCGTGGGAGGCGTGCTCACGCAGGCCTACGCGACGGACGGCGGCTCGATGGCTCGGGTCACTGTCGCCCTGCAGCACGAGGCGAGCTATCGGCTCGTTCCCGACGGAACGACGCTTCGGGTCCTTGTTGCTCCCCGTGCGGGGGGCGCGTCGCCGGCTGCCCCGGGCGACGGCGCGCAGTCGGCGGCCAAGGTGGCCGTCGGGACGAACGCGGTCTCCGATGTACGCTTCGAACGCGTGTCGCCTCGCGTGTCGGGGTGCGCCCCGAACGGGTGCGATCGCGTGCTCGTCGATCTCGAACGGATACCACCGTATTCGCTGGCCACGGGGGCGACCGGCCGCCTGCGGATGGAGCTTCGAGCTACGGGCCTGCCGCCCAAGCTGGCCCGTACGCTGGACGTGAGCGCTTACCGCGGCGTGCTGCGCTCGATCACGGCGGCCTACGAGCCCGCGACGGGCGCCACGGTCCTCGAGCTCGAGCGTTCGAACGACGTGCTCGGGACCCTGTCGACCGAAGGTGCATCGCTCGTCTGGTCCTTTCCGGTTCCGAGCGCGAACCTGCCCGCTCCGCCGGTAGCGCAAATCCATCTGGGCGGCGGGACGGTCGGGAACAATGAGCCGGGCGCCGTGCGTCACGTCGTCACGGTGGCCCGCGAGCAGGCGCCGCTCGCCGTGCCCCGCATCGAGACCTCGATTCACGACGAAGACCCCGTCGTCGAGGCGGTCGGCGGCGGAGCCGCGGGGTTCACTACGGCGGGCGAGAACGTCCTCGCGCAGCAGCGTTATAGCGGGCGCCGCATCGACATCGACCTGAAGGACGCGGACATCCACAACGTCCTCAGACTTCTCGCGGACACGGGTCACGTCAACATCGTGACGGCCGACGACGTCGGAGGGACGATCACCATCCGGATGCACAACGTGCCGTGGGACCAGGTCCTGGACGTCGTGCTTCAAGCCAAGGGCCTGGGCATGGTGCGTCAGGGAAACTTGATACGCGTCGCGCCGCTCGCTCAGCTCCAGAAGGAGCGCGAGCTGCGCATTGCGGCACAGAAGCAGGAGTTCGAGCTCACCCCTCTGGAGACCCGGCTGGTCCCGGTCAGCTACGCTCGCGCCGACGAGCTGCAGCCTCGCGCCCGGGAGCTCCTCTCCCCGCGCGGCTCGCTCGCTGTCGACGAGCGGACGAACGTTCTCATCGCCCGCGACATCCCTTCCAACCTCAATTACATCGAGGAGCTCATCCGCTCTCTCGATACGCCGACGGCCGAAGTGCTGGTCGAGGCGCGCATCGTCGAGGGGACGAGCAGCTACACGCGGGACGTCGGCATCCAGTGGGGCGGCGACGTGACCTTCACTCCGGCGACCGGCAATGCCACTGGCATCTCGTTCCCGAACAGCATCACTGCCGCAGGTGGCGCGTCGGACAACAACACCCCCACGGCGGGGCTGTCGCCGTTCGCGACGACCGTCGCCAATCCGAACTTTGCCGTCAACCTGCCGGCGGCCGTCGGAACGGGCGCCGGCGGCGCGCTCGGTCTCGCGTTCGGGTCGATCGACAACACGCTGAATCTCGCTCTTCGTCTGTCGGCTGCGGAATCGAGCGGGCTCGTGCGGATCGTCAGCGCTCCGCGCGTCCTCGTTCTCGACAACCGCGAGGCGCGCATCAATCAGGGAACGCTCATTCCTTACTCGCAGGTGAGCGCCCTGGGCGTTCAGACCACGTTTCAGGAAGCGAAGCTCCAGTTGCTCGTCAAGCCTCACGTTACGGCAGACGGCTCGGTGGCGATGCACGTGAAGGTGACCAACGACGTGCCGGACTTCAACCAGACGGCGGCCAACGGCGCGCCGACGATTCTCAAGCGCGAGGCGGAGACCGACCTGCTCATCATGGACGGGCACACGGCCGTCATCGGCGGCATATACACCCGCAATACCGGACGAAACCTGAATCAGGTGCCGTTCTTCGGTGACATCCCGATCATCGGCATTCTCTTCCAGCACCGTCAGGCGAACGATTCGCGCGACGAGCTCGTCGTCTTCATCACCCCGCACATCGTCAATCGCGCCGAAGCGCTGGGGCGCTGAGGCGGTAGGGGAAACCATCCATCGGCTCGGTCGGCACGACGTCGTGGAAGCGGCGGACGTCGAGGATGATCGACCCGTTGGCTCCTTCGCTGAGGATGTCGGCGTGGCGCGCCCCCCAGAGGATATCGGAGCCGCGATAACGCTTGCGAGCGTGAACGGGCTGCATCGACGTATCGTCCACCCCGGCGAGCGTGACGACGAGCTCGATCTCGTCACGTTCGACGGTCTCCGGCGTGCCGCCGAGAAGCGGACTGCCGTCATCGATCCGGTGCAGCACGGTCCATGACCGCCGCATCATGGGGCTTCTCTCACGAACCAGGCGGAGATCGTAGAGCTTGTAGAAGGTCATGCCTTCCTTCGTCTTCTCCGTGCGTGTCATCGTGATCCGCAGCGTCGCCTCGAGAATCGCGTTCCCGCGCTCGTTGCCGACCCGCACCATCAGGGTCGGCACACCCTCCATCGGGCCGATGACCGCGCTGTTCGAAAATGCCACACGCGCGGTCGAGCGGGAGAACTTGGCGAACACCAGTCCCGTGGCGAGCGCGGTGACCAGCAGGCTCGTGACGGATTCGACGACGACGATCGTGTTCGACGCGGCCGTCGTCGGATACATCGCGCCGTATCCGATCGTGCCCATCGTCTGGACACTGAAGCAGAAGACGTCGAACAGAGATCCGGGCCTGGCGTTCGCAACCCCCCCCGACACGTAATATGCCGCCGCGAAGAGGGTGTTGAGGCCGAGGTACGAAACGACGATCGCCCCGATCGCCACTGGCCATCGCACCACCAAGAACCGGTGGTACACGTCGCGGACCAAGGTCCGCGGCGCCCCGACGACGGTAATTTCCGATTCGTCAGAGCGCGTCGCCATGCAGGCCCGCGCGTCGACCGGGTGCGCCGGGCGCGGTCACGGCGCGGCACCACGATGGGGCTGCGCCTTGACCAGCCGCAGAGTCATCCGGTCGCTCTCCCCGATCGCCACGTATTTCTCGCGATCCTTTTCTCCGAGTCGCAACGTCGGCGGAAGTGCCCACACGCCCGCGGGATAGTCTTTCGTGTCCTTGGGGTTGGCGTTGACTTCAGACTTGCCCCCGAGCTCGAACCCCGCAGCCTCGGCCTGTGCAATCAACCAGCTCTCGGGGACATATCCTCTCTTCGCGCTCTCGGCGGGGTCCGCGCCGACGGGGGCGCGATGTTCCTCGATACCGAGAACGCCTCCCGGTTTGAGCACACGATGGATCTCCGCGAGCCAGGCTCCGAGCGTCCCGCCGTTGATCATGCCGTGGACGCCGCGCATGACGAGGACCATGTCGAAGCTCGCATCGCTGCCGAGCTTCGGAGCGTTCGAATCGACGACCAGCGTTTGCACCTTTCCGTAGAGCTCCGGCGCCGTGTCCAGTAGAGCCTTGAACCGCTGGGCGTAGAACGTCGGCCGCTGGTCGGAGGGGCCGTTCGGATCGGCGCCTGTGGCGGTGTAGCGACCTTTCTCGTGCAGGGCGGGCGCGAGAAGCTCCGTGTACCAGCCTTCGCCGGGACCGATGTCGAGCACGCTCATCGTCGGTTTGAAGCCGAGGAACGCCATCGTCTCGACCGGGTGACGGTACACGTCGCGCTCGGCGTTGCCCGGCTTGCGATGGTGTCCCTGCGCCGCGGCGGCGATGGCGGTCTTTCCGTTCGGGTAGGTCTTGCCGGCGAGCGCCCTGGCCTCGGCGTGCATCTGGGGCGTCCAGCGAGCGAGCTCCGTCCTGTGTTCGTCCTCCCACTTGGCGCGGTCGTCCTTCAGCTGCTGAGCTTCCTTCGCCTTGGCTGCATCCGCAGCGGCCTTCTTCTCGTCGGCGGGGCTGGCCGACGACGCCGAGGCGGAGGCAGGGGCTGCCTGGGATGATGTGGCCGCGGAAGGAGCAGCGGACGCCGTGGTCGTTGGACTGGCGGAAGCCGAGGCGGCCGCGGGCGCCGGTGGAGGCGCGCTCCCGCACGCGAACGCGAGCGAAGCCAGGAGAGTCAGCGGCAAGACGTCTCGGACGAGCGGGATGCGCGGCATAGGCGGCTGGTTAGTCCAGAGCGATCGACGCCACAAGACAACGCGCGTTCGCTCGTTGGGCGACTCGGTCGCGCGAGTCCGAAGCACGAGAAATTCTGGTGGGTCAGCTGCGTTCACCGTCCCCTGATCGATGACATTTCTGCTGGCACGCTGCGTCATCCGCCATATACTTCAGTCCACTATGCCGCTGCCCCCTGCGCGAGGGCTCTACGATCCATTGCTCGAGCGCGACGCTTGCGGCTTGGGGTTCATCGCCGACCTGCACCGACCGCCTTCTCACGACGTCGTCACCCGGGGTGTGGAGATTCTGCGCCGACTCGCTCATCGAGGCGCGGCGGGCTGCGATCCCTGTACGGGCGACGGCTCCGGGATCCTCATGCAGATCCCCCACGCGCACTACGAACGCGTGCTGGGCCACGCGGGCATCGAGCTTCCGAATCCCGGCGATTACGCGGTCGGTCAGTGCTTCCTGTCGCGCAAACCCGAGGTGCGTGCGGCCGAGGTTCGCTTCATCGAGGACGCCATCCGTCACCACAATCAGAAAGTGATCGGCTGGCGCGATCTTCCGGTCGACGTGCGCACCGTAGGACCGGTCGCTCGCAAGTCGATGCCCGTCATCCGGCAGGTCATCATCGGACGAATGTGCCCCGTGCCCGCGTTCGAGCGCACGCTTTTCATGATCCGCAAGCGCGCGACGAGCAAGGCGTCGCGGGCCGGTCTCCACGATACGTACATCGCGAGCCTGTCGTCGAAGACCGTCGTCTACAAGGGGCTGCCGCTTCCCGAGAGGCTCGCCGCCTTCTATCTGGATCTGAAGGCCGACGACACGCGCAGCCGGTTTGCCCTCGTGCACTCGCGGTTCAGCACGAACACCTTCCCCACCTGGGAGCGTGCGCACCCGTACCGCAGGATCGCGCACAACGGCGAGATTAACACGCTACGCGGGAATCAGACGTGGATGCACGCCCGCGAGGCCCTGCTCGGCAGCGCCGCTTTCGGTGAGCACATCGCCGATTTCAAGCCCATCATCCGCCCCGGAGGCAGCGACTCGGCGTCGCTCGACAACGTGATCGATTTCCTCGTCACGGGTGGTCGCAGTCTGCCGCACGTCATGATGATGCTCGTACCGGAGGCGTGGGAGGGGCAGCCCGAAATGCCCGCCGACCGGCGTGCCTTCTACGAGTACCACGCGTCGCTCGTCGAGCCGTGGGACGGGCCGGCTGCCCTCCTCTTCACGGACGGTACGTACATCGGCGCGACGCTCGACCGAAACGGCCTTCGGCCGATGAAGTACGTGGTGACGGCGAGCGGGTACGTCGTCGCGGCGAGCGAATTCGGTGTCGTCGATTTCGAGCCCGAGGACATCATCGAGAAGGGGCGCCTCCAGCCGGGACGCATGCTGCTCGTCGACCTCGCCAAGGGGCGGATCGTCGGCGACGAGGAGATCAAGCACGAAGTCGCGGCGGCCAAGCCGTACGCTCAGTGGCTCGTAGGCAACAAGATCGACGTTCGAAAGCTGCCCGCCGCGGCCGCGCCTCCCGCATCCGGCACCCACGAGCGCAGGCGGCTTTTGCGGGCCTTCGGGTACACGAGGGAAGACCTTCGCACTCTGCTGGCGCCGATGGCGACGAACGGCGAGGAGCCCGTGGGAAGCATGGGAACCGACGCGCCGCTCGCGGTGCTCAGCGAGCGCCCGCACCCGCTGTTTCGTTATTTCAAGCAGCAGTTCGCACAGGTCACGAATCCGCCCATCGACCCGATCCGCGAGAAGCTGGTCATGACGCTCGTCAGCTGCCTGGGCGGAGAAGGCAATTTGCTCGCCGAGACGCCCAAACAGTGCCGGCTGCTCGAGCTCGAGCAACCGGTGCTCACCAACGAGGAGCTCGCCAAGCTCCTCGCGCAGCCCGTCAGCGATTTTTCGGTGCAGGTCCTGCCGATGTGGTTCGACGCGACCGCTGCGGATCCGGGCGCCGCGCTGGAACAGGGCCTGCTCACGCTTTGCTCCGCCGCGGAGCACGCCGTCGACGAGGGCGCGAGCCTCATCGTGCTGAGCGATCGCGGCATCGACGCGACGCACGCGCCGATTCCGAGCCTGCTGGCGACCAGTGCGACGCATCACGCGCTCGCGCGCGCGGGCAAGCGCATGCGCGCCGGCCTGGTGGTCGAGACGGGCGAAGCACGAGAAGTGGCGGACGTGGCGTTGCTCATCGGTTATGGAGCAGGCGCCGTGAACCCTTACCTGGCGTACGAGGCAATCGACGCCCTGGACATCGACACCGATCGCGCCGAGCGCGCTTCGCACTACGTGCACGCGCTCGACAAGGGCCTGCTCAAGGTGATGAGCAAGATGGGCATCTCCTGTCTGTCGAGCTACCAGGGGGCGCAGATCTTCGAGGCGATCGGTCTCGGCAAGGACACCATCGAGCGATGGTTCCCGGGGACGGCGTCCCGCATCGGCGGCATCGGACTCGGCGAGATTGGGAGAGAAGCACTCTTGCGGCATGCGTCAGGCTTTGCGGCGATCCTGCCGGACGTCTCGACCGACGAGGACGCGGTCGACGTCGGGGGCACTTATGCGTGGCGCGTCGGCGGTGAGCGGCACCTGTGGAGCCCGACTACGGTTGCGAGCTTGCAGAAGGCCGTCCGGCTCGACGATTCGCGGGCGTACGCGGAATACTCGCGCGCCATCAACGAGCAGGGCGACATGCCCTTCACGCTGAGGGGCTGCTGGGACTTCGTCGCGACTCGCGATCCCGTCCCGCTCGAGACAGTCGAGCCCGCGGCGCAAATCGTGCGGCGATTCGCGACGGGTGCGATGAGCTTCGGAAGCATCAGCCGAGAAGCCCACGAGAACCTCGCGATCGCGATGAATCGCATCGGCGGCAAGTCCAACAGCGGCGAGGGGGGGGAGGACGAAGCGCGATTCGCTCCGCTGCCGAACGGGGACAGCAGGCGCAGCGCGATCAAGCAGGTCGCGAGCGCGCGCTTCGGTGTAACGGCGTATTATCTCGTCAATGCCGACGAGCTTCAGATCAAGATTGCCCAGGGCGCGAAGCCGGGCGAGGGCGGACAGCTGCCCGGGCACAAGGTCGACGAGCACATCGCGCGCGTGAGGCACTCGGTGCCCGGGGTGACGCTCATCTCCCCGCCGCCGCATCACGACATCTACTCGATCGAAGACCTCGCCCAGCTCATCTACGACCTGAAGTGTGTCAACACCCGCGCGCGTGTGAGCGTCAAGCTCGTCAGCGAGACGGGCGTCGGCACGATCGCCGCTGGAGTTGCGAAGGCGCATGCCGACACGATCCAGATTGCCGGACACGACGGGGGCACGGGGGCGTCTCCGCTGTCCTCCATCCAGCACGCCGGTACGCCATGGGAGCTCGGGCTCGCCGAGACCCACCAGGTGCTGGTGATGAACGATCTCCGACGCCGCGTTCGAATTCAGGTCGACGGACAGCTCAAGACGGGGCGAGACGTCGCATTTGCGGCGCTGCTTGGTGCCGACGAATTCGGGTTTGCGACAGCGCCGCTCGTCGCGAGCGGGTGCATCATGATGCGCAAGTGCCACCTCAACACCTGTCCGGTGGGCATCGCCACGCAGGACCCGGTGCTGCGCGCTCGTTTCCGGGGGACGCCCGAGCACGTCATCAATTTCTTCTTCTTCGTCGCCGAGGAGCTGCGCGCCATCATGGCGCGGCTCGGCTTCACCACGCTCGACGAGATGAACGGGCGCAGCGATTGCATCGTGCATCGCGCGCTCGGGCACCCGAAGGCGAAGCATCTCGACTTCCGCGATGTACTGATGCGCGCGCAGCCCGAGGCATCCACGGTGCAGGGGTCCTCCGACGAGATCGGGGGCACGGGAGATCTCCTCTCAGCCCGGTCCACCGACGAGACGGTGCTCGAAGCGGCACGCATGAGCATCAAGTACGGCGAACCGACCACAATGCAGATTGCGCTGACCAACGCCGATCGGGCGTTCGGAGCGCGTCTGGCCGGCGAGCTGGCGCGCAAATACGGGGCCGATGGCCTTCGCGACGGGAGCATCGTCATCGAGGCCAAGGGAACGGCAGGGCAGAGCTTCGGGGCGTTTGCAACGCGTGGAATGCTCCTGGTGCTCGAGGGCGACGCCAACGACTACGTCGGCAAGGGCCTTTCCGGAGGGGTGCTCGCCGTCCGTCCACCCGCCGCCGCGCGGTTCAAGGCACACGAGAACGTCATCGTCGGAAATACATGCTTGTACGGGGCGACGGCGGGGAAGGCATTTTTCGCAGGACGCGCGGGAGAGCGTTTTGCTGTGCGCAACAGCGGCGCCGAATCGGTCGTCGAGGGGGTTGGCGACCACGGGTGCGAGTACATGACCGGCGGAACCGTCGTCGTGCTCGGGCCGACCGGGCGCAACTTCGCCGCCGGCATGAGCGGAGGGATTGCATACGTGCTCGACGACGACCGCACGCTCGGCGGGCGCGTCAGCCTGTCGATGGTCGATCTGGAGGCTCTGACGCGCGAAGACGAGGAAATCGTGCGCTCCCTGGTCAAGGAGCACGAGGAGCACACCGGGAGTGCGCGCGCCAGGTACGTTCTGTCGACCTGGGGCAAGCGACACTTCGTCAAGGTGATGCCCCACGAATGGAAGCGAGTGCTCGCGATGCGCGCCGCGCAGCCCGTGGCGAAGGCGGCGGTCGGCCATGGGTGACCCGAAGGGGTTTCTGAAAGTTTCCCGCGAAGAAGAAGACGAGCGGTCCATCGATGAGCGCGTCCGCGACTGGCGAGAGATCACGGTCCACGCATCCGAGGCGTTCGTTCGGCAGCAGGCTTCGCGCTGCATGGACTGCGGCATTCCTTTTTGTCACCAGGGCTGTCCGCTCGGGAATCTCATCCCCGAGTGGAATGACCTCGTCTTCAAAGGAAAGCTGGATCTTGCCGTCGACAGACTTCTTGCGACGAACAACTTCCCCGAGGTGACCGGCCGCGTCTGCCCTGCGCCTTGCGAAGCCGCGTGCGTCCTCAACATCATCGAGGAGCCCGTGACGATCAAGACGGTCGAGCGCACCATCGCCGATCACGCCTTCGGAGCCGGGGCGCTGGTACCGCAGCCGGCCGAGAGGCGGACCGGGAAGCGCGTCGCCGTCGTCGGTTCGGGGCCGACGGGCATGGCGGCCGCGCAGCAGCTGGCGCGCGCGGGCCACGACGTCGTCCTGATGGAGCGCGACGATCGCATCGGGGGTCTTCTGCGCTACGGCATCCCGGACTTCAAGATGGAGAAGGGGATCATCGACGCGCGGATCGAGCAGATGCGCGCCGAGGGCGTGGCGTTCCGGACGAGCGTCGATGTCGGCCGGGACCCCGATGGCGAACGTCTGATGCGAGAATTCGACGCGGTGGTGCTCGCGATGGGCTCTCGCGTGCCCCGCGAGCTGAGCATTCCGGGACGCGATCTCGGCGGCGTCCACTATGCCATGGAGTTCCTCGTGCAGCAGAACCGGCGCGTCGCGGGGGACGGCGACGCCGGATCGCCGCCCATCCTGGCGACCGGCAAGCGGGTCGTCGTCATCGGCGGAGGCGATACGGGCTCCGACTGCGTAGGGACGTCCGTGCGTCAGCGCGCCGCGAGTGTCACGCAGCTGGAGCTGATGCCCAAGCCCAGCCTGGTGCGTTTGCCCAAGAATCCATGGCCCGAGTGGCCACTCATCCTGCGGACGTCGAGCTCCCACGAGGAGGGCGCCGAGCGGGATTGGGCGGTTTCGACCCGCGCCTTCCGCGGCGAGGACGGCCGTGTCGTCGGGCTGGAAGCGGTCCGCGTCGCGTTCGAGGGCGGCAAAATGGTCCCTATCTCCGGGAGCGAGCTCGTCATCCCATGCGAGCTCGTATTGCTCGCCATGGGGTTCGTCGGACCGGAGCGACCAGGAATCGTCGAGCAGCTCGGGGTCGCTCTGGACGCTCGCGGGAACGTACGCACCGATGCGAGCGGCATCACGAGCGTCCCCGGCGTCTTTGCCGCCGGCGACGTCTCACGCGGTCAATCGCTGGTCGTCTGGGCGATCGCCGACGGGCGTCGCGTCGCTGCGGGGACCGATGCCTGGCTGCGTCAGTCTCCGCTTCGCCGCGCCGCGAACGGGTGATCCGCGACCCCGCCGCGAGAACGAGTTACGCTGAGATCGGATGGCCTATGCCGTCGGGATCGATCTAGGAACCACGAACACGGTCGTCGCCGTCGTTCGTGATGGCGTCGCCGCGACCCTGGCGGACCCGAACGGCGCGCGCCTTCTTCCCTCGGTCGTGGCGTTTCACGCTTCGGGCTCGGTGGTCGTCGGACGTGGAGCGGTGGAGCGGCGGCTGATCGACCCCACGAACACCGTGTACTCCGTGAAGCGTCTCATCGGGCGCTCATGGGACTCGCCCGAGGTTCGGGACGCGCGGGCCCACCTGCCTTTCGAGCTGCGAGAAGGCGCGAACGGCGGCACGGCGGTCGTCGCCCGAGGCGAGACGTTCTCGCTGCCCGAGATCAGCGCGTTCGTGCTGCGCGAGGCGAAAGCGCTCGCGGAAGCCGCCCTCGACGAGGCGGTGGAAAAGGCGGTCATCACGGTCCCCGCCAATTTCAATGATCTGCAGCGCGCGGCGACGAAGATGGCGGGGCGCCTGGCGGGACTCGAAGTTCTTCGAATTCTCAACGAGCCAACCGCCGCCGCTCTTGCCTACGGCACCGAGGGGAAAGCGAGCGAGCGGGTTGCCGTATACGATTTCGGCGGAGGCACTTTCGACGTCACGGTGCTCGATCTGGCGTCGAGCGTCTTCGAGGTGCTTGCGACGGCGGGAGACAGTGCACTCGGTGGGGACGATCTCGACGTCGTCGTCGCGGAGCGGATGGCCGACGACCTGCTGAAGAAGCATCGGTTCGACGCACGCGCGGACCCGGCCGCATTCGGGCGGCTGCGCATTCTCGGAGAACAAATGAAGCGCGAGCTCTCCGTGCGGGAAGATCAAACCCTCGCCATCGACGACATCGTACCGGGTGACCGGGGAACCACCGTGCCCTGGCGGTTTCGCATGACGAGGCCGGAGCTCGAATGGGCCTCGCTGGAGATCGTCGAGCGCACGTTCAAAGTCTGTCAGCGAGCGCTGGACGCCGCGACTGTCGCTCCCAACGAGCTCGATCGCATCATTCTCGTGGGCGGCGCAACGCGTATGCCCCTGGTCGCGCGCAAGGTGGAGCAGTTCTTCGGCCGTCCCCCGGTCGTCCGCATCAATCCCGACGAGGTCGTCGCCCTCGGCGCCGCGATTCAAGCAGGGTTGCTCGACCGATCGCGCCCCTCGCGCGCGGGCGTCGCCGTCCGTCCTCGCATCGACGAGGCTTCCGTCATGCAGCCGCTGCCGGTGGATTCGTCCGATGCCGCTCATCCCGAGGATCTTCCGCTCATTCGAGCAACCAGCGCTCGGATTGCCCAGCCTCCGTCGCCTCCACCGATGCCGCGTCCGTCGCCCGCCGCGCAGAGCGCGGCCGACTTTCTTCCGGGCAACCCGTCGAAGCCGCTGGTCTTCGATGCTCCCGGAGCGAAGCCGGCATTCGAGCCCAAGCCCGGTAGGACCCTCGTCTTCGACCTTCCCCCGGCGGAGCCGCCGATCCGCTCGCCGGCGTCTCACGCCTCGTCTTTCGCCGCTCAGGCGCCCCGACAAGCTGCCCCCGCATCCCCTCCCGCTGCAGCATCGCGTCCGGCTGCACCGCCGCCTCCGGCTGCACCGCCGCGCCAATCCCCCGCCGCATCGCCTCCCGCAGGCCCGCCGCGGCAGGCGGGGCAAGCGTCGCGCGCGGCGGTCGAACCACCCCCCGTCCGAGCACCTTTGCTCATCGATGTCACGCCGCTCACTTTGACCGTGGAAACCGTAGGCGGCTTCTGCGATCAGCTCATCGAGGCCAATACGCCGGTGCCATGCGATCGCACCCGCAACTTCGCGACGGCAAGCGACGGGCAGACCACCGTCCGCGTTCGCGTGGCTCAGGGGGAGAGCAAGCGTTTCACGGACAACACCTTTCTCGGGGAGCTCGAGCTCAGCGGCATTCCCGCCGCAGGCCGCGGTCAAGCTCAGGTCGCGGTGACGTTCGAGATCGACGTCGACGGCATCCTCAACGTCCGCGCGCGCGAGACCAACACCGGCCGCGAGACCAAGGCCCGGATACAGCTGGTCGGCGCACAAAGCGAGCCCGCAGACCTCGAGGCGATGCGCGCGCGGCAGGCGGCCCATCCCCTCCTCGATCGTCGGGCCGGCTCTTCTTCACGCGGATGACGATCCATGCCCACGAAGGACGCCCTGGCGGTCTTCCTCGAATCGCTCGCGCGCAAAACCTATTACGAGATTCTACGAATCGAACCGACCGCGGGCCGGGCGAGCATCAAGGAGGCGTTTTACGATTTTTCCCTGCTCTATCACCCCGACCGCTACGTCGACTCACCTCCCGAGGTCGCTGCGGTGGCTCAGGACGTCTTCAAGCGCGGCGTCGAGGCGTATCGGTGTCTTTCTCGGCCCGCTTCGCGACAGCGGTACGACCGAGCGCTCGGCCGCGGCCAACTGCGACTGGACGGCGAGATCCCTTCCGCGAAGCCACCCCCGCCGGCCGCCAGAACCCTGGAGACGGTTGCGCGAAGCAAGCGGGCCCAGGAGTTCGCGCGGAAGGCCGATCGCCTCCTGGCGATCGGCAAGCTCGACGACGCTCGCGTACAGCTCGTCAGCGCATGCCAGTGTGAGCCGGACAACGACGAGCTGGCAGAGCGCCTTCAAATTCTCTACGAGGCACTGGCGCTCGAGCCACCTTGACCGCGAGGCCGGTCGCCCCTGGCTCCATCGGGCGCTCGAGCGTAAGATGCGAGTATCGGGGCGGTGATGCAACCCGAGCTCGCGAACATCCTTCGCTGCCTGGACCTCCAAGAGCGGCACATCGCAGAAGCAATCGTCGGGCGAGAGCAAACGAAGGCGCTACTCGCACACCTGGCGAGAATCTCGGCGCCCGATACCGGTGTCGCCAAGGTGCTCTTGATCTATGCGCGAATGGCCACCACGGCATGCGACTGGGTGGACGGCGATCTGTCCATCGATCTCGCGGACAACGGCGACGCGACGATCGTCTCGGCATTCACTGAGCTCGGAGGGGGTCTTCGCGAACGGCTCTTCGGACCCATGCGGTTTTCGGCGCCCCTGGACGAGTTCGCCCGGGCGATCACGCGAGTCCCTCGGATGATCTCGCCCCTGAAGAAACGATCGACGGCTCGCCTCATCCGCTTGTCGGCCGCTGAAGTCATCCGCCGGACCACGGCGCCGCCCCCTGCGGTCAACATCGCCGCGGAGAGTTTGTTTTTGCGCTCCCGTCGGGACTACCACGTCCCGGACGAGCCCTCGCCTCCGCCTTCCGGGCCGGTGTCGTTGCCCGTCGTCGGCCGCGACCACGCGCGGCCCGGCGGAGATCGGGCGCCCAACGCCGCGGTCCGAGGCGAATCGGTCCCGCCCATCGAGGACGTCGACGCCGGCTGGGACGACTGAATCGTGTCCGGCCGGCTCGAGAGGGGGACGAGTTACTTCTCGCCCTGGTCGATGAATTCGAGGAGGCCCCGGGCCTCCTCCAGGGTCGGGTCTTCGCTGATGGCTCGACGGAGCAGCGCGATGGCGCGTTTCGGGTCGCCCTGCTGCCGTGCGATCTCACCCATGTAGTGGTACGCGACGGCCTTCGTCATCGGTCCCGGAGTCTTGAGCAACGTGACCGCACGCAGGGCGCGGGTGGCCAGGTCGAGCTGGCCCAGCTCGAATGCGCGGACCGCCACTTCCGCACAGACGTC
>Ga0187782_10002072_pt1 | contig 14717 bp, 16 predicted proteins | sample 0715_SJ02_MP15_2_FD_132454 | JGI IMG/M metagenome (GOLD analysis project Ga0187782, IMG submission 132454) | Tropical peat soil microbial communities from peatlands in Department of Meta, Colombia - 0715_SJ02_MP15_20_MG | ecosystem: Environmental > Terrestrial > Soil > Wetlands > Peat | place...
GGCGAGGTTCGCGGCCGGGTGACCCGCCCGGGTCCATTCCGTGGGGGTGCGGGGTCGGACGCCCGGGCCGACCACCTCGACGCGTCGGAGCCCCTTCACGAGGTCCCGGAGCGCGACCGGTGGCGCGCCGCTCGCCCAGGCGTTCCCGTCGGAGAGCCTCACGTCGGAGGGGGCGACACCGAGCCGGTCCGCGGCGATCGCGCAGAGGACCGCCCGGGCGGCCGCCGCGGTCATCTTGAGATGCTCACCGGCGTCGGCCATCGAGCGGCTTCCGAACGTCCCCATGTCCCAGGGGCACGCGTCGGTGTCGCCGGTCGTGAGGTCGACCGAGGAGAGCGGCAACCCGAGCTCCTCCGCGACGAGGAGCGCGAGCGCGGTCCGGGTGCCCTGTCCGACCTCGACCTTTCCGGTGAACGCCCGCGCTGTCCCGTCCGCTCCGAGGTGAATCCATGCGCCCCCGTGCGGGGGCCCGCCGCGACCCCACCCGGAGGGGCCGGGTCGTTGCGGGGGCAGCACGACCACGAGGCCGTTCCCGTACCGGTCGAAGTACGGCCGCTCCTTCGGGTCGAGGAGGTCGAGCGGCCCGTGGGCCGCCCGGGCGCTGCTCACGGGGCCTCCCTCCGGGTCGGGGCGAGCCGTTCGGAGGCGTTCCGCGTCGCCTCGAGGATCCGAAGGTAGCCGCCGCACCGGCAGAGGTTGCCGTCCAGGCCCGCGCGGATCTCCGGGTCGGTCGGATGCGGGGTGCGGGAAAGCAGCGCGACGACCGCGAGGATCATCCCCGGAGTGCAGTACCCGCACTGGAACGCCCCCGCCTCGAGGAACGCCTCCTGGACGGGATGCAACCGCTCGCCGTCCGCGAGGCCCTCGATCGTCGTGATCGACCGCCCGACCGCCTCACCGACCGGGGTCATACACGAGCGGACCGCGACCCCGTCGATCAGCACCTTGCACGCGCCGCATTCCCCCTCCCCGCAGCCGTACTTCGTGCCGGTCAGACCGAGCTCTTCCCGAAGCACGTAGAGGAGGCTTCGGTCCCGGTCGAGGGCCACCGGATGGTCGATTCCGTTCACGCGGAGACGCGGCGAGGGCCGCGCGCTCCCCCCGCGCCCGTCCGGAGCCATCGGCGTCCTCACTGGAACGCGAGGAACCAGACCCAGGCGACGACCACGACGCCGGCCCAGAGGCCGAGGAAGACGAGCGGCAGGACCTCGGTGAGCGCCGGGGGGTTCACCCGGTCCATCCACGAGACCTCTTTCGAGCGAGAGAAACGACGCGCGTGCGTCTCGTACGGACGCAGCAGGTTCACGGGCACCGCCTCCCCAGAGCGCAGGGTGACCGTGCCGGAGAGGTCGCCGGGGATCGGAGGGGTCGCCTCCTCGAGCTGCAGCGCTGCCTCGCGGTAGAGGGCCTGCGCGTCGTTCGTCCGGTGCAGCAGCACGGCCCAGATGAACGAGATAAGGATGCCGAGGAGCGCCATGAAGCTCACCGTGATCACGAGGAGCGAGGGATGGGCGTAGAGGTCCGCGATCGAGACCACGAGGCCGGTGACGAGCACGGTCCCGATCGCCGCGAAGTACGAGGTCCGGCTCGCGGAGAGTTCGCTCTCCTCGGCGGCGAGGTGCTCGTACTTGTCGTGAAGCCATCTCCGCTCCTCCGGCGAGAGCGCCGAGGCGGTCGCGGACGGAACCACGGGCGAGGCGGGGAGGCTCACGGCCGGGTCGAAGATAGTGGGCGATTAATCTCTTGGGTACGCCGGCGGCGAGCGCGGCTCGAGGAGCGTTAGACGCCCGACTCGGCCGGGAGCCGTCCCTTCTTGATCGCCCGCACGAGCTCCGCGTGGTCCCGTTCGACCTGGTCGGCGTACGCGTCGGCGAACTCGGCGACCGCCGCATCGAACGCGCTCCCGTCCCCGAGGTAGCCGCTGATCTGTGCCGGGTCGCCCGTGCGGGCATGGGCCCGGGCGAGCGCGGCACCGCAGATCGCGCCGTGCCCCGCCAGTCCCTTCGGGCCGAGCGTCGAGGGGTCGGTCACGAACTTCATGTCGCGGAGCTGCCGGACGTAGAAGTCGTTCGCGTTGAGCGTCCCCCATCCGAGGAAGACGTCGCTCGCCTCCTGGATGAGGTGTTGGCCGACCACGACCCGCTCCGCGTGGTTTTCGTAGACGCTCGCGCCGGCGTACGGTTCGAGCACCGACGCCTCGGCCTGTTTCACCTGCAGGAAGAGCGGGTCCGAAACGTCCTCGTCCGCGAGGAGGAGGAGGACCGAGCAGACCGTGCCGACACTGCCGATCCCCACGACCTTCTGCGCCACGTCCACGAGGTGGTAGCGTTCGAGCAGCAGCCGCCGCTCGGGGGGGAGGGTCGTGAGGTACTGGGCATAGAACCGGGCGGAGTCCCGGGCGTCGGCCGGATCTCGGTAGTGCACGATCAACGGCGGGTTGTCCCGGATGCGGTAGCGCCCGCGAAGCGGCTTCGCGAGCTTCGGAAAGGCGTGATACCCGGTGCGTCGCCGGGCGAGCTTCAGCGCCCGACCGAGCTCCCTGCGTCCCGGTCGCGGAACCCGGTCCGAGAGGTTCCTGAGGTCGATGTGGGCATACCAGGCGTCGAGGTAGCGCATCCGGGCGTAGGCGGCCATCGATTCGCGGTACGAGCGCACGGCGGCGCGAGCGGCCCGGCGCTGGTCGCCTTTCGCGAAGCCGTTCTGCCGAGCCGCGAGCACGAGGCTCGAGGCGAGCCGCTTCGTGTCCCACTCCCAGGGGCCGGGTAGTGTCTCGTCGAAATCGTTCACGTCGAAGACGCGGTTCCGCTCGGGAGTGGCGAACACTCCGAAGTTCGCGATGTGGGCATCCCCGCACAGCTGGACCCGAAGTCCCGTCACCGGCGTTCCGGCGAGGTCGAAGGCCATCACGCCGGCGGAGCCGCGGAGGAACGCGAACGGGGACGACGCCATGCGGCCATACCGGATCGGGAGGAGCCGGGGCACCCGCGAGCGGTCCAGTCGTTCGAGCAGGTCGACCGGGTCGGGACGGTCCTTGCTCGGGGTCCACGTAGCGTGGCTCGAGCGGGCGACCCGCTGACGAAGCGCCTTCCCCGCGGCGAACCGGGCCGCTCGCGAAGCGAACGCGGGCGCCGGCCGCGGGAGCTTCCGGGACATCGCCATGGCTCGCTCCGTCGCTCTCGAGGTCCCGGACCTTAAAGAAAGGACCCGTCGGGGTGCGCACCCAGGCCCGGCCGTCACTCCGGCCAGAGCGTTCTCAACTGCGGCTGGAGCTCGCAGACGACCGCCCAGTCCGACCCGCTCAACCGGAGGTCCCGTGCCTCCTCGAGGTACGGGGTTCGGGACCGGAACTCCGTGAAGCCGAGCCGAGCGGCCAGCGTTCGGTTCTCCCACGCGGCGGAGCCGAGACGGCGAACCGAGTCGGACGGACGATGACCGCTCGGCGGAGGCGCGCCGGTCTCGGGCGCGACGACCGGGAGGAGCCGTGGGAGGACCACCCACGTCTCGACGTAGACGCCGAACGCCTTCCAGCGTTCCTCCACCTGCCGGACGATCCCCGAGCCGAGCCACGCGGCTCCCCGCTCCCTCGTCTGGAGAAAGAAGACCGGTTGGCCCGGAGCCTTTCCGATGGTGCGCGCGTCGTCCCAGAGCTGCGTGGCGCCGGCGCGGAGGATCGACCTCAGGTGCTCGTCCGGGAACCCGACGAAGACCCACCCTCCCTGTTGTTGCTCCACCGCTCCGCTCCGGGGTCGGTCGTCTCGACCGCCCCTCCACCTCATCACCTTCTCGCAGCCCTCGGGACCCACGCGTTCGGGTCTCTCCGGCCCCGGACGTCCCGCTCGTCCGACCGAAGTCCGTTCCTACCGGCGCTTCCCGTAGAAAGATAGCAAGGAAGGACTTCCCCCCGTCCAGGTGCTGCCATGGTGCAGAAGGTGACCGAGGTAGTCGGAGTGTCGAAAGATGGGTTCGCGCATGCCGCCGAGAACGCCGTGAACACGGCCGCGAAGTCGCTGCGCAACCTTCGTTGGTTCCGGGTCGTGGAGCTCGAGGGCGCGATCCACGACCAGAAGGTGACCGAATACCACGCGACGGTCAGGATCTACTTCGACCTCGAGTAGGACGCGAACGAGAACGCCCGGCTCAGCGCGGGCCGCGCCCGTCGGACCCCGCCGGGAAGTGGCCGCCGAGCCACGCGATGAGCGGACCCCACGACCCCGGCGGGATTCGGGTGTGGGAGGCGCCGGGAAGCACGTGGAACTCCTTCTCCTGGGACGGGATCCTCTCGAAGAACGCACGTGCCGACTCTACCGAGAACAGTTCGTCGAGCTCGCCGATCCCGGCCCAGACGGGGAGGTTCGGCGTTCCCCGGATCGCGAGGTTGGGGGAGGTGAGTTCGTTCCCGCGCAGCACCTTCGCCACCGCCCGGGGAGGCATCCCGTAGATCGTCGCAAAGAACCGGGCGCTGTAGCGGAAATTGAAGAGCGGGTCGTCGCGCCCGACCATCCCCTCTCGGCGGTACTCGATCAATCGGCGGTGAGGGAGGAGGGTGATCGCGAGGAGGGCCTTTAGCGCGGCCCGTGCGGTCGGCTTCGGGTACGCGTTGGGTTTCACGCGGGTTCCTCCGCTCACGACGACGAGCCCGTCGACCGACGTCGGGGCGTGGTTCACCCCGGCGATCGCGGAGAAGACCCCGAGGCTGTGGCCGAGCACGACCACCCGGGCGAACCGTTTCCGGAGAAACTCTACGGTCTCTACGACATCCTTCGTCCAGCGTTCCGCGCTCGGGTAATCCCCGCGGACCCCGTCGGACCGTCCGTGCCCTCTCAGGTCCAATCCGAAGACGTCCCAGCCAGATCGGGCCAGCTCCTCGCCCACGACGGGGCCGTACGGTTCGCTGTACGCGGTGATCCCGTGGAAGAGCAGGACCGCCCGGTCCGTTCTCGTAGGACTGGGCCAGTGCCGCACAAAGAGGGTCTTCCCGTCCGACGTCGGAACGAGTTCGTGCGGCGCCGTGAACCGCTCGCGCAGCGCCCGCACGTCCAGGTCGACCATGCGGCCGAGCAGAGCCGCTCGGACCTTAACGCCGGCTCGGCTCCCGCTTCCGAGAGAGGACCATCGACGCTGTCGGCGGCCATCGGGGATTAAATATCCGTATTCCATCAACCTGAAAGGTGGTTCATATTTCAGCCAATCCCACCAGCCCGACAGGCCCTGCGTCGACCGGCCCTTCCCCAAGCACGCCCCCGACCGCCTCGTCTTCCGCTCCGGCAGCGAAGCGACGTCGGATCTCCCGGGCGACCGCCGCGATCATCGTGGTCGTGGTGCTCGTGGTCGCGGGGGTCGGCGGCTACTTTGTCTACCAGTACGAGACCGCGACCTCGGCCTCCCACACCATCACCGTGGGGATGCCGCTTCCCCTCAACTCGATCATCGGTCAGAACATGCTGGACTCGGCTCAGCTCGCGGTCAACCAGATCAACGCGGCCGGTGGAGTGAACGTCAACGGAACGATGTACAAGTACAGCATCACCACCTACGATACCGAGGAAGCCGACCCGTCGATCCCCATCGCGAACGGGATCGCGGGCGTGACCAGTCTCATCGAGACCGACCACGTGAACTTCCTGATGGGCGGCTATCGTAGCGACGTCGTCCTCTCGGAGCTCCCGATCGTCGCGCAGGACAAGGAGCTCTACATCACCTTCGGCGCGGACACGGGCATCTCCCAGTACGTGACCAACAACTACTCGAAGGGCGGAGAGTACATCTTCAACGGGTTCCTGAACACGACGAACCAGAACGCCCAGTACGGGGCCCTCCCCGTGTTCCTCCTCTACGCGTACCTGGAGCACAAGATCCCGACGAACATCACGAACATCGCCGTCCTGGGCGAACAGGCCGCATGGACCGAGGCCGACATCGGAGCCGGCGGACCGGCGTCCCCGCTCTGGCCGATCTTGAAGTCGGTCGGATTCAACCCGGTGTACATCGAACAGTTCCCGCTCTCCCCACCGGGAGGGTCGTACGACTCGCTCCTCTCGACCCTCGCCGCGGACGGGACGCAGGCGATCTACATCCTCGCGGCCGGTACGGAGACCCCGCTCCTCATCTCGAACTACGGAGCGTTCAACTGGGGCGGCGACGCGGCGCTGCAGCCCGGCGCGGTCCGCCCGCTCCTCCTCGGCGCCGACGTGATGGGCGAGTTCAACGGGACGAGCTCGACCGACAATTACTTCAAGATGACCAACGGCGCCTCCGCCGGCGAGATGGACTTCGGCTGGGGCCCCACGCTCCCCTACGCGATCACGTCGACGTCCCTTCCGTTCTACAACGAGTTCGAGCAGAACTACAGCATCAACCCGATGTTCGCGGACGGGTTCGTCTACTCGGCGTTCTTCTACCTCGCGGACGCGATTGAGAAGGCGAAGAGCCTCGCACCGCTCGCGGTGATCCCCTACCTGCAGCAGACGAACTTCACGGGCCCGATGGGACAGGTCCAGTTCTCCTCGAGCCATGGGCTGCTCGTGCCGATCGACCCGAACCCCTCCATCCCGGCGTTCGGGATGCAGTGGCATGCGAACGGGGAGCTGTATCCGCTCTGGTCGTCACTCTGGTCGACCCCGAACTTCCTGGCGGCCGACACCTTCCAGGCAGGGTCCACGGTCTCGTTCGAGAACTACCAGTGTCCGAACGGCACCGAGGTCGGTGACTTCACGGTCGTCCTGTAGGCCGTAGAGCATCGGTCGGTTCCCGGCCAACGCGGGAGGGGCGTCGGTTGGCCGGGAGCATCTTGGCCCCCGTCATCGTCTACGGGACGGTGTTCGGGTTCACGTACGTCCTGCTCGCCCTCGGGTTCACCCTGCTGCTCGGGATCTCCCGGGTGCTGAACCTCGCCTACGGCGCGCTCTACATGGTCACGGCGTACATGATCTTCTACTTCGCCGTCGAGATGGGGTATAACCTCGTCCTTTCGACGATCCTCGCCGGCGGGATCGCGGTCGCGGTCGGGGTCGCGGTCTTCCTGCTCTGCACGAAGTTCGCGCCGGACCCGATGCGCTTCCTCGTGGTGACGCTACTGGTGGCGCTCCTGCTCCAGTACCTATTCTCGTACTACTTTCAGGGTCAGTCCGGCTACATCATCCCCGGCCTCCTCCCGACGAAGGAGATCCTGCTCTACGGGGTCTCGGTGAGCCCGATCTACCTCTGGACGGCGGGGATCACCATCGTGGTCTTTGTCGCCCTGTGGGTCTGGATCGACTGGACGAGCTACGGCCACACGGTCCGGGCCGCGGCCGAGGACCCCGAGACCGCCTCCCTGTTCGGCATCCGGGTTCGGACGGTCTACCTCGTCGTGGTCGCCGTCTCCTCGGCCATCGTTGCGCTCGCCGCGATCCTGATCGTTCCGGCGCAGGAGGTAACGCCAACGATGTGGGTCGAACCGTTCGTCATCGCCTTCGTCGTGTCGGTCATCGGAGGCCTCGAGCAGTTCAAGTGGACGCTGCCGGCCGCGTTCCTCCTCTCGTTCAGCCAGTTCTACGTGGAATTCTCCTACCCCACCAGCGCGAGCCTCTCCGACATCGTCGCGTTCCTCGTGGCGATCGGGTTCATCATCGTCCTGCCGAAAGGGATCGGAGGGATCCGCAGTGGCCGTTAGTCCAAAACGACCGCGAGTCGCCAAGGAATGGCTCCGGGTCGCCCGGAGAAGCGTTCGCGACCCGTTCTTCCTCGCCCCGGTCGTCTTTCTGCTCCTCCTGCCGTTCCTCGTCGGCCTCAACTCCTCCGGATTCCTCGCACTCTCGCTGGTCTTCGCGGCCATCTACATCCTGCTCGCGCTGGCGTGGGACTTCTCCTCAGGGATGACCGGCTACCTCAACTTCGGAATCCCGTTCTTCTTCGGGGTCGGGGCCCTCACCGCCGGATATCTCTCTTGGCACGGCAACCGGAACATCCTCGACCTCCTCCTCGCCGCGTTCGGTTCGGGGCTCCTCGGGGGCTTCCTCTTCTCGGTGCCGACGCTGAGGCTTCGGGGCCCGTACTTCGCGCTGCTCTCGTTCCTCTTGCCGCTGATCGGGACCGACTTCGTGCTCGCGTACTGGGTCCCGTTTCATTGGCCGACCGAGGGGTTCTACGGGCTGCCGTTCCTCGCCGACACCCCCGGAGGGGAACTCCTCGTACTCTCGGTCGCGAACGTGATCGTCCTGACGGCGTTCGTCCTCCTGCGAAATTCGCATTTCGGCCTGGTCCTGCGAGGGATCCGGGACGACGAGGACGCCCTGCTCTCGCAGGGGATCTCCACGTTTCCGTACAAGGTCGTCGCGTTCACGCTCGCGAGCGGCGTCGTCGGCTTCGCCGGAGCGTGCTACGCGATGGTGAACACCTACTCGGGGGTCGACGCTTTCGGCTTTGACTTCAACCTGTTCCCGATCCTGATCGTGCTCATCGGGGGCGCGGGCGAGCTCGTCGGCGCGGCATGGGCCGGCGCGATCGTGATCCTGGTCTACGAGTACTTCTTCCCGATCTTCTCCGACCTCACCCTCATCGTCTTCGTGCTGGTCGCGGTCGTCCTCGTCCTGTTCGTTCCGCACGGTCTCGTCCGCCCCCTGCGGCAGTTCGTGAAGTTCATGAGCACGAAGGAGGAGCCGACGTGAACCTGCTCGACGTCGCGAACGTCACCCGTACGTTCGGGGGCAATCGAGCGGTCGACGACGTCTCGTTCACGATGTCGGTCGACGCGCTCGCGATCGTCGGCCCGAACGGCGCGGGCAAGACGACCCTGCTCAACTTGATCGCAGGGGTCCTCCACCCGGACAAGGTCAAGAGGAAAGAGAAGAAGAAGGGCCGGCGAAAGGCGAAGATCCAGTTCTCGGGGAAGGAGATCACGCGGCTCCCGCCGTGGCGGATCGCCCGCCTCGGGATGGTGAAGACCTACCAGATCGTGCGACCGTTCCGCTCGCTCACGGTCGAAGAGAATCTCGAGCTGTTCGCCAAACTTCGGGGCGGGGCGGACATCGACCGGATCCTCGCGGCGACCGGTCTCACCGAGGTCCGAGGTCACCTTTCCGGCGTGCTCCCGTTCGGGCTTCTGAAGCGGCTCGAGCTCGCGAAGGCGCTCGCCGCGAGCCCGAAGCTCCTGCTCCTCGACGAGCCGATCGGCGGGCTCAGCCGCGCGGAGGCGGAAGGTCTACTGAAGACGCTCCTCGACCTCAAGTCGTCCGGAACGCGGATGGTGGTCGTCGAGCATCGCCTCGGGGAGATCCTACCGGTCGTCGACCGGGTGGTCGCGCTCGACCGCGGTCACGTCATCTTCGACGGGACCCGCGACCACTTCTTCGATAACGCCGCCGTGCGCACCGCGTATCTCGGGAGGGAGGATGCTTAGGGTCGAGGACCTCCGGGCCGGGTACTACGGGTCCCTCGTGCTGGACGGGATCTCGTTCGAAAGCGGCCCCGGGGTCACGCTCGTCATCGGGCCGAACGGCGCGGGGAAATCGACGCTCGTGCGCTCCGTGGTCGGCCTCCTCCGTCCCGTGAGCGGAGGCCGGGTCCTGCTCGACGACCGACCGATCGAGACGCTCAAGGCCGAGCAGATCGCCGACCTCGGGATCGCGACCGTCCCCGAGCGGGCCCGCCTCTTCGGCGACCTCAAGGTGATCGACAACCTACGTCTCGGTTCGCGCCTCGCGGAGCGACGCAAGGTTCCGGTCGATTTCGAGGCGGACCTCGCGACCATCGAGAAGCTCTTCCCCGACATCGCGACGAAGCTCCACCAGCCGGCCCGCAGCCTGAGCGGAGGCCAGCAGCAGATGGTCGCGATCGCGCGGGCGATGGTGGCGCATCCGAGCCTCCTCGTCATGGACGAGCCGACGACCGGGCTCCACCCCACGCTCGTGAAGGAACTGATCGTGAAGATCGAAGAGGTCGGCCGCGGCCTGCCCATCCTGCTCACCGAGCAGAACGTGCTCCAGACCGTGCCGATCGCCCAGCATGTCCACGTGATCGAGGCCGGTCGGATCGTGCTCTCCGGGAGCCCCGACGAGATCCTGGCGGACGACCGGGTCCGTCGCGTCTATCTCGGACACCACGGCGCCCACCCCGAGAACGAGGTCGCGATAGGAGGGTGAACCAAGAGATGCCGCGCGCCCGCCGCAACGACGCCGAGGTCTACTACGAGACGCGAGGGAACGGACCGCCGCTCCTCCTCCTCGAGGGGCTGGGCTACGGTCTCTGGATGTGGCGCGGGCAGTCGCCCGCGCTCGAGGACCGCTTCCGCCTGATCCTCGTCGACAACCGGGGCGTCGGCGCGAGCACGCCGCTCGCCGGGCCGTACTCCATGGACGAGTTCGCCCGGGACGCGCTCGCGGTGCTGGACGCCGAGGGGGTCGACCAGACTGCGATCCTCGGTCCGTCGATGGGAGGGTTCATCGCCCAATCGATCGCCGCGCTCGCCCCGAAGCGCGTGTCGGCGCTCGTGCTCGCGTGCACGTCGGCGGGAGGTCCGACGTCCCAGCCGATCCCGCCCGCGACGTTCGCCGAGATGACACGGGTCGTGCCCGGCGAATCGGCCGCAGACCGATTGCGGCGGACGATGTCGCTCGCGCTCACGCCGGCGTTCCCCCGGGAACGGAGCGAGCTGTTCGAACGGGTCATCGCCGACCGGCTCGCCTCGCCGACCGACCCCACCCAGTGGATGTTCCAGGCGCTCTCGCCGCGGGAGTTCGATGCACGGGAGAGCGACGCGCGTCTCGCGGTGCGTACGCTGATCACGACGGGGACGGAGGACCGGGTCGTCCCGTGGACGAACTCCCTCGCCCTCTACCGACTCATCCCGAACGCCTCGCTCGCGCTGTTCCGCGGCCAGAACCACCTCCACCTCTTCGAATGCGCGGCGGAGTACAACCGGCTCGTCGAGGAGTTCCTGTCCGCCCCACCCGAGAGTCCGTCCTTCGTTCGGGAAGTGGGCTGAATGGCCGGACCCGGTGTCGTCTCCTACGGCCTCTACCTGCCTCGGCACCGGGTCCCCGCACGGTCGATCGCCCGCCGGTTCCACATCCCCGAATCGGTCGTCCGGGAAAAACAGGGGTTCTCGGGCAAGCACGTCAGCGCCCGGTCGGAGATGCCGAGCGCGATGGCGTACTCGGCCGCCCGCTCCGCGCTCTCGAGGGCGCGCTCCCAAGGGTTCGACCCCGCCGACATCGGGGTCATCGCCTGGTGTGGCTCGCAGTGGAAGGACTACCACGTCTGGCTCGCGAGCGCGTATCTCCAGGACCGCCTGCATCTTTCGAAGGCGTTCGCGTTCGACCTCTCCGCGATGTGCGCGGGGTCGGTGTTCGGACTCGCGCTCGCGAAGCGGTTCCTTCTCGCCGACGACGACCTGCGGGCGGTCCTCCTCGTCGGAGCCTCCAAGGAGTCGTACCTCGTCCGCCCCTCCGACCCCGAGGCGCGATGGATGGACAATTTCGCGGACGGTGGGTGGGCGGTGGTGGTCGGTCGTGACCGCTCGAAGAACCGCATCCTCGCCTCGGAGTTCCTGAGCGATGGGTCGATCGCGCTCATGGCGGCGGAGAGGAACGGGGGCGCGCGCTTCCCGACTTCCGGCGCCTACGCGCGCGCCGGACGGGCGTACCTCGAGGGACTGATGGACCCCGCGAAGTTCCGTCGGATCATCGAACGGGTGTCGCTGCCGAACTTCGAGACGGTCATTCGTCGGTCGATCGAGAAGAGCGGACTGCAGCCGGACGAGGTCCGTCTCCTCCTACTCACGCACATGAAACGGTCGTTCCATACCGCGGTATTCAAGGCGGTCGGAGTGGACCCGAGCCGTTCGTTCTACCTCGAGGAGTTCGGCCACACCCAGTCAGCGGACCAGTTCCTGGCGCTCGACCGCGCGCTCCGAGAGCGCCGGTTCTCGACGGGACCGGTCGTGATGGCTGCGGCCGGGGCCGGCTACGTCTGGGGCTCGACCGTCGTAAAGTGGGGGTAACGGTCCGTGCGTCTCGACCTCTCCGCCCGCCTCGCGGCCCGCCACGGTGCGCGCGTCGCCCTCACCGACCTCGCCCGCGGCGCGTCGCTCACGTTCTCGGAGCTCGACGAGCGCTCGGTCGCGGCCGCCGGGCGCCTGCGGGAACGCGGGGTCCGACCCGGCGACCGTCTTTCGGTGCTCTCGGGGCCGGACATGGACCTCGTGGCGCTCTTCTTCGGGGCGCTCAAGGTCGGTGCGGTCCTCGTCCCGCACAACCTCCGTCTCTCCCCGTCCGAGCTCGCGGAGGAGGTCGACCGTATCCGTCCCGTCCTGGTCGTCCGCGGACGGGTCGCCCCGGCAGAGCCTTCCGCCCGGGGGGCCGCGTCCGCCCCGCGGGTGTCGCTCGAGGAGCTCACCGGCCCCGGCCCGACCCCGTCGGCGCCGGAGGGAGCCCTCCCCGACTGGGAGGCTCCGGCGCTCGTCCTGTTCACGGGGGGGTCGACGGGTCGCCCGAAGGGAGCGGTCCTGAGCCTTCGCGCGCTCTTCTCGAACGCGCTCACGACCGTCGAGGGCTGGCGGCTCTCCGAGAACGACTCGACGATCCTCGTCTTCCCGATGTTCCACACGGGCGGATGGAACGTCCTGCTCCTGCCGCTCCTGATCGCGGGGGGACGGAGCCTCTTCCTCGACCGGTTCGAGCCCGTCGAGATCCTCCGTCGGATCGACGAGGAGAAGGTGACGATCCTCGGGGGCGTGCCGTCGATGTTCATCGACCTCGTCGGCCGTCCCGAGTTCGCCCGGGCGTCGCTCGCCTCCCTGCGGTTCGCGAAGAGCGGCGGCGGGAACTCGCCGGACGCGGTCGTGAACGCCTTCCGGGAGCGTCACATCCCGTTCTACCAGGGGTACGGGCTCACGGAGGCCGGACCGAACCTCCTCTACTCGACGACCGACGACCTCGCGCGGCCCGGAACGATCGGGCGAACGAACCTGCTCGTCGACATGAAGCTCGTGGACGAAAAGGGGCGCGAGGGCGACGAGGGCGAGCTCCTTGTCAGCGGGCCGGTCCTCTTCTCGGGGTACCTCGACGACCCGGCGGCGAGCGCGGCCGCGATGACCGGAGGGTACGTCCGAACGGGGGACGTGCTGCGGCGGGACGCGGACGGCTTCTACTACTTCGTCGGGCGGACGAAGCTGATGTTCAAGTCGGGTGGCGAGAACGTCTACTTCGCCGAGGTCGAGCTCGCGCTCGAGTCCCACCCCGCGGTCGCCGAGGCGGCGGTGATCGGGGTCCCCGACCCCCGCTGGGGCGAGGTCGGTTGCGCGTTCGTCCGTCTTAAGCGGCCGGTCGAGGAGGCGGAGGTCGTCGCGTTCTTGCGCGGTCGTCTCGCCCACTTCAAGGTGCCGCGTCGCTTCGTCTGGCGGGAGGAGATCCCGCGGACGCCCGCGGGGAAGAAGGATTATCCCCGATTGCGCCGCGAGGTCGGGCCGTGAACCGGGGAACGTCGTCCGTGGCGTCGTCGTTCCGCCCCCTTTCCGCGCCCCCGCCCACGCCGCGGGGTCAGCGTACCCGCACCCGGCTCATCCGCGCCGCCGAGACGGTCTTCGGGGAGGTCGGCTACTACGACACGCGCATCTCCGAGATCACCCGCGCCGCGGGCGTCGCGATGGGGACGTTCTACCTCTACTTCCCCTCGAAGGAGGAGCTCTTCCGGGGGCTGCTCACCTCCCTCAACCACGACCTCCGCCGCACGCTCAGCGAGGGGACCCGGAAGCTGCCGACCCGCGCGGCCGCGGAGGCGGAGGGCCTGCGTCTCTTCTTCCGGTTCCTCCTGCGGCACCGCAAGCTCTACCGGATCGTGAAGGAGGCCGCGAGCGTCGACCCGGCGCTCTACCGCGAGTACGTCGAGCGGATCGCGGAAGGGTACCGCGCTGGCCTCGCCCGGGCGATGGAGACCGGCGAGGTGAAGCGGGGCGACCCCGAGCTGTTCGCCTACGCGCTCATGGGGGTCGCGGAGACGGTCGCGATGCGCTTCGTGATCTGGGAGGACGGGATGACCGAGGGAAAGTTCGACCAGCTGACGGAGCTCATCCTGCACGGCCTGCTCGCGGACGGCCACGGGTCCGCCTCGCGCCCGCGGCGCGACCCACCCTCGGGACGACGAAAACGCGCCGGTCGACGATGAGCGAGTACCCTCTCCCGTTCTCCGAGTTCCGCGTGGGGCTCGAGTTCACGACGCCCGAGCGACGCGTGACGGCCGACGACATCCGGGCGTTCGCCGCTCTCAGCGAGGACCACAACCCGCTCCACGAGGACCCCGAGTTCGCCCGCTCGACGCAGTTCGGGACGGTCATCGCCCACGGCGCGCTCACGTTCTCCGTCCTGACCGGCCTCATCGACCGCGCCGGCTTCCTCTCGGGCACGGTCGAGGCGTTCGCGGGGGTCGACGAGATCCGCTTCCTGCGCCCGGTCCGTGCCGGGGACCGGCTCCACGCCCGGGTCCGGGTGACCGCGACCGAGCCCCGCTCGCGCGGAGGCCTCGTCACCCTCGAGAACGAGCTCCGCAACGAACGCGACGAGGTCGTGCTCACCTGCCGGGCGGTCGCCTTCGTCCGGCCCGAGCGTCCCGCCCGCCGCCGTTCCCCGCCCGCCGGATAGAGAGGGCCGCTGAGGTCACGGGGTCGGGGGGGACGACCCAAGGACCCGCCGGGCGAGCGCCTCGACGACCTCGTCCGCGTCGTTCGGCATCGGGACCCGACGATA
>Ga0187782_10002073_pt1 | contig 14715 bp, 15 predicted proteins | sample 0715_SJ02_MP15_2_FD_132454 | JGI IMG/M metagenome (GOLD analysis project Ga0187782, IMG submission 132454) | Tropical peat soil microbial communities from peatlands in Department of Meta, Colombia - 0715_SJ02_MP15_20_MG | ecosystem: Environmental > Terrestrial > Soil > Wetlands > Peat | place...
CCACTGGTCGAAAGGGCGGATAGGCAATGCTGACCCGTTTCATCTGGCGCCAGCTGATCCTGTTCACCATTCTGAGCGTGATCACCGCGATCGCGCTGGGCTGGTACTACCTGCGGATTCCAAGCCAGGCGGGGATCGGCCAGTACACGCTGAAGGCGGACCTGCCCGCGTCGGGCGGTCTGTACAAGACGGCCAACGTGACATATCGCGGTGAAACCATCGGCAAGGTCACCGCCGTCGAGCCGACCGAGACCGGCGCGCAAGCGACCATGAGTATCGCCGGCCGCTACAAGATCCCCATCGACGCGTCGGCGAACGTGCATTCGGTGTCGGCAGTCGGTGAGCAGTATCTGGACCTGGTGTCGGTAGGCAACCCGGGCAAGTACTTCTCGCCGGGACAGACCATCACCAAGGGCACTGTGCCTGCTCAGATCGGGCCGGCGCTGGACGCCGCCAACCGCGGGCTGGCCGTGCTGCCCAAAGAAAAGATCAGTCAGCTGCTCGACGAGACAGCCCAAGCGGTCGGCGGGTTGGGACCCGCGCTGCAACGGCTAGTCGACGCGACCCAGGCGATTGCCAGCGACTTCAAGACCAACATCGGCGATGTTGACGACATCATCCAAAACTCCGGGCCGATCCTGGACAGCCAGGTCAACTCGGGTAATGCGATCGAGCACTGGTCGCACAACCTGAACATCCTGGCCGCGCAGACCGCCGAGAACGACCAGCACGTGCAAAGCATCCTCACCCAAGGGGCGCCGACCGCCGACCAGGTCAACTCGGTGTTCAGCGACGTCCGCGAGACGCTGCCGCAGACACTGGCGAATCTCGAGATCGTGCTGGAGATGCTCAAGCGCTATCACAAGGGCGTCGAGCAACTGCTGGTGGCCTATCCGCAGGGCAGCGCGGAAGGCCAGGCGGTAACGGCGCCGTTCCCGGGCTACGCTGCGCTCGACACCGCGCTGACGATCAACCAGCCCCCGCCGTGTCTGACCGGCTTTCTCCCGGCATCTCAGTGGCGGTCTCCCGCGGACACCAGCCTGCAGCCAATGCCGCCCGGAATATATTGCAAGATCCCGCAGGACGCTGCGGCCAACGACGTGCGCGGGGCACGCAACCTTCCGTGTGTCGATGTTCCCGGTAAACGCGCCGCGACGCCACAGGAATGCCGCAGCAACAAACCATATGAGCCGCTGGGCACTAACCCGTGGTACGGCGACCCCAACCAGATCCGCAACTGCCCGGCACCGGGCGCGCGATGCGATCAGCCGGTAGATCCCGGCCACGTGATACCCGCGCCGTCGATCAACACCGGCCTCAACCCGGCGCCTTCCGACCGGGTGGCGGGGACGCCGCCGCCCATCAGCGATCCGCTGCAGCGGCCGGGTTCGGGCACTGTGGAATGCAATGGGCAACAACCCAATCCCTGCGTCTACGTTCCCAGCGGGCCTCCCACGGCTGTCTACAGTCCGCAGAGCGGTGAACTGGCGGGACCCAACGGTGCGAAGTACGCGGTCGACAATTCGAGTAAAACAGGAGACGACGGATGGAAGGACATGCTGGCGCCGGCCGGCTGAGCGAAATGCCGGAAGTGATTGGCCTGGGCCAACTCCGGAGTAACGCGTGTACGTATCTTGGGCGGGTTGCCGCCGGGGAGACGATCGATGTCGTCCGTCGCGGCAAGCTGGTGGCCCGAATCGTGCCGGTCCGCGACTGGAGGGTGGCTCCGATCCCGGCGCGATCCGTCAAAGTCGCGGCACCGGACCCGGGTGGGTGGGTCGGGCTAGACGAACTGCGAACGCGCGCCGGGCGGTGTTTCGATAGGGTTGCCGCCGGGGAGACGATTTATGTCGTCCGTGGCGGCAAGTTACTGGCGCGAATCGTGTCGGCCAGTCATTCGAGGATCTCCCCGATCCCGGCGGACGCGGGTGGGCCCATCGAGCTTGACGAACTGCGACAGCGTGCGGGGCGTTATTTCGACAAGGTTGCAGCAGGGCAGACGATTGACGTCATCCGTGGCGGCAAGCTGGTTGCTCGCATCGTGTCAGCCGCTAGGAACGACACCCGCAGGCCCGCCTAATCGCATTGCCGCACAATGGCAGTTCTCGCCACGTAGCCTCAGGCGATGGCCGATATCTACCGCAGCCGCACCGTCGCGGCCGAGCCGAAGGAAGTCTGGGACGTTCTCGCGGACTTCGGCTCGATCAGTTCCTGGGCGGACAACATCGATCACTCGTGCATCCTCAATCACAGTAGCGAGCAGGTCGGCACCACCCGGCGAGTCCAGATCGGCCGCAACGCCCTGGTCGAGCGGATCACCGAGTTCGACCCGACGTGGGCACTTGCCTATGACGTCGAAGGCCTGCCCAAGCGCGTGCGCCGGTTCAACAACCGCTGGACATTGCGGGCTGCCCAAAACGGCACCACCGTGGTGACACTGACCAGCACCGTCGAAATCGGTTCTGGTCGAATGCAAACCCTCGCCGAACGTGCGGCGTGTCGCGTTCAGGTCCGACGGTCCGAGGTGATGCTCGCCGGGCTGGCGAAGCGATGGGAGAAGGCTGGTGCCTGATCGCCCCGACATCATCATCTTGATGACCGACGAGGAACGTGCGGTTCCGCCGTACGAGTCACCCAAGATACTTCGCTGGCGCGATCGAACGCTGCACGGCCGGAAGTGGTTCGACGAGCGCGGCGTCAGCTTTGCGCGGCACTACACCGGCTCACTGGCCTGCGTGCCCAGCCGCCCAACCATTTTCACCGGGCACTACCCCGACCTGCACGGCGTCACCCAGACCGACGGTCTCGGCAAGACGGCGTACGACTCACGTATGCGCTGGCTGCGCCAAGGTGAGGTGCCCACGCTGGGCAATTGGTTCCGGGCGGCGGGTTACGACACCCACTACGACGGTAAATGGCACATGTCGCATGCCGATCTGCGCGACGCCGACGGGCGAGTGCTGGCGACCAATGACGATGACGGTGTCGTCGACCCTGTCGCGGTGCTGCGTTATCTCGACGCTGATCCGCTTGCACCGTTTGGCTTCTCGGGGTGGGTCGGTCCCGAGCCGCACGGGGCGGGGTTGGCCGATGCCGGGGTTCGTCGCGATCCGCTGATCGCCGATCGCGTTGTCGCGTGGCTCATCGACCGCTACGCGCGCCGCCGTGCCGGCGAAGCGGACGCCCAGCGTCCATTCCTGTTGGTGGCCAGCTTCGTCAACCCGCACGACATCGTGCTGTTCCCGGCGTGGATGCGCCGCAACCCGTTGCAGCCGTCGCCGCTGGACCCGCCGCACGTGCCCGCGGCGCCCACCGCCGACGAGGATCTGGCAACCAAGCCGGCTGCGCAGATCGCGTTCCGGGAGGCGTACTACACCGGCTACGGCCCGGCGCCGGCGATCAGTCGGACCTACGGCCGCAACGCGCAGCGCTACCGCGACCTCTACTACCGGCTGCACGCCGAGGTGGACGGGCCGATCGACCGGGTCCGTCGGGCGGTGACCGAAGGCGGATCGGACAACGCGGTGCTGGTGCGCACCTCTGATCACGGCGATCTGCTCGGGGCGCACGGTGGGCTGCACCAGAAGTGGTTCAACCTCTACGACGAAGCCACCCGGGTGCCGTTCGTGATCGCCCGCATCGGCGACCGCGCGACGTCGCCGCGAGTGATTACCGCGCCGACGTCACATGTCGACCTGGTGCCGACCCTGCTGGCGGCGGCCGGCGTCGACGTCGAGGCCGCGGCCGCCAGGCTGGCCGAGTCGTTCTCCGAGGTGCACCCGCTGCCGGGCCGGGACCTGATGCCGGTGGTGGACGGGGCGCCGGCCGACGACGCCCGCGCCGTTTACCTGATGACCCGCGACAATATCCTCGAGGGTGATACCGGCGCATCGGGTCTGGCCCGGCGATTGAAGCGAGCAACGAATCCCCCTGCACCGCTGCGTATCCGAGTGCCCGCACATGTGGGGTCGAACTTCGAGGGTTTGGTGGTCCGCGTCGACGGCGTTGCCGGCGGCGACGGCCACCTGTGGAAGCTGGTGCGCACATTCGACGATCCGGCGACCTGGACCGAACCGGGAGTCCGACAGCTGGCGGCCAACGGGCTTGGCGGAGAGGCGTATCGGATGAGCCCGCTGGACGACCAGTGGGAGCTGTATGACCTCACCTCCGATCCGACGGAGTCCAGCAACCGGTGGACCGATCCGACCCTGCACGAGTTGCGCCAGCATCTGCGGACACAGCTGAAGCATGCTCGGGCCAGCTCCGTCCCGGAGCGAAATCGGCAGTGGCCCTATGTGTCTCGCCGCCCGCCGACAGCCAAGCGTCGATGGTTCCGCTAGATACGCAGGAACGCCTCGAGCTCTGTGATCTCTTCGATGAGCTCGGCCCTTCCGCCCCTACCCTGCTCGAGGGCTGGACTACGCACGATCTTGCTGCCCACATCGCGTTGCGAGAGCGCGATCTTGTTGCCGGGCCCTGCATCGTCCTGCCGGGTCCATTCCAACGGTTCGCCGAGCAGCGCAGGGTCACACTGGCTAGGCGCAAGGACTTCACCTGGCTGGTCGCCCGGATCCGGTCCGGCCCACCTGTCGGGCTCTTCCGCTTAGAGTGGGTCCGCTCTCTTGCCAACCTCAACGAGTTCTTTGTTCATCACGAGGACGTCCGCAGAGCCAACAAACGAGGACCCCGAAGCCTGACACCCGCAATGGATGCCGCCTTGTGGCGCAACGTTCGGCGCAGCAGCCACTTTCTGAGTCGGCGGCTTGATGGTTGCGGGCTCGAAGTTGAGTGGGCCGGAACCAACGAGCGGGTCATGGCTCGAACAGGCGAACCGACGGCTCGACTATGCGGTCCGCCGGGCGAACTCCTGCTCTACATCTTTGGCCGCCAAGCTGCGGCACACGTCCAAGTGAGCGGACCGCCGGATGCCGTTGCGGCGGTGCAACGCACGCATTTCGGCATGTGAGTAGGCTCGTCTTACATGACACTTCCGCCACCCTCGCCAGGCTCGATCGCGCTGGTCACCGGCGCATCCTCGGGCATCGGCGAGCAATTCGCCCGTCAACTCGTAGCCCGCGGCTACCGCGTCGTCGTCACCGCCCGCCGGGAGGACCGGCTGCAAAGCCTCTGCGCCGAACTGGGCGGCGACAAGCACGCCGTCGCGATCGGTACCGATCTCGCCGTCCCGGCGGATCGCGACCGGCTGGCCGCGCGTATCGATGAGCTGGGCGCACAGGTCGACATCCTGGTCAACAACGCGGGCCTGGGCATCTACACGAAGTTCGGCGTCGAAGGCCGGGACAAGGAACTGCAGATGCTGCGCGTCGACGTTGAGGCGGTGGCGGACCTGATGCTGCGCTACCTGCCCGGCATGGTCGAACGCGGCCGCGGCGCGATCATCAACCTGTCGTCGGTGTCGGGATTTCAGCCGGCGCCGTACAACGCGAACTACGCAGCGGCCAAAGCGTATGTGCTGTGGCTATCCGAGGCGGTCAACGGCGAGGTCGCTGGCACCGGTGTGACAGTCACTGCGGTCTGCCCTGGTCCGGTGCCGACAGAATTCCAGGCCACCAACGACGCCGATTACCTGGTCAGCCGGATGCCCGGATTCACCCATGTTTCCGCCGAGCGGGTGGTCGCCGACGCGCTGAAGGCGGCCGACCATGGTCGCGGGTCTGTGGTCCCGGGCGGACCCCAGGTGAGGTTGGCGCTGGGATCCTCTCGGTTCGTGCCGGCTCCAGTGGTGTTGCCGGTGCTCAAGCGAATGTTGAAGCGCTAATGAGACTTTGGGGTCGGGATCGGCGTGAGTGGGTTGCCTTCGGGGATCGATGAACAGTTTTCTGGCGCTGGTACGCCGTCGAAGCGCTGCTTGATCCAGGCGATCGAGTTCGCCAACCAGATCGGGACGCTCCAGATGTGGCTCAGCGCGTTGTACTCCTCGTAATGGACCTTGGTGCCCTTTGCGCAGTAGTCACGGGCGAGCGTGCGCACATCGCCGGCGATCATCACACCATCACCGGCGTCGATGCCCTTCTTGTCGCCCGGTGTGCCCTCGAGTTCACCGTTGGCGCCCTGGCCGATGAACAGCGGGATCGTTGGCGTACCGCCGGTGCCCATGATCAGCTGGTTGGCGCAGCGGACGTAGAGCGGCAGTTTGTCTGGAGTCGGGTACTTGTGACTGACCAAGTCCGCCCACTTCAAACCGGGGTATTGGCCGAGAACGTTGACGATCGACGCGGTCTGCATCTCGTGAAATATCCTCGTGCCGTTCGAGGTCAGATACTTTGCCAGCTCGGTCTCGATCTCGAATGCGCGCGCGATCCCGACAAGGGCCATCGCCATCACGCCCGCCCAAAATCCGGTGCCTTCGACGTAGTTCAGGTTGTGCGCCGGGTCGACGAGCACGCCGCCGATCGCCGCGCCGATCATGCGCTCGTTGACGTCGGGCGCGTACGCCGGGGCCAGCTCGGCGGCCCACTCGGTGGCAATCGCGCCGCCGGAGTACCCGAGCATCGCGACCCTCGCATCGCTGGGGATGGTCGACGAGCTAAACGCGGCGCGGATCGAGTCGAGGGTGTTCATCCCGTACTCCGGGCCCGCAGCGAAGTCCGCCCTCTGGCCTTCGGTGTCGGGAACGATCACCGTGTACCCCTCGGCGATGAATGGGCCGAAGACCGCCGCCTCGACATTGGGGATGACTCCGCCGAGCCTGAGTCCTCCCGAGATCGCATACGAAGGCTCGTCGTTGCGGTCGAGCGAGTCATAGGCGGACTGGTAGGAGATCACTTTCGTCTTATCGAGCTGGATCGGCGGTGCAATGACCGAGGTGACGTTGACGGTCGCCTTGCCGGTCTGGCTGGTTGACCGGTAGAGCAGCTGGGTTGTCTCGAGCAACGTCGGGAAGCCGAAAGTGTGGTAACGAAAGCTGCGGGTCTGCAGCACAGTTCCCGGCGCGATGCTATCGAGCGACTGGGGGACGGTGTACGAGTAGAACGGATCATCCTTCGGCTGGAGCGTGGCTACCGTGATGCCGTGCGCGTCGCTGCGATCGGGATACCAACCGGGTTGCACGGGTGCGGTCATAGCTTCCCCTAACTAGTGGTAATCGTTTTGCACCGCTGGACAAGTTCGGCGAGCGCAGCGTCGTTCTGGTCGTCTGACGGGACCGGCAGGCTGAGCCCGCTGCACACTCCCGAGTACCAATGCGCGAGGATGTCCGGGATTTCCCCATACGTGCCTTGCGGGACAACACGATTCATCACCTCGTCGGTGAGGTGGTTGGCCAGGTCGCTCCATTCGCGGCGTCGTGCCATCTCGCTCAGCGCCTCACCGACCTCCGCCAAGCCGAAGTCCTCCAGCTGCCGACGATAGGCGGGTGTGCTGTAGAGGAAAGCCAATTCGGCACGACGCGGCTCGCGCTGTTCTTCGAGAGCATCACGGCTCGCGGCCATCATCGGTTGCGGGTTGGCGACGACGGCCGGGGTGCGGTGACGTCCTGCCATTTCGACGCCCTCCGCAATCGCGGGAAGGGTGCGCGCGGTGAGGATATCCGGGTGGGAGTTGGTGGGATGACAGACGAAGCCGTCGGACAACTCGCCGGCCAGGACACACATTTTTCTGTTGACCCCGCCGGTCCAGATCTGCGGGATCGGATGGTCGATCGGGCCGGGGTTGAAGTATGGCTGTAACCGATTGAACCGATAGTGCTTGCCTGCGTAGTTGAGTGCCTCACCGGTTTGGAACGCGTGGAAGATCGCGCGCAGCGATTCGATGTAGTCGCCGAGGCGCGACACCGGCTCCGACCACGCAGAGGAGAACCGGCCGACGATGTTGCCCCGCACCTGGGATGCGATCCCCAACTGGAAGCGGCCGTCGGAATACTTCGCGAGATCCCAGGCCGCATACGCCATGATCATCGGGCTGCGCGGAAACGCCAACGCCATGCTGGTGCGAACGGTCAGGTGCTTGGTGTGGGTCAGCGCCATGGCCGCGATGGTGAACGGATCGTGGATGGTCTCGGCGATGTGGACGACGTCAAACCCGATGCGCTCCACGCGTGTTGCCCAGTCGGCGATCTCGCGCAGACCCATCTGGGCCGGAGCAGAGGCGATGATCTCCATGGGTCTTGGCCTCCTGTGCTGAATCGCCTCCAGACTAGGCTGGCGACCGTGGGTAGAGAACCAAAGCTGGCCCGACGCTTCTTCGATCGATTCGAGCCGGTGCACGGCGTGACATACTTCGCGCCGGAGGCGCGGGCGGCGTTGGACGGGCTGGGTTACCGCGGCTATTGGATGGGCTATTTCGCCGCCCGGTCGGCGCCTTTGGGCATGGTGCCGCCCGAGGTGGTGACCGCCATCTTCTACAACTTCGCCCCCGAGCGAGTCGCCAAGGCGCTGCCGGCGGCGTGGCAGATCGCTGGTCCGGAGGCCGCGTTGCGGGCCCGGCAGGAGTCAGCGGTCGCGGCGCTGCACCGCTACGGCATCACTGCGGATGAAAATATCAGTGTCGCAGCTAAATTGGCGGGTAAGGCGGCGCGCCAGGCGCCGCTCGACGGGCGGCCGCTGTTCGCCGCGAACCGGGCGCTGCCGTGGCCGGACGATCCGCTGGCCGCGTTATGGCATGCCGCGACGCTATTGCGCGAGCAGCGCGGCGACGCGCACGTGGCGGTACTTGCCGCCGCTGGGATCTCGGGCCGGGAATGCAACGTGTTGCATGCAGCAGCGGCCGGGGTGCCGCGCGACTACATCGCCCGCACCCGCGACTACGACGACGAGGCGTGGCGTCATCACGAACAACGACTGGCCGAGCGTGGGCTGCTCAACGACGACGGGCCGATTACCGCCGCCGGCCAGGAGCTCAAGGACACCATCGAGTCGACCACTGACGCGCTTTCGCTGTCGGCGCTCGATGCGCTCAGTGATGACGAGGTGGAAGCGCTGTTTCAAGCGCTCACTCCGATCACCCGCGCAGTCGTCGCCGGCGGCGATGTCCCGCCGATGACCCCGATGAACCTCCGCCGCGACGAATTAAATGACGGCAGCGCGCATTTGGATTCTTAGCCGCGGAGTCAAACCGAACGCCCGAGATAGGCCATGAACCGGGCGGTCGGCGTCGCGTCCTCGGGCACGGGTTGGGCCGGCCCGAAACCGCCTGGGCGCCGCAGCATGTCCTCCGGCAGCGGCTCCACCAACTCGCGGCAGAACGCCAGCAGATTCTCGGGCAACTCAACCGGCCGGCCCTGCGAGCGGTAGATGTCCCAGCTGTGCAGCGCCAGGTCGGAAACCGGGAATTTCAGCGCGCGGCTCAGCGGGACCTCGCCCTGCGGCGACGGCCGCAGCGCGGCCAGGTCCGCGCCGGGCAGGGCGTCCTGCAACCGGGCGGCCAGCTCGCGAAGCTTCGCGGCCGGGTCCTCGCATTTCCAGTCATCCGGCTGGGAGGGCTTTCGCCAAACCTCCCCACCCTCAACTAGCGTGACGATCTTCGCTGCGCTGCCGGTGACGTGACCCACCAGGTCCTGGATAGTCCAGCCCTCGAGATTCGATGGCAAATCCCAACTCTCCGAGGGAATTTCCTCTACCGCCTTGATGAGCAAACCCATCGCCTCGCTGGCTAACGTGCCGACGCCCGACCCGGGCGCATCGTGCTCGCCAACCGGGCGCCCGAAATAGGCCATCAGCCGGGCAGTCGGCGTCGCGTCCTTGGGTACCGGTTGGGCCGGTCCGAACCCACCGGGTCGGCGCAGCGTCTCTTCCGGCACCGACTCCGCCAGCTGCTCGCAGAACGCGACCAGGTCCTCGGGCAGCTCGACCAGCCGGTCCTGGGACCGATAAACGTCCCAGGCGTGGATGGCCAGGCCGCACACCGGAAACGCCAGCGGCTGGCGCAGCGCATCGGGGTCGGCGTCGCCCAGGGCGTCGTGCAATCGAACGGCCAGCTCGCGAAGCTGTCCGGCCGGACCTTCGCTTCTCCAGTCGTCGGGATCAGCGGGCCCTTGCTCAATCTGCCCGCCCTCGACCAGCGTCACGATCTTCGCTGCACTTCCCGTGCTATGAGCCACCAGGTCGCGGATACTCCAACCCTCGAGATTCGATGGCAAATCCCAACTCTTCGGGGGAATTTGCTCTACCGCCTCGATGAAAAAGTCCACAGCTTCGGTGGCCCTCTCACCGATGCCCGCGTTGTTCATCGCCCAAGCGGCTTGTAGAACACCACGCCGTTGCCCTTGTTGTCGTAGACGACGGCGCGGCGTTCGTGGGCGTCGTCGTACGGCCCTTTCACGATGCCGCCGCCACTGGCCTCGACGGCCTTGGCCGCGGCGTCGACATCGGCGGTCTTGATCCCGACGACGACCTGCCCGGGTATGGGATGGTCCACCGCGGTCGCCAACGCAAGAGTGATCGGCCCGCCGTCAAGGGCGGCGAAGTGGGCGCCGTCGCGGAACTTCAACGACATGCCCAGCGTCTCGCTGTAAAACCGGATCGACTCATCCAGGTCGTCGGTCGACAAGATGATCATCTTGACTTCGTGGTCGCTCATTGCTGCCTCCGAACGGCTTACCGGCCTGTCGAGTTGCCCGCAGTCCCGAATAATCAAAGGACTATACATTTTGGACAGATTCAAGCGACGGGCAAACGGGCCGGCAATGACGCACTGAAGCCAAAGCATGAATCGACGACGTTGGTACGCGGTCAGTGAGCCGCCGCGTGGATTTCCGCCGGAGTCGCATACCTGATCCTCGAAGCCATTGCGGCCGCGGACTTTCGGCATCATTACCGCTACGCCCACAACTTCATCAGTGATCTCGGTGTCCCCTCCGACTCCCCATCGGCCTGCCTGATGAACACGGCGTTCTGCGTGCAGGGAACTCTGTTCCTCGTTGGCGCCATCCCGGCCGGATCTTCCGTCCTGCAGAAGGTCGGCTGGCCGCTGTGGTACCGCAGCGCATCGGTCGGGCTCGCGGCGCTTGGCCAGCACAGCTTCGTGAGTTCGTTGTCTAGTTGAACACCGCAGCAGTTCACGTTCTGCCGCCCGCAGTGTGGGAGCGCTGCAGCGTCTATTCGATCATCGCGTGGCAGGTGTTCGCCGCCGCCCGACTGATTCTCGGATACACCGGCGATCGATAGTCAACACTGGGCTGATGACAGATCCCGGCGAGGGCCGCGTTGCGGTCTACCTTGACTTCGACAACATCGTGATCTCCCGCTACGACGAGGTCAACGGGCGCAGCTCGTTCCAGAAGGACAAGGCCAAGGGCCTCGACAAGTATCCGGATCGGTTGGCGCGGGCCACCGTCGACGTCGGCGCCATCATCGACTTCGCGTCGTCGTTCGGCACGTTGGTGCTCACCCGCGCCTACGCGGACTGGTCGGCCGAGGTCAACACCGGCTACCGCGAACAGCTGGTGGGCCGCGCCGTCGATCTGGTGCAGCTGTTCCCGGCGGCGGCCTACGGCAAGAACGGCGCCGATATCCGGCTGGCCGTCGACACGGTCGAGGACATGTTCCGGCTGCCCGACCTGACCCATGTGGTGATCGTTGCCGGCGACTCCGACTACATCCCGCTGGCGCAGCGCTGCAAGCGGCTGGGCCGCTACGTGGTCGGGGTCGGGGTGGCGGGCTCGTCGAGCCGGGCGCTGGCTGCCGCATGCGACGAATTTGTCGTTTATAATGCGCTGCCCGGCGTTCCGGTACCCGAGCCGGCCGCCTTCGAAGCCGCGCCCAAGAAGAGGACTAGCCGCACGAAGTCCGCCGAGGCCGGCGAGCCGTCACAGCTCGATCCGCAGCAAGCGGCCACTGATCTGCTGACCCGCGCTTTGCGGATCGGCTTGGAGAAAGACGACGTAGATTGGCTGCACAACTCGGCGGTCAAGGCGCAGATGAAGCGGATGGACCCATCATTTAGCGAAAAGTCGCTGGGATTCAAGTCCTTCAGCGACTTCCTGCGGTCCCGCTCCGATCTGGTGGAGCTGGACGAGAGTTCGACGACGCGGATGGTGCGACTGCGCGGCAGCGACGGATAGCCGGCTCCTGTTTGACGTCGCGAAAACGCTTTAAACTCCGTGGTCCCGGGCGTAGTCTGTAAATATCATGTAAATATTCGCGCCCGGAGAGGAGCAATCAGCTATGAACATGAAGCTCCTGGCCGAGGCGGCCGCGATCGCTACCGGAATCGGGTTGTCAACATTGACATCCGGCGCAGGACTTGTTCACGCCGCCCCGTCGAATCAACCCCCACCATGTTTCAACTGCCAATCGGATCCCGGCTGGCCGGGCACCCCGGACTACCACGCGTTCCTGGTGCCGGGGACCGCAAACATCACTCCCCGGGTGGGGGGAGGCCCCAAGGCCGGAGGACGGTCAGTCGAACAGCCCGGCATCAGACACGCAGCGCCCGCGGCGCATTGAATCCGCGCAAGCGGCATGACGCAGGTGCTAACCGCCGCCTGCCGTCATAAGCTCGTGTGCTGCCCGGACACGAACAGATACGGCGGGATGCCGTCCTGGATCTCCTGCGGAGGTTTGCGCCCGTAGCCGGTCATCAGTTCGTCCGACGGCGTCACGCTGACTTGCCAGCCGCGCCGGCGCCACCAATCGCCGACGTCTTCGCGATCGTCGAAGTACCACAGCTCGTCGGTGCGCGGGACCACGCGGTGCGGGTCCGCCGTGGCCATCACCGCCCGGACCCGCTCCAAGCGCTGACGCCGCTGCGCGGCGGCCTCGGGATCGGCGAAGTTGGGTGACAGCGCCTCGATCCCGACCCGGCTGCCGGCGGCGGTAAGCCCCTCGATACGGTCGAACAGCAACTCCTGGGCCGTCGCCGGCAGATACATCAACAGCCCCTCAGCCGACCAGGCGCTCGGCACCGATGCATCAAAACCTGCCTGCTGCAAGGCTTTCGGCCAGTCCTGACGCAGATCCACCGGAACTCCGACCCGATGACATAGCGGATCGGCCCCGTGCTCGTGCAACGTCGAGGCTTTGAAGTCCAACACCCTGGGCTGGTCGAGCTCGTAGACGGTGACGCCGTCGGGCCACGGCAACCGCCAGGACCGCGCGTCCAGGCCGGCCGCCAATATCACCACCTGACGGATGCCCGCGCTGGCGGCGTCGAGGAAGAAGGTATCGAAAAACCTGGTCCGCGAAGCGAAATAGCTGACCATCGACTTCATCCGCAATGGCAACTCGGGCGCGGCCTCGACGACCTCGGCGGGCAGCTCCGGAGCGCCGTACCAGTCCCACTCGCCGTCGCCGGCGGTGTCGAGGAAAACCCGCGCGAACCGATCGCTGATCAGCGGATTGTCGCTCTCGGTTTCGGCCGCGCGCGCCGCCGCCACACCGAGCGCCGTCGCGCCGACGCTCTCGGTGATGTCCCAGCTTTCGTCATCAGTTCTCACGCCTTGCGACCCTACGGGAGTGCTGCTTATTTGCCGTCACCGCCGGTGCGGAAGAATCGCGGCCACCATGACCGACAACGACGGTTCGACACCGACATCGCGACGACGCCACATCCTGCGGCTCGCGGTGTTCGCTGCTTTCTTGGTCGCGCTGTTCTATCTGCTGGCCGTGCGGCACGTCGTCGACATCGAGGACGTGCGGCGCACAGTCAAGGCGACGGGGCCGGCGGCGCCGCTGACCTACATCGTGGTGTCGGCCGTCCTCGGCGCGATCTTCGTGCCCGGCCCGATCCTGGCCGCCAGCAGCGGGCTGCTGTTCGGTCCGGTGCTGGGGGTGTTTGTGACGCTGGGTGCGACAGTGGGCACCGCGGTCGTCGCAAGCCTGGTGGGCCGTCGGGCTGGCCGGGACAGTGCGCGAGCTCTGCTGGGGGCGTCACGTGCCGACCGCATCGACGCGCTGATCGAACGACGCGGGCTGTGGGCGGTGGTCGGTCAGCGCTTCGTTCCCGGCCTCTCGGATGCGCTGGCCTCGTATGCGTTCGGGGCGTTCGGAGTTCCGTTGTGGCAGATGGCCGTTGGTGCGTTCATCGGTTCGGTGCCGCGGGCGTTCGTCTACACTGCGCTGGGCGCCTCGATCGGGAACCGGTCGCCGTTGTTGGCATACACCGCGATCGGCGTGTGGTGTGTGACCGCGATTGTCGGCGCGTTCGCGGCGCATCGCGGCTTTCGGAAGTGGCGGGGACATGGCGGCAGTGAGCCGGAATGCGAAGCCGAAGCGCTTTAGAGACCCAAGGCCTGGGCTGCCGCCGTCGCCACGTCACCTCGCAGACTCGAGATCGGTGGACTGCCTGGCTGATGGATTGAGTTCGCGAGCAGAATCACGTAGGTATCTGAGCCTGGGTCCAGCCAAAGCGACGTCCCGGTAAAGCCGGTGGCGCCAAAGCTACCGATGGGAAAGATCAGGCCTCGCGGCTTGGAATAGTCGGTATCGATATCCCAGCCGAAGCCGAACAGGTTTTGTCCCTTGATCGCCGGATAGAGCGGGGCGAGCAGCGGATCATATGTGTTTGGCGTCTTCGCGATAGCTTCTCGGGCGGCATCGTTCGCTGCTTCGACCTGTCCAACGGTATGTCCGGGTTGCTGAGGAGTCGTCATCAACTCCAGCGTCGCCTGCTTCAGCGGAAACTTGCTCGGGCGGTCCGCAAGCCGATCAAGCAGGGCCTGCGCATAGAGGCTGACATCGTGCGCCGTCGAGAACACACCGGCATGCCCGGCCACCCCACCCATCCGGCGCGCCGTCGGATCATGCACGGTGCCCCGAA
>Ga0187782_10002075_pt1 | contig 14712 bp, 9 predicted proteins | sample 0715_SJ02_MP15_2_FD_132454 | JGI IMG/M metagenome (GOLD analysis project Ga0187782, IMG submission 132454) | Tropical peat soil microbial communities from peatlands in Department of Meta, Colombia - 0715_SJ02_MP15_20_MG | ecosystem: Environmental > Terrestrial > Soil > Wetlands > Peat | place...
ACGGTACCGTCGAGCCCCGAGACAGACTTGAGCTTGCTGGTTTCGGCCTACGATAACGTTGACGCGGGCGTACCGGCGAATCCTGCATCCCAGCAGAACAACTTTGTTACTGGCACTGGCACTGGCGCTACCGCACATCCACCGATTCTGGCATTTCAGACCTCGTCGCTGGCATCCGGAGATTTGATCTATGCGGTCGCGATCGAGCGCGCAAACAGCGGCGTGTCAGGGGGAAATTGGGCGCCGGGCGCGGGTTTTACGGCACCCGCCGGGGCGGGGACCTTCATTATGCTCGAATACCATGTCCTGCAGCAGGCGGACATCAACCCACAAGGCGTCAATGTTACTGCGACGGACGCGACAGCTCCCAACTCGAGTTATTGGTATCTGTTCGCCATGGCTATCAAACAAGCGTAGCCCGAGCGGCAGACGGCGGCTCAGTTCGGGTGAATGCAGAAAGTAAAGCATCGTTGCGGATGGAAGATAGCACCGCGGCTGTCACCAACTCGCAGACGGTTGCCACTGAGGGCGGGAATTTCCTGCCCTGGGTTGTCCTTGGGGTTGCAATCAAAGGTGCCTGAAGATTCGAAATTTTTCCCACTGCCCCCAAAGAAACGGTGCGGGACTCAATGTTCCTAAATGTTGAAGGCCGCTATTGCGGAGCCTGTCACGGGAAGGTCGCCTTCCCGCTAAATAACTGCAGCCAATGTCATCCCCGTGGGCCATCTTGGGTTCGGTAGTTCGAAGCCGCGGAACGGAGCTTTGGCCGCGCATGTGTTATTGGTGTCGACTTGTTTGTGATTTAAATCACAATCACCGGTGATTCCGAATACACCTGCGTCCGCCGAGAAGCGTTCGAATAGTTTCATTGCGGGTGGGGGAATGCGATCCTGTTTCGTAATCAGGCGAAAGCGCCGCATTGTTCCTGGGAGGTTATAGGTGCGAAAGGACTTTGCCCGACTCCACGAGCAGTCGGTTGCGCGATTTCACCGATTTCAGTGTGCCAGAAGTCCCATTCTGCAATGCCTTGTCCGCGGCGGCGCCAGGCCGCAAGCTGTGATTCCAGGCGCGGGAACTTTCTGGCACAATTGGTTACGCCTAAATTGAAAATCTGTTCGATTGGCCGCGATGCGGCGACCGTCGTGCAGGAACGGCCTTGGAGAATCACGTGACGAGCTTCCCCCAAATTGCAACGAAATCCCAGGCTGTGCACATCCAGTTTTCAGCGCATCCACACGCAGCGAACTCACACAGTTCGTTGCGAAGTCTGTCGTCGGGAATTCTTTTCGCTCTAAGCTTGATGCTGCTTTGCAGGTTTCCCCTTTTGGCTGCCGTCCATCCCGTTCCGCTCGACGCAAAAATCGACCCCGCGAAGTGTCTCGAGTGCCACGAAGACAAAACAAAAGGCAAGGCTGTGCACTCCGCGATCGCTATGGGTTGTCTAAGCTGCCACGAGGTTCGAGTCAACCGAGATACGACTCGTGTCAAGCTGATCACAACAGTGCCGTACAAGGTTTGCCTGAGTTGTCACAGCGACAAAGATGCCACGCAGATCAAAGGACGCGTGCACCAGCCAGCCATTCGCGATTGCCTGACCTGCCACGATCCCCATGTCGCCGCCAACAAGAATCAGCTGCTCAAAGCTACTTCGGGCGACAAGAAAGACAATCTCTGCCTTACCTGTCATACCCAAGGTTTGAACATTGCACAGGGCGGCAGCCGCCACGCAGCACTCGACATGGGATGCGACGTGTGTCACACCACCCACAAGACGGGGGATCGGGGCAAACGCGAATTCGACTTTCACCTTATCAAAGACGCCCCCGCGCTTTGCGGGGACTGTCATGATGTGAAGGATCCCAATCTGGTGAAAGCGCACCAGGGGCAGCCTTTCGAAAAGGCTGACTGCCTCTCATGCCACGATCCACACCAATCAAGATCTCCGAAGCTGATGCAGGCTTTTCTGCACAGTCCTTTCGAATCGAAGTCGTGCGATACATGCCACCAGCCTGCCAAGGATGGCAAGGTTGTTCTGATACAGGCTAGCGTGAAGGAAATATGCCTGACGTGCCATTCAGACAAGGGTGAGCAGATTGAGAAGGCGAGAGTGCAGCATCCGGGTGCTGCGGGCGATTGTACCGACTGCCACGATCCGCACGCTGGTCGCTCGCCAGCCTTCCCAAAGCCAGATGCTGTCTCGGTTTGCCTGGGCTGTCACAGCGACCAAGCTGAGCAGGGAAAGAAAGTGCATGCGCATCAGCCGGCATTTGAACAGGGATGTGCCATATGCCATGATCCGCACGGCAATGGGAATGAACATCTGCTGCGGGTGAACAAACCCAATCCGTTGTGTCTCGAATGCCACGGGCCAGACGCCAAACCGAAGAAACTGGAGAGCGAACATCTAGTGAGTATCTTTGATGGCAAAGTAGAATTGCCGGAAGACTACTTCAGGAAAGTGCCGATTATCCCCTTAAAGTTTGGCCTTGGCCATCCAATTGAGCGTCATCCCGTTTCGGACTTGGTGGACCCCAAGGATCTGACCAAGGTTATAACGCCCTTGAATTGCCTGACGTGTCATCAGCCACACGCTTCGTCCCAGCCCGACTTGCTGGTCAAGGATCAGGCTAACAACCAGGCCTTCTGCAAGTCGTGTCACAAAGGTCTGATTGGGTCCGGCACCGCAAAAGGAGGAATGTAGCTATGTCTGTTGAGCCTAAGTCAAAATGCAAAAAAAAGATGATGGCAGCATCGCTCGTCATAGCGTTGGCTATAGCTACTCCGCTTGCCTTCGGTGACAAAAAGAAAAAGACGGATGCCAGCCCCGCTCCAGCAGCACCTGCCGGACCGCTCGCGCCGGATTTCCGGAAAGTGGTAGTATTTCCGGCCCCCCCAGCCGTGGCCCGAGTCCAGTATCTCGATTACTTCTCTGCCGAAAAACCGGACCTCTCTGTAGGTAAGAAGAAGGAGAAGCCGAAGCAGTCCTGGATGGATCGCATGGCAGGGGTGTCTCCAGACGCCAAGAACAACCCCGATGCCCCAAAGAAGCGCTTTCAGCTGCTCACGCCGTATGGCATAGCTGTTGACTCAAAGGGAATGCTCTACGTCGCCGACGCCAAGGTGGGAGCCATTTTCATCTTCAACCCGGAAACCAGCGATCTTGACATGATCAAGCACGGCGTTCACGCCAAGTTTGGGACGATTCTCGGATTGGTCATGGATGACAACGATGACCTGTTCGTATCGGATGGCGAACTCCACCATATCCTTGTGTTTAATGCCAAGCACGAAGTGTTGACCAGCTTTGGCGACGACGTGCTGGTGGATCCGAATGGTTTGGCTCTTGACTTGGAAAACCGGTTTCTGTACGTGGCCGATACGGGCCTTGACCAGATTCTTGTCTTCGACGCTGACAGCCACCGACTTCTGCGGCGCATTGGGACGACCGGGAAGAACCACACGCTTACGGATATTGGGAACTTTTCCAAGCCCACTAACGTGGCCGTGGACAGTGACGGCAATGTCTACGTCTCGGACACATGGAATGATCGGGTCGAGGTCTTTGATGCGGACGGGACGTTCATCCGCACGTGGGGCAAGAACGGCGATGGTCCAGGCGAATTCGCCCGTCCCAAGGGTATTGCCATTGATCCCGATGGCCACGTGTGGGTGGCGGACGCGATGCTGAACCGGATTCAGGTATTCACTTCCGACGGCCGGTACTTGCTCGGGTTTGGTGGATTCGGCATGTTGCCTGGACAATTTCAGTCGCTTACAGGGCTTGCCATTGACAAGAACAATCGCGTCTTTACGTCGGAACACATGCTGGGACGCGTGCAAATGTATCGCTACGTTACAAATGCCGAGGCCAGAGCCGAATTAGATCGTCGTCAGCAGGAGCTTGATAAGAAAGCTAAGGAGCGCGACACGTCAGCGGTATCCTCGAAGCCTCCACAAACTCCAGCGGCGGGCGAGACGAAGGCAGCTGCCGAGGCAAAGTCAAGTGCGGATGCAAAGGCGACCCCGAATACGAGTGCGCAAGAAGGATCTTCGACACTGGCAGGAACTTCGACACCAGCGGCAACTTCAACGCCAGCTCCTAAGAGTGGAAGGATGAAGCTGCCGGATGCGCCAACGTCGCCCGACAAGTCAAGTCCGCCGAAACAGTAGCTATTTTGCTATTTGCAATCAAGGACTCAGGAGAGAGTTTGGTGGCGGCCCAAGCGTTCGGCCCTCGACGTTTGATTATCCACTTTCGGCACGAGTCTCACGACGTAGGTTCCGGCTCGTGATCGCAATCTATGAGACGGGTTCTAACCCACTAATCGGCAAGCGAAAATGTAGTCGCGGTGCCACCTGACCGTGAAGCCGATTCACGTTCCTAACGACTCAATCTTACCCGGACACAATTCTCCGCAGTCGGTTTGGAACGGGTTATTTGCCACGCTGGCTAAGGGGGTGCGCGTGCGTGTTTTCACCCCATGGCAGGGGGGAAGGCCCCATTTACAAGCGTTTAGCAGAGGTGATGAGATTCGCAACATCAAAATGTAACGAAATAAAACACCTTTCTATCAATAAGTTACGGCGCCTTGTAGTAGATGGTCGGCGATTGTAACTAAGGTGCGGGGCGTGCAACTGCACCGGTGGGTATGGCTCCAATCTCTCCAACTCGGTTCTCTCAAGACCCAGCCGGCGAGACGGGCTATCCGCGAGATTTGGCTCCCGCCCGGGGGTCAAAAGCAGTACCTCGAGGTAATAGCAAGGCGCAATACGTAGCTAGAAACAAGAATTATGGATGTGCACATTCGATGATGGAGGTTTTATCCATGAGAAAGTTAGCTTTACTGGCATTGTTTGTTGCACTGATTGGCGCATTGGCTTCAGCGCAGATCGTCAGCGGCAATCAGGCGTACGTGCCCACGGTCGACGTGCAGGGCGCGCACGAAAACGGCGGCCGCGGCTGCGCGGGCTGCCATGCTCCGCACAGTGGCGGACGCGGTTCCGGCGGCAACATTATCAGCGGTTCAGCAGCTTACACGGGCGCGGGCACAGCAGAAGGTGACACCGGCCTGTGGGGCACCGACACCAACCCGATCGAGACCGGCTATGCCTCGATCACGTTTGACAGCTCTTATCCGGTAACGCTGGCGGGCTTGACCTGGTCGAGCGGCGCCCTGTACACGGGCGTAGCGACCTGCTTGAGCTGCCACGACGGCAACGTTTCCAAGGGTGCAATGATGACCGGGCAGGCGTATGAGCAATCGTTTGGCCTGCTGAATTTCGCCACCCAGATCGCAAATCGTGGGTATGCCAACGCGGTCTCGATCTATGGTCCGAATCCAATCCCGACACTGCTCGGCAACGACGGCGGCGTGGCCGGCGATTACAACAACGATCACCCGGTGGGTCTGGCCGCAAACATTGGCGCGGTTGCCTCGGCAGCTCTGGGCAACGGGCTGGTGGGCACCATCGGCACCAGCAAAACCGGGACAACCACGATCACGTGGAGTGTCACGGGCGGAACAACCTATGCCCAGTTCGTTTCGAACTACGGCATCCCGGCTATCAGCTCGACTGCAATTCCGGCGGGCGCGACCGCTGCTGGACAGGCGTTCATCGTCTGCACAACCTGCCACAACCAGCACGTGCAGAACGTCTACTCGGAAGGCGGACACGGCGCAGTATCGATTGCGGGCAATACAGTTGGCGGCACGGCAGCGTTCCAGACTATCTTCTACGTGAACGGGCCGTACAACCCGGCAGCACCGTATGATCCGACACACGTACCGTCCACCAACCGGTTCTGCCTACAGTGCCACTTTAACCACTCGAGTGAGTACTTCGGCGCGACCACGGTAGGAACTGCGTTCTAAAGGCAAGCGAAACGTTGTCAGGATTAAACATGCGAAGGGGGGAGAGGTGACTCTCCCCCTTTTGCAGCGCTTAGCTCTCAGCTCTCACGTCTCGGCTCCTCGTGTCAGCTCTCGGTTTTCGTCGTTGGTCGTTCGCTGTTCGCCTCTCGGCTTCGCGGTCCGGCTTAAGGCTCGCCTCTTCATTACTTTGGGGCATTTCACCGCCGGGGTGTGGGAGAAGGCCCATTGGATCGGGTGATCGGGTGATCAGACGATCGGGTGATCTGAGTTCATTGTGCCAACCTGTTTTTTTTCTTTAATTTGCGGTCGCACTGATCCTCTGGTCCCGGCTGAGAACTGGTTACCGTCTTGCATAAAAGAAGAGTGAGTAAGTCCGCAAGGACGGGGTGAAAAATGAGTGCAGCTCTCGGGTGTCAGGTCTCAGGTGTCAGGTCTCAGGTCTCAGCTTTCAGCTCCCGGCTCTCAGCGATCTGGTTGCTGGTTCTGACTGGTGTCATCAGTTCTCTGGGCTGGGGGCAGGTTGCCTCGCATGCGCCAACGCTACCCGTCTCTACGACCAACAATATGGGTGCGGCGAGCGGGAATGCTACCGGACCGAGCTTGCAAGTAACCGGGAAAGTGGTGGTGCGAGTGAATGGAGCGGCGCTGACGGACCGCGATCTACTGCGCGAGATGTTTGCGATGTTCCCGTACGCGCGGCAACATAACGGATTTCCCAAGGGGCAGGAGGCGGAGATCCGGCGGGGCGCGCTGGAGATGATCGAGTACGAAGAGCTGGTTTATCAGGAGGCGGAGCGGCGCAAGATAACGATTCCAGCTGCGCAACTGAACAGCGCGGTGGCGGAGTATCGCGACCGCTTCCAGAGCGACGACGATTTTCGGGAGTATCTGAAAGCAGAGATGGGGGGCTCGGAAGAGCGGATGCGGCAACAGATCCGGCGGTCGCTGCTAATCGACAAGCTGCTGAAGATCGAGGTCACGGACCGATCGAAGGTCACTGCGGCAGAGGCAAAAGCGTATTACGACAACAATCGGAGAAAGTTTTATCACCCGGAGCTATTCGCCTTCCAGACGATTTCGATCATGCCGAGCGCCGATGCGAGCGCGGAGGTGAAGGAGAAAGCGCGGCAACGAGCGGAGGACGCGCTGAAGCAGGCGAAGGCGACGAAGACGTTCCAGGATTTCGGATTGCTGGCAGAGAAGATTTCGGAAGACGACTATCGAGTCAATATGGGCGATCACCATCTGGTGGAGCGGGACAAGTTGCCGGCTGAGATGCTGAAACAAGCAGCGAAGATGAAGCCGGGCGATGTCAGCAATCTGATCCAGGCGGGCAGCTTCTACTTTCTGTTTCGCCTGTATGCCCACGTCCCGGCCGGATATACGGGATTTTCAGAGGTGAAGAGCCGCCTGATCAGCGATCTACAGAAGACGAAGTATGACCGGCTGCGCGGGGATCTGGACAAGCGGCTGCGATTGCACGCGAAGGTGGAAGAGGTCAGAGGTTAGGGGTCAAGGGTCGAAAGAAAACCGCACGGAGAGGCGGAGCGAAGAGATGGGGAGACGGGGCGAGAAAGCAAGGACTAAGAAAGTGTGGGGTCGCTCCTCAAATCCGACCGGCGCAATCAACCGGATTTCGATGTGCGTGCTCATCCTGCTGACGATGGCGCTGGTGGCGCCGGCGGCTGCCCAAGTGGAGTACAAGGGCACCACGACGAGCATGAGCGGCTTCCTGAACTTTGGATATGCCGGGGACCTGCCCGGAAAGGGAGAGGGAGCGGGAGACGACCACGGAATGCAGGTGGGAGGTTCGGGGGATCTGGAGGGTTATTACTACAACCCGAACTTCGTGTCGTTTTCGGCGCAGCCTTACTATAACCGCTCGCAGGGCAATTCCGAGTCTGGTTCCATCTTCGACAGCAGCGGTTATACCGCCAATATCAGAATCTTCAGTGGAAGCCACTTTCCTGGAAGCATCAGCTTCGCGCAAGCCTATGACAGTACGGGGGTGTTCGGGATCCCGCAGACCACCGGCCTGACCACCAATGGAAACAGCAGAAATTTTGCTATTGGATGGAGCGCGCTGATTCCGGACTGGCCGAGCTTGTCGGTGGGGTATGCGCGCGGCTCGGGATCGAGTTCTGTGCTGGGTAGCAACGAGGAGGGGGAGAGCGACACGCAGAATTTTACAGTCCACAGCGGGTACCGGCTTTGGGGAATGGGTTTGGGCGCAGGCTTTGTGCATTCGGATCTGGATTCGAGCAGCACAGGATTTTTGACAGGCAAGCAGGGTTTCAACGCGGACACATCCACGAATACTTACTCGTTCAGTGCATCGCGAGGATTTCGCAGTGGCGGTTTTGGATTCGGCTTTACCCGGTCGGATTACAGCAACAACTACTCAGGAAGTCAGAGTGGAGGGGGCAGCGGCACGACCGACAACCTTTTCGGGACGGTCGGCACCAAGATATGGAAAATCCCGCTAACTGGCAACATTGCCTACACGGACAACGTGGAGGGCAGTTTTATTATGCAGCAGATCAACAACGGGCAACCGGTCCTGGAGTCGACACTCAGCCCGGAGTCGCGCGCGCTGACGATGAGCCTGAGCAGCTCACAGCAGGTATTGCCCCATGTATTTGTGACCGGATTCGTGAGCCGGCAGAACCTGTATCTAGCGGGGACAAGTTATGGACTGACGCAGTTTGGGGCGAATGTGACGGGGAATTTTGGAGAGCGGTTCAAGGGGTTGACTGTGACCGTGGGCGCGGTCGACTCGGCTAACCAACTGGGCAATGAAGGGGGATCGCTGACGGCAACCGCAAACTACCGCCACAATATCGGTACGTGGGAGGTTGAAGGCAACTTCGCGTATAGCGAGAGCGCACAGACGCTGGTGTCGATTTATCAGATCTCAGGTTTGAGCTATGGCGGCTCTCTGCGGCATACGTTTGCCCATCGCGTGCATTGGACCTTTGGAGGGGGAGCGGGGCGCTCGGGATTTGTGCAAACGGAAGGAGATAAGACGCGGGCTGAGAGCGTGAACACGAGCTTGTCCGGTTTTCGTTGCAATCTTTCCGGCTCGTACTCGAAATCGTCGGGAACATCGGTGCTGACGGCGACTGGACTGGTGACAGTGCCGCTGCCGGTGGTGACGGGGAATCTGTTCAATTTCGACGGGCAAAGCAAGGGAGTCAGCGCGAGCTTGCCGGTGTTGCGAGGGATGTCGTTAAGCGCGTCGTATTCCCACGCGAATAGCTCCACGAACGGGTTGGGCGGCCTCAGCATGCTGTCTGACAACAAGACGTCGTCACTCACGGGCAACCTGACCTACCAGTTCAGGAAAGTGTATTTCAATGCCGGGGTGTTGCAGTTCCGGCAGGGACTGACAGGTTCGGCGGTACCGCCGAGTGTGGTAACTTCGTATTATTTCGGGATTTCGAGGTGGTTCAGGGCATTCTAGGACGCGAGTGGACAGGGAATCCCAGTACGTGGAGGAAGGGCGGAGCCGTCCTCCTACTCTTGCTGGTTGCCGTCTATTTACCGGCGAGCAAGAAGGAAAATCCAAAGATAGCGCTGCCTCCTGACCTGCTGTTGCAGGACGGAAGAAAACTCACCTACGAGCGCGCGTTTGGCACCGAAAGAGATGTGCGGGGCAAGCCGGGTTTTTGGGCCAAGGTGCTGGACGTGGTTGCCGGCGAAGCAGATTACCGGGAAATGATCCGACCGTACGGGATCGCGGTCGACTCGCATGGGCGAGCGATCGTGACGGACCCGGGCGCGCGCGGCATTCATATTTTCGACTTCGAGGAGCACAAGTACAAATTCATACAGCGCGCGAACAGAGACCACGACCCGATGGTGGCGCCGCAATGCATCGCAGTGGATGCAGCGGACAATTTTTATGTGACGGATTCGGAGTCGGGGAAGATTTTTGTCTTTGAGGCGGGAGGGAAGTTCAAGCAAGCGCTGGGGAGCTTGAAGGGCGGAGAGGGTTACTTCAAGCGGCCGACGGGGATTGCGGTCGATTCGGCGGCGCAGAGGATCTATGTCGCCGACACGCTGCGCGAGCAGATTTATGTGCTGGATATGCAGGGGCAGGTGCTCGCGACGATCGGAAAAAGCGGAACCGGGGATGGGGAGTTTCACTATCCGACGGAGCTGCGTCTGGATCATGGGACGTTGATGGTCGTCGACGCAATGAACTTCCGCGTGGAGCTGATGGGTGTGGATGGTTCGTTTCGAGGAAAGATCGGGCAGGCGGGGGATGCGGTTGGGAGCATGTTCCGACCGAAGGGGATTGGATTCGATTCGGAGGGACATCTTTATATTGTCGACGGATTGTGGGGTACGGTGCAGATTTTCGATCGTGAGGGACACCTGCTGTACTACTTCGGCGAAACCGGGCAAGGGCTAGGTCAGTTTCAGTTGCCAGCCGGGCTGTTTATCGATCGCGACGACCGTATTTTCGTTGTCGACTCATTTAATCGGCGAGTGCAGGTGTATCGCTATTACGGGCTGCCCAAAGTGGCAAGAGGAGCGACTCCGTGAAACGGTTGGCGTTCTCTTGCGGTTGGGTTCTTGCCATCGTGGTGGGGACAATTGTCGTCGGGAGATGGGCTGATGCCCAAGTGCCAACAACCGATGTGATTGGCGTCCACGACATGGGGCCGAACGGACAGTCACCGATCAAGGGCGGGTTGACCACATGCGAGTATTGCCATGCGCCGCACTCTGCGCACCCTGACCTCCAGCCTCTATGGAGCCAGAAACTGTCAACAGTAACGAACTACACGCTCTATTCGGACCCGAGCATGGTGAATGTTGTGCGCGAACCTGCGCTCGGATCGGCCAGCAGTCTTTGCCTAAGTTGCCACGACGGGACCGTAGCGCCGGGACAGACCTCACCGTATGGCGCGATCAAGATGAGTGGCGCGATGAACAGTCAGGATGTGTTTGGAACGGACTTGCAAGGGGTACATCCTTTTAACTTCCAATTGCCCTTGCAGAGCGCTCCCAATCTGCTCCCAGGCCTGACTTCGAGCGGCACAACGGGCAACCCGGCAGTGAAGTTAATCAATGGGAACGTACAGTGCACGACTTGTCATGAGCCACATGCACAGTCAATTGATCCGGTTGCCGGGGATTTCCTGGTAATGAACAATGCCAATTCGGCATTGTGCCTTGCATGCCACGTTGCGGACCCTGGGGTTGGGGTTAACGCTACCAGTCATTCCTTCCGGAGCCAAAGCGGGATCATCGGAGCCCTAGGACCGACACCGAGCGGAAAATTCAATGCCTTTACTGCCTGGTACAAGAGTGCCCACGAACAGACGTCATACAAGGTCTCGACAAAAGCAAATCTGGGCCGCTATGGCAACACGAAGCTAAACGCATGTCTATCCTGCCACGCGCCACACAAGGCGCCGGGAGCGGCCTCATTGCTAACTGGACCCGTGCAGCCTGTGGTAGGTATGGACAGTACGACCGCCAACTGCATAAGCTGCCACAATGGCGGATCCACGATCTCTCCCGCGATCCCCAACGTCTTTGCGGAATTTGAAAAGACCGGGCATCCATTCCCCAAGGGACGAAATCAGCACAGTGACAAAGAGAGTGAGGTACTGAACAACAATCGTCATGCTACTTGTGTAGACTGTCACGATCCGCATGCGACGGATCAAACGGTGACGTTTTTGACGGCCCAGATTCGTGGTTCGCAATACGGCGCAATTGGGATAAGCGCAACCGATGGAGTGACGGTAGTAAGCCCTGCGGAAGAACAATACCAGACCTGCCTCCGCTGCCATGGGACCAGCGCAGGCAAGCAAATTCTCCCCGTATTTGGATATCTTCCCACGCGAGCGGTCAGCGCGGGCGATCCCCTGAACCTGATCCCACAATTCAGCGCCATGGCGCGATCGAGCCATCCCGTGATGCACGACCGCAACAGTCCGTTGCCGCAGCCGAGTTTACGAAAGTATTTACTGAATCTGGACGGACATACGCAGGGCCGCATACTTGGCGCACGGCTTCTCTGTACGGACTGCCACAACGCCGATGACAACCGGGAATTCGGGGGGAGCGGACCCAATGGACCGCACGGTTCGAGTTTCGCGCATATTCTCGAACGGCATTACGAATTCAGCCGTGTTGCTCCGGGTGTTCCACCGGCCGCGGGTCCGGGAACGGAGATCCTCAATCTTCTTCCGGCAATCGTGGATCCTTCAGCAGGTGGCCCCTATTCACTTTGCGCAAAGTGCCACGATTTGGCGAATGTCATGTCCAACGTCAGTTTCACCAAGCACTCGCTTCACATCAGCGCCGGATTTTCCTGCTCAGTCTGTCATACGGCGCATGGAAACGGTGGATCTTCTGCGACTATTTCCGGAGAGCGACTGGTGAATTTCGACCTCGGCGTGGTAGGGGAGAACGACCGGGTGAAGCTTCCTGTTTCTTATTCCCATAGCACAGGAACATGTACTCTCAAGTGCCATAATGTGGATCACAATCCCGACGGTTCGGTGACATCTCAGGGCAGCCCGAAGACTCCCGGGAAAAGCATCCACTAGCAAGTGCGAGCTCTGGCCTTGATCTCGGCTTAACTCCACGAGCAAGCTTCCAGCGTGAACATGCAGAATGAAAGCATCCCCGGCCAGGACAATCCACAGGAAGGCGGTCCCGGCGAAGGTTTGCAGGCAGAAACAATCCCGCATGAACGTTCCTGGTATGCACTTTTGAACCGGGCAGCCTTCCGAGTACTCGCCTTGCTGTTGTTGTTAACGACCGGCACCCTGCTTACGGCTTTCTCGCCGCTCACGGCTCTCTTGAACGGCGACATATGGTGGCATCTGCGCACGGGGGCTTGGATCGTTCAAGCGCACGCCGCGCCTCACACTGGGTTGTTTTCACAGCACGCGGATCGATATTGGGTGGACTGCAGTTGGGGATTCGATTTACTCGCTTTTGCGGTGTACAAGCTGTTGGGCATACACGGCCTCGCTGCAATGCTCATGGCGTTCAGATTGGCGCTGGCCGGAGTGACCTTTCTTGTGGCAGGCGGGCGGAAAGGATGTTTCTGGTGTGCGATTGTGCTTTCCGCTATCGGCCAATATGTGCTAACCGGTCTCGCTCTGCGTCCCAATTTGTTTTCGACGCTGTTCTTTGGAATCTTGTTCTGCCTGCTGATCGAAACACGGCGCTCTGGCAACGTCCGCCTTCTTTTTTTTGTGCCCCCACTTTTCGTGGGTTGGGCCAATCTCGATGCGCAGTTTCTGAATGGATTGGTCCTGCTCGCGGTGTACATTGCGGCGGAGATTGCTGAAGGTGTATGGCGAAAACCGATAGTGCTCCTGAATGCTCTTTCGAGAGTGCTTGGCATTGTCGCGCTTTCCGTGGTCGCGACATTTCTCACACCATACACATTTCGACTTTTTTCGGGCGCTTTCGAGAATGCCTATGGGAAAGTTCTCTATGAGAACTTTCAAGAAATGCAAGCTATGGCTTTCCGGCGTCCACAGGACTTTGCACTACTGCTACTGGTCATGGGGGCTTTCCTTGCCCTCGGGCGACAGCGATCGCGGGATTTGTTCAAAATCGGCACGCTGGTGGTTTTCATTGTGCTTGCATTCCGGCTGCAGCGCGATGCGTGGTGTGTTGTCCTTCCTGCACTTGCAGTGATCGGTGATGCTGTTGCGGAGTGGCAATGGAGATCGGAAGAGCGAAGGCCGGATCAGGTTAGGGGATGGGAAAAGCCGGTAGTTGCGATTCTGGTGCTGGCCGTTTTCGTCGTCGCTTTTACACGCCTGCCGAATGACCAGCTGCTGATGAAGCAAGCGGAACGAGCCTTCCCTGTAAAGGCGTGCGATTACATTCGGGCGAATCGACTGGCTGGACCAATATTCAATACGTATTACTGGGGCGGTTTCCTGACCTGGTATTTGCCCGAGTACCCGGTTTCGATCGACAGCCGTTTGGCTCTTTACGGTGACAACATCACGGACAGATACTTTAAGGTGAGCAACGGTAATCAGCGATTGGAAACGGAATCGACTTTCACAGGAGCGCGCATTATCTTGCTCGAGCGAGGTTCTGGCATGTTGAAAGCGTTAACGACGCTGCCAGCGTTGAAGGGTGAATTCAGCGTTGCATACCAGGACAATGTGGCTACGGTGCTGGTACGGCAATAAGATGGCATCACGACGTCGTCGCGTGAAGAACCGTATTCGAATAACGGGGCGGCTCCAGAACTTCAGTTTGGAGCCGCCCGTTTTTCACCTCGGACATAAGAATGCACTAAAAGGCTGTTCCTACAGTAGTGGCGCCGAAGTACTCACTCGAGTGGTTGAAGTGGCACTGCAGGCAGAACCGGTTGGTGGATGGAACGTGCGTCGGATCATACGGAGCTGACGGGTTGTACGGACCATTCACATAGAAGATGGTCTGAAACGTGGCTGTGCTCGGAAGGCCCGCGATCGTCTGGCCAGTGTCGGCGGATGAGTATACGTTTTGTACGTGCTGATTGTGACAAGTTGTGCAGACAACATAGGCCTGGGTGGCAGCTGTTGCGGCACTCGGGAGCGCTGTCGAGGCGATCGCCGGAATACCATAGTTCGAAACGAATTGGGCGTACGTTGTGCCGGGAGTGATCGTCCATGTAACGGCGTTACCGGCGACCGTCCCAACCAGTCCGTTGCCGAAAGCAGCTGCGGCAACGGCGCCCAGGTTCGCCGCCATACCGACCGGGTGATCGTTGTTGTAATCGCCGGCCACGCCGCCGTCGTTGCCGAGCAGTGTCGGGATTGGATTCGGACCATAGATCGAGACCGCGTTGGCATAC
>Ga0187782_10002076_pt1 | contig 14708 bp, 13 predicted proteins | sample 0715_SJ02_MP15_2_FD_132454 | JGI IMG/M metagenome (GOLD analysis project Ga0187782, IMG submission 132454) | Tropical peat soil microbial communities from peatlands in Department of Meta, Colombia - 0715_SJ02_MP15_20_MG | ecosystem: Environmental > Terrestrial > Soil > Wetlands > Peat | place...
CGACGCGAGAGATATAGCACCTCAGAAGGCCGCTCCGCTTCTCGATATCCCCTTGCGACAGCTTCTTTTGTCGTCGCAAGGCTCGCAACCGGTCAGCGATTAGCACGATTGACCCTTTTTATGCGGAAGGATGGCCGGTAACGGAGCGGCGGGACCGCTTCTGTATCCCCCGAGATTCCCAAAGTACCTACGCTCTTCGCCTTCCTTCCGGTGGAGTCGAAGACCGCTTACGCAACGATGTGAACTTCGTCTCCAGCGGGCAGTAGCGCCCGAAGTAATGTCGGTTACCTTTTTAATATCGGGTCGCACCGGTTCTGCGTGACTTGCGTTGCGTTTGGCAGGTTTGAGTTTGAGCGGAGAAGTTTGCTAGCATTACCGTCTCGACATCGCCCTCTACGCAGCAATGCTAGCCTCGCCTCCGCGTGATAGCGTCTGTTAGCCGACGATCGGCCACAGATGCGCGTAATCGTTTCAAAGTATGCGCTGTTGACAAACGCCTGACGTAGCGCTCTTAGGTGAAATTCATGACGCTAGCAACGGACGACCTTCTGATGGAGCTCCGCGACCGGCTTGCTCCTCTACGGACAGAGCTCGGGAATCATTCCCTTTACGCAGAAATGTCCTCGATTGAAGACTTGCGGCTGTTTTCGGAGAGTCACGTTTTCGCGGTATGGGATTTCATGTCATTGCTGAAAGCTCTTCAGCAGATGCTTACATGCACAAAGGTTCCTTGGTTACCCACCCGCTCGCCTGCGAGCAGGCGTTTCATCAATGAAATCGTCCTTGGAGAAGAGAGTGATGAATTCGATGGTCGCTGCCTAAGCCATTTCGAACTGTACAAGCAAGCAATGATCGAACTTGGCGCCGACGTGCGTCCCATCGACCGGTTTGTGGAAGCTTTGTCCAACGGAAGGCGTATCGACGACGCTCTTCAGGAGGCGGCCGCACCAGAAGAGGCGAGTCGGTTCGTGCAGATGACGTTCACGACGATCGGACAGGACAAGCAGCACGTGGTAGCGGCGGCGTTCGCCTTCGGGCGCGAGGATGTCATCCCAGAGATGTTCCGCTCACTGGTAGAGAGCCTAAGTCGTCGCTTTCCGGCCCGATTGGATACCTTGCTTGTCTACTTGCAGCGCCACATCGATGTGGACGGAGACAGCCACGGACCGATGGCCCTAAGAATGATTGCCGAACTATGCGGCGAGGACCAGCTGCGTTGGGACGAAGCAGCGCGTGCTGCTGAGCAGGCTCTGACCGCGAGGCTCGAATTCTGGGATGCAATCCAGAGTCGAATCATCTCCGAGCGCAGGAAGATGGCAGTGGCGCGCTAATCGTCGAAGATCGGCCTTCCCGGCCCGCCCTGCGTCGAGCTCACTCATGACCCCGTGGCTGCCAGCTAACCACTTTGCCAAGCGGCGGGCACTTCATTCGCGATGACCAGCCACAGAAATGCTTCCAGACAATCAGACGCTTGATACTGACGATGGCTGCCGGAGGATCTCGGCGAGCGTAGTGTCACTCGTGTCCCCGATCCGGCTTCATCCTCATTGTCAGACTGTCTTCCTCGTAAAGAGTCAACCCGCTTTTCAGTTGGACGCAACGACGGCAGCGAACACCCGCCGGATCGGCCGCCGCCAGTTCTGAAAGAGCCTGATCCCCACAGTGAGCTCACGGTAGCCAGCCGAACTGCAGTGCGCCAATACCGTCGTAGAAACACCCGAGGCCATATCGACGAATGCCTAGCCCCTTCTCCCATTGTCCTCAAGGTGAGGCCAGGAACATCCATTAATTCCAAAAGGCGCGCAGGCGCTTCGAGTACGGACGCGCAGCGCAATGGCTCAGTACTTTAACGGATAGACATGTGTTTCCGCTTCAATATATATGTACGGCGTTACGATTAGCCGCACGTCCCCAATTGGATCCATTCGACATCGCCAGCAGCAGAGCTTTGGCTGTGACCGCGATTTCACAGACGGAGACGATGGGCCTCGACCGAAGGCGCGTTTGTGTCCGACAACCATCGACGTGGCGTTGCAAGGTTCGAAGGTCTGCTCGCAAAGATAAGCACGACAAAGCACAGAGCGTGCGCCTTGCGTGCAAATCATTTAAGTTAGGGGCCGGTCGCGGGGGCGCGCAGCTGGAAAACGCTGCGAAACACGACAGGGACACTTGCCGTTGGGCCAAATGGGAGAATCTACAGACGAGCCTCAGGGATCAGTTCTGCAAAAGCCTGTCTGAAAAATCTTGGTGTTTTTGCTTCCCTCTTGAGCGTGAGTGTGGATTTTCGCATCTTGATCCGAGAAAGGATATTTCAGCCAACGCGGAATCTGACTCGGTGCCGGAAAGCCAGCTTTTGCTGCAGTGGTTTGCCACTTCCGCATTCTCAATACAATGGGCTCCGGTGGAAATTGCGGACGCGGCCCACCCCGGGGCGGCTGGCACATTGCGCGGCGCAAGCTCGGAGCAATCGCGAAGCACTCGCAAATTGCCGTTCAGAGGTGTGAGCGCCATCGACGCTCTTGGTGTGAGATTCGGGATGAGTTCTCATCAAACCTGCGAACTCCCGAATTTTCGGGCCTGCAGCTCTGTTGGCGCTCGTCGCGCTGGCCAGATAGGCTTGAAATGCTCTGTCGCCGTGTGACGTCGGTTGAATCTGCCTGCGTCCGGCGTCGCTTAAACGTTTTCGACGGCGCGCGTACAGATGAAACGCTTCGCTGATGATATCGGCGCGGAGACGAGAACGAGGACCATCATCGAAGACAAACGACCGAAGATTCCGAGCCGCTACCGCGTATCTTGCGAACAAACTGGCAAGGACGGAGAGGATGTAGTCCGTTTCGTTTCGCCCCAGCACAACGTCACGCTGAAAGGTCGCTCACTCGGCGCGTTTGTGCAGCACGTAGCACCTTTGTTAGATGGACGCCATACTATTTCCGAGATTCACGCTCACGTAAGCGAATCGTTTAGCCGGGAGGACTTGGACACCTGCCTTGAGCTGCTATCGGTCAACGGTGTGCTGGAAGATTCATCGAAACGGGAATTGGCCATTGGTATTCAGGAACGACTGCATCCGCAGTTGAACGCTTTTCAGGAACTCTCCCTGCAGCCGATCGAGTTCCAGGATCGGCTGGCGCGGGCATGCGTAGCTGTCCTTGGCCTCACCGGCGCTGGGACTGCGGCGGCTCGGTCAGTTGTAGCGACCGGAATCGGCGAACTGCGGTGCATCGACGATGGCGAGGTGCGGCCCGCGGATATGTATTTTTCACCGGAGTTCACACCGAGAGACCGAGGAAGCTCGCGCTGTGACGCGATCCGGCGGCACCTTCGTCAGGAGGGCGCCAACGTCATTTTGAAGACGCACGCCGTGCGGCTGCCGGATGAAGCAGCCATAGAGGAGAGGATAGCGGGCTGCGACTTTGTGGTGAACTGCACCGGCGAAGAGGATATATCGCTGGTACACAAACTCAACCGAGTCTGCTGGCGCAACAGAATTCCATGGACTAGCGCGACGGCATCAGGGTTCGAGGTCGTGGTAGGCCCGACCGTTTATCCTGGGGAAACAGCTTGCTACCTTTGCTATCGGATGCGCTTGTTGGCGTGCGCGGACGATCCTGAAATCAGTCTCGATTTTGAAAGTTCTATCGGCCTGCGCAAGACGGACAACGCGGCTCGCCGCGGCAGTCTTGTATTTGGCGCAACAATCGCGGGCCAGCTAGCCGGCATGGAGGTCCTCAAAGCTTTGACTCAAGCGCGAGAGGCTGTGGCGACGCGAGGCCGAATCTGGGTACTCGATCTGCGCGACCTGAGCTCCACGATGCATCCTGTTCTGCGTAAGCCTTGGTGTCCGGCCTGCTTTGAGAATTGGGACGAGGAAACGCGGACATGAGTGCTTTTGCAATCGACGCGAATCGAAGCACCCCTCAGTTGGCTGCGCTGCTCGATTTGGTAAGTCAACGAACGGGTATCTTGAGATCGTTGCAGCGACGCCAAAAGGGGGTCAATGAACCAACGGACGTCATTATCTACGACGCATGGTTATCGCATTTTGACTCTCGTAGGGCGGACGTCAGCGAACGCTGGACGTCGGGGAAGGGCGCGACGGAAGAGGATGCGATGCTGGGCGCTGTGGGCGAAGCAATGGAACGCTATTGCGCCTCGCACGTCCCAGAAAGGCAGTTGCGACGGGCAGCCGCTGCCGAGTTAGTCGGAGCAGTCCCTCCAAGCGAGGTTCCGCTCTATTCCCCCAGCCAGTACGCCCGGGAGGGCTTCCCTTTCGAGCCCTGGCGAGCCGACGCAGAGCTACTGTGGATTCGAGCACTCGAGTTCGGTTCAGATCAAACCGTCTGGATTCCCGCATCGCTCGCTTTCCTTGCGGAGCGGGGCGGACAGTCACGGGATTCTCTTTGTGCGTCCACCTCGAGCGGTTTGGCTGCGGGTCCGGACCTGGAAACAGCTCTGCGCAGTGCCGTACTGGAAGTGCTTGAGCGGGAAGCCTTCCTGATTACTTGGCTGAATGGCTTGAGCGTTCCCGAGATCGACTACTCTGCAATCGGTGGCGTGGCGGACCGGATCCGCCGGTGTTTTCAATCTTGGGGAGTCGATGTGAGGGCATTCCAGTTGGCTACTGACATGCCCGTATCGGCAGTAGCGGCCGTGGCCGTCGACCAAACCGGGTACGGACCCACGGCAGCTATGGGACTCGGTTGCGAACTGGATCCCGAGAGAGCACTGCAAAAGGCGATGCTCGAAGTTTGCGAAGTGCACGAAGCTCTTGGCAGGACTTGCAGACGGGGATCCGCAGTACGTCTGGAGGCCTACGCCGATGTATCTACCCCTAGCGATCACGCAGCTTTCTTTTTTCGGCGGGACCACTTGCATGAGCTTGAATTCCTGCTCAAACCGAGCAGCAAAATGCGGATCGAAGAAATTCCGTTTTCGCCTGGACAGTCGATTCGGGAGGATCTCCAGGTTATGCGCCGCGCCTTGAACCGCGCGGGCTGCCGATTCTTCTTCCGCGATCTGACCACCCCTGACCTGCTTCCCTTTCCCGTCCGTGTTGTTCGCGCGATGATTACCGAGGTCCAGCCGATGCACTTCGGATACGGTCTCGAGCGACTCGGTGGTCGGCGACTCTACGAACTACCTTTTAAGCTTGGGCGCACGGAGAAGCCCACATCGGAGGCGTCGCTCAATAGGTGCCCTCATCCGCTCGCTTCCGGTTGATCTATGGTGAACCTTGACGACGCATTTGCGCTGAGTTTGTTGTTCCACCTGAATTCCGAGCCACGGCACCCTGCTCCGCGACGCGCGAAGCTGGGCCCAGAGGCGGAGTTCAAGACCCTGGCGACTTTGGAACCGGGGCTTGGCCTCCCGACGCCGTCGCCTTCCGCATTGACGGATCTAATGGCGGCGCGGCATTCGTGTCGCAACTTTGCGCCTGAGGCAATCGCTTTGGATCAACTGGCAGCCGTGCTGCACGCGGGCTACGGCATCACGGGAGTTCGGCGGGGAGACGGGGATTTGCTCACGTTTCGGCGCGCGGTGCCGTCGGCTGAAGGTCTTTACCCGCTCGAGCTCTATGTAGTTTGCCGCCGAGTGGAGCGGATGAAGTCGGGCCTCTACCACTTCAATGCACGGGATCGCAGCTTGGAGCACGTTTCAGGGGCTCGACCGATTACAGACCTGTTACCCGGCCTGATGCACGATGACTTCGTTCGCCATGCATCGGCAATCACTTTCATCGCTGCGGTGCTGCCGCGAGCCCTCGGGGAATTCGGCGCCCGTGGCTATCGCCATGTGCTCGTGGAGACAGGCCACTGTGCCCAGAACATGTGTTTGCGCGCCACGGAGCTGGGTCTCGGAACGCTGTGTGTCGGCGATTTCTATGATCATTACGTAAACTCGTGTTTGGGTCTGGACGGACGCAAGGAGGTGGCACTCTACGGAATCGCTCTTGGGTACAGCGCTGGTGAGTATGCTTCTTCGGCAGGCAATGACCCACGCCAAATGAGCATACGTTAGCGTTCGGGTTTAGAGAGAAGCCGCGGCAAGTCCTCGACGATCGAGTTCGAGAGCACGGCCAGGATGAAAACGCTCGTTTGGTTTGGTCCGGCGCGTGAATGCGCTGCAGGTAACAAGCTAACAATCAGCGTGAGGATATCAATCGGTAGCAGCCTTTTTCACGCACGATTGCCGACCTATCATCGCCGGGGGTCGTTGTGTCGCTACAGTCCCACTCGGCCCTCCCGACAGCGTCGAGGCTGAGTCAGTCGTGCTGAGCAGCGGATCAAAACAGCTTTGACCCCTCAATTCAGTTCAACGTCAAACAACGAGACAATGCCCACGTTGAAGGCCTCCCCGCCAGCGGGCCGCACTTTGGACCTCACTCCCCGTCTTTCTGTAATTGATTCTAGGTGCCGGACGGCTCTACGCCAGCGGATGATGGCCGCGCAAAAGCACTCTCCGACAAGCGACTCGGCCGCCATTTGCGAGGCGGTCCCCGACGTACGAGGTCAAGAATTTATAGATATCTGCCGATATATCCTTCATGGAGCCCTTGGTCACAGATCAATCTGGCCAAGTCGCCAAGGCCAAGTCCTTTCGCTATGCTGCACGGCAGCCGATTCTGACTGCCGACGAAAAGCTTTTCGGCTACGAATTGCTCTTTCGCGATGGCATACAGAATTCTTTTGGCAGTGCCGATGGCAACGCGGCATCTCTCAGCGTTCTTGATGCTTCGATTCTAATGGGTATCGACGTCCTGTGTGACGGGCGGCGCGCATTCATCAACTGCACCCGCGATTTGCTACTAAAGGAGTTCTTCACCCTTCTTCCTCCCGAGCAGACGGCCGTCGAGATTCTGGAAACAGTCCCAGCCGACAGCCTCGTGGTAGACGCATGCCGCCGCCTGAAAGCATCTGGCTATCTGATCGTGCTTGACGATTTTTCTGAGGCAGAACCTCGTGAACAGCTCATCGAGCTGGCGGACATCATTAAGGTGGACCTACGAACAACACCTCTAGCCACAGCGGCGGCGATGGTGCACCACTACGGCAAGCCCCACCGCAGAATGCTGGCGGAGAAAGTAGAAACTCGCGAAGAGTTCACAGCTGCACAAAAGGCGGGCTTCGGCTACTTCCAGGGTTACTTCTTCCGAAAGCCGGAGTTGATGCAGACCCGCGAAATTCCGGCTAACAAATTGATCTACTTACGCCTTCTCAGGGCGATCTCGGAGCCGGAGCTGGACGCGCGCTTGATCGAGGAATGCATCAAAGGCGAGACCTCGCTTTGCTACCGGCTCCTGCGCTATATCAATTCACATGCATTTGGCTTGCGGATGGAGGTCCGGTCGGTGCGCCATGCGATGACGATCTTAGGAGAGCGAGAAATGCGCAGATGGATTCGCCTTGTTGTCAGTCTTGTCGCGGCACAGAACAAACCCTCGGATCTGATCCTGTCGGCGCTGACTCGCGCGCGGTTCTGCGAGCTGGTTGCGCCGAAGGCGGCAAAAGGGACGACCGACCTGTTTCTGCTCGGACTGTTGTCGCTGATGGATTCAATACTTGATCTGCCCATGGCGGTTCTGCTGGAGGGGATTTCCATTGAGCAGGACATGCGGTGTGCCCTTTTGGGGGAGCCGAGCCCGCTTTCCGTCCTATTCAAACTGATGTTGGCCGAGGAAGGCGGGCAATGGGAACAAGCTGAAGAGGTGTCAGCACTGCTTAAGCTGCCACCTGGCTATGCGAGCGAATGCCAGTGGGAGGCTATGACCTGGGCTCGCCAGATGACCACCGAGTCTTAGCAGTCGGTAAACTGGAATCGCTAGATCCATTCCTCTCAGACTATGCACGTCGCCGATGCGGGTTCGGCGCTGATGCCGCATATGTCGTCCGGAGCCCGCATTCCTTTAAGAAAACGGCCAGCGCCCCGAGGCGCAGCCGGCAGACTCGCGCAAATCAGGTTCGCGGGGAGAGACTCGAAGGCTCCAGTCTCCCGTTTTCACGCCGGCGGAGAGGCACGCCCGACCTAAAGGCTGTTACCAGGGCGAAGACTGACTTTCACATCCAGGACTCCGCCCATAAAGCTGAAAGAAACTGTCGTCCACCGTTCCCCGTTTAGGTTTCGAGCTTTGAGGTGTGCGCCGTGTATGACAGTAGGTGTACCCAATCCGAGGGGACCTAACACGGGTTCCAGCGCGTCTTTTAGATTCCCGACGATCATGTTGGTGACTTCACCGATGGCGTCAAGAACGTCTTCGTTCACCGCAGGGAACTCCGTGAGAAGCATTAACCCGCTAACCGTGCGCGCTACTTCCGAGCTGCAGCAAACACTGCCCGTGCCGGTCCACTGTCCGACAAACCCCACGAGAGAGACGACGTCACCCTCGGGCCCGTTCGGATCATCGTAGACGACCGAGGGCTCCCCAGAAACGCTCGTGCTCAGCATCACGGAGAAGACTTTCTTCGTGTTTTCGATGATCAGCGACGCAACGTCGGCTTGCGGGACCGCTTGTGGCATCAAAGAGCCTTTGTTCATCCGATTGTCCCGCTGAAACAGGCTTCGATCTTGCCTTTGATCTCTTCTGGCGTGAATGGCTTTCTCACATAGCCCGTGGCGCCCAGCTGGACGGCCTCGAGGACCTTAGCTTGGCTGCCCTCGGTCGTGATCATTATCACCGGCAAGTTCTTCCAGGCCGGATTAGCACGAATTGTGGTCAGCAGCTGGAGGCCATCCATGTTCGGCATGTTGATGTCCGACATGATGAGTCCGACATTGCCGCCTTCCAAGGCCTTTAGCGCCTCAACACCGTCGTTGGCTTCATGAATTTGTGCGATCGGCAGATTCGTTTGTCCCAAAACACGAAGAAGAATCTTTCTGATCGCCGACGAATCGTCCACCACCAGGATTTCCAAGGCCATGTCTATGCCTCCGTCCCGCGCGCCTCGCTGATCTGCACCAGCCGCTGGCGACCCAAGAGAACAAGCTGCAGGCTCCTAGGGTCTACATCGTCACTAGAGCGCCAAAGCTTTAGCAAAACGTCGGCCAATGCTCGGTTCCGTATAGTTCTGCCTACTAAGGTTTGTGCCCACAACCGGGTCAACCACCTCGGTCAGATCTCGCCGACGATCTGGAAAGCACGTCTGTCGCCGACACTCACGGCCCAGCCGGTCCATTTCTCACGACCGTTCAGAATGCCGGAGAATGACGGCTGACCTGACCCGAGCACAATGACTCTGTCGGCCTCCAGTCCCAAGAACTCGCCGAGCGACATCGTGCCGCCGGAGAGAACGGCTTCGAACTCGGTTCGCGAGGACAGGATCGTGCGAGAGACCCGGGCTTGGTCCCTTTCCGTCGATTCCGCTCTTCGAACTTGTTGGAGCTGCTCGAACTTGTCTCGCAGCCGCTTGATGAAGATCGACGGCAGCGCCAGATTGACCAGACCGGAGTTGGTCCCGATTCTCATTTCGATCGCGATGACCACGACAGCCTCTGCCGGTGCGAGGACGTGCAGCCACTGAGGCTCGCTGGCGAGCGACTGCACTGCGAAGTCGATATCGGTGACGCTTTTCCACGCTTCTCGGAGATCCTGCAAGAAGATCCGGAGAAGCATCTGGACGAGGCTCTCCTCTATTTCTGTGATCTTGCGTTTCGGCTGAGCGGCACCTTTCCCGCCACCACCGAGTAATATCTCGATCAGGTCGAACACAAGAGAGGGGCTCATCTCCAGCACGGCCGTGCCATCGTAGGGCTGAAGGCCGATGTAAGCGATGCAGCTGGGGGCCGTGATTCCTTCGACGAATTCGGAGTACGAGATCTGTTCGATGCTGGCCAGGTTGAGGATCAGATAGGTCCGCAAGTAAGCCGAGAGGCTCGATGCAAGATTGCGAGCGAAGTTCTCGTGAAGCAAGTGAATGGCCCGCAGCTGCGACTTCGGAATGCGGTCCAGGCGGCTAAAATCGTACGGCGTATACGACCTGTCCGCTTCTTTCCTGAGATTCGCTGATCCCTGGAAGGCGGCATCTATTTCTTGCTGTGTGAGAACTCGCTTCACGAGTGAATCACCTGGCGGCGATCTTCGCCTTTCTCGGGATGTGCCGCAAGTTCAGCCGCTCTTCCGGACTGATGATTTCCAGAATCCGAATTCCGTAGTTGCCGCCGACGGTCACTACTTCGCAACGCGCAACAACCGCTCCCTGAACCCGGAGTTCTACGGGTTGATCGACATATTGATCGAGCTCAATAAGAGAGCCGGCCGTCAATTGGATTACGCTCCGGATCGGCAGGGTCGCGTGCCCTAGGACAACGGAAAATGGAAGTTCAAGATCAATGACCCGCTCCAGAAGAGGTGCGAGATTCGTCGGCGCAGGAACGGTCTGCTGCGCTGCTGACAGTGCCGCGGACGAGGCCGGCACCGGTGCAGAAAGTTGCTTTGCAAAGGCCGGGTCGATTGCCGCAACGATAACCGGAAGCTCCTTTCCTTTAAGCCCGATACTCACGGTAACTCTCTCACACCCGGCCGGCGCGGGCGAGCTGTCGACGACGCCTTCGCCACAGGTAATCTTGTTCTGTAGTTCTTTGCTGAGCACGACTGCAGCGCTTGTCAGCGATTGCGTGAGCATCTCCGCGTATGTCTTGCGGGCCTCGGCACCGTCCGTGCCGAGGCTCGCCCCGAGAACAGACCAAGTCACTTCAGGCGCGCCGATCCATGCTGATCCCGTTTGTTCAGCCGACGGCTCTCCCACAACGAAAGTCTGTTTCCACCACAGGACTGAACCAGCCGGCTGCTCGGCGCCAGCTGCCTTGTAGTTCACCGTCGCTCGTTCGCCGAAAAACATCTCAATGGCGCGTCCGAATTCCGGGACCCAAGTCCCAAAGAATGGGGATACCGCAGTTTCCTGGTCACCCATCTCAGCGCTTCCTCTCCCTGTACGAGATTTGCCGAACCCCGTTGTTGACGGTCAGATCTCTTCCCCGAGCTGCCCGTCCGGCGCATCGCAGAGATCCGCAATTTGGATTCCCATCACTCCGTCCATGACAAGCACTTCTGCCGAGCCTATGAGTACATCGCCCATATAAAGGTCGATATTCTCGCCCATGGCCTTTGGCAGCGTCAGCACGTCACCCACTTTGAGTTCGAGCAGATTCCTAAGCGCGATCGTATGCCGGCCCAACTCAGCGTGCAGGGTCATCGGAACGTCGCCAATTGCTTCGAGTTGTGCCGGCCCTAGTGCAGTTGCGGGCATGAGCCTAGCCGTCGTCATGGCTGCGCGATTCACTGTTGCTCGTCGGCCGGGTTCCTAAGACTAATGATTCCCTCTTGCTCCAACTTTCGTGCAGCCAAAATAACTTCTTGCTGCGCGGCGTCGATCTCGCGTGGCCGTGGAGAACCGAGCGCATCCATGTCCTCCCGCAACATTTCTGCGGCGCGCCCGGACAGGCACTGGGCGAACTTTTGGACGAGTCCCTCGTCCACTCCCTTGAGTGCGAGCGTCAACACCTTCTTATCGACGCGGCTCAACACTTCGCGCAAGTCAGCCATCTCAAGATGCTTCAGATCGCTGAATACGAACATCAGGCGTTTGATGTTGTCGGACAGCTTAGGGTCGAGCTTTCCCAGTTCGTCGAGCAGCTCCGACGACGATGCCCCGCCCATCCGGTTGAAGATGTTTGCCGTCGCGCGCAGACCGCCGCAGGATTCGCGACTGAGTTCGCCGAGATTCCCTAACTTGCGTCGGACCACGTTCGATATGGCGCGGACGATTTCCGGCGATATCTGGTCGATGGTGGCCACGCGCATGGCGACCTCCGCTCGGATTTCCGCCGGCAGCGAACGAAGAAGGGAGGCTGCCTGGGACGCATCCAGATTCGACACGATCACTGCGATTGTTTGTGGATGTTCGTCCTGGATGAACCTTGCAAGTTGCCTTGGATCGACCTTGCCGAGGTGCCTGAAATCCCCCGCGTCTTGCTCCAATGACTTCACGAGCCGGTCAAGCAGGCGGGTGGCAGTTTCAGCTCCAAAAGCCTTGCTCAACATCTCACGCGCATATTCGAGCCCGCCTCCTACCAGGAGGCTGGAATTCTCTAGCTGCGAGTTGTACTCGGTCAGCACCGAGGCGGTATCTTCAGGAGACACGCGATCAAGGCGCGCGATCGCGTCCACAAGCTTCTCGGCATCCTCCTCCGGCAAATGTTTCAGGATTCCGGCACTTGCTTCCTGGCCAATCGATACCAACAGAATCGCTGCTTTCTTGAGTCCGTTGATCGGCTGCATATGAAGCGAGGGTTGAGATGCCATGTCCTATTTCTCCCGCCCCGATGTTGCAGTTCCCAAGCTGTTCTTTCGTGCACGCATGGCCGGCGGTCGCCGATGTCCTAAGAGCAAACACTCAGATCGGAATATCCATCTTGCCTCTCCACTCGCTAGCACGTGCGCTTCCAAGGAATCTTTGAGTATGCTTAGCTGCATGACATCGCGACCTACATCCTCAAGAAAACAATGAATCTAAACCCACGACACCGGCATTACTAAAAGAGAACATCTCGTGCGAACGTTAAGTCGTTGTAACCTAGGGCGCGTTTCGTAAGCGGCTGCTTGTGCATGTAAAGGGTGTCTTGTGTCGCATTGATAGACGTCGGCCGCCCGAATGACGAGCGTAGAAGTCAGGTATCCCTCGTCGCGAACTAGAGGCGTGAACACGCGCCTAGGTGAACAATCCACCACGGCGAGGCTCGAACGACGGCTCGGCTGGATGGGCGTGCTCAAACTTGGCCAAAAAGAGGCCAATCGGCGCCAGCAAGCTCCCGTCGCTCGACTTCTCCCATACACGAGAGGTGGCCCCGATCCTCGTATTGCTCGCAGAGACTGACCGCGTCAACGGCCGGAGGAGACTCAGCCGCGAAATCGATTTTGAATGCCGGTCCAGCGGTTCCATCGTCAAATTCGCTTGTAAATTCGGCTCGAAAATCGATGTGCCAAAGTGTTTTCAGCGTTCCTTCGAGTGCAAGTCACGTCGACGTCGCTTCACCGCGGAAACTGCTTTCTGCTTGCCAAGCTGACAGCGCCAACTTTCGTCCTGGCTCTCCGGCCGCGTCGGCCAGCAGATTCACGCAACGGCCGATTTCCAGCTTTCGCCCCCTGAGAAAGCGACTTTCCCTGCGCCGTCTCTGTCAAACGTAAGTTCTCACGGCGCCGATCTGCGCATCGAACGTTGGCATGCGTGTGCACCGGCTCTCCGCAGTGCAGCTCGACGCTCAAGAAAAAAAATTATCAGCCGATATGGAACGCGTGATCGCGTGGCACTCAGATTGCTAACCACATGAGCCGTACGATTCGTTCACGCGGGTTGGATTAGGAACATCTTATACATTGCCTGTTGAACGCGACGCGCCAGGGCGGAAAGTTCGGCCGTTGCAATTAGAAGACGCCGTCGCATCCCCAGTCATGCTCGGGGGCAGATAAATCGAGCGGCGGAGCCGTAGAGTCTCCTGCTTCGTAAAGAGGCTGATTCCAGATGAATGACGAAATCGTTCGCGAGTTTCTCGTCGAGAGCAAAGAGAATCTCGATTCGTTGGACCGTGAATTGGTTCATCTCGAGGGCGATCCTCGCAATCGCGATACGCTGGCAAGCATCTTCCGAACGATTCACACGATTAAGGGCACGTGCAGCTTTCTCGGCTTTACGAAACTGGAATCGGTTGCACATGTCGGCGAAAACCTTCTCAGCAAGCTGCGTGACGGTGAGCTCGAACTCAGCAGCGCCATCACAACGGCCCTCCTCGCCATGGTCGATGCCATTCGTCAAATGCTGGACAGCATCGAGTCGTCCGGTAGCGAGGGGGAGAGGAACGACAAGGCGCTCATCGATACTCTCGTCGCTCTTCAACAGGGGACAGGGGCCGCGCCACCAAACGCGTCGACTGCCGCGTCCGGCGATGCCCTCGTACGGCAGCCGCTAGCCGCGGATCCTTCCGCCGAACCGATCGGCGAACTTCCCGTTGCGCCGGACACGGCAACCCAAAGAGCCGATGCGCAGCCGGCGACGGAGCGGCGCGACGGCGATCCAACCCGAATTGGCGAAACCCTCGCCGAACACGGTTCGGTGAAATCGCAGGATGCAGCCGAGTCCCTGCCGGCGCAACAAGCGGCGCGCGGCAGTGTCAGCGAGGCGTCGATTCGCGTGGATGTCGGCCTGCTCGATAAGCTGATGAATCTCGTCGGGGAACTTGTGCTGGCCCGCAATCAAATCGTTCAATTCACAAACACCGTAGAAGACAGCAACCTGATCGCGCCCAGCCAGCGCCTCAACCTGATCACCACTGAGCTTCAGGAAGGCGTCATGAAGACCCGCATGCAGCCGATCGGGAACATCTGGAGCAAATTCCCGCGCACAGTTCGTGACGTTGCCGTTTCCTGCGGCAAGCTGGTCCGCATCGAGATGGAGGGAAAGGAGACGGAGCTCGATAAAACGATCATCGAATCCATCAAGGACCCACTGACGCATCTGGTTCGCAATGCAGTCGATCACGGCATCGAGGCTCCGGAGCAGCGAGCGGCAGCCGGAAAGCCCGCGGAGGGACGTCTATTTCTCCGCGCCTATCACGAGGGAGGACAGGTCAACATCGAGATCACCGACGACGGCAAAGGCCTGGATTGCGAAAGGATCCGCCGAAAAGCCGTCGAGCGGGGATTGATCCCGGCCGACCAA
>Ga0187782_10002078_pt1 | contig 14705 bp, 15 predicted proteins | sample 0715_SJ02_MP15_2_FD_132454 | JGI IMG/M metagenome (GOLD analysis project Ga0187782, IMG submission 132454) | Tropical peat soil microbial communities from peatlands in Department of Meta, Colombia - 0715_SJ02_MP15_20_MG | ecosystem: Environmental > Terrestrial > Soil > Wetlands > Peat | place...
AGGCGCAGCGTATAGCCGATGCAGGTGAGAAGCCGAAGCGTCTCAGTGACGTAGACGTTCAGCAGTCCGTGCGGCGGCGAGAAGAACGGTTTCGGCAGCCAGCCGAATTTGGCGGTAGTCAACTCCCAGAGCGCGAGCCAGACGCCGATGGCAATGAGCCACGGCCCATAGTGGACGGCGCCGGCGCCCAAGCGCGGGAGACGGTTCACGACGAATGCGAGAACGGCAAATGCCACCGCAGCCGCCGTAGTGATTGCGGCGAACAGGCCGCTACTGCCCCACGGAACGACATCCGGCAGGGCCACGGTAACGAGAGCGGCCGCGGCCCAAGCCGCGGCCGCGAGCAGGCCATTCGTCCAAATGGCCTGCTGGACGCCGCGCAATGAGATGCGTGAGGGCGCAACCGCGCCGGCGTCCAGTGCTTGCGTGACGTTGCTCATCGAAACTCAAGCAAGCAGGTTGATCGTGACCCGCTCGGCGAAGGCCTTTGGGTCGGTCGAAGGTTCCAGGACCTTCACCAGCTTGAGGTCTTCGGAGGTGATGCGAATTTGGTCGACGAGCGCTTGGCCAATTGGATGGTTGTGATAGACGAGCGTGCCCAATATCTCGGTGAGCTCCTCGAGGCTGAGCCCGGCCGGCTTCAGCGCCTCGAGGTACCACTTGGCCACCTCGTCGGGGTGGTTGGCGGTATATTCATGCACCTCGATATTGGCCTCGGCCAAGCGGCGCAGCGCGTCCTTGTTGGCCGCCAGGAACGGACCGTTGGCGCCGAGCACGCAGCAGGTGTGGTTCTGGTATACCCCGGTCTGCGTGTCGGCGATCTTGACGAACTTGAACTTCTTCTCGATCGAATAGGCCCAAGGGTCCAGATGGCCGGCGAGGTCGGCCTCGCCGCGGTTGACCACGTCGCCGACCAGATCGAACGGAACCGCCTTCCAGGTCACGTCGGTCTCCGGGTCGATGCCGGCCTTTGCCAGAGTCACCTGGAATGCCACCTGAGGCGGCGCGCCGATCCCGTAGGTTGCGATCGTCTTGCCTTTGACGCCGGCTATGTCCTTGACACCTGAGGCCTGGGAAGCAAGCAGGCGCTGGCAGCCGCCATGGTTGCCGACGAAAAGTTTGACATCGAAGCCCTGCTCCAACGGCTTGAGCCAATCGCCGATGAGCCCGGCGCCAGCGTCGGCCTTACCTGTGGCGAGCGCCTGAATGAGCGTTTGGCCGCTGGCGCCCTGGAAGAACAACTCGACGTCGATGTTATGCTTGGCGTAAATTCCCTTGGCCACTCCGAAGCCGAGCGGCGAATGGCAAGCCGCAACTTCGGTCCAGGCGAGCCGTATCTTGGGTGCCGGCCCGGCAACCGCAGGCGAAAAGATTTGTTCTGCGAGTGCGCCGACCGAGCCGGCTACGCCGACGACACCTGCCGCCTTGAGAACCGTGCGGCGCGATGGCCGGCCGCTTTGTGATGTTCGCTTGGTCATGGGAACCCCTTTAGCTTTGCGATGTGGGTGCGATGGAGCGGTTGCGTCACGCGGCTTTACGTGCAGGCTTGCGGGTGGACACCCCACGCGTCGCATCGAGCGCCTGCGATATGTCCTCCAGAATGTCGTCAGGATGCTCGATACCGACAGAGAGCCGCACGTAGCCGGGCGTGACGCCAGCCGCGAGCTGCTCCTGCGGTGTTAGCTGCTGATGGGTGGTGGACGCGGGATGGATGGCGAGCGAGCGCGCGTCGCCGATGTTGGCGACGTGGTAGAGAAGCTTAAGCGAATCGATGAACTTGCGCCCCGCTTCGACACCCCCTTTCAGCTCGAAGCCGACGAGCGCGCCGTACCCGCCCTTGAGATATGTGTCGGCGCGGCGACGGAATTCTCCGCTTTGCAGGCCGGGGAAGATGACGTGCTCGACCAGCGGATGCGTATTGAGGAAGTTTGCCACCCCAATGGCGTTCTCGTTGTGCTGACGCAGTCGCAACGGCAGCGTCTCGATCCCCTGGATCAACTGAAAAGCGTTGAACGGCGAGATCGAAGCGCCGAGGTCACGAAGCAGTTTTACGCGTATGCGCAGAATAAAGGCGATTGGCCCCAACGGCTTCGCTGCCTCAGTCCATATGGCGCCGTGATAGGCATCGTCCGGCTGCGTCAGAAGCGGAAAGCGTTCCGCGTGCCGCTCCCACGGGAAATTTCCGCCGTCAATGATCAGTCCGCCGATCGAAGTGCCGTGGCCGCCGATATATTTCGTGGCCGAATAGACCACGACTGCCGCGCCGTGTTCCAGGGGCCTTGCGATCAGCGGGGTCGCGGTATTGTCGGCGATCAACGGTACACCGAGCGAGCGGCCGATCGTGGCGACCTCCTTGATCGGAAATACGTTCAGCTTGGGATTGGGAAGAACCTCGGCGTAATAGGCGCGCGTTTTGGCGTCGGTCGCGCGAAAGAACGCGTCGGGGTCGGTCGGATCGACAAAGCGGGTTTCAATGCCGAACTGCTTGAGCGTCTGCGCAAACAGCGTCCAGGTTCCGCCGTAGAGGTCGGTGGACGACACGATGTTGTCGCCAGCCCGGGCGAGATTGAGCATCGCGTAGGCGGATGCCGTCTGGCCGGAGGCGACCGCCAGAGCAGCGGCACCGCCTTCGAGCGCGGCGATACGTTGCTCCAACGCATCTTGAGTCGGGTTCTGCACGCGCGTGTAGATATTGCCCAGCTCTTCGAGGGCGAACAAGCGCGAGGCATGCGCGGTGTCTTGAAACTGATAGGAGGTAGTCTGGTAGATCGGCACCGCGACCGCGCCGCTGGCCGGATCGGCCCGATATGTGCCGCCGTGCAAGGCTAAGGTTTCGAAGCGCCGTGTGTCGCTGCTCATAAATTTCTCCTAAGTCGAACCGAAGCGGATCCGTTCAATAGGCCGATGCGGGCGCCAATGCCGTCGCCGGATCGACGAGGTCTTGATGATGGCGAAGGGCGACGTCCGGATGCGACCGCAGCCGGCCTTTGAGGTAATTGCGCCCGACCTCGCGGAAGAGCGGGTTGTGCGGATCCTGGGTCACCCCGCGCGCCTGCGCGGCAAGCTGCGGCGGCAGCGACAATAGCGGTACGGTCGCGTCGAGCCGCGCGCCCAGGAAGAACGCGACCGACAGCCGGTCGACGCCGGCGGGCGGCGAAACCACGCGGTGGACGTTCGCGCGCAGATAACCGTTGGACGCCATTTCGAGAATTTCGCCGATATTGACCACGAAGGTGCCCGGCACCGGCGGAGCATCGATCCAGCCGCGCTCGCCCTCGACCTGCAGTCCGCCCTGCTTCTCCTGCAGCAGAATGCTCACGAAGCCGGAATCCTTATGGGCGCCGACGCCCTGGTCGCTTTCTCCGTGCGCGCGCCCGGGGTAGCGAATCAGCTTGAGAAGCTGATGCGGCGCCGGCGAGTAGATCGGCTCGAATGCGTCCTCGGACTGATACAGCGCCGCCGCGAAGGCGCGCAGGACGCGGACTGCCAGCGCGGTCGCGTGCTCCTGATACGCGAGCAGCACCGGCTTGAGCTCGGGCAGCGCGGCCGGCCATTGATTCGGCCCCTGCAGGCGAGTCCACGGTGGCGCCGAGCGGTCGATCGGCCGCGGCGGTTTCTCCGAGCCTACGTCGAGCTGCTCGCGCCAGTCCTGCTTGCCGCGCGTGTGCTCGGCGCCGGCGCGATTGTAGCCGCGAAAATGCGGAGAGTTCACCATCTCGATCGCGAGCTTGTCCGCGGCCGGCAGCGCGAAGAACCGGCGAGCGAGAGTTAAAACCTGAGCGACGAGTTCCTTTTCAATGCCGTGTCCCGTCAGGTAGAAAAAACCGACACCGCCCGCTGCTGCGCGCAGATCAGCGAAAAATTCCGCACGCTCGTCTTCGCCGGCGTCTAGTCGGCGAAGATCGAGAGTAGGAAGACTTTCGCGTTGGGCGACAGACGCCATCGACAGTCCCGTGACTGAAAAAGTCATTCAAATTACTGGTCGATCCGACCACGCGTGGTGCTTTCGGTCAATTATTTCCAGCAGTCGTTTCATAGAATGGCAGGCGCATTACTTGGCGTTTACAGGCAAATTCATTCTTCCGTGCAACAATTTTTTCTAGGGGCACGTATAAGACGAGAATTATTTGCTCAACACTCGACGGGTGGTCGCTGGTTGCAATACCGCCGCCCAGGCCTGACAATCGGCGGAAACCTGAGCCGATCTGAGCGCCGTTCAATCGAAAAATCGCGATCAGAAATTCGGGTTGTCAACCTCCCCGATTACGTCGTTGGTGACCACCGATCTGAAGAAGTTGCGCGAGCGGCGTGTTGCCGCTCGCGACTTCGTGGGCTTACCAATTGGCCCCGCAGACGTACCAACCCGGGCCGTTCCAACCGTCGGGGTACCAGCAGTACCATCCGCCGCCCCACCAGTAGCGATGCCCGTGAACCCAACCGGCATGGCCATGGAAGAAGTGACCGTGGTGTCCGCCGCCGTGGTGACCACCGCCATGGTGACCACCGCCGTGGTGGCCGCCACCTCCATGGTGACCACCACCGCCATGGTGACCACCGCCGTGGTGGCCGCCACCGCCATGATGACCGCCACCGCCATGGTGACCGCCTTTTGCCTGTGCCGACGTATCGGTCGCGATCATCGTCAGACCAGATACGCCTGCGGTGGCGAGACAATAGACAGCAAACAATGCGCCTGTAGCCAACAGGCTCGTGAAGAATTTGCGTGCTCTACTCTGTCCGTTCTTAGTCATTTTATCTCCGCTTTGGCGCACATAACTCTCGCGCCCCGAGATTGAGCCATCAGGGCCCATCACAGCCATAGCGCCTTGAACCTGTACGCAGGATGAATTCGGTAACGTGCACCGAAGAGGCGATGTGAATGGTTCTTCATCTTAGCTCTTGCTCATTGCCGGCTGAGATCGCCTTTAGACCGCGCGCGACGATTTTAGCTTTAATCGCCCAGCTCTGCTCTACCCCGGAATTTCTGTTGGATGCGGCGCCGGCCCATCCGCTGCGCCGAATGATGCCGGCTACGAACTGGTCTTCATCCGACCGCGTGCGAGTCACGGGCATTTCGGATCCGCCGATCGCACCGAGCCAGGTCGCCTCGGCCAAATCCCTACGTCGAGGGCCCGATTGGCGCCATCCGATCCGACCGCCGGGCTCAGCTGCCGGCGGCAATAGCCCGTCTGCGCTGCTCGGCTTCGTCCCATGCCGTGAGCGGCTGATAATCGGGGACAAATTGCAGGCCTTTTCGCGCATCTGACGACGCCACCTGCTGCGAGGTGACAACATCAATAAGTGCCGGTGCGTTCTCGAGCGCACGCTTTAGCGCCGGCTCGAGCAAATTCGGATCTTCGACGCGCTCCCCATACGCGCCGAGTGCTCGGGCCAGACCCGCATAGTCGGAGTTGCGGAGTGTAGTTCCTACGACGCGGCCGCCATAGTTCTCTTGCTGATCGTACCGCTCGATATTCCACGCAGCATTATTCGAAACGATGAAGACTGCCCTGGCCCCGTGGCGTACCGCAGTATCGATTTCCATCGCGTTGATTCCGAACGCGCCGTCGCCGGTAACGGAAATGACTTGGCGACCGGGATAGGCCAGCGCTGCCGCAATCCCATAGGGCACGGCGACGCCCAGGCAACCGAAGGCGCCGGCATCCAAATAGGTGCGTGCCGCTAACCCGACGCGAGCGAAACTCAACAAATCTCCGCCGTCCGCGATGGCGATATAGTCGGGGTCGGCAACCTTGGCGATTATTTCAAAAATCTTACCGGGGTGGATCTTTCCGTCGGGTCCAAGCGCGGGCTCCGTCTGGCGCGGCTGCCAACGTTCGCGCTGGCGCTCGCGCAGACTGCGGGCCCAATCCTCGTCCAGTTTGGGAGCGCGATTGCCCGCCATCTCGACCATGGCGTCGAGGGCCAGTTCGGGGCTGGCGAGAATTTCGGGTGTACCCCGCCGGTTGTCGAACAACTCTCCGGCGGTGTCGGCAATCCGCACGAAGCGAGCGTTTGGAAAAACTGCAGGCGAACCGTAACCAAGCTGATAGTCGAGCTTGCGCCCGACGACCAAGACGACGTCGGCGTCCTTCATGAGGTTAGCCCTGATTGCCCCGGCGAACGAACGATGGTCGGAGGGAATCAAACCGCGGCTTTCTTGAGTATCGAGATAAAGGGCGCCGCTCGCGTCGAGAAAACGCTGCAATGCCGGGCCGGCGTTCCGTGCGCCGCGGCCGGTTATCACCGCCGGGCGACGAGCGGACCAGAAGACATCCACCGCCTCGGCAACCGCAGCCGGGTCCGGCAGGATGACGCGGCGGGGCTTGGGCCGCATCCACTCATCAAGAATGAGCGACGACGACACGTTTGTTCGCAACACGTCGGTTGGAATTTCAACATAGGCCGGCCCGGGTTCACCGGCGTCGCCTTCGGCATGAGCAACTGCCTCATCGAGCTCGCGGACGACCTGATCCGCTACACGCAGAGTACGCGCCGTCCGCGTTACCGGCCGCAGAAGCTCAACGTGAGGAACATCCTGCAGCGGACCCATATTGGCCTGTGGCCGCGAGGTGCATCCACCGATCAGCAACACCGGGATGCGCCCGAGCCACGCGTTTGCGATCGCAGTTACGGTATTTGTGACCCCGGGCCCGGCAGTCACCATCGCGACGCCGAGCTTTCCCGTAAGCTCACAATGAGCCTGCGCCATGTGCACTGCTGCCCCCTCGTCGCGCACGTCAACGATGCGGATGCCGTTGCGGGCAACATGATCCCAGATCGGCTGAATGTGCCCGCCCTGCAGGCCAAACACTCGATCGACGCCTCGCTGCTCGAGGAATCGCGCAATCCATGCCGCAACGCTGTTTTCGGCGGTGCCGAGATCTTTGGCCGACATTGCCACCTCACATCCTAATGTCTTAGCTTTCCCTGAGAATTCGATGCAGACTAGTATAGTGGCGCGCTCGGTTTGGCAGTGGCAAATCGTGAGCGGTCGTCAAGCAGGTTTATCTGCTCGCCGGCGGCTATCGCCGACTTCGGAAAATCGTATTCGAGCGCGCCGCGTGCGGCTTCCTTCGCCGATCCTCGACCGGTCATGTCGCCGACGTGTCAAACGCCTGCGGCGCTCACGCAAACGAGAACCATTCGACCGTAACGCATCGGCCTGGGACCGCGTCGCGTGCACGCGATATCAGGCTTTCACCACCTGAGCGCCGGCGTGTGGACGTGATCGTCCCAGAGGGAGACCAGCTGTTGGTCAAACCTCGTAACTGTGATGGAGCAGCCTGCCATGTCCAACGAGGTTACGTACGATCCTACGAGCGAACGGACGACGGTGAGCCCACGGCTCGCCAAGAGGCGCTTCGCCGAATTGTACATGAGATACAATTCAAGAGATGGTGTGCCACCGAATCCATTGACTAAGAGCAGCACGTCCCCCGACTTCGGCTGATCGAAATCCGCAAGGATCGCATCGACCATTTCTTCGGCGATGGCATCGGCGCTCGCGAGCTTTACCCGTTTGCGGCCCGGCTCGCCGTGGATGCCAACTCCCATCTCCATCTCGTCATAGCCGAGTGTAAACGTCGGGGTACCCGCCGCCGGCACGGTACAACTCGTTAGTGCCACTCCCATGGAGCGCGTTCGCGCATTGACGTCCGCCGCAAGATCGGCACATGCCTTCAAATCCGCGCCCTTTTCCGCTGCAGCCCCCGTTATCTTTTCAACGACGAGCGTGCCCGCCACGCCGCGCCGCCCGGTGCTGTGGACGGATTTCTCTACCGCCACGTCGTCGTTGGTCACGACCGTGGCCGCCGAGCCCTCGAAGAGCTCGGTGGCCATTTCGAAATTCATACAATCGCCGGCGTAGTTCTTCACAATGAAGAGTACGCCGGGCTTGCCCCCGATAGCCTGCGCGGCTTCAACTACCTGGTCGGGCGTCGGCGACGTGAAAATCTGTCCGGGACAGGCGGCGTCGAGCATGCCGATCCCGACGAAACCGGCGTGCAAGGGTTCATGACCGCTGCCACCCCCGGATATGAGCGCAACCTTGCTCGGCGAAGGAGTGCGTCGGCGTACGAACTTGCGCTCGGGCCCGAGCACGATCAGGGATGAATGTGCCGCCGCGAAACCATCGAGGCTTTCCGCCAACATGGTGTCAACGGAATTGATGAATTTTTTCATGATCCTCCCCGCCGGTTAGAATTGAGCGACCTTATTTCTCGTTTTGCAGAAGCTCGGTCAGCCGGCGCGCGAATTCCTGCATCAGGGTGTCGATCTGTCCGTTTCGCTTGGCGCTGCCGAGGTCCGGTAAGCGCAGCATCACTGCGCGTTCGCGTGGAGATTCGTCGAGCCGGCCAATGCGGCGCGGATGCGCGCGGGCGTATGCTTTGAGGAACGCGGCCTTCGCCGGCGGCGAAAAATGGCAAACGTCGAAGATCGTGTTGAGGTGTTGGACGGGGATAGGGACCGGATAAGACGGATTGGAGATTTGACTGACGAAACTGCGATTTTTACCCATCGCATGGGCCAGCCGCAGCCGCATGCCGGACGGTCGATTGTCCAGTATTTCCTTGAAGATGCGCTTGTACTCGGCGACCGCGCCGGCTTCACCGGATTCGTCGAGGGCGGCGCTGCTCACGATCGCACCACTCGGCTCATCTGAATGGCTTGCTTCGCCTCGGCCAGCGCCGACGGATTGACCGACAGTTCCCGCAGCCCGCAAGACAGCAGGACTGGTATGCAGCGCGGATCTGCGGCCATGTCGCCGCACACGCTGACAGTCAGACCGGCTCTCTCGCCATGCTGAGCGGTTCGGCGGATCAGCTCGATCACCGCCGGATTGAGCGGATCGCTCAATTCACCGAGTTTTCCGTTACTGCGATCGCACGCCATGACGTATTGGGTGAGATCATTAGAACCGATCGAGAAGAACGACGCCTTGAATCGATCAATGGTCAGAGCCGCTGCCGGCACCTCCACCATGATACCGATATCCGGAAGTTTCGCCGAGATCCCGGTGGCTTGTAGATCAGCGACTGCTTTTGTGAAAAGCTTGCGGCCCGCTTCGAGCTCATCGGGCGTCGTCACCATGGGGAACATGACTTTGAGGTTTCCGTGGGTGGCGGCGCGAGCCAGCGCGCGAAGCTGAATGCTGAAAATCTCGGGCCGCGCCAGGCACAGACGCAGGCCGCGAACGCCGAGAAACGGATTGGCTTCGCCGGAATCGGTGAACCCGGGCACCGGCTTATCCCCGCCGGCATCGAATGTTCTGATCGTCACCGGTCGCTCGCCAGCCCAGCGTAGGACGGCGAGATAGGCCGCATACTGGGTCTCCTCGCTCGGCAAGCCCGATCGACTCTCGAGCAGGAACTCGGTCCGCATCAGGCCGATGCCGTCGGCAAACTGCGCATCGGCGTGACCTAGATCCTCGACCCGCTGAATATTGATCATCAGCCGTATCTCTTCACCCTCCAATGAGGCCGCCGGCCGATGCAAGTCGGATTGTGCCGCCGCACGCCTCTGGCTGTGCGCATCTCGGCGTTTCTCGAAGGATTCGATCTGTTGGGGCGCCGGGTCGAGTTCGAGCGTTCCAAGCTCGCCGTCGAGAATCGCAGTCTCTGCAGCCGAGGCAATGGTGCCGAGCTGGACGATCATCGGAATGCCGCGAGCGCGAGCGAGCAAGGCAACATGACTCGTTGTGCTGCCGCGCAGCAGCGCCAGCCCCCCTCCCCGCGACCAATCGATTTCTAGAAAACGCGACGGAGGTAAATCGTCAGCACAAACGACTGCACCGCTCGGTACCTCAGGAACATCGCTCGCCCCGGCGCTCAGTATCCGCGACACGCGATCGCGCAGGTCCACGAGATCGGCCGAGCGCGCGCGTAGATATTCATGCGCCGCAGAATTATAGTCATCGATCTGCATGTCGAGTGCCGTCGACCAAGCCGCGTCGGCCGACGTGCCAGCCTCGATGGCGGCAAAGACCGGGCCGAGGAAATCGTCATCGGTCAACAGCGCGATCTGAAATTCGAGAATCTGTGCGGCCTCGCCACCGACAGCGTTGGCCAATGCGGCGATCTGCCGCTCGGCAGCCTCGATGGCCGTTTGAATTGCGGCTCCTTCTTCCTCCGGCGTTCCGATGTAGCGTTTACTGCTTGGCGGCACGTCGAGACGCACGAACGGGCCGTAGGCAAAACCCATCGATGCGGTCCTGCCTCTGTAGAGCTGCGCGGTTTGCGCTCGCATGTTCACGGAGAATTATCCGGGAAATCGGCAGCAACGAGATCCACCAGCGCTTTGACGGCGGCCTCGGCATCTTCGCCCGTCGCCTTGATCTCAATGATGCTGTCGCGCGCGGCGCGCATCGCCATAACCTTGGCAATGCTCTTGGCGTTGATCCAATCGACACTGTCGGATGCGCGCACTGAAATATGCGCTTTGAATTTCTTCGCGAGCTTGGTCAACTTGACGGCCGGACGCGCGTGCATACCACTCTCGTGGACCAGCCGCACGCTGCCAGCACTGCTCGGACCATTCGCTTTGGAAGTTTCCAACATATTCCCTTTTCCTGACTGATCGATCTCGTCGGCCGACGTCAGTCGGCGGAAAGCTCCTCGGCCACCGCCTTGACCTGCTCGAGCGAACTGCCGCCGGCGGCCTCGGTAGCGGCCATGACGGCGCCCTCGACAATCGGCGCATTACAGACGGCGACCAGGCTGCGCCGCTCCGGCTGCAGCATCTCGACAGCCATCTCGCTGTTTGTTTCGGCTCCGCCGAGATCGACAAGCACGGCGACACCCTTGGGCGACCAAGCCCGATTAATCGCGTCGACGATCAAGGACACATTGGTGCCGAGGCCACCGTCCGGATCGCCCCCGCAAAACGCGACCCTGACTTCACTGCCGACCATTTGGTGCACCATGTCGGCCGTGCCTTTGGCGATGTCCTTGGAATGCGAAACGATCACGATCCCAACCGTATCGATCATGGCCGAGACTCCAGTGTGTCGCAGACTGCATGCAGGAGAAGGCAGCTCGACCGCGCGCCCGGATCGACGTGCCCGACGCTCCGCGCCCCGAGAAATGAGGCTCGCCCTTTCGTAGCTTGCATCGGTACGGTGTGGGCTACAGCCTTACTCGCGGTCTCACGAATGCGCGCGACTAAATCGGGTCGCCCAGCCTCTGCCCGCAAGGTTTGCAAGACCGGGACCAGGACGTCGAGCATGGTCTTTTCGCCCGGCTGGGATCGGCCGCGCGTGCTCACGGCACCGACACCGGTGCCAAAAACTTCCGCAAGATCCTCCGGCAGCCGCTTGTCGCGCGATAAGGCGTCGCCGACCGCCATGAAGAAGCTGCCGTAAAGCGGACCCGAGGCGCCCCCGACCGTTAAGACGAGAGTTTTGCCGATGGTCTTGAATGCCTCGTCCAAAGGTTGCGCGACGATGGCCTCGAGCTTGCCGAGCACGGCTTGAAAGCCACGCTTCATGTTGGTGCCGTGGTCTCCGTCGCCGATCGCTTGGTCGAGCGCGGTCAACTCCGGCGCGGAGGCTATGATCTGCTCGGCGGCCGCCTTCACCAGCGTCTTGAACTTTTCCGGCTGGATCGACATCGCGCTCACCCTTGCCGTACGGCCGTTTGAAGGCGATGCCCCTGCCCGTCGAAGTACAACGGATTGACGAGCCTGATGGCGACGTCTTCGCCTGGCGTTACCGGCTGGTGCGGGTCGGCCAATGTCACCAGCATCTGGTTTCGACATTCGAGATGGACGTGGTTCTGATCGCCAAGGTGCTCGACCCGATGCACGCGGCCGACGAATCCGGCGCCATTCGCCTTCCCAAGCTGCACGTGTTCGGTGCGGACACCCAGCGTGCGCGTGCCAGCAGGCATCGGCAGCTCGGGAAGGACGTCGGCGGGAATGAAATTGATCGGCGGCAGGCCGAGCCTGCCGGCGACATAATAGTCGACCGGATTTTCATAAATCTCCCGCGGTGTTCCGACCTGCAGCAGCTTGCCGTCTTTGATGACGCCGATGCGCGATGCCATGGTCATCGCTTCGACCTGATCGTGCGTCACATAGAGGATGGTGGCGCCTAATTCGACCTGTATTCTCTTCAATTCCAGCCGCAGTTCGGCGCGCAATTTGGCGTCGAGTGACGACAGCGGCTCATCCATTAGATAAACGCTCGGATCGCGCACCAGTGCACGCCCGATAGCCACACGCTGCATCTCACCGCCGGACAAGCGCGTCGCAGGATTCTTAAGTTTGCCGCTGATGTGCAACAGGTCGGCGGTCTGTTCGACGCGACGCCGAATATCGGCTTCCACAACGCGCCGCGCGGGCGAGCGAAGCGGAAAGGCCAAATTGTCGTAGACCGAAAGATGGGGATAAAGCGAATACTGCTGAAAGACAAAAGCGATGTCGCGCGTGCCCGGCGGGTCGCGCGTGACATCGCGGCCGCCGATGTGAACGGAGCCCGCGTCGGGCTGCTCGAGCCCGGCAACGAGCCGCAGCGTCGTTGTCTTTCCTGCGCCGCTCGGCCCCAGCAAAACGACGAACTCGCCGTCGTTGACGACAAGCGACAGTTCGCTCACGGCTTGGACGTTGCCGAAGCGCTTGCTGACCTGACGAATACCGACGCTAGCCATGCCGGTCGTCCCAGTGGTTTGCGGTGTGGACGGCGCGCCCGGTCTGCCCATCAAACAACGCCAGACTATCCGATTTGAAGGTCACGCCGACCGTTTCGCCGAGCCGCACCGAGATGCTGGACGGCAGACGGGCTTTGAGCCTTCCCGCCTCCATGTCGACCGTGACGATTTGGGTCGTGCCGAGATATTCGGAGCCGAAGACGCGGCCGCGCAACGCGGCCGCGTCGGAAAAGCCGATATGCTCCGGTCGTACCCCGAGCACCAGCGGGCCCACGGCGCGTTCTTCGCGAACCTCGGGCACCGCCACGCTCACGCTGCAGAACTCGATTGTCCGGTCTCCCGATCGCAGGCCGCCGGCGAAAGGCAGGAAGTTCATCGGCGGCGAGCCGATAAAGTCGGCAACGAACATGCTGGCGGGACAATCGTACACCTCCTGGGGTGTTCCGATTTGCTCCACTTTGCCGGCATTCATCACCGCGATGCGGTCGGCCATCGACATGGCTTCCAGCTGATCGTGAGTGACGTAAATGGTCGTCGCGCTGATGCGGTCATGCAGATCGCGCAGCTCGCCGCACATCAGCTGACGAAACTCGGCATCGAGCGCGCCGAGAGGTTCGTCCATCAAAAACGCTTTCGGACGCCGCACGATGGCGCGCCCGAGCGCGACCCGTTGGCGATCGCCGCCCGACAACTTGGAGACCTTGCTCGATAGAAGATCCTCGATGCGCAAAAGGCGCGCGGTCTCGCGCACACGTTCTTTGATCTGGCGCCGCGTCGTTCCCTGGCACTTGAGCGGGAAGCCGACGTTCTGTTCCACGTTCATGTGCGGGTAGAGCGCAAAGAGCTGAAAGACGAACGCTATGTCGCGCTGCGCCGCCCGGCGGAAGGTGACGTCATCGCCGTCGAGAAGAATCCGGCCGCTGGTCGGCAGCTCGAGCCCTGCGATCATTCGCAATGTGGTGGTCTTGCCGCAGCCGGACGGCCCGAGCAGGGCAAAAAACGTTCCGTCTTCGATCGTAAAGTTCGAACCGTGCACGGCGGCGAACTGATCGAATGATTTGTGCAGATTTTCCACGCGGATTTGCGCCATCTTCCAGCCTATTCCGGAAAGTGACTGACGACGACAAACCCCAACGTTCCCGCCAGGATGGTGACAAAGGAATAGCTGTACAGATCGATCGACCACGGCTGCACCAGCATGACGATGCCAGCGGCGATGATGGTCATCGCCACGGCTTCCCAAGGTCCGCGGCGGAGCCACCGACGATTCCTGTTATGACCGTCGGCCAGCAGGCTCATTTGCGCACCGCCCCGAAGGTGATGCCGCGCAACAGGTGCCGACGCAGCAAGATGGTGAACAGCACAATCGGCATCAGAAAGAGGGTCGTAGCGGCCGCAACGGCCGGCCAGTCCTGACCACCTTCGCCGATAATAAACGGTATGAACGGCGGCATTGTCTGCGCATCGCCGCTGGTCAACAGAACGGCAAAGGCATATTCGTTCCAGGAGAATATCAGACAGAAGATCGCCGTCGCGGCGATCCCGGTCACCGCCTGCGGCAAGACGACTTTCCGCAAGGCCTGCAGCCGCGTATAGCCATCGACGAGTGCCGCCTCCTCGTATTCGCGGGGAATCTCGTCGATGAAACCCTTCAACAACCACACGGCGAGCGACACATTCACCGCCGTGTAGAGAACAATCATCCCGATCTTCGTATCGGTGAGGTTGAGGTAGCGGTACATAATGTAAATCGGAATGGCGACGGCGACCGGCGGCATCATCCGGGTGGAGAGGATGAAGAACAATAAATCGTCGGCCAGCGGAATTCGGAACCGGGAAAAGGCGTAAGCCGCGAGCGTCCCGAGCAGCACCGCCAGAAAGGTCGATCCAAACCCGATGATGAGCGAATTGATGAAACGCGGAACCACCTTGGAGGGCCCGGCGATCACCATGTCGTGCGAGCGCACGAGCTTGTCGTACCAGGTCGTGGCCGCAGGCAGACTGGCGATGAAATCAGGCGTCTGCCGCGTACGAACGGTAAACAGGTTTACGTAACCC
>Ga0187782_10002079_pt1 | contig 14693 bp, 17 predicted proteins | sample 0715_SJ02_MP15_2_FD_132454 | JGI IMG/M metagenome (GOLD analysis project Ga0187782, IMG submission 132454) | Tropical peat soil microbial communities from peatlands in Department of Meta, Colombia - 0715_SJ02_MP15_20_MG | ecosystem: Environmental > Terrestrial > Soil > Wetlands > Peat | place...
CGGGTTCCCGTGCTGATCGGCGTTAACCATGACGAGTTCACCATGTTCGCGGCGCTGCGGTACATAAAGTTGGGTCGGGGCGTCCGGCCCGCGGAATACCCAGACTTGCTCGCGGACATTTTCGGCGCCGACGGGGCCGCGGTGCTGGCGCACTACCCGCTTGATCACTACGGCGGGGACGCGTCGCTGGCCTACTCGGCCGCGGTCACTGACGGCGTCTTCGCTTGCGCCACCGACCGATTGGCCGACTCGCTGAGTCAACGGGCACCGGTATACAGCTACGAGTTCGACGATCCTCACGCACCGGCACCGGATTCGCTGCGGCCCGCTCCATTTCCCGTTGGCGCAAGCCACTCGTTGGAGCTGCGCTACCTGTTCAACGTCGGCGTCGCACCGCGGCTGGATCCCGGACAGCGGATGCTGTCCGATCAGATGATCAGCTACTGGACCCATTTCGTCGCCAACGGCGCACCGAAGGCCAAGGGCCAGCCGGGCTGGCCGGCCAAAGGTGGCGATCCCGACCACAATTTCTGGATGTCGTTGCGTCCTGGCGGCAGCGGGGTCATCACCAACTTTGAGGAAGCACACCAGTGCCTGTTCTGGGCATCGCTGAAGGGCAGGTCGTGAGCACGCCAGAGCCGGACAGCTTCACCGAAGATTGGTTGACCGCCTGGAACCACCATGACGTCGACGCGATGCTCACTCATTTCCACGACGACGTCGTCTTCACCTCACCGGTTGCGGCTCGGGCGATGCCGGGCTCCGAAGGAGTGGTGCGCGGCAAGGCCGCCCCGCCGCATATGTGCTGGTCGGGCCTGTCGCGCTGACATATCTTACTCTGGAGTAAGGAGAGGCCGTGCGGCCCTGCGCCGCCCAGGCGCTGCTCGCGGTCAGGCGGCGCAACAGCCTGACTAGTCGTCGAGCCGAGGGGATTTGGCCGATACCAGGATCTAGGGCATACTGTTCAGGTTGCCTTGCGCCGGGTTTAGGCCTGGTCGGGCATACGACCGGCGCCCGAACGGGCGCGTCCGGTCCCATCCTTGGAACGCGACGAATTTCGATCGCGGACCAGGCTGCGTGCGGGCGACACACCCGAGCGCGGGGGCCGGTGGACCACGACAGGTAAACAGCGGCGCAACATCCGGGCGCACAGCTTGATCGGCCAGATCGATTCGGGCGATCGGCGCCCAACGGAACACGGGTCCGGACACTGGAAGTGAGGTAGGAGAAGCGTGGCGGGACAGAAGATCCGCATCAGGCTCAAGGCCTACGACCACGAGGCCATTGACGCCTCGGCGCGCAAAATCGTCGAGACGGTTGTCCGGACCGGCGCCAGCGTGGTGGGTCCGGTGCCGCTGCCCACTGAGAAGAACGTGTATTGCGTGATTCGCTCTCCGCATAAGTACAAGGACTCGCGGGAGCACTTCGAAATGCGCACCCACAAGCGGCTGATCGACATCCTCGACCCGACACCGAAGACCGTTGACGCGCTGATGCGCATCGATCTGCCTGCCAGCGTCGACGTCAACATCCAGTAGGAGATCTGCGAGCAATGGCGAGAAAGGGCATTCTGGGCACCAAGCTGGGTATGACGCAGGTGTTCGACGAGAACAACCGCGTTGTGCCGGTGACGGTGGTCAAAGCCGGGCCGAACGTGGTGACCCGAATCCGTACACCCGAACGCGACGGATATAGCGCGGTGCAATTGGCCTACGGCGAAATCAGTCCTCGTAAGGTCAACAAGCCGCTGGGCGGTCAGTACGCCGCCGCCGGTGTCAACCCGCGTCGGCACCTGGCCGAGTTGCGTCTCGACGATGCCGAGGCGGCAGGCGATTACCAGGTGGGCCAGGAGCTGACGGCCGAGATCTTCTCTGCCGGAACTTATGTCGACGTGACCGGCACCTCGAAAGGTAAGGGTTTCGCCGGAACCATGAAGCGGCACGGCTTCCGCGGGCAGGGCGCCAGCCACGGCGCTCAGGCGGTGCACCGCCGTCCCGGTTCCATCGGAGGTTGCGCCACTCCAGCGCGTGTGTTCAAGGGCACTCGGATGGCCGGCCGGATGGGTAACGACCGGGTTACCACGCAGAACCTGTTGGTACACAAGGTCGATGCCGAGAACGGAGTGCTGCTGATCAAGGGTGCCGTGCCCGGCCGCACGGGTGGACTCGTCATGGTCCGAAGCGCGATCAAACGAGGTGAGAACTAATGGCTGCCCAGAAGGCCGAGCAGGCTCGGAAAGCGCTGAAGATCGACGTCAAGACACCGGCCGGCAAGACCGAAGGCTCGGTTGAGCTGCCTGCCGAGCTGTTCGACGCGCCCGCGAATATCGCGTTGATGCACCAGGTGGTGACTGCGCAACGGGCCGCGGCCCGGCAGGGCACGCACTCGACCAAGACCCGCGGTGAGGTTCGCGGCGGTGGCCGAAAGCCGTACCGGCAGAAGGGCACTGGTCGTGCCCGACAGGGCTCGACGCGCGCTCCGCAGTTCACCGGCGGTGGCGTCGTGCACGGTCCTACGCCCCGCGACTACAGCCAGCGGACTCCGAAGAAGATGATCGCCGCCGCGCTGCGCGGCGCCTTGTCGGACCGGGCCCGCAATGGTCGCATCCACGCGGTCACCGAGCTGGTGTCCGGCCAGACTCCGTCGACCAAGAGCGCCAAGGTTTTTCTGGGTACGTTGACCGACCGCAAGCAGGTACTGGTGGTCATCGGTCGGAGCGACGAGACCGGAGCCAAGAGCGCGCGCAACCTGCCTGGTGTGCACATCCTGACACCGGACCAGCTCAACACCTACGACGTGCTGCGCGCCGACGACGTGGTGTTTTCCGTCGAGGCGCTCAACGCCTACATCACTGCCAACACCAAGTCGGCTGAGGAGGTTTCGGCCTGATGGCGACCGTGACGGACCCCCGCGACATCATCCTGGCCCCGGTCATCTCCGAGAAGTCCTATGGCCTGATCGACGACAACGTATACACGTTCCTGGTGCACCCCGACTCGAACAAGACGCAGATCAAGATCGCGATCGAGAAGATCTTTTCGGTCAAGGTGGCGGCGGTGAACACCGCGAACCGCCAGGGCAAGCGCAAGCGGACCAGGACCGGATACGGCAAGCGGAAGAGCACCAAGCGCGCCATCGTGACGCTGGCGCCCGGCAGCAAGCCGATCGACCTGTTCGGAGCACCGGCGTAGCCGAGGATAGAGAGACTTAAAGACATGGGAATTCGCAAGTACAAGCCGACGACTCCGGGTCGCCGCGGTGCCAGCGTCTCCGATTTCGCCGAAATCACTCGCTCCACTCCGGAGAAGTCGTTGGTTCGCCCCCTGCACGGTCGTGGTGGACGCAACGCGCACGGCCGGATCACCACTCGTCACCAGGGTGGCGGGCACAAGCGTGCCTACCGGGTAATTGACTTTCGCCGCAACGACAAGGACGGCGTCAACGCGAAGGTCGCGCATATCGAATACGACCCCAACCGCACCGCGAACATCGCGCTGCTGCACTACCTGGACGGTGAGAAGCGTTACATTATTGCGCCGCATGGACTTTCGCAGGGCGACGTGGTCGAGTCTGGCGCCAACGCCGATATCAAGCCGGGTAATAACCTGCCGCTGCGCAATATTCCGGCCGGTACCTTGGTCCACGCTGTGGAGCTGCGGCCGGGTGGGGGAGCCAAGCTTGCTCGCTCGGCCGGTTCGAGCATCCAATTGCTCGGCAAGGAAGGAAGTTACGCCTCATTGCGCATGCCCAGCGGTGAGATCCGTCGCGTCGACGTACGCTGCCGCGCCACCGTCGGCGAGGTCGGCAACGCCGTGCAGGCCAACATCAACTGGGGTAAGGCCGGGCGGATGCGCTGGAAGGGCAAGCGCCCGTCGGTGCGTGGTGTGGTGATGAACCCGGTGGACCACCCGCACGGTGGTGGTGAGGGCAAGACCTCCGGTGGTCGTCACCCGGTCAGCCCGTGGGGCAAGCCTGAGGGGCGTACTCGCAGGAGCCACAAGACCAGCGACAAGCTCATCGTCCGACGCCGGCGCACCGGCAAGAAACACTCGCGCTAGGAGCAGCCGATGCCACGCAGCCTGAAAAAGGGTCCGTTCGTCGACGGCCATCTGTTGAAGAAGGTCGACGTGCAGAACGAGAAGAACACCAAGCAGGTCATCAAGACCTGGTCGCGACGGTCGACCATCATTCCCGACTTCATCGGTCACACGTTCGCAGTCCACGACGGCCGCAAGCACGTACCGGTTTTCATCACCGAGGCGATGGTGGGCCACAAGCTGGGTGAGTTCGCGCCGACACGCACCTTCAAGGGACACATCAAGGACGACCGGAAGGCCAAGCGGCGATGAGCGCCCCCACTGAATTTCCTTCTGCGGTAGCCAAGGCACGGTTCGTGGGGGTATCGCCGACCAAGGCGCGCCGGGTGATCGACTTGGTGCGCGGCAAATCGGTGTCGGAGGCGCTGGACATTCTGCGCTGGGCACCGCAGGCGGCCAGCCTGCCGGTGGCCAAGGTCATCGCGAGTGCCGCGGCGAACGCCCAGAACAACAACGGCTTGGACCCGGCGACGCTGGTGGTGGCCTCGGTCTGCGCCGACGACGGTCCGACCGCCAAGCGGATCCGTCCGCGCGCCCAGGGCCGCGCTTTCCGGATTCGCCGGCGCACCAGCCACATCACCGTGGTGGTGGAAAGCCGGCCGACCAAGGATGCGCGGGGCTCGCAATCCGCGAGCGCTGCCCGCGCGCGCCGCGCGCAGGCCAGTAAGGCCGCCGCGGCGAAGGCGCCGGCCAAGAAGGCTGTTGCTGAGAAGGCGCCGGCCAAGAAGGCGCCCGCAAAGAAGACATCCGCCGCGAAGTCCACTGGGACTGAAACGACTTCGGAAGCGAAGGGAGGCTCGCAGTAGTGGGCCAGAAGATCAATCCGCACGGATTCCGCCTCGGTATCACGACCGACTGGAAGTCCCGGTGGTATGCGGACAAGCAGTACGCGGAGTACGTCAAGGAGGACGTGGCGATCCGTCGGCTGCTGTCCAGCGGCTTGGAACGCGCGGGGATTGCCGACGTGGAGATCGAGCGCACCCGGGACCGAGTTCGGGTGGATATCCACACCGCCCGGCCGGGGATCGTCATCGGCCGCCGCGGCACCGAGGCCGACCGCATCCGCGCGGATCTGGAGAAGTTGACCGGCAAGCAGGTCCAGCTCAACATCCTCGAAGTGAAAAACCCCGAGTCGCAAGCCCAGTTGGTGGCACAGGGCGTCGCAGAGCAGTTGAGCAACCGTGTGGCGTTCCGGCGCGCGATGCGCAAGGCTATCCAGTCGGCCATGCGTCAGCCCAACGTCAAGGGCATCCGGGTGCAGTGCTCGGGCCGCCTCGGCGGCGCGGAAATGAGCCGCTCGGAGTTCTACCGCGAAGGCCGGGTTCCGCTGCACACGTTGCGCGCTGACATCGACTACGGCCTGTACGAAGCCAAGACCACCTTCGGCCGTATCGGCGTGAAGGTGTGGATCTACAAGGGCGACATCGTTGGTGGCAAGCGCGAACTGGTCGCTCCTTCTGCTGCCGGCGCCGAACGTCCCCGTCGCGAGCGGCCGTCGGGCACCCGTCCGCGCCGCAGCGGCGCCGCAGGCACGACGGCGACCAGCACCGAGGCCGGACGCGCCGCCTCGGGCGCCGAGGAGGCTTCGACCTCACCGGCCGCTCCGACGGCTGACGAGCCGGCCCTCGAGACGCAGAGTACGGAGAGCTGAATCATGTTGATTCCCCGCAAGGTCAAGCATCGTAAGCAGCACCATCCGCGGCAACGCGGGATCGCCAGCGGCGGCACCCAGGTGAGTTTCGGCGACTACGGCATCCAGGCATTGGAGCATGCCTACATCACCAACCGGCAGATCGAGGCAGCGCGCATCGCCATCAACCGGCACATCAAGCGTGGCGGCAAGGTGTGGATCAACATCTTCCCGGATCGCCCGCTGACCAAGAAGCCGGCGGAGACCCGAATGGGCTCGGGTAAGGGCTCCCCCGAGTGGTGGGTGGCCAACGTCAAGCCGGGTCGCGTTCTCTTCGAGCTCAGCTACCCGAATGAATCGATCGCCCGGGCCGCGTTGACCCGAGCAATTCACAAGCTGCCGATCAAGGCACGCATCATTACCCGAGAGGACCAGTTCTGATGGCAGTGGGAATTTCGCCTGGCGAACTGCGCGAGCTCACCGACGAGGAGCTGATCGAGCGGCTGCGCGAGTCCAAGGAAGAGCTGTTCAACCTGCGTTTCCAGATGGCGACCGGCCAGCTCAGCAACAATCGTCGACTCCGCACGGTGCGCCAGGAGATTGCGCGCATCTACACCGTGCTACGTGAGCGTGAACTCGGCCTGGCATCGGGCCCCGATGGTGCACGGAGTGAGGAATCGTAATGGCAGAGGCGAAAACCCCCGCGAAGGCCGCCAAGGCCCCGGCTAAGGCTCCGGCCAAGGCTGCTGCAAAAGCCGCCGCCACCAAAGAGACTGCGGGCAACGCCAAGGGCCCCAAGCACACACCGCGCACCACGAAGCCGCGCGGTCAGCGTAAGACCCGTATCGGTTACGTGGTGAGCGACAAGATGCAGAAAACCATCGTCGTCGAGCTGGAAGACCGTGTGCGTCACCCGCTGTACGGCAAGATCATCCGGACCACCAAGAAGGTCAAGGCGCACGACGAGAACGGCATCGCCGGCATCGGCGACCGTGTCTCGCTGATGGAGACTCGTCCGCTCTCGGCAACCAAGCGCTGGCGGCTTGTCGGCATCCTCGAGAAGGCCAAGTAAACGGCACGCAAATCACGCAGTCCGCGAGTAGGAGACGTCGCGGTACGCGGGGTCGAGTCGGCGCACGGCGAAGATGAACGTCAGCGAGCAGGCCGCGCTGCAGGCAGGCTGGCAGGGGGACACCGGGCTGAGCTACCAGGCCTGGCAGCCCAGTGGAATCAGGCCGCCGAGCAATTGGTGTTGGCCTACCGCGCGATCGCGGGAACGCGCCAGAACAACCCCACAGGCTCTCGGTAGCGGCGGTTGATCGACTCGATCGTTATCTCGAGCTCGCCTGGTTTCGCGGGTCTTGGCTCGGGTTGGGACGTCGACGGCAACTAAACTATCGAACTGCGACGTGTTTTCACAGTTGACCATTCATCAGCCCGGTGTTGGCCGACGGCTCGGGAGAGCGGTGTAATCTGCGAGGCCCGGGAGTCCACGACGAGAGTGAGGCCGACGATGACGACCGATTTCAACGGCAAGATCGAACTGGATATCCGTGATTCCGAGCCGGACTGGGGCCCATACGCCGCATCGACTGCGCCGGAGAACTCGCCGAACGTCCTCTACCTGGTCTGGGATGACACCGGCATCGCGACTTGGGACTGCTTCGGCGGCCTGGTCGAGATGCCGGCGATGACGCGCATCGCCGAGCGGGGCATCCGGCTGTCGCAATTCCACACCACGGCACTGTGTTCACCGACCAGGGCATCATTGCTGACCGGTCGCAACGCCACCACCGTGGGTATGGCCACCATCGAAGAATTCACCGACGGTTTTCCCAACTGCAACGGTCGGATTCCGGCCGACACCGCATTGCTCTCCGAGGCGCTCAACGAACGCGGCTACAACACCTACTGCGTCGGCAAGTGGCACCTGACGCCGCTGGAAGAAGCGAACATGGCGTCGACCAAGCGGCACTGGCCGACATCCCGCGGCTTTGAACGCTTCTACGGATTCCTGGGCGGCGAGACCGATCAGTGGTACCCCGACCTGGTTTACGACAACCACCCGGTCAACCCTCCCGGTACACCCGAGGACGGCTACCACCTGTCGAAGGACATCGCCGACAAGACCATTGAATTCATCCGCGACGCCAAGGTGATTGCGCCGGACAAGCCGTGGTTCAGCTACGTGTGCCCCGGCGCCGGACACGCCCCACATCATGTCTTCAAAGAATGGGCCGACAAGTACGCCGGCAAGTTCGACATGGGCTATGAGCGCTACCGCGAGGTGGTGCTGGAAAAGCAGAAGGCGATGGGAATCGTTCCACCGGACACCGAATTGTCGCCCATCAACCCGTATCTCGACGTCAAAGGACCGAACGGTGAGCCCTGGCCGTTGCAGGACACGGTGCGGCCGTGGGACTCGCTCTCCGACGAGGAGAAGAAGCTGTTCACCCGACTGGCCGAGGTGTTCGCCGGCTTCCTGAGCTACACCGATGCCCAAATCGGCCGCATCCTGGACTATCTCGAGGAATCAGGCCAACTGGACAACACGATCATCGTGGTGATCTCCGACAACGGCGCCAGCGGTGAGGGTGGTCCGAACGGATCGGTCAACGAGGGCAAGTTCTTCAACGGCTACATCGACACCGTCGAAGAGAGCATGAAGTTATTCGACCACCTCGGCGGACCGGAGACCTACAACCACTACCCGATCGGGTGGGCGATGGCCTTCAACACGCCCTATAAGCTGTACAAGCGCTACGCCTCGCATGAGGGCGGTATCGCGGACACGGCGATCGTCTCGTGGCCCAACGGCATTGCGGCGCACGGCGAGGTCCGCGACAACTACGTCAACGTCTGCGACATCACCCCGACGGTCTACGACTTGCTGGGCATGACACCGCCGGACACTGTCAAAGGGATTGCGCAGAAACCACTGGACGGATTGAGTTTCAAAGCAGCCCTTGCGGATTCGGCTGTCGATACCGGCAAGCACACCCAGTTCTACACGATGCTGGGAACCCGCGGGATCTGGCATCGGGGCTGGTTCGCCAACACCGTGCATGCGGCCACGCCCGCGGGCTGGTCGCATTTCGACGCCGATCGCTGGGAGCTGTTTCACATCGAGGCGGACCGTAGCCAGTGCCATGACCTGGCCACCGAAAACCCCGACAAGCTTGAAGAACTCAAGGCGTTGTGGTTTTCCGAGGCCGACAAGTACAACGGTCTGCCGCTGGCGGATCTAAACCTGATGGAAACGCTGACCAGGTTCCGGCCCTACCTGGTCGGCGAACGGTCCAGCTACATCTACTATCCCGACTGCGCGGACGTCGGCGTCGGTGCGGCCGCCGAAATCCGCGGGCGTTCCTTCGCCGTACTGGGCGATGTGACGGTGGATACCACCGGCGCTGAGGGGGTGCTATTCAAGCAGGGCGGCGCCCATGGCGGTCACGTGCTCTTCATCCAGGACGGACGGCTGCATTATGTCTACAACTTCCTCGGTGAGCGCCAGCAGCTGGTTTCCTCGTCGGGTGCGGTGCCGTTGGGCAGACATCTGCTCGGCGTTAGCTATTCACGCACCGGGACCGTCCCGAACAGCCATACCCCGCTCGGTGACGCCACGCTGTTCATCGACGACGATGTGGTCGGCACGCTGGCGGACGTGCAATCCCACCCTGGAACGTTCGGACTGGCGGGGGCGGGAGTCACCGTCGGGCGCAATGGCGGTTCGGCAGTGTCCAGCCGCTACAAAGCGCCGTTCGCGTTCACCGGCGGCACCATCGCCCAAGTCACTGTCGACCTAACCGGGCGGCCCTACCAAGACTTGGAAAAGGAACTGGCGCTGGCTTTTTCACGTGACTGACATCCCGTCGAGGTCTATCTGGCCGATCTCTGGGGCGGCGTGGCTGGTGGCGCTCACGCTGCTTTCCGGGTGCGTCAGAGCCACCGAAGGCAGCGCTGTCCGGGCCGGTGCGCCGGCAGCCTCCACGAACGCTAACTCCCCGGCGACGCAGCAGCCCACAACGAGCCGCGGTACATCGGTGCCCGGGATCGAGGAAACGCAGCCGGACCACATCCCACCCAACGCCTTCGCCTGCTTTCCGGCGCCGACCGGCATCGGCATCGGCACCGTCGCTCAGGTCTCCGACCCGGCCGCGCCGCGACTCACCGTGACGGTGCCCGACGGCTGGACTTCCGAACCCGGACAAGGTGATGTGGCGTTGACGCTCAGCGGACCCGACGCTATGACCGGGACGGTGACTATCGCCGCGACAACGCTCGACCCTGCCGCGGCCTTCGCCGACTACACCGCCATGCTGCGGCGCTCGAAGCCCGACTTAAAAGTGGACGCGGAAGGCGCCAAGTTCTGCGGATACAGCAGCCAGAAGCTGATCGGCGCATTTCTCGGGCCGCCGGGCACGCTCGATTTCGCCGACCGCATCACCCACATCTGGACCAACACCAACAAATACCTGGTCACCATTCACCTGGAAGGGCCGGCCGATGCGCCCGGATTCGACGCGGCGAAAACCGCGTTGATGCAAGACTTCGCGGTGGTCATACCCTGAACGTATGCCCACCGAGCTGATCGAACTGCCGTCTGGGTCATTCCGGATGGGGTCGACGAGCTTTTACCCCGAGGAAGCGCCGATCCACACGGTGACTGTGGGCGCCTTCGCGGTGGAGCGGTATCCGGTGACCAATGCTCAGTTCGCCGAATTCGTCTCCGCGACAGGGTATGTGACGGTCGCCGAGCAACCGATCGACCCGGCGCTTTACCCCGGAGTCGACCCCGGCGGGCTGCGCGCGGGCGCAATGGTATTCCGCCCGACAGCAGGGCCGGTCGATCTACGCGACTGGCGGCAATGGTGGGTCTGGATGCCGGATGCGAGCTGGCGGCACCCGTTCGGACCGGACAGCGACATTGCAGACCGGGCCGATCACCCGGTCGTGCAGGTGGCCTACCCCGATGCTGCGGCATACGCACGCTGGGCCCGGCGGCGGCTGCCGACCGAGGCCGAGTGGGAGTACGCGGCTCGCGGTGGAGCCGTCACGACGTATGCGTGGGGCGATGAGGAGAAGCCCGCCGGTGAATTGATGGCCAACACTTGGCAAGGCAGGTTTCCCTACCGCAACGACGGTGCGCTTGGCTGGGTCGGAACGTCGCCGGTGGGTTCGTTCCCGCCGAACGAGTTCGGCCTTTTCGACATGATCGGCAATGTCTGGGAATGGACGACCACCGAATTCTCGGCCCATCACCGGCTGAATCAGCCGCCGAAGGCCTGTTGTGCGCCGTCCCGGCCCGCCGACCCGACCATCGCGCAGACGCTCAAGGGCGGCTCGCACCTGTGCGCACCCGAGTACTGCCACCGGTATCGGCCAGCGGCCCGGTCACCGCAATCGCAGGACACTGCGACCACCCACATCGGGTTCCGATGTGTGAGCGATCTGGTTGCTAGCTGATGGCGTCGACCGCGCTGGAGACTTTCGATTGAAAGTCGGGCGGCAGCGGGATATAGCCGTGCTTGTCCAGGTCGATCTGGCCGGGGCCTAGCGTCGCCTGCATGGCCGCTTTGACCGCCTGGCCGACCGCGGGGTCGGGATACTTGGAGCAGACGATCTCGTAAGTGGCCATGACGATCGGGTAGACGTCTTCCTGGCTGGGGTTGTAGAACGACGAGAGGTCGAGCACCAGGTCGTTGCCTTTGCCGATGAACTTGGCCCCGGTGATGGTCTTGCCGACCGAGTCGGTGCCAATGCGTACCGGGCGTCGGGACTTGCGGCTCGCCGGGGTTTTGATCTCTGCGGCGTAAAGTCCCTCATCCATCGCGAATGACAACTCGTTGTAGGTGATCGCGCCCTCGGTGTTCTTCACCATCGCCGAGGTGCCATCGTTGCCTTTGGCGCCGGTGCCGACGCCGCCTTCGAACTCCTTGCCCGTGCCCTGGGTCCACGCCCCGCTAGACGCGGCCTGCAGGTAGGCCTGGAAGTTGGCGGTGCTGCCGGATTTATCGCTGCGATAGATGACCTTGATGTCCTCTGAAGGCATCGATGAGTTGAGCGCGGTGATGGCCGGGTCGTCCCAGCGCGTGATGTTGCCGTTGAAGATCCCGGCCAGCGTGGAGGCGTCGAGCACCAAAAAGTCGACGTTGTAGAGGTTGTAGGTAATAGCCAGCGGGCCGAAGACCACGGGCAGGTCCCAGGCGTCGGCGCCGCCGCATCGCTGCTTGGCGGTGGTGTGTTGCTCGTCGGACAGCGGAGTGTCCGATCCGGCGAAATCGGTCTTGGCGGTCAGGAAGTCGCTGATTCCGTTGCCCGAGCCGTTAGGCGTGTAGTCGAGTGTGTGCCCGGGGCAGGCCTTGCCGTACGCGCTGATGAACCCTTTCATCGCGTTGGCTTGCGCGGTCGAGCCGCTGGCGGTGATGGCCGCCTTGCCGCCGCAGGTCACGACCTCGCTGGCGTAGGCCATGCTGGTATGGGGAACCTCGCATCCCGACAGCACGATGGCACCCGCAGCCAGCAAACTCGCGGCGGCCAGTAATCGCTTGTGCTTCATGTTGATTGCCTCACCCCGGAACGTCGACACACGTTGAGAATCGCAGCTATTGAAATGCCCATGCAAACAAATATCAGATTAACTTGTATAGGCTCGTACCGCGCTGGGTCGCGACGCGAAAGTGCAGATCTGGTGCTGATCTTGAACTGCACGTTACCGCGAAATGGACAGCGGGTGACCGAATCTTTCGGTCCCGAGAAGCATCGTATTTCACCGCGCGGTCAGTACGCGTGTTCGTTAACCTGACTCCGTGTCGCCCCGACAAGCCGGGTTCCGCCAGCAATGACCGTCGAATCTCCGGCGACAGCGCCGCCGTCGCCGCCGGCGGACGAGCGGCAGAGACCGCGCACCGCAATCGGTGTGGCCATCCTGGTGGTTGTCATCGCCGCCTACGGCCTATCGCTGCTCGGTGTCCACCTGCTACAGAAATCCGAGGGCCCGCTCCCGCCACTGGACCTAAGCCAGGCCGGGCCCGATGAAACCGTTGTGCAGTTACGCCTCGAAGAGCTGAAACCCACGACGAACCGCCTCACCGTGAATGTGCTCATCTATCCGGGCGAGTCGCTGGAAGACAGACGCTTCGAGGAGCTGAAAACCGACATCGCGGTGCGGCTGTATCCACCGAATGACCTGGGGGACCTGCAATTCCCGAAAGGAAAAGCGCCGGCGCAAGTCAGCACCACGATCCAGGCGCACGGCGATCCCGGCAACTGGCCATTCGACTCGTACCGCACCGAGCCACAGTCGGCCGATGTGTTCGTCGGGACTGGCGCCGACCGCAAACGGATACCCGCTATCGTCGAGGTGACCGGAGCGCTGGACGGCTGGGACGCCAGCGTCAAGCGCAGCACCGACACCAGCGAAACCGGAAGCCATAACAACAACAGCGCGGTCATCACCCTGCACAGGGCCAAGGGCCCGCTGATCTTCGACCTGGGCATCATTTTGGTCTTGATCAGCCTGCCTACCTTGGCGCTGTTGGTGGCCATTCCGATGGCATTGGGCCGGCGGAAGTTCGTGCCGCCGTTCGCCACCTGGTATGCCGCGAACCTGTTCGCCATCGTTCCGCTGCGCAACATCCTCCCCGGCGCCCCACCGCCCGGTTCCATGATCGACCAAGCACTCGTGCAGTGGGTGCTGCTCGCGTTGGCGACGGCGATGGCCTTGTACATCTTCGCCTGGGTCCGGCAAGGAGATTGACGCCCGCCGAGGTCACGAGCCGTGGCAGGTGAGCGCAACCCGCGCTATCACGCTGTCGGAGTTCAACAGGTTCGTCTCTACGTCGCCGTAGAAGTAGCTGTGGTCGAGGCTCCAATTCGCGGTCTGCACGACGGTCGCATAAACCGGTTTGTGCCCAATTGCCTGCGCGTTGTCTCCCGCGTTGAAGTCGCTGAGGCGCTGCGGATTTGACCCGTCGGCGGTCATCGTCCACCAGTCGGTGCCGTGCGACGGGTTGCCAGTATTGGACATCCACAGCACCTGCCCGTCGGGCGTGTAGCGGGGATGTTCGTTGTAGCTGTCGTCTCGGGTGAGTCGTGTGATTACACCGGAATTGAGGTCGAGGCGGTAGATCTGGTTGTGCCAGAAGTTGTGGTTCTCGAAGTCGCTGGTGAACACCAGCGACGAGGAATCTGCTGAGAAGCCGCCGCTTTCGTTCATTGCATCGCCGGGGGGCGAGACGGTGCGGATGTCAGACAGCGACGGTGTGCCGTCTCGGTTGACGTTGAAGTCGGCCACCTTGATCACCCAGAATCCGGCAAACCGGTTCGGGCTCAGGACCTTCGGAGCCTTGGTGCGCTCGGTCCATTCCAGCAGCCGGCCGTCGGGCGAGAATTCCGGGATGATGGTGCCGTGGTCTTTGTCCGTCGGGACGTCGGTGAGCTGCCAGGCGTGTGAACCGTCGGCGCTGGCCACCCAAAGGTCCGAGTAGCTACCCCATCCCGGTGTCGCGGGCACCGAGTTGCCCGGGTGGTCAGACTTTTCGGCGACAAACACGATGAACTTGCCCGACGGGCTCCACACCGGCGAACCGGTGGTGCGCTGCGGGAAATTCGCTGTACCCAGTCCGAACTGCGCGGGGTTCGTGCCGTCCGGTTTGACCGTATAGATGTGGTAGCGGCCGTCGCTGCCCTTGGCGTTGTAGGCCAGCAAGCCGTTGGCCTTCGACCAGTCAGCGCCGAAGGCGTCCTTTCGGAACACCTGATAGCTGATCGGCGGGCCACATCCGGGGCGCCCGACGGGCCGTGAGGGCGCTGATCCAGAACCGTGGCCCGCGACCGGCATGCGGGCGCACGACGTGCAGAGCAGAGCGAACAGAACTGAAAGGACTAGCCAGGCACGCGGGCGAGTATGACTCGTCAAAATGGTGTCCAAGACAGGCTGCATCAAACGGATATTAGATTTTCGA
>Ga0187782_10002080_pt1 | contig 14692 bp, 13 predicted proteins | sample 0715_SJ02_MP15_2_FD_132454 | JGI IMG/M metagenome (GOLD analysis project Ga0187782, IMG submission 132454) | Tropical peat soil microbial communities from peatlands in Department of Meta, Colombia - 0715_SJ02_MP15_20_MG | ecosystem: Environmental > Terrestrial > Soil > Wetlands > Peat | place...
CCAGGCTGACGTTGCCCGTGAATCCGTTTACGGACGCGATTGTCACCGAGAAACTGCCTGAACCTCCAGCACTGGCCACCGTCACCGCGGGATTCGACGAGGAAAGGGAGAACGTCGGCCCCCAGGACTGAGTCAAGTTTGCCACGTTGAGGGACCCAAGGCCTGTGGCAAGGTTATAGGCGGTGCCGGCGTTATAGCCCGTCAGTACGCCGATCAAATCGTTGCCAGTTACTGTGCAATTCGGAGAACCGCTCGCGCACGGCATCTCGATGGTTCCGATGGTGACGTTGTTAAACACGCAGGAAGCTGCCGGCGTTGAGGCATTGCAATTGGCCGCAGTTTGCTGCGTCGCCAGCGCGTACAGCGTTGGGTTCAAATTGCCCTGTGCCGCGCCCATCTTTTGGTCGAGCAAGGCCACAATTCCAGCCATCACCTGGGTCGAGACCGACGTTCCTCCCACAGCTACAAACTCCTCTGCCGTCAAACTGCACGGGGCCTCGACGAAGTCTTCCTCGCAGTCAATGTAGAAGCTGCCTGAAATGAGGCCGTCGGCAGCAAATAAAGAGAGGTCGGGAAGGTCTCGCACCCCGTCACTCGGAATACCGGGACCCACCTGCCATGCGGGCTTGGGGTAGCCGCCCGAGCAACTGGACGGAGTGGCCTGGTTCGAAGTGGTGCAGCCGCTGATCCCTCCGGAGGCCCCGTTTGTTGCTACGAGGTTCGCCGGGGTGTCTTCTCCGACGGTATAGTTTTGTACCGTCGGATCGTTGCAGGTTGAAGCAGCCGTTCCCGTATCGAATCCATCCCCTTGAAAGAACTGGATGACAACAGAATTGGTGCAGGTGTCATTCCAAGTCATCTCGGGAACATAACCCAAGACGGATTGTCCGGTAGCGCTGTTGGCAGTGCCCCAGTACGTGGCTGGAGTGGGATCGTTGAAATCCGTTCCGCCAACAGCCGTGTCATACGGCGTGGACGCAATTCCGTTCACCTCGAGTCCAAATTTCGCTGGCTGAACCTGCGATAGGGCAAGAACCTCATCGATGTCGCAGCCTGCCGAGCCGTTGTCTCCCGTGGCAACCAGCACCGTAATGCCTTCGGTGGCCGCCTGCTGCCACATCGTGTTGTGCAACTGATTTCCGGCCGTGCCCAGATCGAGCTCGCACAGGCCGTAGCTAACGCTCAGGATGGGCGGTGTGGGCGTAAGGGTATTGATGATGTAGGAAGCCGAAGTGTCAATGCCAGACGTCGTGGCGGTGTTCGGGGAAACCACCAAGTCGATCTTGGCGCTGGGTGCGATCGCACCAGACCACTCCACATCGAGAACGGCTTCGACCTCATCCCCGCTCGGTCCAGAAATACCAGGATCGCCGTCGGGACCCGTATCCGTTTCAATCTCCTGGAAATTGATTGCGGGCAAACCAAAGATCGATCGGAACGCGTTCACGTCGCTTGGTTGGGTGGGATCGTTGTTCGACAGTGCGATGTCGCTGTCGCTTACGATCGCGATGGTTTCACCAGCCCCGGTAAGCGAAGCCGGCACATTGTAGATCTTGTCGAAATCGGCCGGCGAAACGCCATAGCTACAGGGGTTCGTGTTGGAAGATTCACTGCAGCCTACAGGGAAGGTATACAGGGGTCGACGCATTTGGCTCGCGGCTCTCACCGTACTTTGACGCTTGGGAAAGAAATTGTGGAGAGAGGCCACACCAACGACCGCGGGAGTCAGAGCGGTGGGGATCGACGGGTCCGACACATTCGCCCAGTGCTCCTCCCCGTTGACAACGAACCTGTGGATGGCCGTGTGAAACGCTTGCTGGACCTGACTCGCGGTGCCCGAAAAGTCGATCGTCATCTTGCCCTTCGCGGCAGCTCCGATCGTGAAGCCATGCGACTGAAGCCATGCCGTGACGGCCAGGGTATCCTGATCGGAGGGGCCGAACCGTTCGCCGAATTCAGCCGGCGTAAGCCATTTGTGGTAATTGGCCGAGGACCTGTCCTGCTGCTCGGCCATCAACTGAACGAGCGCGGCCTCTTGTTCGGGGCTGCGCCTGAGCACAAGCTGCATGTGATTCATGGGCAGAGCAGCGGGAGCAGCTCCCTCATCAAATTGCGGACGCGCGAGCGGGTGGGTATTGCCGTGCAGTACGGTGAGCTTCGTTTCATCGACCGGCTGCGTGATCAGCGGTCGAGCATTCGCCTGCGACCACGAGGGAAGAGCGGCCCACAAAGAAACGACGGAAAGCAACGCGAGCTTGCCTAGCGAGTTGGTACCTATTTGCATCGTTCGAAAACCTTTCACTCTTAGTATGAGTACGTAACGGACAGATGTGATGCTAGCAGGAGCCCATCGGGATGGATGAGCATGTCGCCAAAGTTGTAACAGATTTGCCCTTTGGGACAGGTTGCTGGCCTTGTGGACGGACACACAGCATCGATGGGCATATCATACTGAATTCCCGCCAAATGCTCGAAAAGTTCCAAAAAAAGACCCTAGCGAATACGGGCAAGGCGCATCGCGAGGCGCAAACCGTCCGTCAGCGCAGGGAGCGAATCTGGGCGGCGAGTGTTCGTGCGCGTGCACGGGCGATATCGATGTAATGACTGTCGGAGGCCAATTGATCGAGTGATGGCAAAAGCTCCTGGGGCTCGGGAAGCAACTTGTGGTCGTAATCCCTCTCAATCTGCAGGAGCACATCGTTCACGCCCAGCCGGTCATAGCGCATGGTACGCAGGAGATCAGAAAGATCGGTTTGCTGGCGCGAGAGTCCTTCGAAAATGTCGAGTAACTGTTCAGCGGAACGATCCGTCGTGTAGTTGAATGTGACCGAATGTGTTTCAGCTCCACGATCGTATCGGAACGTCTTTTCACCGAGGTTGGCGATACGCCGATGCATTTCGAGGTCGACGCCGTTGAAATTGTGAAGTTTAGCGGCCAAATCGAAGATTTTCTGCGCCAGCGCCGCACCGACCTTCATGGGCTGGGGGCTGGGGTCGTCAGCGAGTTGGCGAATGTCGTAGCTGCCCGTGCCGGATTCGTCCAGCTTGATCTCGACAAACTCGGGGTAGCTGGACTTAAAGACCTTGCGGAAGGTAATGGTCGCGCCACCCACGGCGGGGCTGGCTTGGCAAACCGGCAGCACGAGGAGAACCAATGCGAGAAGCCGGCGGCCAGCGTTCACGAACTCACCGCCCGCGTGACAGAGAAACGCTCGCTGCGCGGGGGGTCCCAGCGCCTGCCCGAGCGGCCCATCTGCTCTGACTCTGCATCGCCATGCGATCGCGCGCCCGCGACGCCCAGGCGTGGCACAATGCGACGGCCAGGGCATCCGCCGCGTCGGCTGGCTGCGGGGCGTCCGGTAGCCCGAGGAGCGACCGCACCATCTGCTGGATCTGCTGCTTGGAGGCACCACCGAAACCGGCCACGCTCTGCTTCACCTCGCGTGGGGAATAACTGTGCGCCGGAATCTCTGCCTGCGCTGCGGCGAGCAAGACCACACCGCGCATCTCTGCAAGCTTGAGAGCGGTTCGAACATTGAGAGCTGCGAAGACAGACTCTACGGCAACCGCATGGGGCGAAAACTGCTCGACCAGCCCGGAGATCAGAAAATGAATCTCGCGCAGACGAACGGCAAACGTAATGCTTTCGGGAAATCGGAGCGCTCCAAAGCGCATGGGCCTGGCCACCGACCCTTCGACTTCGATGACGCCATACCCTGTCGCGCCAGCAACGGCCGGATCCACACCCAGGATGCGCAGTTTGCGCGGCTCGGAATCGGAATGTGCGGGACGAACGGGCATCTGAGCGGACACAAGTGTACGTGCCGGACAGAAGGGGAGGAAAGTGTTTTTTCGATGTAGGGCGGCGAGCTCGGAAACTATCCGGCGACGGCGGCCTGGATCTCTTTTTCGTCGATGTCGAAATTCGCGTAGACGTGCTGCACGTCGTCATGATCTTCAAGCGATTCGACCAACCGCAACATTTGCTGCGCCTGCGCCCCGCTTAACTTGACGTAATTCTGCGGCAACCAACCCACTTCGGCCGAAGCGGGCTTGATGCCCGCTGCCGTGAGCGCTTCGCGAACCTTTTCCATCGCTTCCGAGGGGGTAATGACTTCCCAAGATGAGCCATCGTCGCGCAGATCTTCTGCGCCTGCGTCCAGGACAATGCCCATCATTTTTTCCTCGTCCGCCTGCTCCTTCGGAACCACAATGTCGCCCTTGCGATGGAACATCCAGCCAACGGCGCCCGTCTCGGCCAAATTCCCCCCATTCTTCGACATCAAATGGCGAATTTCGCTGACGATCCGATTGCGATTGCTGGTAACTACTTGGATCAAAACACCCACACCACCAGGGCCGTAGCCCTCGAACATCACTTCTTCAAGCGTTTCGCCTTCCAGCTGGCCCGTGCCGCGCTGAATGGCCCGCTCGATATTGTCGTTGGGCATATTCTCGCCCTTGGCGGCGAGGATGGCCGTGCGCAGGCGGGGATTCGAGTTGGGGTCAGAGCCACCCACGCGGGCCGCAATCGATAATTCTCGAATGAGCTTGGTAAAAACCTTACCGCGACGAGCGTCGGTAGCCGCCTTCTTATGCTTGATCGTGGCCCATTTCGAGTGTCCAGACATGGAACAGACCTTCTATGGGAAGTGTGGCAGGAGCAGCGATCCGGCTCTTGCCGCCATATTCTAGCATAGGCCTGACGGCAGGCAATAAGCGAGTCCACAACGAGTCGTCAGCACAGGATCCGGGCGGCTGGTTCGTGATCACCGCCTCGCCCAGGCAAACCGAGAAATCCCAGCGGCAGTTTTTTTAATCACACTGTCATCAGAGAATAACAACGGGACTGTATTCCTTCTGTGCGCGGATTTGTTCTGGCGACTTCCTCGGTCGGGGATGGTTCACATGTGACGTAGGTGTGAATGCCTTTGAATTGTCAGGTCGTCGCGATCGAATGGAGCTAACAGAATCCTCGTAGTCCCTCACGCCGAGCAACGCCCCCCTGGCTCGTCCCGCAATCCTCCGGGACGAGCCAGTCCGTTTTTGGCTGCTGTGCGCAACGGGTGGGCCGGATGTATCCTGTAGCGTCGGCGCAACCGACGATCGGGCCTAGGGAGAGATCCAGTTGACTCAAAGAACGCGCAGCCTTGACCTGACGCAGGTCGCCGAGTGGGACGACGGCAAAGTTCTCCGCAAGGAAGATTATCTCGCTGCCGAAGAGCCTCTCGAAATTCGCATCGGCGACAAGCCGCTGAGCGTCACGATGCGGACTCCCGGGGATGATCTGGAATTGGCTGCGGGATTCCTGTTCACCGAAGGTCTCGTCACCCGGCGCACACAAATCGTTGCCCTCGATCATGAAATCGAAAACGGCGAGAAGAACCGCGGCAACGTGGTTCGAGTGGTTCTTCGGCCGGAATCAGAGCCCGACTTCGAGAAGATGCGAAGGCACTTTTTTGCTGCATCCAGCTGTGGCATCTGCGGCAAGGCCTCCATTGATTCCGTACGTGCGCGGACGCTTGAGCCGCCCAATTCGGATTTTCGCCTCGACCCGGAAGTTCTTCTTCGCCTTCCCGAATCGCTGCGTGCGTCCCAGGCTGTTTTTGGACGGACGGGCGGCCTGCACGCCGCGGCGCTGTTCGACCGGAAGGGTGAATTGCTGGTCCTGCGCGAGGACATCGGCCGGCACAACGCGGTCGACAAAGTGATCGGATGGGCCCTGCTTGCCGATCGCGTCCCGCTTCGTGACTCGGTCCTGCTCGTGAGCGGCCGCGGCGGATTCGAAATCGTACAGAAGGCAATCGTCGCAGGCCTGCCCGTAGTCGCTTCCGTCTCGGCGCCCTCCAGCCTGGCCGTGCAGCTTGCGCGCGAGATGCGGCAGACACTCGTGGGTTTCTTGCGTGGGCGGCGCTTTGTGATGTATGCGGGCGAAGAACGGATCCAAGACGGGATCGTAACGACCGGGCCACCTTCCCTCCCCCGCTAGGGGGCGGCCCCCCGACGCCCGTTGCCAACCATTTCGGTAAAGGCGTCGAGCAGGTCGCGGTTCCACCATCCTCGCGCACACTCTTCATGCATGATCTCGAGCCCCACTGCGGGCGGAGAGGCCCTGCGATACGGCCGATTCGTCGTCAACGCGTCATAGACGTCGGCAAGCTGGAGGATTGCGGCGGTTACCGGAATCTCGGAGCCACGCAGCCCGTCCGGATAGCCCGAACCATCGTGTCGCTCGTGATGGTGGAGAATGATCGGTAGGACCAATCGGAATGTCCTCAACGGCGCGCAGATCTGCTCCCCCACTACTGGATGGCGGCGCATGACTTCCTTCTCCTCACGAGAGAGGGGCCCCGGTTTCAATAGGATCGCGTCCGGCACCGCCACCTTGCCGATATCGTGAACGATCCCAGCGCGCCGAAGGGCCTTGATCTCCTCCTCCGGTAGTCCCATCTTTTCGCCGAGGCACGCGGACATATCTGCGAGCCGTTCGCAATGCCCGTGCGTGTATGGATCGCGTGCCTCGATGCTCTTGGCGAGACTGAAGAGCACGCCTTCGGCATGCTCAAGTTCGTCCGTGAATTGTTTTAGGCGGAGTAGCGAGCGGGTGCGCGCGAGCAGTTCATTGAAATCGATGGGCTTGCTCAGAAAATCGTCGGCACCGGCGTTGATGCCCTCAATGCGATCCTCCGTGGCACTCAGGCCGGTAATCAAAACCACCGGGGTAAGCCGCGTTTCGGGAGTGGCCTTAATCTGGCGGCACACTTCGAAGCCGTTCACCCCGGGCATCAGGATGTCCAACAAGACCAGGTCCGGCCGAAACGAAGCGCAACGGTCGAGCGCCGCCGCGCCATCGCGAACCTCATCGACTTCGAAGCCCTCCCGGCGCAGCAACGTGGCCAGTGCGATTCGCGCTGCCGATTCGTCGTCGACGATGAGGATTCTTCCAGACATCGGTTGGGTCTGCTGCTCCCGGCTGTCGGCGGGCGCTCGCAGCGGGAGGAGATGCCGAAAAGCACCGCCCGGTTGGTCGACGGTATGCTCTGAACCTTCCCCGGCGCGGCCATCAAATGTATCCTGTTCGGTCGGCTCGAACAACGGGCAGAACGCACGCGATTTTATGAAGAGAACCTTGCCGCCAGAATCACTCGAAGAAATCCATGCACGTCTTACGCAAGCTCACAGCTCGCTTCCGGGCCGCCATCCTGGTGTGGCTGGGGAGCGGCACCCCATCCATGTTGTGTACGGAGGTGCTCATCTGTTCCGATCGGGCACCGCGCGGCGGTTCGGTGAACTCGCGCTGCAGTCGCTCGATGAGCACGCCCCAAATTTTGCGACGTTCGCCAAGGCAGTAGGCCTGCCCGGGGCAAGTAGCCTTCCGGACTCACCCGATCCGCTGGCCGCTATCGCACGATCGATCGAAGCGAGCCCGGAAGCCGCCCGGCGAGAAAACCCTCCCGCTTTCCTGGCGCACACGCTCTACAGTCGGATTCGCGAAAAGCTCCGCCGTGAGCCTGTTGAAGACTTGCGCATCGATTTCGAGGATGGTTACGGCAATCGCCCAGACGAGGAAGAGGACCGCCACGCAACCCAGGCCGCCAGCGAGGTCAGCGCGGGCATGAATTCCGGCGAACTGCCGCCGTCGATCGGCATTCGTATCAAACCGTTCAGCGAAGAGTTGCGCGAGCGGAGTATTCGCACCCTGGACATCTTTCTCACCGAGCTCGCAACCCACTCGCACAGCAAACTTCCGAAACCGTTCTACGTCACTCTGCCGAAGGTCGCGCTGCCGGACGAAGTCGCGGCGCTCGCCGACGTGTGCTCACATTTGGAACCACTGCTGGCATTCGATCCGGGCGCCCTGCAGATCGAACTGATGATCGAAACGCCCCAGGCGATTTTGAACGAACGGGGCGAGGTGAATCTGCTCGCGCTCGTGAGCGCCGCGCGAGGGCGCTGTGCTGCCGTTCACTTCGGCCCTTACGATTACACCGCTTCCCTCCACATCGCCGCCACCTACCAGCCCCTCTCACATTTCGCGTCCGATTTCGCCCGCAGCGTCATCCAGGTTGCGCTCGCGGGAACCAGCATACGCATCGCCGACGGCCCGACCAACATCATGCCGATTCCGCCCCATCGCAGCGCCAAAGAGGGTGCGGCTCTAAGCCCCCAGCAGATCGAAGCCAATCGGGTGGCGGTTCATCGAGGCTGGAAGATTCACTTCGAGAACGTCCGCCGCTCTCTCGAAAGGGGTTACTACCAGGGATGGGACCTGCACCCGGCGCAGCTTCCGGCGCGCTATGCAGCTGTCTACTCCTTCTTCCTCGAAAATCTTGAGCTGTCGGCAGAGCGACTCAGCAACTTCATCGGGCGGGCCGCGCAGGCGACGCGCGTTGGCCAGGTATTTGACGATGCGGCAATGGCACAGGGTCTCGTCACTTATTTCCTACAGGCGATCCATTGCGGAGCGCTTAGCCCAGAAGAAGTCGAGCGGCGCACCACCCTTTCAACGACCGAACTCCGGAGCGGTTCCTTTCGCCGGATCCTCACTGAGCGGGGAGCATAAGCGAGCGCTAACCCTTCCTGTGCTTCATCAGAAACAGAAGTGGCAGGACGGCGAGGCAGATGGTACCCATCAGCCGAAAATTGTCGACAAACGAGAGCATCATAGCCTGCCGCTGCATTTGCTGATAGACGACGGCCTGCGCCCCAGACAAGGCGCGTGCGGCGTCTTCGCCGCGCGAGGTAAAAAGGTGGGTGAGATGGTGCAAAGCCGCTTGATAGCGAAAGTTTCCACCTTGCAGATTTTCAGAGAGAACGTTCTGGTGAAACTGCGATCGCCGATCCAACATCGTCGTGACGAACGAGATGCCCGTACTCGCTCCTACGTTCCGCGCCAGGTTGATCAGTCCAGAGGCATTATTCATCTTGTGGCGCGGCACAAAGTAAAAAGCCATCACATTAATCGGCACGAATAAGAAGGCCGTGCCCATGCGAGAAACGATCCAGTCGCTCACGGGAGATCGCGGTCCTGCGTCCAGGTCGAGATGGGAAAGCTGAAATAGGCCGGTGGACATGATGAGCAGGCCCGTCGCCACGATCCATCGCGGCTCGAATCGGTCAAGTAGTGCTCCGACAAACGGCAGAACGGCCAGAAGCACGAGGCCTCCCGGCAGCAGCACCATACCGCTTTGCATCGCCGTGTAGCCCATCAGCGTCTGCAGCAAAATGGGGAGCAGCAGCGTGGTGCCGTACAGCACCACGCCCAGCGTATACATCATGAAGGTAGAGATGGCAAAATTCCGGTCTTTAAAAAGGTGCAAATCGATGACCGGATGGCTCGTGGTGAGTTCACGGATCACCAGCGCAACCAGCGCCGCGACCGAAACAATCGTCGCCCAGGTGATGAAGGGCGAACCGTACCAGTCGTCCCGCTCTCCTTTGTCGAGGATCACTTGCAGGAAGCCGAGCCCCACGCTCAGTAGCCCCAGTCCCAGGAAATCGATTCGCAGACCCTGTTGGAACGTCTTGCGCACCATGTGCGGAGGGTCCGTGATCAACAGTGCGATCATGATCACAGAAATGATTCCCACCGGCACGTTCAGCAAAAAAATCCACCGCCACGAGTAATTGTCCGTGATCCACCCACCCAGCGTCGGTCCCAGCGTCGGCGCGACGACTACGCCCATGCCGTAAATGGCCATCGCCATTCCCTGCTTCTGGCGCGGGAAGCTGTCGACGAGAATCGCTTGCGACATCGGCTGCATGCCTCCGCCGCCCGCTCCCTGAACCACGCGGAAGAACACGAGTGCTGCCAGCGAAGGCGCCATGCCGCAAAGCAGCGAGCTAATCGCAAAAATCACCACGCAGGCGAGGAAAAATCGTTTGCGGCCGAAAAGCGTCGACAGCCATCCGGTCAGTGGCAGAACAATCGCATTGGACACCAGATAGGAAGTGAGAACCCAGGTGCTTTCGTCCACGCTCGCCGAGAGGCTGCCGGCGATGTGTGGAAGCGAGACGTTGGCAACACTGGTATCCAGCACCTCCATAAACGTCGCCGAAATAACCGTGGCCGCAATGAGCCACGGATTGATCTGCGGCATCGGCCGGACGTATTCCGCAGTAGCGCTCATTCATCTGGGCGCAATCCTTCGTTCCCTTGCGCCGATCCTCCGTTCCACACCCGCTGCGCTCGGGCGGACCGAATACCTGTTGCGGGAAAACTAGCTGCGCGCGCCAGGCCCGGTGAGCTCGACCAGCCGCTCGGATGGCTCCGGTGGGTTTGCCTGGAAAGTTTGAGGCGCACGCCAGCGATCCACGACGGCGATCTGGTGTACGCAGGAAACCGTGCATCGCGGTGCGCAGCCCTTTTTGGTAAGAAATTCGCGGCGCCGCTGGGCCTCGGTGTACCGTTCAAGCGGAATGCCCGGGTAGCCTCGCTGCTGCGAGCAATAGTGCACCCGGCCATCCTCGCACACATAGAGATAGCGTGAGCCCGCTCGGCATCGCCAGTCGTTTTCGCGGCCCGCGGCGATGTTGTGCTGGAATCCGTTCACGCGGGAAAACGAGCGTTTCCCGAGTGACATAATCTCTTCGAAAATTTCTCGCTCTCGCTCTCCCAGAGGCCGCAGTTGCCCGCTGCCGTCGTGGATGATTCCTACCGTCGACGTGAATCCGAGTTGCAGCGCTCGGTGAGCCACGGCGAGTGCATCCTCCGGATTACGTACGCCGCTGCCGAGCACCGAATTGATGTTCACCTGAAACTCGGCACACTCGGCCAGCAGCACCAGCTTTCGGTCGAGCACCTTGAGGCTCTTTTTCGAGACGTCGTCCGGTTCGACGTTATCGATGCTGATCTGGAGATATTCGAGCCCGGCGCGGTTTAGCCGCTCGATGCGCTCGGCCACGAGCAGATATCCGTTGGTGATTAGGCCGGCCATGATCCCATGGCTCCGAATGCGTTCGATGATCGCGTCCAGATCAGGGTGCAGGAGCGGTTCGCCTCCGCTGATGGTAATGATGGCGGTTCCCATCGCACCCAGCCGGTCGATGCGGCGAAACATTTCCTCCGTCGGCACGGGTTTCGAGAAATCGTCGAACTCGTTGCAATACGTGCAGGAAAGATTGCAGCGCCGGGTGGGAATCAGGTGCACCAGCAGGGGATGCCGCGTGGACACCAGCCCCTTCGCCAACATGCGCGCCTCCCGCAACTTGCGGTGCAGAGCGCGCAGACTTCTGCGAATTTTGCGTCGAACGGTCACAGATCTCGCCGGTGGTTTATTATGCCATAGCGCTGTGCGCCCTCTGGCGCGATCCTTTCGAGCTTGCCAGCTTGTCAACCTGCAGACGCTAGGCACCCGGAACGAACGTGAAAAAGATCCATCCCTCGACCAGCCACTCCTGCTAGAATTTCGTTTTCCATTTGGTTTAGACTACGGCTAGGGTGTGTGGACGCCTTTTTGCGGAACTTTCGAGGTGAAAACGTGAACGATCATTCTGCCTTTGTCCTGCGGGGGTGGGCCTGATGCCTGATCCGGTCGCGGAAAAAGTGATCGCAACGCTCGCATCCGTCAAGCGCATTCCGGCCGACACGATCACGCTCGACACAAATCTGCAGGAAATGGGCATCGATTCCCTCGACGTCTTCAGTCTTCTGTTCGAGCTCGAAAACGCCTTCAAGATTTCGATTCCGGATGATGACGTCCGCTCGATCAAGACCGTGAATGACATCGTCGAAGGCGTCAAGAAACTTCTCGCCGCTGCGCCACCGGAAACTTCCATGGGTTCGGCCAGCCCGGCCAGCTGATGGCACCGCGACGGGTCGTCATTACGGGCCTCGGCGTCATTTCCGCCCTTGGTCTCGACCTGGCGGCCAATTGGAAAGCGCTCTGCCAGGGGCGGCCCGCCATCCGACCGCTCGAAGGTGTCGACGGCTCCCGCGTCGGCCTGAAGATGCAAAACGCCGCGCAGGTCCGTGGGTTCGATCCGCTGAAGCATTTTGAGGGCGGCAAGGACGCGCAACTGGACCGCTTTGCCCAGTTCTCCGTCGTCGCCGCGCGCCAGGCACTGCGCGATTCCGGTGTCGAGCTGACAGCTGAATTGCGCGAGCAAACGGCCATCATTTGCGGCTCGGCAGTGGGGGGCCAGTCCGCGATCGAGGCCGGGTTCGAGGATCTCTGGGTCAACGGCCGCGGCCGGGTCCATCCCCTGACCATACCCAAAACCATGGCGAATGCCGGCGCGAGTCACATTGCCATGGATCTGGGTCTGAGCGGCCCCGCGTTTACGATTTCGACGGCCTGTTCGTCAGCCAATCACGCCATCGGTCAAGCCTTCCGAATGGTTCGTGACGCCGAGGTGGAGATGGCCCTGACGGGGGGAGCCGAGGCCTTTTTTAATGTGGGAATGCTCAAGGCCTGGGAAGCCATGCGCGTGATTTCGCCCGACACCTGCCGACCCTTCAGTAAGGATCGCAAGGGCATGATCTTGGGGGAAGGCGGTGCGATGATGATTCTTGAGCCGCTCGAAACAGCTCAGGCGCGCGGCGCAAAAATTTACGGTGAGGTTTGCGGCTGTGGAATGACGGCGGATGCCCACCATCTCACGCAGCCCACCGTGGAGGGGCCAGCCCGAGCCATGCGCGCGGCCCTCCGTGAAGCGGGTCTCGCACCCGAGGCCATTGGCTACATCAACGCCCACGGCACCGGCACGCCAGGAAACGATCCCGTGGAATCACGCGCGATTCGCGCCGTCTTTGGGCCGCACGCCGACAAGATCGGCGTCAGCTCGACCAAGTCGATGCACGGTCACGCACTGGGCGCTGCCGGAGCGCTGGAAGCCGTCGCCACGCTGCTCGTGCTCTGCAAAGGCACTCTGCCACCGACCGCCAACTTCACCGAACGCGACCCGGAATGTGATCTCGACTACATTCCCAATCAAGCGCGCAAGGCCGAGGTCGGCGCCGCGCTCTCGAATTCCTTCGCCTTTGGCGGACTCAACGCCGTCGTGGCCTTCCGCGCTGCCCCGCGCGGATCCGGAAGCCCCTAGAACAGGAGATGGAACAGGTGTAGTGCTCCTGCACTCCAGCCCTGCGGCACAATTTCCCAGTGGCGTGTCAGCTCATCCGAGCAGGTCAGCGTAATCATGATTCCCAGCCAGAAGAATGCGCCGACAATCACGATGCGGGTGAGACCTTTGGAGTACTTCGCGTGCATGAAGAAAAGCACGACGAGCAGCATTTTGCACACGGCAATGACCAGTGCCACGACCGTGTTCCAGGCTTTCAGATCGATATAAGCGATCCAGGTGGTCAGTGCTGTGCCCACCAGTAGGGCCAGAAAGACAAGTACGTACGTGCCCACGGGGACGATGTGTGGGGCGTGATAATCCGAGGCATGTTGTTCGGTCATGGCCGATCAGCTCCCTGGGTAGCGCCCACCGATCAAATACAAGAGCGGGAACAAGAAAATCCAGACAATATCGACGAAGTGCCAGTACAGCCCGCTGATCTCGAGCGGAGCGTAGTACTCTGCCGAGAATTTGTTCCGAGCGGTCATGATCACGAGCACCGTCAGAATGCCTAGCCCCACGACCATGTGCAGCGCGTGTAAGCCGGTCATGAAAAAGTAGAAGCACATGAACATCTTCACGCCCGGCGTGTGCGTCCCGCCGCTGAGCCAGCTCACACCCGGAATGAGACCTTCTACATAGTCGCGGTACCATTCGTAACGGAGTTTGATTCCCAAAAAAGCCGCTCCGAGCGCCATGGTTAGCAGCAACCAGACAATGATGGTCCCCTTCGATCCTCCCGTTTGTGCCGTGCGAATGGCCAATGCCATCGTCAAGCTACTGCAGATGAGCACAGCCGTGTTCGTGGCCCCAAACTTCACAAGCAGCTCATGGCTGCCGAGGATGAAGGAAGGCAGATGCAGCGCACGGTAGACGACATACGCGGTAAACATCCCGCCGAAGAACAGGATTTCCGTTGCCAGGAAGATCCACATCCCCAGATGTCCGGCTTCGCGCTGCTGCTCAATGGTCTCGAACTGGTGTGCGAACCCCGGCGGATGCGCGCTGTGGACGGCCATCTCAGACACGGGCCACCCCCGGGGCGTCCGGATAGTGGTGCGCCTCAATCGCCGGATAGTTGTAAGCTTCTTCGGTGACGATGGGAATCTCCTCAAAATTCTCGGTGGGCGGAGGAGAGGGTATGGTCCATTCCAGCCCCTTCGCCTTCCAGGGATTCGGTCCGGCCACGGGCCCGTACCGCATCGACCAGGCGAGATAAATGAGGGGAATCACGTAGCCGATGCCGAGGATCGAAGCGCCCGCTGACGACAGCACGTTGAGCACCTGAAACTCGGCCGGATAGACAGCGTAGCGCCGGGGCATGCCCAGATAGCCGAGCATAAACTGCGGGAAGAAGGTGAGGTTGAATCCAAGAAAGATGATGGCTGCAGAAATCCGTGCCCACATGTCCGGATACATGCGTCCGCTGATTTTCGGCCACCAGAAGTGGATCCCTCCGAGATAGGCCATCACCGCGCCGCCGACCATGATGTAGTGAAAGTGCGCGACGATGAAGTAGGTGCCGTTGAGTTGCACGTCGGTGGAAAGCGTGGCCAGAAACAGACCGGTCAGCCCACCCATCGTAAACAGCCCAATGAAACCGAGCGCATAAAGCATCGGCGCGTCA
>Ga0187782_10002082_pt1 | contig 14679 bp, 15 predicted proteins | sample 0715_SJ02_MP15_2_FD_132454 | JGI IMG/M metagenome (GOLD analysis project Ga0187782, IMG submission 132454) | Tropical peat soil microbial communities from peatlands in Department of Meta, Colombia - 0715_SJ02_MP15_20_MG | ecosystem: Environmental > Terrestrial > Soil > Wetlands > Peat | place...
CGAGTCCCCGCCGCACCGCATCGTCGAGCGACAGCTTCAGCGGCTCCTCGGTCACCGCCTGTACGGTAACACTCCCGTAATAGGGGTTTGCAGCCGACGTCGGATTCTGCGCCTGCGCCCGCTCGCCGGCCAGCACTCTCAACGCAACGCCACCGGCAAATACAATGCCGAAAAGCACCGGCGTTCCTCGCCGCAGAACAGGCCTCCGTAACAGAAGACGATCCCCTCGCTTCACTCTCACAATTCTCTCAGATGAACCGAAGCGCGCGAGGATTCAATCGCGCTCAATTCGCAGACGCGCGAATTCACTCGTGCCACAAAGCCTGCCTGACGGGATCTGGTGTCCTTTCGCCCACAGAGCGCCGACGAGCCGGGCGCCCACGCAACCTTCCTCACGCAAAATACAGCGCCGCCTCCGCCCACGCCACCGCTTCCTGGTAGCACCGCACCAGGTCGTCCAACTCCAGCCTCCTCGCGTTGGCGATCTCGTCGCACGCCCGCCAGTCGCCGTGTTCGTAGCGCTCCAGCCATTCCAGCATCGAGCGCTCGGGCAACGCCTCGCCCTCCAGCGCTCGCCGTATCTCTTCCCTCAGTGGAAGCGTCGGCGCCAGGTCCCTCATCGGCAATCGCAGCATCGCCGATAACAGGCTCAGCAGTCCAAGCAAGTACTGCTCCGTGCAATCCAGCCCGGCAAACCGGCTCGCCAGCTCGCAGAATCGCCCGCGCACAAATGCCATGCGCAACAGCTCCGGCGGTTGCCCCGAGTTCAAATCGCTGGCAATCGCCACCGTCGCCATGCGCCGGAACGTGTCCTCGCCCACGGCCAGCAGCGCCGCCTGCACCGAGTGTACTTCCTGCTGCATCGCGCACACCGGCGAGTTGATCAGCCGCAACAGCCGGTACGTCAGCGACGCGTCCCGCTTTACCAGTTGCGTCAACCTGTGCAGGTTGATCGATTCTTCCTCCAGCACTCGCAGAATCTCGATCTGCGAAAGCCGGTTTGCCGGTACCTTGCGCCCTTCCAAAAGAGTCGGCCGGCAAAAATAAAATCCCTGCACCAGCCCGAATCCTTCGTCTCGCGCCTGGCCAAAATGGTCCTGCGTTTCCACCCTGTTCGCAAGCAGCGCTACCGGCGCGCCGGCCAGCTTGGCCAGCAGCCTGCGCCGCTCCTCGCCGTTGGTCCGCGTAAAATCCACCTTCACGTACGCCGCCGTTTCCAGCAATGGCTCTACGCCCGGTTTCCACGTAAAATCGTCCAGCGCCAAGCGGTACCCGGCCGCCTTCAGCTTGCGGCACGCGGCGATCAGGTCTGCCGTCGGCTCGGCGCCCCTCGAAACCTCCAGCACCGTCATCCCCGAGGGCAGCATCTCCACCAGCGACCCCGTCAACGTCTCCGCCGTGCACTTCACAAACGCCGGCAATCCCCGGGCCAACTTCCCCAACCCGAAAATCACCGTGTTGTCGATCATCGTTTGAACCGCTTTCTCGCGGTCCTCGTGGAAGCTTGTCTCCAGCCCGTTCGAGAAAAGCAGTTCGTAGGCATGCACCTTGTTGCGCATGTCCAGAATCGGTTGTCGCGTGACGTAGCGGACCCCATCCCCGATCTCCAGTCCGCTGGCCCCTTGAACACTCGGCGAATGGACGTCTGTTGCCATGGATACTCCCACCTATTCCTATCGGCGGTACGCATCGCGAACTTGAAAGAATATGCCTACAGCGTTTCCAAAGTACTCCACTCCGAAGTCACTTCTGCTCTCGCTGCCGGAATCAAATCCCGCTCACCGCGCCGGATAGGTTCCCAGCCCAGCAGCCCACTGATCCCAAATCCTCTTCCGCCAAATAAATGCCGCCCTGAATTACGCTGAATTGGCCCACGCTTCGAAAAGAACCGCCTTGGAACCTCTCATGCATAGCTCAGCACTTCCTCGGCCCACTCCACCGCTTGCTCGTAGAAGCCGGGCAACCGATCCCACTCCAACCCGTGCTTCTCCGCAATCGCATCGCACTCCGTCCAATCGCCCCGCTCGTGTCCCTCCAGCCACGCCAGCAAGCTGCGCTCCGGCGTAGCCTCGCCTTCTAGCGCGCGCCGGATCTCCTCGCGCAGCGGCAGCATCGGCGTCAGCTCCTTCATCGGCACGCGCAGCATCGCGCCCAGAAGACTCAGCAACCCCAACAAATACTGTTCCGTCGGATCCAGTCCGCCCGCCTCGGCGGCAAGCTCGCAGAATCGCGCGCGTACCATCGCCATGCGCAGCAACTCTGTCGGCTGACCCGCGTTCAGCTCGCTGGTAATGGCCAGCGTCGCCATCCGCCGGAACGCAACCTCGCCCGCCACAATCAGAGCCGCCTTCACCGACCGCACTTCCTGCCGCAATCCGTATAGGGGCGAGTTGACCAGACGCAGCAATCGATAGGTCAGCGAAGTGTCGCGCTTGACCAGCGGCGCCAGCTCCCGCACATCGAAGGAATCGTCCTGCAAGTACCGCAGAATCTCCATCTGCAACATCCGGTTTGCCGGTACCTTGTGGTTCTCGAGCAGCATCGGCCGGCAGAAATAGTACCCCTGAATCAGCGCGAAGCCCTCGTCGCACGCCCTCTCAAACTGCTCCTGCGTCTCGACTTTCTCGGCAATCAACGCCACCGGGTACCCGCTGAGCCTCGCCAGCAGAATGCGCCGCTCCTCGGCATTCGACAAGGTAAAGTCGATCTTGATGTAGTCGGCCATCTCCACCAGCGGATCGGCGCCCGGCCGCCAAGTAAAATCGTCCAGCGCCAGCCGGAACCCCGCTGCTTTCAGGTTATGGCAGGCTTCGATCACCTCTGCCGTCGGCTCAATGCTCTCCAGGATTTCCAGTACCGTCATCCCCGACGGCATCACGCGAACCAGGTTCCCCGTCAGCGCGTCCACCGTGCAATTCACAAACCCCGGCAGACCGCAGGTCAACCTTCCCAGCCCAAAAACCAGGGTATTGTCGATCATCGTGCGGGTGGCCAGATCGCCATCCCCGCGGAACCCCTGCTCCGGTCCCGCCCGGAACAGCAGCTCATACCCGTGCACCTTGCCCTGTACATCGAGGATCGGCTGCCGCGCCACATAGCGCACCCCGGCAGTAACCTCTTTCCCCGCCGTGCCCCCCACGCGCGCTTCCACGCCTGCCGCCATCCGGCCCTCCGAGACCTCTATCGGCGATCAGCGGCAAAATCTTGAAATTATCCTTGCAAATCTCCCCCGTTCATGGCAGAACGAACCGCAATGGCATCCATGGTGTCTGGAAAGGGGCGCACTTCGGTCGCACGATAAACGTGCCCCGGTTTCGCCCGCGGCCAAATCGCGCACTAACTTGTTCCTGCCTCGCTTACCCGCCCATGAACATCCCGCCGTTTACGTCCAGCACGTGCCCGGTAATGTACGACGCCGCATCCGACGCCAGAAACTTCACCGCCTGCGCCACGTCCTTCGGCGTTCCCCTTCGCCCTAGCGGAACCGTCGCCAGCATCGCCTTGGTCTGCTCCTCAGTCAGCACCGCCGTCATCGGCGTCTCGATAAATCCCGGAGCCACTGCGTTCACTGTAATCCCACGCGAAGCTACCTCCCGAGCCAGCGACCGCGTAAACCCGACCAGCCCCGCCTTCGACGCCGCATAATTTACCTGCCCCGCTTGTCCCGCGCGCCCCACCACGCTCGCAATGTTCACAATCCGTCCCCAGCGGTTCTTGAGCATCGGGCTCAGCAGCGCCTGCGTCACCAAAAACGCCCCCGTCAAGTTGATGCCCAGCACGCTGTCCCATTCCGCGCGCTTCATGCGCAGCATCAGATTGTCGCGCGTGATCCCGGCATTGTTCACCAGGATCTCTACTTTTCCGAATCGCTCCAGCACCGCCTTCGCTCCGGCCTCAATCGACTCCTGGCTCGAGACGTTGATCGTGAACCCCTCAGCCGTCGCGCCGCCCGCCTTCAGCTCCGCCGCTGCCTCGGCTAGCTTGGCTTCGTTCATGTCCACCAGCGCCAGCACCGCTCCCGCCGCGGCCAACTCGTCGGCAATCGCGCGCCCGATCCCCTGCGCTGCGCCCGTCACCAGCGCGATCCTTCCCTGCAAATCTCCCATGTCTTCTGTCGACCTCGTCCGCGCGTCGAGTCAAGCCGCGCCTTTCCCTCGCCAATTATAGATGGGCGAGTTCTCGCGACTTTGTAACACGCGTGTACCAAACCCGCTGCAAACAACAGAAGGCTGCGGGACGTTCGTCCGCAGCCTTCGACTCTCTCTTCCGGATTCCTTGTTCCCTCGTTCCCTTTGTCCCCTTGCCCCTCTGTCCCTTTTCCCTGTCTGTTCACGCTGCCTCGCCCAGCATCCTCGCCACGGCTTTGGGATCGTGCGCAATGATCGTCAAATAAGCCCGCGCCGGTGCATCGGGCCGCTTGCGGCCCTGTTCCCAGTCGCGCAACGTTCCCAATGGAACGCGATAAGCCGCCGCAAATTCCTCCTGCGTCATGCCCAGTTTTTCGCGCAGCTTTTTCACGTTGGGAATGCGAACGAAACCTGGCTGCTCAAAAAAACCGATTGGTGCCGCGTCGGGATCGGAGAGTGCCGCGGCATGAATCTGCTCATCAGTCAGCGCAGCAACCGCAGCCCAGTCCGTATCCGTTTTGATGGGTGGGTCGCCGGGATTATGCTCGACCGTAACCAAACCAGTCTTCTTCATACCATTCGGCCTTTCTCACCGAGATGATTCGAGTCACCTCTTCGCCATTTTGGGCCCGTTCGACCTCGGCCGAAACGACGATGAGAATTTGATCCCCGTTGCGGCCCGCTGTCACGATTCAAACTTCTCCGTAGTCGAAGCGGTCATCGATCCAGATATCGCGTTCCGGATCCTCGAGCGCCGGGATCCCGTCGCCAAGACCCAACCGTGCTTGCGCCGGTTCAGAGCATCTTTCGCCGGGTCCCAGACGTATTTCACTTCCCGATAGTACGGCTAAGCCGTAGTCCAGTCAAGCCCACGCCACACACCTGCCGTTCAAAGTCCCGCCTCACTCGTGGCAACACTTGCCTTCAGCGCTCTCCTTCTTCACTACTTCCGGCTGCACATACCCTCGTTTCGCATCCACCACATACCCCTCTTCGTACTTATCGTGGTGACGCACCCACGCCATGGTGTGCTTCAACCCCTCCTCGTCGCGCCCCTTCGGAACTAAGTCGAGGAAGTTATACGTCCCCACCAATATGTCCAGACCGCGTGCATAAGTCGAGTAAGTGTGAAATACTTCGCCGCTCGCGTCCTTCGCAAACACACTCATCCCCGGCCGCTCGTCGCTCGGAAACTCCATTGTCTCGTAGTTGTAGTAGACCTTCCCGCCCTTCTTCTCATCGTCGGTGGCCGACACCTGGTAGTCATAGTTGAAATCGCCGCCGAAGGATGAGACCCAAGCAAAATTCCATCCCATCCGCTTCCTAAACGCCTCAATCTCCGCGTACGGCGCATGTGAAATCACCGCAAACGCCACGTCCCGATTCGCCAAATGGATCGTCATCCCGTCGAAATGGTCCGCCAGATAGGAGCAGCTCGGGCAACCCTCCTTCCATGCCGGCCCGAACATAAAGTGGTAAATCACCAACTGGCTGCGCCTGCCGAATAACTCCCCGAGCGTGGCTTTTCCGTTCGGTCCTTCGAATTCGTATTTCTTGTCCACTTTCTCCCACGGCAGCGACTTCCGCAGCCGGCTCAGCTCGTCCCGTTGCCGCGTAAACTCTTTCTCTTTCCGTAAAAGTGCCTTGCGCGCTTCAATCCAGTCATCGTGCGAAACCACGTCGTGCTGCTTCACCTCTGTCGCAATAGTTGCCATGGCAACCTCCTTTAACTCGAATTCCGGGGAACTTACTCGAACAACTTAGGGGGAATCTTAGAAAGTACTTTACTCATCGCAGTAGCTACCCCGGAAACATCGCCTACTTCGCCGCAGCCATCTTCGAACCAACGTCAAAATCCCGCCGCTTCCGGCCGCGCTTCCAATAACCGCTGCCGCAGTCGCCACACATACCGGGCACATACTCCCCTCCTCGATTCTTCTTCTCAAACTGTAGGCCGCCTCTTTCCCAACTCCGCAAACTCCTATTTCGTCCGCTCCGCCCTCTGCCTCGCTTGCTCATGAGTGTAATTCCATCCAAGCGTTAAGCCCTTCTTCTGTTCTTCCTGAACAAGCCCGAAGCCCGAATGGCAAAACTTGATCAGCGTTTCTCCATTTTGCTCACTCAACCGGTACTGCATATTGTTCGCCACGGGATAGGACATAAACAGCGGTCCGCAGAATTCAAGCAAAGACGGCCGCTTGATGGCCTGCACTGTCGCCCAATAGTGCCCATTGCCGTCGCCCAAGTCCCGGAACCACCGCCCGCCGGGCCACGGCTCCAACTTGAATGGCATCGGCGTACCGTCGGGCTTCTCGTTCGCCGGCCCAAGCTGCTCCAGCAGCGCTGCAAACGTTACCTCAATCGGAGCCTTCACGTGAATCTCCTGGTTCACCTTCACCGTGAGGCTTTCAATGTCGGGAAGACTCAACGCCGTCATAAGTTCTCCTCGGGGTAATTCCGATTTCGAAAACAAAGTCCGATATCAAAAAAACGGGCCCCTCTCGCGGATCGCTACTGCATTTTCCCGCCGCGCTCCACCTGCGCCTCCGCTCTCGCCTTCACGCGCATCAACTGGTGGTTCCAATACCGCTCGAACGTCTCCGTCCACTCGTGCAGCGGCCGGATCGCTTCCGCATTCGTCCTGTACATCCTGTGCCGTCCGTTTCGCCGCACGTGTACCAGCCCCACTCTCCGCAGCACCCCCAAGTGTTTCGACACCGACGGCTGGTCCAATCCCACAGCCACCACGATCTCGCCCACCTGCCGCTCGTCCCGTGCTAAATAGGTCAAAATCTGCCGCCGTCGCGGTTCGGCCACTGCATTGAATGCGTCCGACGTCGTTGCCGCCCTGGCCATGCCCCAAACATTACATGCTGATATAGGAATATGTCAAGCGAAAGTTTTCCTCGACCTTCCGCTTTCTCCACGCCGGCGCGGTCGGTTTCAATTGCACGCGCTCTCTGGCCCCATTTACCATCCCACCTATGAAGTCCGTTACGCTCCTTGCAGCCGCGCTGCTCGCCGGCTTGGCGACGCTCGTTTGCGCGCAAGCCCCTGCTGCCAATTCCGCCAACTCGCCAAACACCGCTTCGGCTCCGGCTCAACCCAAACCGATGAAGACCTGGCTCATCCGCATCATTCCGCCCCGCCCCACCTTCGACACCGACGCCAAGCCCGACGAGCAAGCGCTCATGGACATGCACTTCTCTTATTGGAAGGCTCTGAACAACAAAGGCGTCTGCGTCTTTGGCGGCCCGGTCCTCGATCCCAAGGGCGTCTACGGCATCATCGTCGTCCGCGCTGCCACCGAAGACGACGCCCGTGCCCTTGGCTCCGCCGACCCCGCCGTCAAGTCGGGCCTCATCAAAATCGAAGTCGCCGAAATGCGCGTCGCCTTCGTGCCTGTGCATCAACCTTAACGCCGCGCCCAAGCTCATCGTCTTTCGCGCGCCGACTGCCCCAGCTCCCCGCTCCCGTCGCCAGCCCCCATGCCCGCCGCAATCCGCTATAGTTTTCGGCAAGGGTTTCCTCCTTGCCGAAAGGACCTTTGCGCATGACTATCGACCGCCGCGCATTCTTGAATGCCTGCACCAGCGCCGGCATCGCCTCGCCGCTTCTGCCCGGAATCCTCTATACTCTCGCCGCGCAAGCCCAGCAATCCGTGCCACCCGCCTCGGGCCCCGCAACCACCCCACCCAGCCCAGTCGAACTCCCCAAAATCACACCCGAATTGCTCGACCAGGCGGCTGTCCTTGCCGGCGTCGGCCCCTTCACCGCCGATCAAAAGACGATGATGCTCGACGGCCTAAACAATCAGCGCGACGCCTATGCGAAAATCCGCGCGCTCAACCTTCCCAACTCCGTCCCGCCCGCCTACGTCTTCCATCCCCAGCCGCCGGCGCATCCGGCGGAAAGCCGCGTCGCCTTCGCCGGAGCAAAACCGCAACTGCTCTTCGACGACTCGGAATCCGGCGAGCCCAAGGCGCCCGCCAACATCGAGGATCTGGCGTTCGCCTCGATCATCGAGCTCGCCAACCTTATCTGGCATCGCGAAATCACTTCCGTCGCCCTCACGCAAATGTTCCTCGCGCGCCTCAAGCGCTACGATCCCCAACTCCACTTCGTCATCACCCTCACTGAAGACCGCGCTCTCGCCCAGGCCAAAGCCGCCGACGAGGATCTTGCCAAGGGTCTCTATCGCGGCCCGCTCCACGGCATTCCCTGGGGCGCAAAAGACCTGCTCGCCGTCAAAGACTATCCCACAACTTGGGGCGCCGGCGGCTTCGAGCATCAGTCCTTCGATGAAGACGCCACGGTCGTTCAGCGCCTCGACGCGGCCGGCGCCGTCCTTGTCGCCAAATTCACTCTCGGCGCGCTCGCTATGGGCGACAAGTGGTTCGGCGGCCGCACCCGCAATCCGTGGAACACCGCACAAGGCTCCAGCGGCTCCTCGGCCGGTTCCGCGTCCGCCGTCGCCTCCGGCTGCGTCCCCTTTGCCATCGGATCGGAAACTCTCGGCTCCATCTCCTCGCCGTCCACGCGCTGCGGCTGCACCGGCCTCCGTCCCAGCTTCGGTCTCGTCCCCCGTACCGGGGCCATGGCCCTTAGTTGGACCATGGACAAACTCGGCCCCATCTGCCGTTCCATCGAAGACTGCGCTCTGGTCCTCGACGTCATCCACGGTCCCGACGGAAAAGATCTCTCAACCGTGGCCAGCATCGACTTCAACTGGGACCCGGACTTCGACTGGCGCTCGCTCCGTATCGGCTACTTTCGCTCCGAATTCAATCCGCTTCCCCCGCTTCAACTCAAAGAGGCTGCACCCAACGAAACCCCTGAAGAGACAAAGAAACGCCAAGACGCGAACACCGGCCTCCTGGCCGCTCGCGCACGCCACGACTACGACATCGCCTACGCGCTCGCCGCCCTTGACAAGCTTCGCTCCATGAGCGTCAACCTGATCCCCGTAGATCTGCCCAGCCTTCCCTGGGATTCCATGCTCCCGCTCCTCACCGCCGAAGCCGCCGCCGCCTTCGACGATCTCACACTCTCCGGCCACGACCGGCTCCTCACCGAGCAGGGCGTCGAGGATTGGCCCAACCAGTTCCGCATTGCGCGCCTCTATCCGGCGGTCGAGTACATTCAGGCCAACCGCGCGCGTACCCTCGCCATCCGCCAATTCGCCGCCCTCTTCGAGAAAGTCGACATCGTCGTCACGCCGTCTACCGATGCGCAACTCATCGCCACGAATCTCACCGGCAATCCGGCAGTCATCCTCCCCAACGGCTTCCGCGGCCCCGACGCGCCTCCGCCTCCGGCCCTCGACGACGGCGAACACGACGATATCGGCGGTCCAGGCACTCCCGTCTCGCTCACCTTCCTCGCAGGCCTTTATCAGGATGCCAAACTCGCCGCTTTCGCCCACGCCTACCAGCAAGACACGAACTTCCACAAGCAGCATCCCAAGCTCGATTGAGCAGAAGACGTCCCTGCCTGGCGTCTCGGTTGATTCGGTCTCGAATTCTTTCGCGCGAACAGTACGCGCCAACGCATCGCGGCCACGCCGGAACTTCCTGCCGGCGTGGCCCCGAAGCTTCGCCACCCCGCTACTTCGTCTGCGCCGTCGCTCCAGTCGCCGCCTGGGGAGTCGTCGCGCCCTGCGGCTGCGAAGGTGCATTTGCCGGTGGCGCCGAGGATTGAGGCGGCGCGCTCGGCTTCGTTGCCGCCGGTGGCGTTGACGGTTGGGTCGGCGCGGGCGGAGTCGCAGGTTGATTCGGCGCGGCCGATGGCTGACCCGTAGGCGCTCCCGGTGCACCAGGCGCCGTCGTCGCCGGTTTTGGACTCAACCCAGTCCCTGGAACCGCAGTTCCTGGCGCCGCTGCCGGAGCACCGGGTGCCGTCGTCCCCGGCTTTGCAGATTGGCCCGGCGCAGCCGAACCTCCCGGCTGCGTACCCGGCACCGGTGGATGGCCCGGCGGCACCGCTGGACGCTGTGGCGGAGCCGGCAGATCCGTCACGTCCACCAGTTCCACATCGAAAATCAAGTCCGACTTCGCCGGAATCCCCGGATGATCGGGTTGATCGGGAATATTCCGCGTGCCGTACGCCATCTCCCACGGAATGAAAATGCGCCGCTTGCCGCCAATCTTCATTCCCGTCAGCCCGTAGTCGAACCCGGGTATGAACCGCCCCATTCCCTGCGGAACCGATATGGGTTGCGCTTCGCTTTTCGGTTTGCCGTCGTCCCCAAGCTCGGGCTTGCCGTCTTTTCCCAGCACCGGCGTTTTGTGTTTATCCCACGAGTCGAATTCCACGCCGTCGGCCGCGCGCCAACCCGTGTATTTGATGTGCCATAGCTTGCCCGCTTCGCCTTCAGGCCCCTTACCGATCGCGATGTCCTCATATCGCTCTGAGAAAGGAACCTGCAGCGGTAAATGCGAAACTCTCGGCACCCCGGCAGGAAGCTTGATCCACGGCGGCACCGTCGGCGCGGTCGCCGTCTTCGTAGTTGCCGCCGTCGAGGTCGAGCCTTTTACCGCCGTCGCGCTCGCCGCCGTCGACGTGCCGCTCTTGTTCGTCTGTGCGCTCGTTCCACTGGACTTCGCCGGCGTGCTCGCCGCTGCCGGCGCGCCGGCTGCAGACGAACCGGAATTCGTTTGCGCGCCTGCCGTCGCCGGTTTTGCCGGTGACGTGGGTGAAGAGGGACTGGAATTTGTTTGTGCACTTGCTGCGCCCGCAGTCGCCGCAACAAGCAGGATTGTGTAAATACATTTCATGGCTGGACAAATCTCCCGCTGAATTCTCTGGAGGAGTTTATCAGGTGCGCCCACCACAAAGCTTCAAAAACCCTCAATTGACCAGCATCCCGGTAAGCAGCAGCCGGGGGGAGCAGTGGCCTTCAGGCCACTGAACCGGGCAAAGGCGCTCGGCCTTTAGGCCCGGAAACGCTTAGGAACGCCCTCAGCCCATCAGCATCCCCGCAAGCAGAGCCGTCCTCGGAGCTAAATGCTCTATCGCCACTTGCTCGTGTTTCGCGTGTGCTCCTTCGCCCACCGCACCCATTCCATCCAGCGTCGGAATTCCCATCGCCGCGGTGAAATTTCCATCCGATCCGCCTCCTGTTGCGGCTTCACCCAACTCAATTCCCAGCTCTCGCGCCAACTCCCGCGCCCTCTCAAACAGCCGCACCGTCCCACGGCTCCGCTCCATCGGCGGCCGATTGATCCCACCCGTCACTTTCAGCGTGCATCGCTTGTCCACAGGCCTCAGAGCACCAAACTTCCGCGCAATCCGCTCTCCGTCCACCCTCCGCGGAATCCGCACATCCACCTCGGCCCACGCCCGATCCGGAACCACATTGCTCTTCGTTCCGCCTGCCGCCACGCCCACGCTCACCGTCAACCCCCGCTTCAAATCCATCCATCCGCTCACCGTCTCCACTTTCCGCGCCAGCTCGTGAATCGCATTCGCCCCCTTGTCAAAATCCACTCCCGCGTGCGCCGCCACTCCCGCAACCTCAATCCGCCAATTCCCAATCCCTTTTCGCGCGGTCTTCAAGTCGAGCCCCTGCGCCGGTTCCATCACACACACCGCCTCGCAAGTCTTGGCTATCGCCTCCGTCAGCGCCCGCGATCCTCCGCTACCAATCTCTTCGTCGCCATTCAACAACAGCACAATCTCTCTCCTGAGCAGGTCCGCCTCCATCAGCATTTCAATCGACGCGAACGCCATCGCCACTCCTGCCTTCATGTCCAGCGTGCCCGGTCCCCAAATCCGCCCGCCGCTCACGCGCCACGGCATCCACTTCAGGGCTCCCACCGGCCAAACCGTGTCCAAATGCCCCAAAACCATTACCCGGCCCGCGCCGCCCTTCCGCGGCCCGAACCGTGCCTCCAAACTCGGCCCGAAGCCGCTCCGTGCGCCGCTATGCACTTTTACTCGCCCGCCCAGTCGCCTCGCGTGCTCCGCCGCCAACCGGACACAAGCGTCCACCGCCGCCTTTAGATCCGATGGCGACTCCGCCTTCACCAACCGGCCCATCAATTCCACCATCGCCGCTTGCTTCCGCCGCGCCCCCGCCGCGAGCGCCGGCATGGAAACTGGAAAATCCGATTTGCCAACCATCGGTCACCCTCACGGCGATTGTAGCTTTTGCTGCTTCAACCGGGGTCCGGCTGCCGCACACTGTGGCAAAAAAGCCACACGACACCACCGCGATTCCCCGTCTAATCTTATGCTTAGACCGGTTTGTCCAATTTGCCGGACCGGTCTCTCGTCCCCGGAGATCGCCACGAGCTTGTGCTCGGACACCGCTTCGGAGTCGCGCATTGTCCCAATCCGTCCACCTCGAACAAACCATAGCCGAACCTCTCGAATTCTCCGGGATCGGCCTGCACTCCGGTGCACCTTCCACCATGCGTCTTTTGCCCGCCGCCGCCGGCTCGGGCATCGTCTTCCGCCGCACCGATCTCGACAACTTCGAAATCCCCGCTACCGCACGTAACGTCGCCAAAGTGAGTTACGCCACCAGCCTTATGCGCCAGGGCGTGCTCATCTCCACCACCGAGCACCTTCTCTCCGCTCTCATTGGGATGGGCATCGACAACGTCATCGTCGAAATCGATAACCTCGAGCTCCCCATTCTCGACGGCAGCGCCCTTCCTTACGTCGAAGCCTTCCTCCGCGCCGGCATTCGCGAGCAGCGCCGCCGCCGCGAAGCCCTCCGCGTCCTCCATTCCGTCGAAGTCCGCGAAGGCGACAAATTCATCGGCGTCTATCCCGGCTCCGGTTACCGCATCTCCTACGCCATCGATTTCCCCGCGCCCATCGGCCGACAGGAAACCTGCGTCGATCTCGCTGCCGAAACCTACGGCTCTGAAATCGCTCCCGCGCGCACTTTCGGTTACAAAGCGGATGAGCGCAAACTCCGCGACATGGGCCTCATCCGCGGCGCCAGCCCCCAGAACGCGATCATTCTAAACAAAACCGGCCCCATCAACGGACCCTTGCGCTTCGCCGACGAGTTCGTCCGCCACAAAGTCCTCGACCTCATCGGCGATCTCGCCCTCGCCGGCCGCCGCCTCGAAGGCCACGTCGTCGCCGTCCGCGCCGGCCACGCCATGCACACCGCCTTCGTTTCCCGGCTGCTCAAAGATCGCTCGGCCTGGGAACTTGCCCACGTCCCGTTGGCCGCTCCTGCCCCCGAAACCGCAAGCGAAACCAGCGACCTCGATCTCCCAACCGGCCACACTCAGGATCTCCTTTCGCCGTCATTCGTCGCTTCTTCGTCCTGAGCCGTCCCGCCCGCGCCAGCGCAAATCCTCTTAAAATACCTTCAGACCATCCGGAGAATCCCCGATGAGCCCTCGGAGTTTTTCGCGTGCGCTAACCATCCTTGCGGCCGCAATTCTCGCCGTACTGCCCATCCTCTCCGCCCAGCAACCCAGTTCCAGCCCACCGCTGACGAACCGTCCGGTCCCCGACGCACCCGCCGCACGCCCCGCGCCTTCCTTGCCCCAGCCCGCGGAAGTCTCGGCCCCGCTCCCGTCCGTTTCCTCCTCTTCTTCCATGTCTTCCACCCGCGCCCCATACCGCTACTTTTCAAGCCCCGATCCCAACGCCCAGGTCACCGTTCTCGAAAACACGCTCCTTCCCGTTCTCACCAACGAGCCCTTCGACTCGCGCCACACCCGCCCCGGCGCCCCGCTCTCATTCACACTTAGCGACGACGTTATCGTCGACAGTGTCCTCATCGTCCCCCGCGGCGCAGCCCTCGAGGGCGCAGTCGTCGACTCCAAGCAGCCCGGTACGCTCGCTGGCGGCGCCCAGCTCACCCTTAAACTCACTTCTCTCTCGTTCGGCGGCCGCACCTATCCGCTCTATAGCTATCAATTCAGGGTTCAGGGCACCAGCAAATCCGGGCCAACCAAATCCAAAGCCGCAAGCGGCGCCGTAATCGGAGCCATCGCCCTCGGCGTTTTGAGCCGCACCCCCGCCGAACACGCCATCGGCGCAGCCACCGGAGCCGCCGTCGGCGCGGGCGTCGGCACTGCGGTCTCAGCCGCTACTCCCGGCCCCGTCCTCTTCATCCCCGCCGAATCCGAAATCGATTTCTCTCTCGCCTCGCCCATCTCCGTCGTACCCACCACGCGCCAAGAAGCCGATCGCCTCTCTCAAGGCCTCCACTCTGGCGGCCCAGTGCTCTATGTCCGTGGCGACACCCCGTAGAGTGCGTTTCATAAATAAGGTTTTGAAAGGGCACGAGTTTACTCGTGCCGTAAACGAAGCAAAATGAACGCGGCTTTAGATGGGATGAGACGGCTGGTCTCGCGGAAGAGCTAGGCTTTCCGCAGCGCACTCGAGGTGCTAGGAGGAGACCAGCCGATGAAGAAGGTTAGCAAAAGTCAGCCCGCTATGAAAACCACGAACGACAAGCCGGAGTTAACTGTGGGTCTGGATCTGGGCGACCGTTACAGTCACTATTGTTTGTTGAACGAGGAGTGCGAAGTGGTGGAGGAAGGGCGGATTCAGAGCACCGAGAGCGCTTTCCGGC
>Ga0187782_10002083_pt1 | contig 14671 bp, 14 predicted proteins | sample 0715_SJ02_MP15_2_FD_132454 | JGI IMG/M metagenome (GOLD analysis project Ga0187782, IMG submission 132454) | Tropical peat soil microbial communities from peatlands in Department of Meta, Colombia - 0715_SJ02_MP15_20_MG | ecosystem: Environmental > Terrestrial > Soil > Wetlands > Peat | place...
CCATCGCCCCGTAGCGGATCCATTCCGATCCCGGCGAGGGGTTCCACGCGCTGTCCTGCTCGACCTGGCCTTCGAGGCGAACCCCGGACCCTGGAAACGGGTAGGGGCGGCGGTTGTCGAACGCGGCTACCAGCCGGCTGTAGGCCAGCGTGTACTGCTCTTCGAACCCGTAAGGGATGGGATAGTCGCCGATCGAAGCGGCCCTTTGCAGGTTGTAGTCCTGGTAGTAGTGGCCGTTGTACGTCCGGACATCCCGGACGCCGATGGCGGCATCGATCCGGCTCGCTCGCCAGAACACTTTGCTGAAGGTGGCGGAGGCATCGACCGTGTCGGCGCCGTAGCGGCTCCGGTGGTTCTGGATCGACGAAGGGCCGATCCCGAAGAACATGTGATCGGGGCGCTGGATGCCGGTGACTTTGAGGGTCAGGCTGCGGCCACCCGAACCGCGAAATCGCTCGCTGAACATTCCGGCGATCCAGTCCGTCGGCCAGAATTCGGCGTGCAGGACCAGGTCGTGTCCAGAGAACAGCGCGTCGTCCCAGAACGCGTAGAGCCCGACGCTGGGGTTGAAGTTGAAGTCGATGAAGCCGACGGGCACGATGCCCGCCTTGTGATCGACCCCGAAGATGAAAAAGTCGTAGACCTTCCTCGGGATCTGCGCCTTTTCGATCGGGGGGACGATTGCCGAAAGCGGCCGCCGCAAGACGAATTCGTTCACGAAGTACAGGGGAGAGAGGATGACCCTCGGGACCCAGAGCGCGATCTCGCCGGCGGTCGAGCGTGGCTCCGGACCTCGACCGCTGTAGTCGGGCAGTGCGCGCTTGGGGCTCGCCGGGTGATTCGCGGCCGGCTCTGGCGCGGGCGCCGAGCCGGGCGCGGGGCTTCCCCCGGAAGCCGCCGCCGGGGCGGGACTTCCCGCGTCGACCTCGGGCGTCGACGAGAGCGCAGCGGCCGGGTCGCGGGCGTCGCCGATCCCATGCGGGGTATCCTGAGGCGCTGCCCACGCGGACCCGCATCGGAGAACTGCAGCCACCACACCACAGACCGCCCGCCAGCTCTTCACGGCGCGTACGATGCCGAGACGCAGATCCGTGTGACCGGCCGGGGCTGTCACGATATCGACCCTCAAGGCATCCACTCTGGCGAGCAATGGCCCGGCTGACGTGCGAGCAGTGTGTGGAGAGATTCGGGGACTTCGCGGAGGCCCGAATGCCGCCGCGCGACCAGCGGGCCACGCGGCGTCACGTAGCGAGGTGCAGGCGGTGCGGCGCTCTTTTTCATGCCTACATCGCGATTCCGCGGGTGTGCAGGAAGGCCACGGATTTCCCCATGCCGGCCCAGCTGCGCGCGATCCTGCGGCGCTTGCTGCGCGCGGACGGGGGGCCCCTGGATCGATGACCCGGTCCGCGCTTGCGTGCGCTGGAGGATGGCGTTGATCGCAACCGCTTCTCGAATCGTCGGCCTCGCCCTCTGGCTGGTGCTGAGCGCTCCGCGAGCGGCGTTCGCGCAGCCGCGCGAGCTACGCTACAATATCGGGGTCGATTCCGCGATCACGGTTTCCGCGGCCGGTCTCTGGATCGCAAGCGAGCTTCTGAGACCGAAGATAGCCCCGAGGGCGTGTCGCTGGTGCGAGTCCAACGGCGTCGACGGGACGGTGAGATCGGTGACCCGCTGGAATGCGCCGGACGCCGCCGACAAGGCGAGCAACGTCACCGCGTTCATCGCCACTCCGTTGACTGCGCTTGGGGCCGATACCCTCGCGGCGGCGCATCAGGGGGCCGTTGCCCGAGCGCCCCTCGATGCGCTGTTCGTCGCCGAGGCAACCGTGCTCGCCCTGGACGTCTGCACGGCAATCAAGCTGATCGTGGCCCGCGAGCGCCCCTTCGTGCACGCGCTCGCCCCCGACCGGAAGAGTACGACCCCCGACCCTTCCGACAACAACCTGTCGTTCGTGTCTGGCCACACGACGGAAACTTTCGCGGTCGCGGCCGCGGCCGGGACGGTCGCGAGTCTGCGCCGTTACGAGTGGGCGCCTCTCGTGTGGGTTGCCGGGCTGGGCGGTGCGACGACGACCGGTTACCTCCGCATTGCCGCCGACAAGCACTGGCTGACCGACGTCCTCGGCGGCACGGTGCTCGGCATCGGAGTCGGCGCTGGAGCCGTCGCTCTCTTGCACCACCCGTCGGCCACTTCCGCGGCCAGCTCCTCCAGCGCGTCGACGGTCGCGACCCCCCTGACGATCGCGTTCGCGTGGTAGCTCGCTCCTCTGGAGCGCGCGCGTTCGGTCGCGTCGCATGTCACGGCCGCGCAGCGATCTAGAAGCTCCCCCCGACGACGACGCCCGGCCCGCGGCCGGGCATGGGCCTGACGGTCCAGCGCGCGAGGAAGGAGTTCTTCGGAGCGGCGTAGTGAAGCAGGGTGGGCATGCCGTAACCGAACGCAAAGCCGATGGCGCCCCCGGTGAGGACGTCGGTCGTCCAGTGGCGGTCGCCGACGACGCGCAGAACCCCGTCGCTCGTCGCCAGGATGAGATCGCGCGCGCACGCCATCGCGTCCCAGAGCTTGCTGCCGTAAATCGGGAGGAATTGGTGGTTTGCGCACGACAGCCCGGCGGCTGTGAATGCCTCGTTGGTGTGTCCGCTCGGAAAGGACGCCGTCGGGCTCGTTTGGCAGCCGACGAACGACGGATCCTTGAGGCAATCTTCGTAGGAGGGGCGGGCGCGCCCGACCGAGTCGTAGAGACCGATCGCAAGGACGGAGCTGAATGCGTACGCCTCCGCATCCATGAGGCCGAGCTGGAAGGCCACGTCGGGGCTGCCCCGCAGCGTCGGCACCGCGAGCGAGTCGACTCCGAACACCAGCACGACGAGCGCGACGTCCACCGCGTCGCTGAAGGCCCATACCGTCTGAAGGGCGGCGGGAGTGCGCACGCGCAGCGCGTTGCGGATCGCGTCGTCGAAGAGAATGCCTCCGATGAATTGAGGTTCCGACCGCGGCGGCAACACGTAGTACATGGCGATCGCCGCGCTCCCGACCACCGCGGTCGCCACGTATTCGATGATCCGGAACTTCGGTCGCCCCTCGGGCCAGTGGAGCTTGCAATCCCGCGGCGTACCCTTGGTCGTCGCGGTCGGCTGCGGAGGGGGCGTGGAAGCGGGGGTCGTCTGCGTCGACGCCGGGTGCGACTGGGGCGCGGCGGCCGGCTGCGATGCGGCGGCCGGCTGCGATGCGGCGGACGACTGCGATGCAGCGGACGACTGCGATGCAGCGGACGATTGCGCTCTGGCTTCCGTGGCGAGCATCACGACCAGGCTCGCGACGAAAATCGAAACGGCTCGCATCGAACGCCGTTCGATGTCGCGGCGCTATCCATGTGACCATCGACCCGATCGTCGAGCTCGGTGTCGGTTGCGCCCGGGGCCTCTCTCGCACTTCCCGGAGGGGCGATGCCCGGTTTCGGCGCAGAATGTGCGTGCACGCGCAGAAAATGAGCACTCGCCGGGTCACGCGAAGCAAGCGTCGGCATCCACGTCCATGGTGGACCGCAGACTCTCGCCGGGGCTGCTTGCATGCCTGAGTCTCGTTGCGTGCGCTGCCGGCGACCCCAGGTTTCCTCTTCAGGGCCCCGTGTGGGTCGATACGGATTTGCGACCCGTCTACGCGCGCTGCCGCAAGGCTCCGACGCCCGCAGACCCACGCCACGTCGCATGCGCGCCGGAGCCTTATGACGCACCCATCCTCTGGGATGGCGCCGACAACATGTTTTTCCGACCTCTCTCGGAGATCCTGGGGGTCGTGACGCCCGGCGAGTCGGTCAACGTCAACAGCGTCGACGAACTGCCGAACTCTTCCTGGTTCACGAACCGCCTCGGAGTTCGCCCGGTGACCTTGGACGAGCTGCGCATGAACTCGTGCAGCAAGGAGCAGCTGCTCGATCCCGATCACGCGCCCGATCACTCCTGGCTCATCGACAAGGGAAAGGACAGCGGATCGACGCCGGGGTTTCGCATGACCGTGCCCGGCAAAGGCAAGTACATGGTCAAAGTCGAGGCGATCGGGCTGCCGGAGCGGCAGGTCGCGGCATCCGTCATCGGCGAGGCGCTGTATTACGTCGTCGGGTACAACTCGACGTGCGAGCAGGCCCTCTTCGTACGGCCGTCGATCTTCGAGCTCAAGCCGGGTCTGGTCGCCCGGCAGGGCAATTTCGGCGACCTCTATTCGTTCGACCAGAAAGCCCTCGATGCCCTGTTCGCGAAGTCGAGCCATCACGGCTCGCTGCTCCGGATCAGCGCGTCGGCCTGGGTTCCGGGTTACGTCCTCGAGCAGTTCCGTTACGAGGGGACGCGCAGCGACGACCCGAACGACATCGTTCCGCACGAGGACCGCAGGGAGCTGCGCGCCGCCCGCGTCCTCGCATCGCTCATCGACCATTTCGACTCCCGTGAGGGAAATTCCCTCGACTCCTGGCTCCCGGACGTGCCCGGTGCGCCCGCCGACTCGTCTCCCGGCCACGTCGTGCACTTTCAGATGGGCACGAGCGCTGCGCTCGGCTCGGTCTGGGACTGGGAGCCGTTGTCGCGTCGCCTCGGCTACTCGTACGTCGTCGACTGGGCCGACATGGGAGCCGATTTCGCGACCCTGGGCGCGAACAAGCGCGTCTGGGAGCGAGTCGAGAAAATCCCGGGCCGCGAGACCTTCGGATACTTCGACGTGGAGCACTTCGATCCCGAGCGCTGGAAGAACGAGTACCCGAACCCGGCGTTCGGCCGGATGACCGAGCGCGACGCGGCGTGGATGGCGCGGATTCTCGCGCGCCTCACGCCGGAGATGATCCGGACGCTCGTCGAGATGGCGCGCTTCGCCGATCCCGCGAACACCGAGTACCTCGAGCACGTCCTTTCGGGACGTCTCGCCAAGATCCTCGAGCGTTACCTCACGCGAGTCTCGCCGATCGGCAACGTTCGTGTCGAAGGCCGCGAGCGCGTCTGCGGGGTGAATCTGGCCGAATGGCGGCGCCTGCGCGAGCCGGCGCAGTTCCGGTATGCGGCTCGGATGGTGGGCGGCTCGTGGCTCGCGGTCGAACGGCGACCCGGCGCCGAGGTCTGCGTGGCCTTGCCTCACGTCGCGTCCGATGGCGGGCGGCCGGATGCCGCTGCCGAGCGCTATGTGCGGGTCCGCATCGAAGACGGCGTGGCGCGCGGCCCGCTCGTCGTGCACCTCTATGATCTCGGGCCCACCCGGGGCTACTTTCTGGTGGGGCTCGAGCGACCGGCCCGGTGAGCTTCGCAATCCCGTCCAGCCCGGTCGGCCGCTTCGGACGGGGGAGCCTCCCACGGCCGCGAGTAGCGACCTCGAACGGGCCCGGGCTCGGCCCGTTTGATGCACAGTCACCGGTGCGCTGCGCGACCGAGAGGTATCCGATGCCCCGCACCGTTCAAGAAATAATGAACCGCGAGCTCCTGACCATCACCCCCGAGCTGCCGGCGCACGAGGCTCGTGACCTTCTCCGCTCCTTCCGTATCGGCGCGGCGCCCGTGATCGACGAAGGGAGGCGACCGCTGGGCGTCGTTTCGCTGCGTGATCCGCTCGAACGGGGAGGGGAGACCCGCGAGCACATGCGCCGACCCGCGCCCTGCGTTCCCGTATCGATGCCGATCGAGGATGCGGCGCGGCAGCTTGCGCGCCTGGACGCCCATCACTTGGTGGTCGTCGACAGTGCCGGGGTCGTCGTCGGCATGCTTTCGTCGCTCGATGCGCTGCGCGCGATGCTGGGTCTGCCCGCGCGGCACCCGCCGACGTTTCCGCATTGGGATCATGCGACGGGCGTGTCGTGGACCGACGACTGGCCGCTCGAAGAGGAAACGGCCGCGAATGCGCCGGCCGGGGCCGGGGTGCTCGCGCTGACCATCGGTCACCTGGGGGATCCGGACTCCATCGTATGGGTGGAATCATGTGCGAACGTCCGCGAGCGCGTGCAGCGTCTCGCGGGCCCGCCGACCCCGGGCGAGCCGGTGCTGGCCCGCATTCTCGCGCTCCGCGGTCTGCGCTTCCGCGCCGCCGCGGTGAATGACGGGAGCGCGCAGGCGCGGATCGTCGCGCTTCTCCGCGATCGAATCGCGAATGCCCCACCTTCAGGCGGGACCTAGCCGACAACCGACGAAAGGAGGGCCACCATGGCGACCAAAGCCGAGCAATTTCGAAGTGAGGAGATGCGACAAGGCGAGCGTACGAAGAGGCGCCAGCCGCAGAAAAAGCCGAAGAAATCGGAGTGGAGCCGGAAGAGCAAGCACGCCGGCGCGAAGGCGACCCGCGCCCTCGAGAAGACCGAGCCGGGCCATCGACCCTCGCGCGAGTCGACACGCTCGAGTGCCAACCGGGCCAAAGGCGACACCGCGCTCAACTTGACCGAAGAGAAGAGAAAGGGCTCGCCGGAAAGCCGCGCGCGGCGCTCGGTCGCAAAGCGCGCCAGGGTCCGCGGAGGCGCCTCGAGCCGGTGAGCGTAAGCCCGATGGAGCACCCGCGACGCAGTCCGGTCGAAGCCGACCGAGTCCCGAGGCACGAAATGAAAAAGCAAGACGCCGCTGCAGAGCTCGAGTGTGATCACCGGCGAATGACGGAAAGCCTTTCGAGGCTCGTGGACTTCGCAGAGGCCCAGGACGCGACCCTCTTGCGCGAAGAATGGGATGCGCTCGAGGCGAGGGTGCTCGCACACCTGGACGCCGAGGAGATGTATTTGTTGCCAGGGTTTCAGCGCGATCGGCCCGTCGAAGCGACGAGCATCCGAGACGCCCATGCCCTGATTCGCAAGCTTCTCGGAGAGATCGGCATTGCCATCGATTTGCACATGCTCCGCCCCGAGAAGGTGACGGAGTTTCGAGAGTTGCTCCAGTCGCACGTCGACGAGGAAAGACGTTCACTGTATGCGTGGGCCAGCGCCAGCGTCGATGCACATTCCCTTCGGGCGCTTCTCCTCCGCATCCAAGCGACGTCGACCGGCACGGACCCGCCTGCGGTTGCGCTCTCGCGCCTCTTCGAGGCATGCGAAGACGGCGAGAAGGGTTACCGTGCGGCGGCCGCGGGCGTGAGCCACGACGGCTACCGGCTCGTCTTCGGCCACTATGCGGCCGAGCGCCGCGGATTCGTGACGGCGCTGGGCGAAGCCTGCAGCAGCCTGCCCGCGGCCGCGGGCGGAACGACGCTCCTCGCACCTCGCGAGGGCTCGGCACTCGGGGCTCTACACCGAAGCTGGATCGATGTGAAGGCGGCTCTGGCGAGCGGCAACCCCAAGGCTGTCCTCGTCGAATGCAGGCGCGGCGAGGACGCCGCGATCAAGGCATACCGCGAAGCTCTCCGGACCGACTTGCCGCCAGACATTCGAGAGCTCGTTCAGGAGCAGTACGAAGCGATCAAGAAAGCCCGCGCCGAGATCGCCGCCCTCGTCGAAGCCGCGGCCTCGTGACGCGGGCACGGGCCGACGCAACGGCTCGGCCGCGCACCCCTTGCGCTCTCGCGCAGCAACTACGCCCGGTTCTGCCCACCCGGCTTGGCCTTCGGGCGCAAGCGCCAGGCGGGCACAGCCCGTGCTCGCCGCCGTGTCGCATGAGCGCCACCGTTCGCGATTTCATGAATCCCAAGATCGTCTATCTCCGCGAAGGAACTCGCCCCGAGGTCGCGCGGAGATTCATCGTCCGCTTCGGCATCACGGCCGTACCGGTCATCGGTCCCGACGAGAGGCCGGTCGGGGTTGTCTCGTTGCGCGATCTCGTCGATTGCGCGGCCACGGAAACGCGGATGAGCGAGCCCGCGCGGACGGTCGGCGTCGACGAGCCGATTGACAAGGCGGCGAGGGCCCTCGCCGAAGCGGACCTCCACCACCTCGTCGTCGTCGACCGGGCGGGGCGCGCGGTCGGGATGCTCTCGGCACTCGACGTCATCCGCGGCCTTGTCGGCCTCGAGCCCAAGCACCCGCCCGCTATCGGCCCATTCGACGTCCGCTCCGCGACGGCTGAATGACCGCTCACCCTTCAGGCTCGCGCACGATTTGCGCCGTAGCGTGCCAGTTTTTCGGCCGAACCGGCGGGCACGGTCGCTGCTTGGAGCGCGCTTCGTCACTTCGGGAGACGGCGAGGCGATGCACGCTCGCGGCGCACCAACGTCTCTCGACAGCAAGGGAGAAGGGAGAACGATCATGGCCAACATTGCGATTCACCGACAGACCGAAGACAAACCGGCGACAGCGTCTGATGTGACCTGGGATCCGTGGCGCACGATGCGTGCGCTCCTCTCGTGGGATCCGTTTAGGGAGATGGCGGCGTTTCCGGCGCTCGCGGAGCGCGGTGCTTTCCCCACGGCGGCATTCGACGTCAAGGAGACGAGGGACGCCTACGAGTTCAAGGCGGATGTGCCCGGCATCCAGGAGAAGGACCTCGACGTCACGATCACGGGTAACCGCCTGACCGTGTCGGGCAAGCGTGAAGCCGAGAAGGAAGACAAATCGGACCGCTACTACACCTATGAGCGAAGCTACGGGTCCTTCACCCGGAGCTTCACGCTGCCCGACGGCGCCGACACCGAGAAGCTGCGTGCCTTGCTGGACAAGGGCGTCCTCACGGTCACTGTTCCGAAGAAGCCCGAAGTGCAGCCCAAGAAGATCGCCGTGAAGAGCGAGGGACCGAACAAGACCTGAGCTAGGTCGGCATCCGTCGCGAACGAGCCCCTCGGCGCGCAGCCGAGGGGCTTTCGTCTATTGGATCGAGGCGAGCTCGGTCTGGCACGTGCGGCGGACCTCGCGGCCGGCGAGAGCCACGTACGACCGCTGTTTCGGCGAGTCGGTCTCCGAGACGAACGTGTAGCGCATCGTGAACGTGGTCATGTCCGCGTCGAACTCGAACGGTTCGAGCGAAACCGCGTTGGGACCCATGTGCAGGGGGCTGTTGCCCTTGGACGGCGCTCCGAACAGGCCGCACAGCGAACCGTCGCACACGATGACGCCATCCGAGCGCATCGCAGCAGGCGGCCCCTGCCAGCGCAGCGTATGGCCGGTGAGCACGCCCCCGGCCGGGGCCGTCAGGCGGGTGTCGCTATCCGAGGTCACCGTGGTGGTCCAGAAGAGCGCCGTGGAGATCACAACGACGTGTTGCTTCATCGTGTACACGCGAAGCTGCACCCGTCGCCCGCCTGTCGCCCCCGCGGCCCCGAACCGCAGGACGATCGTGCCGGGTCCGATGGGGAAGACACCGTCGCCGGCGCCGAAAAGCGTGTCTTTGACCCGCAGGCGCCCGACGGCCGCATATTCGACCTCCGTCACTTCGCACGGCGAAGCCGCCGCTGGTCGTCCGAGCGCCGTCCCGGCGCCTGGAGCCGACGGGGCGGGGGCGAGCGCCGTCCCGAGCCCGAAGGTCCACGCCATGCAGGCACGACCGAAACGGTCGCGCACGGGTCGTTGGATACCGCGTGACGGCTCCAGCGAGGCGCAGGTCGCAAGATGCATCTTCATGGGGTCCTGACCTCTTCGGCCGACGCCCGTCGTCGGGCCTATTTCTGTCCTCCGCCGTCATCCGCGAGCGGAATCGCGACGAGCTCGGCGATCTCCGGCTGCAGCGTGATCTCCGTTCTGCGGTTGCGCGCCCGTCCCGCGGCGTCGTCGTTCGATGCGACAGGATCGAACTCGCCGTAGCCGGCGGCAGACAGCGAGGTTGGCGTCATGCCCTTTGCCACGAGAAAGTGCACGACCTCCAGGGCGCGACCGGCCGACAGCTCCCAATTCGAAGGAAAGCGGGCGTTGTCGATGGGGACGTTGTCCGTATGGCCTGCGACCTGGAAGTGCCGCTTTTGCACCGTGCTCAGAACCGAAGCAATCTGACGAAGGGCCGTCTGGCCTGGGGGTTTGATCTCCGTGCGGCCGGTATCGAACAGCACGTCGTTCGACAGCTGGAGCACCATGCGCCCGTCGCGCAATCCGACGCTCAGCTCGCCCGCATCGATCATTTTGTGAAATTTCAGCGCGAGCTCACGGAACAAGGCGACGCGCGCCTCCGCGGCGGCCTGCGCCTTGTGCAGCTCCGCGAGCCGTGCCCTTGCGTCGGAGAGGGTCGTCGACAGGGCGCCCTTCTCCGCCAAGAGCGCATCGGCGTTCTTGCCCAGACGTTGGAGCTCGTCCCGGAGACGTGCGTTCTGGGCGGTCGCCTCGTCCAGGCCGGCTTGCAGCTGTTGGCCATTCGCCAGCGAATCCGACATGCGCCGGTCGCAGTCCTGGCGGCTCGCTTGCGCTTCCGTCAGCCGTGCGTCGAGCTGCTGGACTTGCGCGTCGTCTGCGTCTCGACGACGCTGCTCGTCCCGAGCTTGTGCCTGAAAGTGCAGCGCGTCCTGCGCGAGCTTGTCGTATTGACTTTGAGGGACGCAGCCCGCAACGGCCGCGAGCACCAGAAAAGAGCGATGGGGTCTCACGGGTCCAGGCGGACTTCACGAACGATGCCAGGATGCGGTACATCCGCCATCGTGGCTTCCTCCGGCGACGACACGCCATCGAGCGACGGCTCGCGGTGGGGCAAGACGACGCGGAACGCGTCCGAAGAGAGATTTCTGTCGGGCCCACGACCTCGCGGTACGGAGCTCGGTCATGCGCTGCGCATCTTCTGGCAGTTCTTGCGCGGATTTCGCGCCTTGCACTTCGTCGGCCCCTGCGTGACCGTCTTCGGGTCCGCGCGCTTCGAGGAAGATCACCCGTACTACACGCTGACGCGGCAGGTCGGCCGCCGTCTGGCCGAGGCAGGATTCACCGTGATGACCGGCGGTGGCCCGGGGCTGATGGAGGCAGCCAACCGCGGCGCCAAGGACGCGGGCGGCCGATCGGTCGGCGCCAACATCCAGCTCGCGCACGAGCAGAAGCCGAATCCGTACCTCGATCGATGGGTGGAATTCCCGGATTTTTTCGTGCGTAAGGTCATGCTGGTGAAGTACTCGTACGCGTTCGTTGCCATGCCGGGTGGGTTCGGAACGCTCGACGAGATCTTCGAGACTGCCGTGCTGATCCAGACGGCGAAGATCCAGGAGTTTCCGCTGGTGCTGCTCGGAGAGTTCTACTGGGGCCCGCTCCTTCGGTTCATTCGCGAACGGCTCGTCGTGGAGGCGACGATCGATCCCGCTGACCTCGACCGCTGGATGGTCACGGATTCGCCCGAGGATGCCGTCGAACGGATTCGTGCGTCCGCGTTGGATCGCTTCGGTCTGACCTACGGCCCCAGACTGAAGCCTCGCTGGTACCTCGCGGAGCGGTAGGCAGTGGCTCGCGGGCTCGGAGTCGGGGGCGCGGAAATCCCAACATGGGCCGCGGCGGCTAGGCGCGGCGTCGCTGGCTGCTGCGGCGCGGCGCGCGGTCGTCGAGGCCCGCAATGAGGGCGCGCATTCCGAGCTCGAACACGCCATCGAAGCTCCAGCCTTCGAACTTCGGGGAGACGGCGGCAATGCGCGGATAGGTCCTGGGCGGTGTCTTCGCGAGCATCTCTTTCACGAGCTCGAGTCGTCGCTTCGGAATCGGCGGCTTTCCACCGAGAAGCCGCTGCACGAGGACCGACCCGAGGGCATGCGAAATCAGCGAAGATAGCGCCAGCATGGCGGCCTCCGCGCGGAAGCCGTCCTTCCACATGAGCGCGAGGAGGCGGTCGTAGACCTCCAGTGCGGAAGGCGGAACATTCACTCGCGTCAAGAGCGCGACCCAGTGCGGGTGCTCGAGCAGGATTCGTCGAATCTGACGGCACGTGGCCTCGAATTGACTTTGCCACGTGGGATGATGCCCCCCTGCGAAAAGGCGATGAAGCAATCGCTCGTACGCAAGGTCGAGCAACTCACGCTTCGAGCCGAAATGCACGTAGAGCGTCATCGGAGGCCGTGCGAGGTCGCGGGCGAGGCCCCGGATGGTGAGCTTGTCGATCCCGACGCGGTCGATGAGCGCGAGCGCTGCATCGAGCACGGTCGGGCGGGTCAGGGAGCCCTTTGGCGAGCGAGTGCGCGTCATGCCTCGCCGCAATGCGTGAATTGCGCCAGTTCCAAAGGAGGGTGGACGTCGAGTCTCCGCCTTCGCCCGAATTCAGCCAAACGCGCAGTTCGGCGCGGCGCTCGCTCCGCAGGCGCCGCGCCGAGCCGCACGCACTTCTCGCCGTCGGACGCAGAAACTGCGGAGAACGGTCGAGCCGTACGGTGGAGCCGCATCGTACGGTTCGGCCGGGCAGCGTGGACACCATGCGTCACTGGATGGTACGGACACGTCGAAAGCGATGACGGAGCGCGCGTTTCGGGAGCCGAAGGCTTTTTCGCCCACCGTGCTGCGTGTGCTCGTCGTCGAAGATCGTGAGGACGACGCGCTCCTCTCGATGCGCCATCTCGAGCGCAACGGCTATAGCCTCCAGTGGGAGAGAGTCGAGGAAGCCGGCTCTCTGCGCGCCGCCCTGGAGCGACGCTCCTGGGACGTGATTCTGTCGGATTGGTCGCTGCCACGATTCAGCGCGCCGGAAGCGCTCCGCATCGTCAAGGACAGTGGGCTGGACATCCCATTCGTCATCGTCTCCGGGACGGTTCGAGAGAACACGGCCGTCGAGGCGATGCATGCCGGAGCGCACGACTACATCATGAAGGACAATCTGGCGCGACTGGCGGCCGCGGTTGGTCGCGAGCTTCGCGAATTCGAGGAACGCAAGGCGCGTCGCCGGGCGGAAGAAACGCTCGCCCGCACGGAGAAGCTTCGAGCCCTCGGCCAGATGGCCGCGGGCGTCGCCCACGACCTCAAGAACATCTACAGCCCGCTCTTTCTCTATCTCGAGGTCGTGGCTCGGGCGCTCGACCGCCGGGAGTACGACCAGGCAAAAGGCAGCTTGGCGGAGATGAAGCAAGTGCTCTCTCGAGGGCTGGAAGCCATCGAACGGCTGCGCCAATACGGCAGGCAATCGCCCGAGGCGCTGGAAGACGACGTCGATCTGGATCGTCTCGTCCGCGAGTCGATCGCCATCGCGAGCGCCAGGCTGACCTGCGGCGCCGTCCACAGCCCCCGGATCCGCGCGGAGCTCTCCGGCCCGCGTCCGTTCCGGGGCAATGCCGGCGATATCGTGAGCGCTCTCGTCAACCTGATCGTCAACTCGATCGACGCCCTGACCGCGACCGAGGGGGGCACCATCACGCTTCGGACCGGGGAAAGGGAGCAAAGTGAACGGTGGGTAGAGGTCGCGGACGACGGTCCCGGGATGCCCCCGGAGGTGGCGCAGCGAGCGCTGGAGCCGTTCTTCACGACCAAGGGCGAGCGGGGGACGGGGCTGGGGCTCGCCATGGTCCAGGCATGCATGCAGCGCCATCGTGGGTCCGTGGAGCTCGACACAACGCCCGGCAGAGGGACGACCGTGACCCTGCGGTTTCCCGATCCCCACATGCGTCGGTCTCCGTAGCCGCCGGCGCGCAAACCCTGCACGCGGCTGCAAGCGGCGTGCTCCCTCGCGTGCCTGCGTTGCGGCTCGCGAGCGGTTTTGGTCGGGGGGCATGCGGATTGCGAGCGTCGCGCTCGATGGCCCGATTCCTGGTGGTGGACGACGACCCCGCTGCCGTACGCGCACTGAAGAGGCTACTGGACCTCGACGGGCATGACGTGTCGGCGTTCACATCGGGGGCTGAAGCCATCGGCGAGCTGTCGCGTGCATCGTTCGATGTAGTGGTCACGGATCTGGAAATGCCCGACACGGATGGCCGTGCGGTGATGCGGATCGTTCGCGGTTGCGTGCCCCGCATATGCTTGGTGGTCGCGACGGCTCGCGCCGTGGACAAGTACGACGAGCTTGCCGAGGCGGGGGCCTGCATCGTCGCCGACAAGCCCCTCGACTACGACGAGGTCACCCGAATGGTCGCTGAATGTCGGCGGAGGGCGAGCCCGGACGGAGAGTGCCCGATCCGCGGAGCGCGATGTCCCCTGGTGCAGCTGCGTGTGTGAACGCTCCTCGAGAGCGTCGCAGCGTTCGCGGAGCCGCATCGCGATGGCGGCCCGGCCCGGGTCAGCGGAACAGCATTCCGATGGCCCAGCCTGCAAGCGCGCTGGCCATTCCGATGCCCATCATCTCCCCTCCCGATTTCCACGGTCGCCCGGTCGTGGCCCGCCCCTTGTAAGCGCCCACGGCGAACAGCGTGGCTCCGGCGACACCGATCGTGGCCCACGACCCGGCACGCATTCCGAGGAGCACGAACGGGACGACGGGCAGCACCGATCCCACGATCGATGCAAGGCCGACGACGGCCGCCGATCGGAGCGCGCGCGCGCGCCCGATGGGCACGAGGCCGTGCTCTTCGGCCATCATCACCGCGACCCACACGTCCGGGTCCGCCGTGATCCGCGCGACGATGCGGTCCAGCAGGTCGCCCTCGAACCCCTTGCGGGCGTAGAGGTCGCGAACTTCTTCGCGCTCGAGCGCGGGCACGGTGCGCACGTGTCTGTACTCGCGCGCCCGCTCGCTGCGGTACACGTCGTCTTGAGCGACGTTCGTCGAGTACGCGACCGCGGCCATCGAGATCGATTCGGCAAACGCAGCCGCGAATCCGGCCGCCAGCACCATGCGGCGGCTGTTGCTCGCCGCGGCGACCCCGAGCAGCACACCGAGAATGTTCACGATCGCGTCTTGCCCGCCGAGAATGACGTCGGAGA
>Ga0187782_10002084_pt1 | contig 14666 bp, 15 predicted proteins | sample 0715_SJ02_MP15_2_FD_132454 | JGI IMG/M metagenome (GOLD analysis project Ga0187782, IMG submission 132454) | Tropical peat soil microbial communities from peatlands in Department of Meta, Colombia - 0715_SJ02_MP15_20_MG | ecosystem: Environmental > Terrestrial > Soil > Wetlands > Peat | place...
CCCCGCCGTCCCGCCCGTCGAGAGCTTGAAGCGCATGCTGCCCGCTGAAAGCCTCTGGCCCATTAACAGCGCGTGGAACTTCCACGCCGGGGGCGGAGCCTTTCACGACATTCATGTCTTCACCGAGGCGCTCAACAATCGTTTTGGCCAGGCAACCAGCCTCGAGGACTACGTCCTGAAGGCCCAGGTTTTGGCCTACGAGGGCGAGCGCGCCATGTTCGAGGCCTACGGCCGCAATAAGTACACTTCCACGGGTGTGATCCAGTGGATGCTCAATAACGCTTGGCCATCCATCATTTGGCATCTCTACGATTATTACCTGCGTCCGGGTGGTTCCTATTTCGGCGCCAAGAAGGGCTGCGAGTACCTGCACGTGCAGTATTCGTACGACGACCAATCGGTGGTGGTGGTGAACTCCTATTATCAAGACTTCCCCGGCATGAAGGTTTCCGCCAAGGTCTACAGCCTTGACATGTCGGTGAAGTTCTCCCAGGAGGCCACCCTCAACGTGGGACCGGACAGTACCAGCAGGGTATTCACCGTTCCCACGAGCGGCGAGCTTTCCAAAACCTATTTCTTGCGCCTCGACTTGAGCGACGCATCAGGAAAGAACGTCAGCAACAACTTCTATTGGCTCTCCACCCAGCCGGAGGTTCTCGATTGGGATCGGTCAACGTGGTATTACACTCCAACCAAAACGTTTGCCGACCTCACCGGTCTGCAAGGACTGCCGAAAGTCGATCTCAATGCGACCGCAGAATCCGAAACGAACGGCGACGACGCGATCACCCGGATTAGTGTCGAGAATCCCAGCCACGACTTGGCTTTCTTCGTTCACTTCAAAGTTGTCGCGCAAGGAGGACGGTCCGGCTTTGGCGAAGAGGAAGGCGGACGAAGCGATGACGAAGTCCTGCCCATTCTCTGGTCGGATAACTACGTGTCCTTGTTGCCGGGTGAGAAGCGCCTAATCACGGCCTCCTACGCCAAGCGCCGCCTGCGCTCGGGGAAGGCGGTGGTGAAGATAGACGGCTGGAACGTGACGCCCAAATCGCTGTAGAAATCGCATTCACACCTGCACTGCGAGCGTGGTCTCCGCGCGGGCGACGGGGCGGTAGAGGGTATCCCGTTCGAAGGGTTCCTGGCCGGCTTCACGGATCAAGCGCACGATCTGCTGGCGGGTCATGGCCTGGGGCGTCCGGGCGCCGGCGTCGTGGTAAATCTTTTCTTCCACCACCGTTCCATCCAGATCGTCCGCTCCAAAACGCAGTGCCACCTGCGCCACGCGCGGCGTCATCATGATCCAATACGCCTTGATGTGGGGAAAATTATCGAGCAGGAGCCGGGCCACAGCCACATTTTTCAAATCGGTGAAGCCGGAAGTCTCAGTATGGGAAACGAGTTTTCCGAGTTCGGTGTTGGCGGGGTGGAAGGCGAGCGGGATGAAGGTCTGAAAGCCGTGAGTCTGGTCCTGGAGATGACGCAGTTGCAGCAGATGGTCGACGCGGTCCGCGGAGGACTCGATGTGGCCGTAAAGCATCGTGGCATTCGAGGGCAGACCGAGTTCGTGCGCGATGCGATGCACCTTCAGCCAGGTGTAAGCGCCGATCTTATGGTCGCAGATGACCCGCCGCACTTCCGGCGCGAAGATCTCCGCGCCCCCGCCCGGCAGCGAATTCACTCCCGCTTCCTTCAGCTTCACCAAGACCTCGCGAATGGGCAACTGCGTGATGTGCGAGAAGTAGCCGATTTCGACGGCCGTGAAGGCCTTCAGATGGACGCCGGGGAACCGCTGTTTTAGCCCGCGGATCAAATCCAGATAATACTGAAACGGCAAATCGGGATGCAGGCCGCCCACAATGTGGAATTCCGTTACGGCTTCGGACCAGCCTTCGCCTGCGATGCGAAAGGCTTCCTCAAGGGCCATGGTATAAGCTGCCGGCGCCTCGGGCTTGCGGCCGAAGGCGCAGAGCTTGCAACTGGCCACGCACACATTGGTGGGGTTGAGGTGCCGGTTGACATTGAAATAGGTTCGCTTGCCGTGCCGCTTCTCGCGGACGTAGTTGGCAAGATACCCCACCGTGAGCAGGTCGCCGGAATCGTAGAGGGTCACACCCTCGTCGAAACTGAGGCGCTCACCCGCCAAGACCTTTTCGGCGATGCGCTCCAGATGCGGATCCTCGATGTGAAGTTCCTCTCGCATCATATAGCTGAAACTCCATTTTATCGGCCCGAAACCCAGATTGCAACAGCGCAGCTTGGAGGGGAGTCCCAGAGGCTTGTGGCGGTCTCGCCCGCAACCCACAGCCCTGAAGGGGGCGGCCTAGCAAAGCCCAAGCCAACGAAGGTGTGAAAAAATCGAAACAGCTCACGCCAAGCCGCAAAGACGCGAAGACTCGCAAAGGGAACGTTCTTTCTTTGCTTTGCGCTCTTTGCGAACTTTGCGCTTTGCGTGAAACCGGTTTGTCCTCTATGAATTGATTCACACCTTGAACGGCCTGGGTGGATGGAATAGGAGGATTCTTCATATACCGCCACTCCAAGGGCACGCCAAACCCGCATGGATACTGAATATGACTTGACAAATGGCACACCCCTGTGAATCGCCTTTCCATCCCTTCCACACAAAATCCTTGGCGTCGCCGTCTCGATAAGTTTAGAATTTGGTTTACGACGCTCGTTCTACTATGGAGTGGACCAACTACAGTTTCGCAGAACCGCAGGACGAAGCTGCATTCTTCTACGGCCTCTTTCTGCGCGGCCATCCCCTGCAAAAACTGCGGGCAGATATCGATGTCCCGGCTCATGTGCTCGCCGAGTGGCAGCGCCTGGCCGATCAGGATCCGGTGTACCAAGGCACCGTGGCCCGCATCCTGGCCTACCGCAAGCACGTCCTCGCCATCTTCGATTCCCTGGTGTTCAAGGAAATCGGGTTCACACACAGACTGCAGTAGTTGGTTCATTGAGTCATTGGTTCATTGATTCATTGAAGGCGCCCCAGTCATTGTCACACAATGGATCAATGAATCAATGATTCAGTGAACCAATATGTCCGCGGCCCAGGTGACAAAGAACAACACGCTGACGTATCCGTTCACGGTGAAGAACGCGGCATTCACACGGGACAGGTCGGAGGGTTTCACGAGGGTATGTTCGTAAGTCAGCAACAAAGCTACCGGCACTAAACCTGCCATAGCGATCCAGCCCAGATGCTCGCGGCGGGCTACCACCACCAGGAGGAGCAGCATCAAGACGTGAAACAGCGCGGAAACATAGAGCGCCGTTCGGATCCCATAGCGCTTGGGCACAGAGTGCAGCCCGCAAGCTTGATCGAAATCCACGTCCTGGCAAGCGTAAATGATGTCAAAGCCGGCGGTCCACAGAGCGACCGCCGCTCCCAGCAATATCACGCTCAGGCTGACCTCGCCGCGCAAAGCAATCCAGGCGGCAATCGGCGACATTCCCAAGCACGAACCCAGGATCAGGTGCGAGAGCAGGGTGAAACGCTTCGTGTAGGAATATGCGATCAAAACGGCCAAGACCAGAGGCGACAGCTTGAACGCCAGCGGGTTCAGTTCGTGCGCGGCCAACGCCAGCAGCGCGCAGGCGATCAAGGTGAATCCGGCGGCAAATCGCAGGCTGATTTGACCGGTGGGGAGGGCGCGCATCCTGGTGCGCGGGTTGAGCGCGTCGAGCCGCAGGTCGGCAATGCGGTTGAACGTCATGGCGGCGCTGCGCGCGCCGACCATGGCCACGATGAGCCAAACGATCTGCCGCCACGTGGGCCAGCCTCGCACTGCCAGCAAGGCCCCCGTGAGCGCAAAGGGCAGCGCAAAGATCGAGTGCTCGAACTTGATCATTTCGAGCGTCGTGCGCAGCTTCGCGATCAGGCCCGGCGCGGTGGGCGGTCCGCCGGCGCTGGGGCTCGCGCCTGGCTCACGGACTGCACTTCCCATCAGCATATCCCTATGATCGCCAAATGCCTTGCGAATGCGCAAGGGGGGCAGCGCGGACCGCCGGTTTTGCGGTCTGCGGCTTTGCCCTGGGCCGGCGGTAGGACCGCGGAGCGCAAAACCGGCGGTCCGCGCTACCCATGAACCACTCACTTTTTCGGATATCCCACGGTTTGTGCCAGCATGATCTTCTGATTGGGGCGAAGCTTCATCAGCTTGGCCAGAGCCGGTCGATCCACGCTACCGCGCACTACCACCGCCAGGCCTTCGGAGGCGCAAAAGAGATACACGTTTTGGGCGATGAAGCCTGTGTCGGCGCCTGTGTACAGGGTCTGATCGTCGCCGCTCGCCCTCCCCGTTTTCCCCAGGTCGGCGACATAGACGAGGTCGAGCGCCGCATCTTTGACAAAGCCTTGCTGGCCCGTGGCTCCGCGAACGTCCTGGACCAAGACCGGATTCAAAGCGTTGGACTTGGCGTCGTAAACGTAAAGGCCGTCCTGCGTGGCCACGTAGATATCAATCTCCTGCCAATTCATGGCCGAGGGCGCGGTGCGCTTGCCGTCTGGCCGGTTCACTCCGAAGGCTGCCCAGAGCAGATTCGAGAGCACCTGGGGCGAGAGTTTTTGACTGCTGAACTCCCGCGTCGAATGTCGATCTTTGAGGGCTTGCATCAACGGCTTGCCTCCCGAAGTCTGCGGCGGCGGAAGAGTGACGGGGCTGAGTTCTTGTGCCGCGGCGAGAGTGCAGCAGGCGATGAGCGCAAGCATTGTCAAACAAAAATGACGGAAAAAGTGTTTCGACATAAGTGTCCTTTCCATGGGGTGTAATCCATCGAATGCGTAACGCGCAGGTATTCTACACCCGCAGCGCAGTTTTTGTGGGCCGAGCTCACGCTGGAGTGCGGCGCGGGTACTGCCGCTGTGGTCGAGCGTCGCAGGCCGCCGAAACACGGTGTAGTGGCGGCTTGACGCCGCCAATGGAGCTTTGCAAACAATGGACGCATGGCGGGGTGAACCCGCCGCTACATACCGCCAACCCTTTTCTCAGCAGCCCTTATTAGGAAGCCAAGACCAGCAGCACCAATAGCGCCAGGTTGATGGCGTGTGCGGCGTAGCAGAGTGGGCAATCAATGTGCAGGACGCGGCGAAGCGCATAAATCAAGTAAAAACCCAGCGCGACAGTGCAGAGGCTTGCGCCCAACAACCAAAGTCCCAGCGTATCGAAGGGTCTGAAGATGTGGCCTCCTATGCTCACGTAGCGAGGAATGAACCCGCTCCAGGCCAGGAGGAGCAGATAGTAGAGAATGCCGAGCAGAGAATTAGGCACGCCCAAGACCCGCGCGTAAGGCGTGCGCACTACAGTGACGCAACTCGAACCCTCGCGCGCGCAGAAGATCGCGGGCACCCAGCGTGCCTTCCGAATACGGCCATAGTACGCCAGAGTAAAATAGAGGGCATCCGCGAGGCCGCCGAGCGAAAGCAATACAATGAAGAGCCGAAGGAGCACGTTACGAAACATGGGGCCATTGATTCATTGATTCATTGAGCCATTGGGTCGTTGCTTCTCTCACTTCCTGCCGCCTGATCCCCACTGCCCATCTGCCTACTGCCCAGTGTCCTCTCCCTCCCCAGCGCTCAGACCGGTCCACTGAAACTGCTGTGCCTGCTCGAACCCCAGCAACGCCAGCACCCGGCAGCAGAACTGGGTGACGAGATCATCAATGGTCCTCGGCCGGTGATAGAACGAAGGAATGATGGGGAAGATCACCGCGCCGGCAGCCTGGGCACGCAACATGTTCTCGAGGTGAATGCGATTGAAGGGAGCGTCTCGCACTGCCAGCACAAGCTTGCGGCCTTCCTTCAGGCAAACGTCAGCGGCACGCTCGATGAGCGTTTCCGATATGCCCTGCGCGATCTGAGCCAGACATCCGGTGGTGCAAGGGATCACCACCATGCCGTCGACGTGGTACGAGCCGCTGGCAATGTTGGAGCCGATGTCCGAGTCGAGCAAGTAAACGGTTTTCGTCAGCGCCTGCGCGGCCAGAGCAGAAGGGATTTCCGAGGCTCGAGACACCTCCAGGTTCAGCTCGTGTCGCAGCACTTTCAACCCGCTGCCCGAAATCACCAAGTGTATCTTGCCTACCCGTTCGTCCGCCTCGAGCAATTGCAGCATGCGCCGGGCAAAAATGGCGCCGCTCGCGCCGGTTACTCCCAGGACCAGCTTTCTGCCGAGGGAAGGATGTGGGGAGGGCATGAAAGGCATGTTAGTGAGTGCGTTGTGGGAAGTCAAGAAAGTAGGCGGCGTCTAAACCCGCCTCTGCATCGAACTGCAGCGCCACCGGCAAGACTTTTCTGCGACCGCGAGGAAAAGCCTCACCACAGAGAGCACAGAGAATCCCTCTGCGAATCTTCCCCCCGAACTCTGTGGCCTCTGTGGTAATTCTTTTTGATTCAGCCGAGTACCGCCGCAAGCGCTGGTGTCGTTACGGGCGCCCGCCTTGCGCCTGTTATACTAATTGCTAGAAGCCGCAGACCGGGGAGGGGACATTGACGCCTGAAGAAATCACTGAAATGCTTCGGCAAGTGCGACGGGGGAAGCTGAGCGTGGAGGGCGCCGTGGAGCGCCTGCGGAACCTTCCCTACGAAAACCTGGGTTACGCCAAGATCGATCATCACCGCTCGCTTCGCCAGGGATTCCCTGAGGTGGTGCTGGCGCGCGGCAAAGATCCCGCCCATGTGGAGGGAATTGTGCGTCGCATGCTGGTCAACCGGCACAATATTCTCGTCACTCGCGGCGACGCGGATTTGTTTGAGCGGGTGAAGAACCTCGAGAAGACGGCGACGTTCCACAGGCTCTCCGGCGCCATTACCTTTCGCCGCGAGCGCAAGATTCGGGGCAAAGGGAAAATTGTGGTGGTTTGTGCAGGCACCTCGGACATCCCAGTGGCGGAAGAAGCGCTCGTCACCGCCGACATCATGGGGAACCGCGTCGAACCGCTCTACGATGTGGGCGTGGCGGGCATCCACCGGCTGTTGGGCGAGAGCCGGCACCTCCGCGAAGCGCGCATCATCATCTGCGTGGCGGGGATGGAAGGTGCGCTGCCGAGCGTCGTCGGCGGCATGGTCAGCGCGCCCGTCATCGCCGTCCCCTCCAGCGTGGGTTACGGCGCCAGCTTCCGCGGCCTCGCCGCGCTTCTCGGCATGCTCAATAGCTGCTCGCCCAACGTTTGCGTGGTGAATATTGACAACGGCTTCGGCGCTGGCTATCTTGCCAGCGTGATTAATCGCTTGTAGTCCGAGCTGAATAAACGGAGGACAACGATGAACGAACTTATGTCGCTGATCGAAATTCAGCAGAGATTCGAGTCCGAGTGGGTACTGATCGAGGATCCTGAAACTACGGAGAGCCTGGAGGTCACAAGGGGCAGGGTGCTTTGGCACAGCAAAAACCGGGATGAGGTATACCGCAAAGCACGAGAATTCTCGCCACAATCATCTGCAATCCTCTATACGGGAACCGTACCACAAGAGGGCGAACTTGTCCTATGAGCTTTTCCTTTGACCCGGACGCAAAGGTCGTAGTTGTTCAGGTGAGAATCTGGGGGCCGCGCGGGCGCACGATAGTACGGCTGGCACTGGACACGGGAGCAACCCAGACGCTGTTGAATTGGGACATCACAATGGCCCTCGGCTACGATCCCTTAACAAGTCCATCTCGCGTGCCGATTACTACGGGCAGCGGAGTCGAATTTGCCCCCACAATCACTCTCGATAAGATCGAAGCGTTAGGGATTGAGAGGCTACAGTTTCGCGTGCTTTGTCATACGCTGCCGCCCAGCGCCGGAGTAGATGGACTCCTGGGCCTTGACTTCTTACGCGGGTATCGTGTGGTATTGGACTTCCGCGCGGGCGCGATAACAATCAATTGACGCCGCTGCAGGTGATGGAGATAAAATGTGGGCATGGAGATAAAATGGAAAGCCTCTTCCAACCCTCTCATTTGATCTTCATACTGATCATTGTCCTCATACTCTTCGGCCCTGGGAGGCTTCCGCAAGTTGGTGACGGCTTTAGGCGCGGCGCCTCAGAATTCAAACGCGGCTGGTTGAATTGGCGTGGCCAATGGAGCAATCTCCGGGGCGCGCTGTTCATGGCAAAGGGGGTTGACCCGGCGGTCGGCCGGGACGTAGGGGACATGCTTCCTGACGAAGACACCCATCGGAGCGTTGCGTGGTTCCAGTGTCTCGTTTCAATCCTGATCGGAAACACGCTCTATTTCATTTGCTCGCCATTTCTTCCGGCTTCTGCAAGGATGGGCGCGGACTCAAAACCCGGCGTGCCGGTATTCGTGGATCTTTTCTTTTGCCTCGTCGTCTTCGAAGCACTGAGTCTGCTCGCCTTATTGCGACAGCGCAATAAACCCAAGCAGTGACCGAGAAGGCCGTCCCTTCATTTTCGCCCGCGCGCGTGGCGGCGCAGCCATCGGCAATTGAGAGCTAAGCCTCGAACCCGACTACAACGGATTGGTGGGTGCTGTCGGTTCAGTTCCGCGCTTTTCCTTCACTTCCGTATTGAAAAGTCTGAAACGTGAGTAGGTGTGCGAGTTTCGGAAGGTCCTGCCCTTCCACTCGACGGTGACCGCCACCTGCGAGGGCAGCCACATGGCCTCCGCCAGTTCTTTGAACTGCACAGGCTCGTAGGTTATTTCGGTCGTTTGCCGCTCCAGACGGATGCGTGGTTGCGGGGTCAGCAAATCGCTCCGCAGGCGCACAATTTTATACGTCGTCGCGTCGATCCACGCCAGTCCCTGGAAGAGCACGAGGACGGATTCTCGATCGGTATTGAACCGTTCGACCATCTGAGCTTTTTCGGGTGTCTGGGCAAAGGCCACCACGAAACAAGGGTGCTCTGCCAGATCCTGCCGGCCCAGCAGCCTAAAGCCTGCGCCCGACTGGTAGGCGGGATGAAACACCAAGGAAGCGGAAGCAAAACCGGAGGTCAACATCAGGCCTGCGGCAAGGCCTTTCGATGCGGTGCGGTCGCCGTTCTTATCGGTACGGTATTCCTCCAGGCCCACACCCCACTTTTCCGGCGTCGCGAGCAGCAGGTACTGAAAGTTCTCTTCCAAAGAGTCCTTGGTCTCGCCCTTTTTCCCCAGCCGCGCTTCGTGAACCTGCTCCTGGGACATGGTGTTGGCGAAATTCTTGAAGAAGGACTGAACGTCCTTGCCCGTGCCCGCCAGAATCGCGGGCAGCTCGTTCTGGTTGGCTGCGGCTTGCATGCCGCGGAGTTCGGGAATAGTAGCCACCAACCCGTCGAGCGGTTGGTTCAGCACGGAATTCACCTTGGAAGTCGACTCGAGCTTGAGCCGCGCCTCCACTTCGGTGTGGAGACTATGCACAGCCAGCGGGAAATCGCTCAGCGGCCGGTTGCCCATGTAGTCTTTGAGCTGGGCCGCGGCCGCGCGCGTGTCGCCTTCCTCGAGCAAAGCACGCGCACGAAGCAGCATCGCCTCTTTGGTATCTCCCGCCCGAATTGCCTGCGCCAGGCATTCCTCGGCGGCTTCCCAGTTCTTCTGGAGGATGAGCGAGCGCCCGAGCTCCCGCAAAATGAGTGGATCATTGGGAGCTTGACCCTTGGCCTGCATCAAGAACCCCGTAGCCTTGTCGTACTCCCCCTTCCACTCTTCCAGCACACCGAAGATCAGGTTTAGTTGGGCGAGTTGCTGGTTGTTTTTCTTCGCCTCTGCCAGTTTCATGGCGTCCGAGAATTCGCGCGCGGCCCCGTTGATGCCTCCCGCTTCAAGTCGCGCCAGTCCCAGAAACGTACGGCAATCCGCACAGTCGGGGGCCTTCTTCAAAGCCTCATTGAGATCGTCAACGGCCTTAGCAGGCTGGTGGCTGTCCAAGAGCTGCTCGGCCCCGCGTTCCAGTAATTTGCGCTCGGCCTTTGGCGCAGCAGCGCCCACCACGCTTGTCCGTAACTTCTGCCCGAGTTCATTAACCAAGGCGCCTTGCGCCATTTCCTGGGTGTTCGCCGTGTCGTACCGCATCGTGACCGTGATCTCCCAGGTCTTGTCGCCATTACCGAAATCAACAATCTCGCGCGCCGCGCGGTAACCCTCCTGCTCCACCGACACGGTCGCCTTAATCGTCTTGAAGGTCGTGAATTCCAGCTCGTAATTGGATTCGAATCGTCCCTGGAGGTCGGTTTGGAGATCCCGAACTAAGTTCATTCCGTAACCCAGGTCGACGTGCACCTTGGCGTGTCGGACCGGCTCACCCTCGAGATTCACGACCTGGCCGAAAATCCTCCAGCGGTGCTTCTCAATGTTGTGATAGCCACCCATCGCGCCCGGGTTAGGAGGCATAACTCCCTGCGCAGCCAAGAAAGAAGGAAATAGCGGGATCAATGCTGCGAAGATGACGACAACTCGAAGGCCCTCAACTTGTGATTTAGTCGGCATACCACTGCCCCCAACATCAACGGTTAGTCTCAACCTAACGGTCTCAGACTACGGCTGAGCGTAATATATGCCTATAGCACTCTGATTGCAATGGCCAGCCTTTATCCGTTTTCGCCTGCGGTCAAAATGGAAATCGCCGGCTGGTGACCTGCCCCAGTCTCTGGGATTATGATAGGGGCATGCGGTTGACCTGTGCTTGAACATGCGCCTGCTGATCATTGAAGACGAAAAAGGCATGGCGGAACTCCTCAAGAAGGGCCTCGAGGAGGAGAACCACCGCGTCGCCTTGGCGTTCGACGGCCTGGATGGGTTGGAGCTCGCCAGGACCTACGAGTTTGACGCCATCGTGCTCGATCTGATGTTGCCGCGCGTGGATGGCTTCGAAGTCGCCCGGCGTCTGCGCCGCGCCGGCAACCCAACTCCCATCTTGATATTGACCGCGCGCGATGCGGTGCCGGACGTCGTCAAGGGGCTCGACCTGGGAGCGGACGACTATATGACGAAGCCGTTTTCCTTCGAGGAATTCCTGGCCCGCCTGCGCACCGTGGCGCGCCGGGGAGCGGCGCCGCGGCCCACCTGTTTGCGGGAGGGTGATCTCATCCTCGACCCCGCTTCCCGCCAAGCCCGCCGCGGGCGACGGGAAATCCACCTTTCCCCCACTGAGTATCGCCTCCTCGAATTGCTTCTGCGGCGCGCGGGCCGGGTGGTGACCCGCACCGCGATAGTAGAAGCCGTTTGGGGCCTCGAGAACGACATCGAGGACAACACGCTGGACGCCTTTGTGCGCTTGCTGCGACGCAAGGTGGACAAGGGATTCCGCTCCAAACTCATTCAGACCGTTCGCGGCATCGGGTACTGCCTGCGGGAGGGCCGGAAGGCATGACGAGCATTCCCCTCCGCATCCGCATCACGGCCTGGTATTTCCTGGTGCTGGCCATGGGGTTTTCCCTTTTTGGCGTCATCGCCTTCTACGCGATGCGGAGCAGCATCCTGGAAACCGTGGATGAGAATCTGCAGGATCAAATTCAGGGCGTGCGGGAGCTGTTCGCGCGAGAGTCCGGCAAAGCCGCGCTGGCACGTGACCTCGCAGAGGACGAACAAATCCGCGCCGGCAGCGATCTGTTGCAAGTGTCAGACCAAGACGGTCATTGGATCTATCGTTCCGCCACCATGTCGCACTATGGCCCGGCGACGCCGGGGGCAGCCCGGACCGCGTTCACCACCGAGCAGCCGAACGGCGTGCCTCTGCGCGTGCTGACACTTCCCTTGCAAGCGGCCGGCGAGACTTACATTGTGCAGCTTGCCTACCCGCTCGACGATTTCAATGAGGCGCTGGCCCGTTTTCGCCGTATCCTGTTTCTCGCTTCCCCCTTGCTCCTCTTACTGGCCTCGGTAGGGGGCTATTGGCTGAGCCGGCGCGCTTTGGGGCCGGTGGATCAGGTGACGCGGGAAGCGCGCAGCATCAGCGCGCAAAATCTCTCCAGCCGCCTGGCCGTCCCCAACACCGGAGACGAACTGCAACGCTTGTCGGAAACCTTGAACGGCATGCTGGAGCGCCTCGAGCAGGCGTTTCGGCGCATCACGCAATTCACCGCCGATGCTTCTCACGAGCTGCGCACGCCTGTGGCGCTGATGCGGACACGTGCGGAGATAACCCTGCGAAGGTCGCGCTCGGAAGAGGAATATCGCGAGACGCTGCGGCGAATCCTCGAGGACCTTCAGAGGACATCGTCGCTGATCGAAAACCTCATGCTGCTCGCCCGCGCTGATTCCGGGACCGCAGCCCTGGAGCGCGCGCGGATCGACATGATGGAAAGCGTGAACGAGGCTTGCCTCGAGGGCCGCGCGCTGGCGGAGAGCAAGCAGATCAGCCTCGAGGCGGCGTTGCCGGAATCGCCCGTCTGGGTTTATGGCGACGCCAACTCGCTGCGCCGGCTGTTCCTGATTCTGCTCGACAATGCCGTGAAATACACACCGCCACAGGGCCGCATTACCCTCACCTTGCGCTCCGACGACGGCTGCGCCTGGGTGGAAGTCCGGGACACGGGAATTGGAATCGCCGCCCAGGACCTGCCCCACATTTTCGAGCGCTTTTTCCGCGCCGACCCGGCGCGCTCGCGCCAGACGGGAGGCACGGGTCTGGGATTGTCCATCGGTAAGTGGATCGCGGAAGCCCACGGCGGAACGATCAGCGCCTCGAGCAGGCCGGGCGGGGGTTCGGCCTTCGAGGTCCGCCTCCCGCTGGCGCAGGAAGACAGCCGATAAATTTGCCGTGAAACTCGTCCTGATCACATGCATGGCTGTGCTGATCGCATGCGGGCACGCGGCCGCCGACGACAGCGCGCAGGCTCCGATTTCGACCGATCGGCCCTCGACCACTGCGTCTGGCTTCGACGTCTCACTGATCCTCACCCTGAGCCTGCCCACCGGCGCTCGCCCCATTTCGAGCCACGGCTATGATCCATCCGTGCAGGTGCCGTGGTCACGGTCTCTCTCCCCGCGCTGGACAGTGGCAGGGCGCTCTCCATGTATTGGCCCACCGAACAGGGGCGGCGCAATTTGACCGGCGAGTCCACTTTCCTTTTTGATCGGCAGATCACAAAGCACGGCGACGTGTTTGCGGAATACGTAGGCGACTTTCCGGAGCGGGGCGGAACCAGGAATCTCGCGCACTTCGGAACCACCTGGAAACTGACCCCACGGCAACAGCTCAATTTTCATGTCGGGGTGGGATTGTCCTCGGCCACGGTGGACCATTTCATCGGCGTCGGCTACTCGTTTCGCTTGCAGGCGCGCCGCCGCTAGGTCTCGAGTTCTTTCGCATCGTCTTCAAATTGCCAACTAATGCTGTGGATGCTGGCGGCTCCGGTACCCGGGCTGGAAGGCAGGCTGCCGCTGGATACTCAACGAGATGTCCGATATAATGGAGCAATTCGCAGGGACCAGCAAGTTGGTGTTCTCAGGGCTAAGCTCTCAGGCTAAAGGAGAAGCCATGAAGATTCGACCAGTCGGTCGCGCCGTGTTCTCGATGAGGTCACATTCGCTGCCTGTTTCGGTCCTGATCCTCGCGCTAAGCGGACTCCTCAACTCCGCGGAGCAGCCTGGACTGCGGGCGCCTCTCCTACCCGCCAACCAGCGCAAGCCTGCCCCGGAACTTGGGCTGGAAGATAGTTCCGGCAAGACGGCAACTATGGAGAACTACCGCGGCAAAGTGCTTCTATTGGATTTTTGGGCGACGTGGTGTACGGGATGCAAGCATGAGATTCCGTGGTTTGCCGCGTTCCAAAGTTCGTACGGCGATAAAGGACTGGCGGTGGTTGGCGTCTCGCTGGATGACGGCGGCTGGAAGGTTGTGAAGCCTTTTCTTGCGGAAACCAAAGTGCCTTATCGGATCGTGCTCGGCAACGATGCGACCGCGCAACGGTACGGTATCAGCAACATGCCGGATACGTTCCTCATCGACCGGCAGGGTAGGTTGGCCGCTGCTTATAAGGCGGGATTGGTAGACCGGGCCGACATCGAGGCCAACATTAGGGCTCTCCTTTCCGAACAATAGCCGCTTGGCTCCTGCATCCGGGCCTCTCTGAGAGGCTGTCAGGTAGCCGGTCCCGAAGCGGCGGCGAAAGCCTGGGACATCGCCCATCGAGGATTCCTCCATATCGTGATGACAGCTTGTTGGAAGGGCGCTCTATGCGCGCCGACGACGCGGCGGTCGCAGATCGCCCGTAAAGGTCTAATCTTCAATCAACATCCGCGCGACGGCGAACGCATGCGGGAGAAGTGCGTCGAGCGACGGCCAAGGAAAACTGGAGGAATCGATGCGCAAGCTTTTGCTTTCGCTGTTTCTTGTGATCGGACTCCTGACGGCGCAGCACTCCGGCTTACGTGCGGCGTCGTATCCGCCCCTAGCAGGGAACACCAACGTGGCCGGAAGATGGATGGTCAGCGCCGATTTTTACGGCACGCCGATTTACTTTTCGCTCGAACTGAAGCAAGCGGAGAATAACCTCACCGGCACGTTCAGTGGGGACAAGTTGGAGGGAGCGGTCACAGGGAACGCTCTCCATTTTGTGGCTAAAGACGAGCAGGGTGGAACGGAGGAGTGCCAAGCCACAGTGCAGGGCGGCTCCATCTCCGGCAGCATCGTATTCACCGACGCCGACGACCGCGCGCACCCGAGCACGCACGAGTTTACTGCCACACTTGTTCCGCCGCGCCCGGCGGGACCGCCGCAACGACACGAATTCACTC
>Ga0187782_10002085_pt1 | contig 14664 bp, 16 predicted proteins | sample 0715_SJ02_MP15_2_FD_132454 | JGI IMG/M metagenome (GOLD analysis project Ga0187782, IMG submission 132454) | Tropical peat soil microbial communities from peatlands in Department of Meta, Colombia - 0715_SJ02_MP15_20_MG | ecosystem: Environmental > Terrestrial > Soil > Wetlands > Peat | place...
CGAAATTTCCTCTGGTTCCCTATCAGGGCGTCCCACCAGTTCCGAATGCCAAGGTCGAGGACGGATTTTACAGCATTTACCGCAACATGAAGATCATCGACCTTGCGTCGAGGACGGAATCGGACGTGGCGGCGGGCATCGCGGAGAAGATCGGCGACAAGGCGAGGGTGACGGTCGCCGGCCACAGTCTGGGCGCAGCGCTCGCAACCTATCTGAGTCTCGAGGTGGCGGAGCGAGTCGGCGACCGCGCCTCGGCGGTGATGTTCGCCTCGCCGCGCCCCGGCAACACGGAGTTCGCAGAATATTACAATAGAAAAGTCACAGGTGGCTATCGCCTGTTCAACTATATTCTGGACACCGTCACGCATATCCCTTTCGTCATTCCACCCGACTTGGATTATGAGCCCTTGCCGCAGCAGACAACCATCACGCCTTTCTCATCATCGGCGGATGTCAAGGTCGATTTATATTGCAATCATCATCTTGTCTGTTACATGGCGATGCTGAATTACGATTTCGCTGAAAAGTGGATGACGGAGCACGGAATCCAAGAGGACAAGAATCTCTTCAGTCCTTGCGTGCTGGGGCCTCGGAGAGCAAGCCTAAACGCCGCCCTGGCCGAGACTCTAGCGTTGCTTCTGGAGCATCTCGACGAGGAAAGCCTTGTGAAAACTCTCGCGGAAAGACTGGGTTGGAAGCCCGGCTCTTAACCCGCCGGCTGCGCGCGCCAAAGCCTGCCTGCCTAAGACGCGTGCAGGTCGTGGCGGCGGGCGGCCGAAGCGCGGGGGGGCGCGCCCCCCGCCATCGCCGTCGCGACGATGTTCCGCGCCTCCTCGGACACCGGCGGCATGTCGCGAATGCAGGCGATGACGCTGGCGATCTCGTCCTTGGTGTGGCTCGCGGAGATGAAGAAGCGCAGCCGCGGCTGGTCCTTCGGCACGCCGATCTGCACGATCGGCGGAACGTAGAAGCCGTTGGCCAAGAGATGCTGGGAGGCCCACATGGTCTCGACGTCGTCCTTGAACAGGATCGGCACGACGCCGCGCCCGATCGCCGGCCCCGTGGAGAGCCCAGCCCGATTCGCCGAATCGCGGAAGAATTCGGCGTTCTCGACGAGCCGGCCAAGGCGCCAGGTTTCCTCCTGCATGAGACCGAGAGCCGTGCGCGCCGAGGCGAGGATGACGGGCGAGAGGCCGACGCTGTAGACGAAGCCAGGCAGCGTGTAGCGCAGCCATTTGATGACCGAGGCCTTGCCGCAGACATAGCCGCCGCAGGAGGCGAGCGTCTTCGACATGGTGCCGATGACGAGATCGATGCGGGCGGGATCCACGCCCTGATGCTCGGGGAGGCCGCGCCCGGTCTCGCCGAGGACGCCGAGCGAATGCGCCTCGTCGAGCAGCAGCCAGAACTGATGCTTCTCCTTCAGCTCGAGCAGGCGCGGCAGGTCGCAGGTGTCGCCGTCCATGCTGTAGAGGCCCTCGACGACGACGAGGACATTGCGGAAGTCCTCGCGCCTGCGGGCGAGTAGATGGTCGAGATGGTCGAGGTCGTTGTGACGGAACTTGATGGTTTCGGCTTCGGAGCCGTTGGTCCCGGCGACGATCGAGTTGTGCGCGAGCTCGTCGATGAAGATTGCGTCGCGCTTGCCCATGAGCCAGGCGATGGTCGTGGCGTTGGCCAGGTAGCCCGAGACAAGCGTCAGCGCGGCCTCGAAGCCCAAGAACTTGGCGATCTCCGCCTCGAAGGGCTTGTGGGTGCTGCGCTCGCCGCCGACGAGCCGCGAGGCGAGCGCCCCGACCCCGAGCCGGTCGAGCTCGCGCTTGGCCTCGGCGACGATCTCCGGGTGCTTGGAAAGGCCGAGATAGTCGTAATTGGCGAAGCTGACGAAGTGCTTGCCTGCGGCCTCCATGTCCGCCCTGAGGCGGTCGATTTGGGCGAAAAACGGATCGGAATATTCCAGTAGCGCATTGCCAGCGAAGCGAAATCGGCGCGCGGCGTATTCGGTCAGGCTTTTGTGCTTCGTCACGGCGTCAGGCTCGTATCAGGGAAGGCTGCGGCTTTCGGCGGGCGGCCTCTGAGGGGCCGGCCAGCGCAAGCGCGGGAGGAAACGATCGGGCCCTTTAGCATCATTGGGCGCTGGGACGCCAGTGGGGGAGCCGCCATCCCCTGCTGATGGAGCCGTCAAGGGAGTTGATTCGGTTCTCTAGCCCAACGTGGACAGGTCGTCCAACCACGGTCGCGAAACGCCATCATCGGGAGAAGCCAGAACTGAGGCGCAGCTGCAAATTTGCAGGGGTTGCGGCGCGACCACGGACACGCGCCTCGAACCTCGTCGCAGACGAGCCCCATACGCAGCCTAAAGCAGCCTCGAATGCGCAAATATCTTTGCTCTTCCCATGCGCCCCCGCCGGACATAAATCTCGGCCATGACCGCCCGCGACACCGACGATGCGCCCGAAGATGATGACGTCTTCGACGAGGAGGACGCAGTGGAGGAGGAAGCTTCCGGCGCCGATCTCTCCGACACGCAAGCGCCCGAGAGCGTCAGGCGCGGCGTCGCCGTCATCAAGCGGCTCTATAGGCTCGCGCCCGACGGTCCAGGCGTCTACCGCATGATCGCCGAGAACGGCGACGTGCTCTATGTCGGCAAGGCCAAGAACGTCAGAAAGCGCGTCGCAAGCTACACGCGGCTCGCCGGCCACGTGAACCGTATCGCGCGCATGATCGCGCAGACCGCCGACATGGTGTTCATCTCGGTCGAGACCGAGACCGATGCGCTGCTGCTGGAAGCCAATCTCATCAAGCAGATGAAGCCGCGTTTCAACGTGCTGATGCGCGACGACAAGTCCTTTCCCTATATCCTCATCGCGCGCGATCACGCGGCGGCCCAGCTTGGCAAGCATCGCGGCGCGCGCGCGCGCAAAGGAGATTACTTCGGACCTTTCGCCAGCGTCTGGGCGGTCAATCGCGCCATCAACGCCTTGCAGCGCGCGTTTCTGCTGCGCTCCTGCGCGGACTCCTATTACGAGAACCGCACGCGGCCCTGCCTGCTCTATCAGATCAAGCGCTGCGCCGCGCCCTGCACCGGGGAAATTTCGCTCGACGAGTACAACGAGCTCGTGCAAGAAGCCAAGGATTTCCTGACCGGCAAGAGCCGCGCCGTGCGCGAGCGTCTGGCCGCCGAGATGACGCAGGCGTCCGACGCTCTCGAGTTCGAGCGCGCCGCGCGGTTGCGCGACCGCATCTCGGCGCTCTCCGCCATCCAGGGCGCTCAGGGGGTCAATCCTCGTTCGGTGGAAGAGGCTGATGTGTTCGCGATCGCCAAGGACGCGGGCTGCTTCTGCATCGAGGCGTTCTTCTTCCGCGCCTATCAGAACTGGGGCAACCGCGCCTATTTTCCGCGCGCTGACGCCAGCCTTTCGGAAGAGGAGGTGCTCTCAGCGTTCCTCGCGCAGTTTTATGGCGAGCATCCTTCGTCGTCGCTCGTGCTGCTCTCCCACGACATCGAAGACAGGGATGTGCTCGCCGACGCGCTCTATGCGCGCGCCAAGCGCCGCGTCGAGGTGCTGACGCCCAAGCGCGGCGAGAAGCGCGAACTCGCCCTGCACGCGCTGAACAATGCGCGCCAGACGCTCGGGCGCAAGCTCGCCGACCATCAGAGCCAAGAGAAGCTGCTCGCGGCGCTGGGGGCGGTCTTCGGCCTGTCGCTGCCGCTCCGCCGCGTCGAGGTCTACGACAATTCGCACACCGGCGGCGCGCAGGCGATCGGCGCGATGATCGTCGCCGGGGCGCAGGGCTTCATGAAGCAGCATTACCGCACCTACAACATCGCGGGCGAGGTCGCGCCGGGCGACGATTTCGCCATGATGCGGCAGGTGCTCGCGCGCCGCTTTGCCCGCCTTGCGAAGGAAACGGAAGCCGAGCCGGACCCGGACTCCTTTCCGGCGAAGCCGGATCTCGTGATCATCGACGGCGGCCGCGGCCAGTTCGAGGCGGCGCGCGAGGCGCTGAAAGAGTCGGGCGTGACCGGCGTCGCGATCGTCTCGATCGCCAAGGGAGTCGACCGCAACGCGGGGCGAGAGACCTTCTTCGTCGAGGGCCGCGAGCCGTTCCGTCTCTCGCCCAACGACCCGGCGCTCTATTTTGTGCAGCGGCTGCGCGACGAGGCGCATCGCTTCGCGATCGGCACGCACCGCGCGAAACGCAAGAAGGCTTTCACGACGAACCCCCTCGACGAGATCGCCGGGATTGGCCCGGCGCGCAAGCGCGCGCTGCTGCACGCCTTCGGCTCGGCCAAGGCCATCGCCGGCGCGGCGCTCTCGGACCTGGAGAAGACGCCGGGCGTCAACAAGGCGACAGCCCGGCTGGTGTTCGATCATTTTCAGCGCGGCGAGTGAGCCGTAAGCTTCCTGATCTCGTTGTCGATCGAGCAATGGCCGCCGCCCTTGAGCGCGAAGCTCAGCGCCGCGACGCCCCACAGCAGCGGGTATTCGAAGCCGCCCCTCGTTGCGAAGAAGCCGTTTTGCAGATGAACCCCAAAGACGATGAAGAACATCTGGGCTGCGACGATGAAAGCGACGATGCGCGTGCCGAGCCCCAGCGCCAGTAGCAACCCGCCGAAGAACTCGATGACTCCGGCGACGATGGCGAGCCAGGGCGGCAGGCCGAGCTTCGATTGGAACATCTGCTGCGCGCCCTCCAGACCCGGTCCGCCGAACCAGCCGAAGAGCTTTTGCGCGCCGTGGGGAACCAGCAACAGCCCCGTCGTCGCGCGCAGCATCGCGTCGGCGTAGGTCGCGATGCGGTCGGTCCAGGGCGCGGCTTGGGAAGGAACGGTGTGTGCGGGGGAACTGCTAGTCATCGACATATCGGCCTCCTTCTTGTCAAAACGAGGCCTTGAGCCTCGGAAAGCTTTCGGGCTTATTTAGGCCCGCAGCCAAGGCGACAAGCTTTGCAAGAGGGATTACAAGTCTCTCATGCGAATCGCTTCAGAACTTCCGGACCACGCGCCAAAATGACCGAGATCACCTGTCCCTGCCGCCTGCGCTCCTCTCCCCTCCCCTATTCGCAATGCTGCGCGTCGCAGCTCGAAGCGGACAGGCCGGCGCCCACCGCCGAAGCGCTCATGCGCGCACGTTACAGCGCCTATGCGCTCGGCAAGATCGACTTTCTCTTAACCTCGCTCGCGCCCGAGTCGCGCTATGATTTCGACCGCAAGGCGGTCACTCATTGGTCTACACAGGCCGAATGGCTCGGATTGGACATTCTTTCGACCGAGCTCGGCCAAGAAGGCGATAGGGAAGGCTATGTCGAGTTCGTCGCCCATTTCGTGCTCGACGGCGAGCAGCGCGCGCATCGGGAGCGCTCGAAGTTCCGCTTCGACGAGGGGGACGGGCGCTGGTATTTCGTCGAGGAGGCGAACCGCAAGTCTGCGCCGATCGTCAAGGGCGCGCAGCCCGGACGCAACGATCCCTGTCCCTGCGGCTCGGGAAAGAAATACAAGAAATGCTGCGGCGCCGCCGCATAGCGCAGGACGGCCGTCATTGCGAGCGAAGCGAAGCAATCCAGAGGCCGCATCAGCGGACCATAGGCGCTCTGCGCGGTGACGCTGAACCGAGGAGAGCGTTACGCCCTCGACTCCTGGATTGCTTCGCCTCACTCGCAATGACGGCCCCGGCGCTTCACTGGGCCTTGAGGCATGACAGGGGGCGAAGCATGGCCTGGGTGTATCTGTTGCTTGCCGGCGTGTGCGAGGTGATCTGGGCAATTTCGCTGAAAGCCGCCGGCGGTTTCACGCAGCTTTTGCCGTCGATCGGGATTCTGGTGGCCATGGGCGCGAGCGCCGGGCTGCTCGCGCTCTCGATCAAATCGCTGCCGATCGGCACGGCTTATGCGGTGTGGACAGGCATCGGCGCCGTGGGCGCGGCGGCGCTCGGCATGGCGCTGTTTCACGAGCCGGCGACGCCGCTGCGCTTGCTATGCATCGCGCTCGTCGTGGTCGGCGTCGTGGGATTGCGGCTCACGGCGTAAACCTTCGTGCTCTTCGTGTCTTTGTGGTCAATTCTCACCACAAAGAGCGGTCAGAAATAGCTCTTGAGCTCCCCGCGCCGGCGCACGTCTAGCGTCGCGCAATGGAAAGCGCCGCCGAAGGCTGCATAGTGCAGGAACGGGCAGGGGATCGGCTCCAGCCCCCACTCCTTCATCGCTTTCATCGTGCCCTTGTGGTGCGGATCGACGATCACGCGCTTCTCGTCGATCATCAGCACGTTCATGTTGAGCCATTTGCCGCAGAGCGAGGTGATCTTGAGCAGCGAATCGTCGATCGGATCGGGCTCGGGCGCGACGAGAATGTCCCACTTCCTGCAAATCGGCGGCAAGGCGTCGATATCGACATATTCGGGATTGACCAGGAACTTCCCCGGCCCGAGCGGCAGGATCGTCGTGTCGATGTGCATCGGGCGCGGGCAACGGCTGGGGACTTCGTGAATGCGATAGGCGTCGCCGAGATGCCGGCGCAGCCAGTCGATGCCGAAGGCGTTGGTGACGTTGCTGCGCGTGACGAAGAGATCGCGGCCGCAGCGGAAGAAGTCGGCGGCGTCGAACACCGGCTCGAATTCGGTGAGAATGTAGGTGATCGGCTCGCCGTGCTCGGGCGTGCGGAAATCGGGGTCGAACAGATCGTCCTCGAGCTGCGGGCGCGGCGCGGAAGTCCAGCGGGCGCCGCGTCGAAAATAGTCCTTGAGCAGCGTGCGGTAGCTCTGGCTCTCATATTGGCGGCAGGGCCAGACCATCGGCGTCTCGATGATCTCGTCGCCGACGACGAGCAGGCTGTCGCGCGGACAGGAGTTGCAGAAGCCGCGCGACTTCCAGCCCGGTCCGCCGAAGGCCTGGCGGAAGTCGGTCGCGTCGGGCCGCTTCACGACGACGCCGAGCGATTGCAGCAGGGCGATGAAGCCGTCGAGCTCGCGCTGCGCCGGCTCGATCATGATCCTCGGATAGCGCAAGCCCGCGGCGATCGCCTGCGCGCGCGCGGCGAGGCCCGGAATGTTGCAGGTGACGACGCGATGGCCCGAAGGGATGACGGCGCCTTCCAGCCGTCCGACGATGATCTCCTCGAGCGGGTCCCATTCGTTGTGGGAGCTGACCGGCGAGGCTCCGACCGCAGCGCCGCCCTCCGAAAGATTGGCGTCGAGCTTATACATTGCAATTTTCCCTGCCTAGGCCCGCGATAAGGCGCGCCGGGACGGTCGCGCCTCGCCGAAGGCGCTGCGGAAACCGTCCGCAGACCCGCTCCAGCGCCGTCGGTTAGGCCGCCTTCGGCTTGTTTACGATCTCGATGCGATCGAGAATCCTGCCGAGATCCCGCTTCGCGATTTGAACATCATAGTCGTTTTGCAGATTGAGCCAAAGCTGCGCCGTTGTGGAAAGCGCCTTGGCGAGCCGAAGCGCGGTATCGGCGGTAATGCCGGTGCGTTCGCCGGCGATCCGTTCGATCCGCGTCCGAGGCAAACCGCAGGCCTTGGCAAGAGCGCCCGCCGAAATTCCAAGCGGAACGAGGAACTCCTCCCGCAGAACCTCACCGGGATGCATGGGCTTGAGCTTCTTGTTCATTGTGGCGTGCTCTTCTAATGGTAGTCCACGATCTCGACCTCTACAGGGCCTTCTGCCGTCCAAACAAAGCACACCCGGAATTGGTCGTTGATGCGGATCGAATGTTGTCCTTGACGATCGCCCGCCAGCGCCTCGAGGCGGTTGCCCGGAGGCGACCTCAAGTCGCCGAGATCGGCCGCAGCGTTGAGGTAGCGCAACTTCCGGCGCGCCACTTTGACCAGATCCGGCGGAAATCCCTTGGGACTTTCGCCGTTGAAGACGGCTTCGGCGGTCTTGTCCCGGAAGCTATTGATCACAAAACGCACGTATCATCGAATGATACTTACGTCAACCGGCGCGTATCAACGAATGATACGGCGCTTGTGCGGCTCTCGGCGGCCGGTGCGGCGCTTACGTGCTCACCGGCGAGGCGGCCGATATCAGCCTGCATCGCCGCCGGCCTTGCGCAGCGTATGGCCGATCTCCTTGAAGCGCTCCAAATCTTCGGCCTCCTTCTTGGCGGCGACGCCGAAATCGAGCGGTTCGTCCTGCCGGTAGCGCTTGCCCAAGCGAAAAGCGGTCTCCGCCTTCATCAATTCCGTCCCGAGATAAAAGGCGTGGGCGCCGTCCTTCTCGACGCCGAGCGAGGCGTAGAGCGACATGGCGTCCTGCGCCGCGCAGTGAAAATTCTTCGCGAAGACATGGATTCCGTCTTCCGCCACCTCGATGCGGAAATTCTCGTCGCGCAAGCCGCGCGCGAGCTCGGCGATCTCGTCCGGCGTCGAAGCGTAAGGGCGCTTGTCGTGAACTTGGAGCAGCGCGTTGGAATAGCCTTTGGGCAGCGACCGTTCTGCACGCGCGGCGAAGAGCATGCGCCGGGCGGCGTCGTGCTCCTCGACCGTGCGCCGCGTGTGCGGGCTGACCTGCACGGTGAGAATTTGGCGAACGTTCAGCTCGGAGCACAGGCCGAGCAGAGTCGCCGTGACGCCCGAAGAATCGGCGTCGGTCAGCTCGGTCAGATTGCCCGTGCCCATCATGATTTCGGCCTCGGGCTCGCGCCGCCGCAGCTCGACATAGCGCGCGATCGAGGCGGCAAAGCCGAAATGAATCGGATCAAGAATGGGATCGAGGATGAAGTCGATGTTCTTCGCGCGCGCCTTGGCCGCCGCTCGCTGGAGGGAATCCAGATCGCCATGCGGCGAGGCCACGAGAATCGGAACGAGCGACGCGCCGTCGGGCAGGATATCGAGCGAGTTCTCGTCGAGACTCAGCAGATGATCGGCGCCGGCCTTGAAGGCGCGCTCCAGCTCGGCGACGTCGGCCGAATCGACGCTGACCTTCAAGCCTTCCCGCTTGAGAGCGGCGACGGTGTCTTCCATATGGGCGAAGGGCGTGTCCGGCAGACAGCCGAGATCGATCACGTCCGCGCCCGCGGCGGAGAGCCGCTTCGCGCATGAAACCACCTGCTCCACCGTCAGGGTCGAGGCGTCGACGATCTCGGCGAAGATGCGCATGTCGAAGCGCGAGAGATCGGGCTCTGCGCCACCCCGGCCGAGATAGGCCGGAAGATCAGCGATCTCCTCGGGGCCGCGCTCGAAGGGCGCGCCAAACTCCCGTGAAAGCGCCACGAGATCGGCGCGGCAGCGGCCGGGAAGAATCACGCGGTCGGCTTCGACCGGTCGCTCCAATCGGCGCCGGATGATCTCCTGCGTCATGAGCGCCGCGACCTTCACGCCGATGTCGCGAATGCGCCAACTGCGTCCCGCCTCGCCGAAGCTCGCGACCATGCGCTCCAGGCGCGGGTAGGCGAGGTGGCCGGTCAGGAACAGCAGGCGCTCAGACATCGCCCGCAAGCTCCTTGCGGCGACGCTCGACGATCGCCGTCAAATCCGCAAGGCTCTCGGCGACCGTGGTCGCCTCGAAGCTCTTCAGACGCTCGGTGTGCTCGAGGTCGACGCGGCGTGGATAGACCTTGACCATCCCCTTGGGCGCACGCGTCTCCAATTCGGGCGCCGTGTCGCAGGCGAAGACGATCGTCGGCACCCGGCATTTCCCGGCCTGTGCGAAGACGTTGGTCGCGAGATTGTCGGAGATGCCGAGCACGCACTTGGCGACGGTGTTCGAGGTCGCCGGCGCGACGACGAGCGTGTGATAGACGCCGTAGTAGAAATTGCCGACCGGCGCCGCGCTCGCAGTCACGTCCTTGTAGACGCGGATGTTGTCCGGCAGCGCGAAGTCGTGCTTGTACATGCGCACGACTTCCGCCGCGGCCTTGGAGACGAACAAATCGACGTGATCGAGCGTGCGGATCATGTCGAGGCATTCGGTGAAGAAATGTCCTGAGCCGGTGATGGCCCAGCCCCAGCGGGGGGTGACGACCTTTTTCATGTTGGCCTTTCTGCGCCGCCCCAGTCGGTGACGAGCAACCCGGGGATACGGTCGAATTCGCGTCGGTTCAAGGTGACGAGCGCCGCCCCGCGCCGCCGCGCCTGCGCCGCGATGAGGTAGTCGAACGGGCCGACCGGCCTTCCATTGCCTTCGAGGTAAGCGCGGATGTCGGCGGCTTCGCGCGCGTCCTCGGCATCGAAGGCCGGATGTTCGAAGCCGGCGGATAGGAAATCGCGAAGCAAAATCCGGGATTGCTGCGATCGCCGACTGTTGGCGATGCCGTATTCAAGCTCGAACAGCACAATGGATGGGATAATCAGACGCGATCCCCTGTCGAGTTCTTCCGTCAGCCTCTCGCTGACTCGAGGCCGGCGTGCGTTGAGCGCGAAGATCACGACATTCGTGTCGAGACAGAACATGCTTCGCGTCAGTCGAAGGAAATCGAGTCGTCGGGCTCAAGCGGAGGATCATCCGGCAATCCCTCAGGCAGGAAGTCCTCGGCGCCCATCGCGTCCAGCTTCGCGCGCCACGCCTCGACGTCGAAGGGCGGCTTTTCCATGGGCTCCAGGATCACCTTCTCGCCGACCTTGCTCACGCGCACCTCCGTGCCCTCGAAACGGAACTCCTTGGGCAGGCGCACGGCCTGACTGCGGCCATGCATGAACAGCTTGGCGGTCGGTTGCTCATTGGATTTTTTGGCGTTGGTGGCCATCCGGCTGTCTCAAGATATCTATCGAGAATAGATATCACTTGCCTCCTGTTGAGGTCAACCGCCTCATCCGAGGGGACCTTCCGATTTTGAGCGTATAAGGACTCAATGGAATTGCTGAAAGGGAGAGTTCGATGCGTCTTTCAAGCTGCTGCTGCGGCGCGCATGACCGCCGCCGGGCGATCTTCGGCGCCGCGAGCGCCCTCCTCGCCGCAGCGCTGCCGCGCAACGCCGCGAGCCGCGCGCAGCCGGAGCCTGCCCGCGCCGAGGATGAAAAATTCATGCGGCTCGCCATCGGCGAGGCGGCGCAGGGGGATTATCCGTTCGGCGCCGTCATCGTCAGGGGCGGCGAGGTCGCCGCGAAAGGCCGCAATCTTGGCAGGACCACGCGCGACCCGACCGCGCACGCCGAGATGGTCGCCATTCGCAATTTCGTCGCGTCCGGCCGGTCGCCCGAATTTCCCGAGGCGACGATCTACGCCTCCGGCGAGCCCTGCCCGATGTGCATGAGCGCGATCGTGTGGTGCGGGATGAAGCGGGTGGTCTTCGCGGCCTCGATCGAAGAGCTGTCGACGCGCATCGGCCAGATCCGGCTCACGAGCCACACGATCGCGGAGGCGGCGCCTTTTGAGACCGTCGCGATCACGGGCGGCGTCTTGTCGCAGGAGGCCATGGCGCTGTTTCCGAAGCCTTGAGCGGCGCTGCAGCATCGTTAAAACGGGGCAAACTGCAAATCGATCCTTGCCGCGAGGCCCCGGCTCGCCTACGACATCTTGCAATGCAAGATTCCCGCGCCGAAAGAGCCGAGCTGGCGCCACGTCTCGAAGCCCTCGTCCGCAAGGCGGGCGAAATCGCCATGGCCTACTTCCGTCCGGGCGAGCGCACCAGCGCGCATGTGACGTACAAGAACGGCGGCTCGCCCGTCACCGAGGCGGATATCGCCGTGGATCGCTTTCTGCGGGAGGGAATGTCAGCGCTCGCGCCCAAGATCGGCTGGCTGTCCGAGGAGACTACTGACAGCGCCGACCGGCTGTCGATGCCGGAGATCGCCGTTGTCGACCCGATCGACGGGACCACGGCCTTCGTGCGCGGCGACGCGCGCTGGGCCGTCTCGTTGGCCGTCGTCGAAGAAGGCCGGCCCGTGGCTGGCGTGGTCCACGCCCCGGCGCTGGAGCGCACTTTTACCGCCTTCGCCGGCCACGGGGCCTATCTGAACGGCGAACCGATAAGAGTCTCGGCGCGCACCGCGCTCGAAGGCGCTCGCGTCGTCGCGCCTGGCGGCCTCGCGACAGCGCTGGAAAAGTCCCGGTACCGCTTCGCCATCGCGCCGCGCTCGCCCTCACTGGCGTTGCGGCTCGTCGAGGTCGCGCGCGGCGCGGACGATCTCGTCTTTGCGGGGCCGAACTCGCGGGACTGGGACATCGCCGCCGCCGACGTGATACTAAGGGAAGCGGGCGGCGCGCTTTTCGAGATGAGCGGCGGCCCGCTGGTCTATAATCGCGCGAGCTCGCGCCGCGAGGGTCTCATCGCCGCCCCAGCAGCGCTCATAGAAGACAGCCTCGATCTGGCGCACGCCGCTTTGAAAGGAAAATTATGACCGCGCCCACGGAAAAGCCCAGGCAGCTGCTGCATCTCGTCTTCGGCGGCGAGCTTCAGGAACTGCACGGACTCGAGTTTCGCGATCCGACAAAGCTCGACATCGTAGGCGTCTATCCGGACAATGATTCGGCCGTCGCCGCCTGGAGGGCCAAAGCGCAGGCGACCGTCGACAACGCCCATATGCGCTATTTCATCGTACATCTGCACGAGCTGCTCGACCCCTACGTCGACAGCCTGTAAATCGCCGCGATTGCGTGCGAATTTGGCTGAATGGGGCGCTTTGAGCGCTTGAAATAACGGGCCTGCATGCCGCTTCTCACGCTTTACCGGCTGGTGACGAACGCCGCCACGCCGCTCGCGCGGCCTCTGCTGCTGCTGCGGGCAGCGCAGGGCAAGGAAGACTCCGACCGCCTCGCCGAGCGCATGGGCTATCCGAGCCAGGAGCGCCCGCCAGGCGCGCTCGTCTGGCTGCACGGCGCGAGCGTCGGCGAGAGCCTGTCGCTACTGCCCCTGATCGAACGCTTCATCTCGCGCGGCGTCGAGGTGCTGGCGACGAGCGGCACGGTCGGCTCGGCGCGCGTTCTCTCGGCGCGGCTGCCGGCAGGCGCGCGACATCAATATCTGCCGCTCGATGCGCCGGCCTTCGTCGCCCGCTTTCTCGACCACTGGCGCCCTGATCTCGCGCTGTTCGCCGAAACCGAGATTTGGCCCAATCTGGTGCGCGCCATGCATCGGAGCGGCGCGCCGCTCGTGCTCGTCAACGCCCGTATCTCGACGGCCTCCGCCGAGCGCTGGCGCAAGCCGCCCGGCGTCGCGCGACGGCTCTTCGGCATGATTGATCTCTGCCTCGCGCAAGACGCGGAGAACGCCGCGCGCTTCTTGGAGCTCGGCGCGCCGCGCGCCCGCGTCGCCGGCAACCTCAAATTCGACGTGTCGCCGCCGCCGATCGACGGGCTGAAGCTCGCGGCGTTTCAGAGCGCGCTCGGCACGCGCCCGGTGTTCGCCGCGGCCTCGATCCATCCGGGTGAAACGCCGCTCGTGCTCGACGCGCATGTCGAGATGGCGCGCGTGCTGCCGCAGCTCGTGACGCTCGTCGCGCCGCGTCAACCGGACCAGGCTGTGCGTATTCTGCAGCTCGCCGCCGAGCGCGGCGTGAAGGCCGCGCTGCGCTCGCAGAGCGAGACGCCGCCTGCCGACGCCGGGATCTATGTCGTCGATTCTCTAGGCGAGCTCGGGCTGGTGTTCCGCACCGCGGGCGTCGTATTCATGGGACGCTCGCTGCTCGAGGAGGGCGGGCACAATCCGATCGAGGCGGCCAAGCTCGGCTGCGCCATCCTGCATGGGCCGCATGTCGAAGACTTCGCCGAGGTCTATGGCGAGCTCAACGCCGCCAAGGGCGCCGCGCGCGTGCTCGACGCCAGAGGACTCGCGCAGGCTTCGCTTTATCTGCTGTCGCAGCCGGCGCGCCTGCGCAAGATGGGGCGCGCCGCCATGGAGTCGGTGGCCAAGCTCGGCGGCGCCTCGCGCGAGATCATGACGGCGATCGAGCCCTATCTCGCGCAGCTCGCTCTAGAGCGGCGATGAGCGCCCAAGCGCCGAGATTCTGGGGCGCACGCGCGGGCTTCCTCTCGTATTCGCTTGCCCCTTTGGCGGCGATCTACGGCGCCGTCGCTTCCGCCCGGCTCAGGCGGAATGCGCCCCGCGCCGAGCTGCCGACGATCGTCGTCGGAGGGTTGACGCTCGGGGGCGACGGCAAGACGCCGCTTGTTCTTGCGCTCGCCGAAATGCTTCAAGAGATGGGCGAGCGTGCGGCGATTCTCTCGCGGGGCTTTGGGCGCGCCGACCGAGGACTTGTCATCGTGGATGCGGCGCGGCACAGCGCGCGCGAGGTCGGCGACGAGGCGCTGCTCTCCGCCCAGAAAGCGCTGACGATTGTCGGCGCCGATCGCGCCGCGGCGGCGCGGCTCGCCAAGGCGCGGGGCGCGACGGCGCTCCTGCTCGACGACGGGCTGCACAGCCGCGCTCTGGAGCCGGATTTGGCGCTGCTCGTCGTCGACGCCGATTACGGCGCGGGCTCGGGCTTCTGTCCGCCCGCGGGGCCCTTGCGCGCTCCCATAGTGGCACAGCTCGCCGCCGCCGATGCGCTCGTCGTGATTGGGACGGGCGAGACTTGGGGCGCGCTTCCGGCCTTCGCGCCGAAGCTCCATGCGCAGCTCGCGCCCACGCCGGGGTCGGCAGCCACGCTCGCGGGCGCGAAGCTCTTCGCTTTTGCCGGGATCGGGCGACCGGAGAAATTCCGCAGGACGCTGAGCGACGCCGGCGCGCAGCTTTGCGACTTTCGCGCTTTTCCCGATCACCATGTCTATTCCCGCGCCGAC